>ERZ808054.163-NODE-163-length-88347-cov-10.541758_pt1 | contig 88347 bp, 85 predicted proteins | sample MGYA00380201_ERZ808054 | MGnify/ENA primary metagenome ERZ808054 (study PRJEB31490, sample SAMN06133419) | mouse gut metagenome | isolation source: Z5_2 | host: mice | place: China: Chengdu | collected 2015-05 ... | reverse complement strand
GCTCTCATAGCGCCGGTCATCCATGGCCTTTATCCGGATGCGTCCAGGAACGCCTATTACCAGAGAGTCACGGAAAAACCCCTCACCCTGCCTGACGGCTCCGTGTTCCAGTACAGCCCCAAGACCCTCAGCAAATGGGTGTCCCTCTACCAGAACGGCGGCATCGACGCCCTCATGCCCCAGGAACGCTCCGATAAGGGCTCCACCCGGGTGCTCCCGGATACGGCCATCGAGGAGATCTACCGCCTCAAGGAGGCCTTCCCACGGCTGAACTCTACACAGATCCACCGGCACCTCGTTGAAGAAGCCTTCATCCCTGCCACAGTCAGCGTCTGCGCCGTCCAGCGCTTCGTCAAGAAACATGACCTGAAATCGGCACGCAACCCCGGCATGCGGGACAGGAAGGCATTTGAAGAAGACGCCTTTGGGAAGATGTGGCAGGCCGATACCTGTTACCTGCCTTATATCACGGAGGCCGGCCAGCGCAGGAGAGTCTACTGCATTATGATTATTGATGACCATTCCCGTTTTCTGGTGGGCGGCGGCCTCTTCTATAACGATAATGCCTATAACTTCCAGAAGGTGCTGGGGGATGCCGTGGCAGCCCATGGAATCCCATCAAAACTTTATGTAGACAATGGCTGCAGCTACTCGAACGAGCAGCTCTCCCTCATCTGCGGCTCCATCGGCACCGTGCTTTTACACACGAAGATCCGTGATGGTGCATCCAAGGCCAAGATCGAGCGCCAGTTCAGGACGCTCAAGGAGACATGGCTCTATACCCTGGATCTGGATTCCATCACCTCGCTGGCACAATTCAACGGGCTGCTCAGGGACTATATGCGCACCTACAATACATCCGTCCATTCCGGCATCGGCACCACGCCTATGGAGCGCTACCAGCAGACCCGTTCCTCCATCCGCATGCCCAAATCCAGGGAATGGCTGGAAGAGTGCTTCCTGAACCGTATCACCAGGAAGGTGAACAAGGACTCCACCGTCTCCATCGACAAGGTGTCCTATGATGTCCCCATGCAGTTCATCTCCTCCAAAGTGGAGATCCGCTTCCTGCCGGACGACATGGCCGGCGCCTTCATCCTTTATGAAGGGGAGCATTACCCCATCCGCCCTACGGATAAGAATGAGAACTGCAGGACGAAGCGAAACAACACGCCGTCCATCGATTATTCAAAGATCGGAGGTGAGGGCTGATGTTGGGTTCCTACTATGGGCTTTCCTTCAATCCCTTTGACAAGCAGAATGCAAAAGAGAAGGACCGGTTCCTCTCAAAGGACATCTCGGAAATGACGTCCCGGCTGGACTATCTCAAGGATACAAGGGGCATCGGGCTCTTTACCGCACGCCCCGGCATGGGCAAGTCCTTCGCCCTGCGCTGCTTCGCAAAGAGCCTGAACCCGAACCTCTACCACATGGAGTACATCTGCCTCTCCACCGTCAGCGTCATGGAGTTCTACCGCCAGCTCTGCTCTGTCTTAGGGGTGGAGCCAAGGGGCGGCAAGCCCGGCATGTTCCGCGCCGTACAGGAGCAGATCCTCTACCTCTACAAGGAGAAGAAGCAGCCCCTCCTCCTGGCCGTCGATGAGGCACAGTACCTCTCCACCGGCATCCTGGAGGACATCAAGATGCTCATGAACTACGGGTACGACTCCCTGAACTGCTTCACGCTCATCCTCTGCGGGGAGCCCCACCTGAACAGCACCCTGAAGAAGCCCGTCCATGAGGCCCTGCGCCAGAGGATCACCGTGCACTACAACTTCTCCGGGCTGTCGGATTCGGAAGTGGCGCAGTACGTCCTCCACAAGATTGCCTGTGCCGGAGGGGCCGCCTCCATCATCGACCAGGCGGCGCTTTCCGCCGTCCACAGCCACTCCCAGGGGAGCCCACGCCTGGTGGACAACCTGATGACCGATGCACTGACGCTTGGTGCGCAGATGGAGAAGAAGGTAATCGATACGGATGTCATCCTGGCCTCCGTCAGCAGCCAGAATCTCGGATAGGGGGCATGGAACATGAATTACACCTGTATCTTAAAAAGCAGCTCCCACAGGGAGACCTGGACGGGGGAGATCATCCTGCTGGGCGGGGGGAACGGATGGTATGAAGCTGAGATTAATGGGCGGGGGACTTACTTCCACATCCTCGCCGGACGCCATAAATATGGAAACTACCTGTGTATTCCCAACCACGATGTAGGGTGCGAGCTCTCCGATTTCTCCGATATCTTTTGGAATGAAGGAAGGATCGGCTCCCTCATGCGGAAGGTGGATGCGGTGACGGTTGCCGCCGGCCTTGTCCATCTGCCTGCCCTGGCTGCCAGGCAGCTGAAAAACTGAATACTTCATATGGGCTGTGGATCTCTTGATGGGATCCATGGCCTTTTAAGTTTCAGGAGGAAATCCATCCTGACAGCAATGCGCCGCATTTTTGGCAGGATCATGCATTCACAGACAGCACTGCGCAGTCAATGGGACAAAGGCCGGAAAAATAATCTGCTGTTTGCGTCTCCCTCAATTCGCCGTCCAACAATCAATGTTCCATTCATGTTATATTCTCTTATATTCGCCATAATTTTTCCCTCTCTTTTCGTTTTGATTTAGTGATAACAGTAGACAATATCTTGAAGAACCACTTCCTCTGCCATTGCCTTAGCCTGTTCCCGAAGCTGCCACATTTCCATTGTAGAATCTGGATTCTCCGGTTTATGCTTCTGTAAATACTGCTGCATAATCCTGTTCAACAATTCATTTGCTTCTTCATTGATTTCTTCCGCTTTTTGTTTCAGCTGCCCTAAACGAACCAGATGATAATATCTATCCGACTGGTTTTCTTTCAGATACTTTTTCCATAAATCTCCGTATTTTCCTGAAAAAGTATCCTGTATTGCTTCTGTTTCTTCTTCGCCAATACGGATATTGGGATATAAGATATCGTCTTTTTCTGTGTAAGTGCCGCCCATTTGTTCAAATATCGATAATTCTTCTTTTTTCCTACCCATAACTTTATCCTCCAATCTTCTGTTTCTATCATGATTTTTCCGCTCTTTTAGCTGAACAGTTATGAATACTTGTCTGTTTTTCATGCCAATCCCTGACCAGTTTTTCTATCAGTTCCACCTTTTGCTTTGGTGTGAAATCTGCGGGAAAATATTGCGATAATGAATCTGCCCTAATTTTAATCTGTTCTCTCTGATTTGCTTTTTCCTCTCCCAAAATATCATACATTTTATCCATATCAATCCCCTCTGACTGACTCAGGCGTTTCATCCGGTTTGCCTGTGAAAGAGACGGTGTACACTGCTCCAAATCCATTACCGCATGAAGTTCATACTGTTCCTCTTCTTTCAAATAAGAAAGTTCTACCGCTATAGTAAACGCTATTTTCCCTTCATCCACCATATCAAGGATTTTTGGAATAAGATTTGTCAGACGGATATACCTTGCGATCTGGTTCTGGCTCTCCCCAACCTGTTTTGCTAAAAGCTCATCCGAACGAAGTATGGGCTTTCCGTTTTCTCCCACATCCTTTGACAGCTTCGTCCCAACTTGGGACAAAGTATCAGTGAATTTCTTTCCCTGCTGCTTCATGGCTTCCAGCTTCATTTTATAGGCATAAGCTTTCTCGCTAGGCTTGATATGCTCCCGCTGTAAATTACTGTCCACCATCGCTATCGTCGCTTCTGCATCATCCATCTGCACAATCATCACAGGAACCGTGTCTATACCTGCCCATTCGCTGGCTGCTTTTCTTCTGTGCCCTGCAACGATTTCATACCCTGATCCAATTGGGTTTGGTCTTACAATCAAGGGAACAAGCACGCCCTTCTCCTCAATACTCTTCGATAATTCAAAGAGCTGCATATCATGCTCTACCTTGAACGGATGCCCTTGAAAATCATGCAGTTCGCTAATCTTTACATTTTCCGTTTGTACATTGTGGTCGAAAATCCCACATATACTCTTTTTACTTATCTGCTCCATCTGTTTGTCCTCCTACTTTTTAATTTGATTATTAAGGTGTCTGATGAATGCTGGCAATTTTAAATCAAAAAGACCGCCTGCTCCACACCATAAGGATATAGAAAACAAGCGGTCTAAATGCGAACCAAACATTCGCATGACTTACCTACTATTCAGTTGTTGATAAAATTTTTCTGTAATGATTGAGTTTGTGAACTATACATTTTTGTGTCCACTCATACGAGTTCCATAACTACGGACACTTTAATCTCGTGAGAAATCTCTTTTTTCTTTCCAATTTCAGGTGTTCGGTTAAACTTAAAAATCCTCGCAAAGTGCGTAAATTCAAGGATTTCTACAAATCCTTCCTTTGTAGACAACATGCGACTTCCACGTGATGCGTCTGCGGGAACTGATCCACCGCTGCCACTCTCTCCATCCGATATCCGCCGTCGAGCAGCGCCTCCAAATCCCGTGCAAGACTTGTCGGCTTACAGCTGATATACACAATTCTGTCCACCTGATACTCGATAATTTTCTTTAAAGCCTTAGGATGTATTCCATCCCGCGGTGGGTCCAAAACAATAAAATCCGGCTTTTCCTCAATATCGTCAATTACCTTGAGCACATCTCCCGCAATAAACTCACAATTATCCAAGCCATTTAGGTTCGCATTCTGCCGTGCCGCCAAGACAGCCTCCTCTACAAGCTCCACGCCGATCACCTTTCTGGCAACAGGCGCTAATAACTGAGCGATTGTCCCTGTGCCGCTGTATAGGTCAAATATCGTCTTACTTTGTTTCCCTTCACCGGAAATATCACCCAAAAAATCGCGCGCTGTCTCATACAAAACCTCAGCGCCCAATGTATTCGTCTGAAAAAAGGAGAATTGAGAAATTTTGAAGCGGAGTCCCAGCAGCTCCTCATAGAAATAATCCTGTCCATACAAAACAACTGTTTCATCACTCTGAACCACATCTGCCAGCGAATCATTTTTTGTATGAAGAACACCTGCTATCCTTCCCTCTAAGGTCAGCTCCAACAATCGTGTCACTAAGGGCGCTAAATCCTGTGTCTCCTGTGTGCTCGTCACAAGTGCAATTAACATTTCACCTGTTTTCTGAGCCTTTCTGACAAGCAAGTGTCTCAGATAACCCTCATGCCGGATTTTATGGAAATAGCTACTGTTTTTTTCCGTAAAATAGTCCAGCACACACGCCAATACTTTCCTGTAATCCTCATCTACAATGCGGCAGTCCACCACGGACACAATGTCATAAAAGCTTCCCCTCTTGTGCATTCCCAGCGCAAGTGGACCATCCTTATGTTCATCTCCGAAAGAAAATTCCATCTTATTTCTGTATGCACTCTGTATCGGACTTGCCTTGATTCCCTCAAAAATACGATTGATATACAGCTCTGTGTCGGCCTGTACCCCATCCAATAACATTTGTTTTTCAAAAGCAGGCTTCAATAATTTTCTCACCTGAGCTTCTTTGATCTCAAGCTGTTTCTCATAGGGAATATTCTGATACGTGCATCCCCCGCATACAGCGAAGTGAGGACACCTTGACTCCTGTTCATAGGGTGCCTGTTCGAGCACTTCGAGCAGTCTTCCCTCCACCTTGCCCTTACGTTTTTTACTGACCATAAAAGATACCTTTTGTCCAGGTATTACATTCTTTACGACCACGGTCTCATCCTCACATCGGATGACTCCTTTGTTTGGAAAATCAACACGCTCTACAAGTCCCTCATAAATCTGACCTTTTTTCATAATCCCTCCAAATCTAAACAAAGAATATCTGAACAGTATATAAATCTGTTCTCTATGTACACAAAATGAGGGTGCTGTTTTGCCAGCACCCTCTCAACCATTATTTCACAGTTGTGTACTCATCTTCCTTTGCAGGCTCCTGCTGCTCCTCATCATCCTCTTCGTCGTCGAAAAAGTCATCCTCAAAGTCATCGTCAAATTCATCATCAAAATCATCAAGATAATCAGGTGTCATATAGCGGTATACTGCATACGCGATGGCAGCTACAGCAGCTACAGCGCCGATAATTGCAAGTACCCAGAGCACCGTATTACCTTTCTTTTCATTGTCTTTTTTGAGATCACTTTTTGCGCAGTATTTACTGAGGATATCATTGCTCACTAAATTCTTGTCCTGTAGATAATCCACTAATTCGTCCCACTTTCTCATCTCAAAAGCCCCTTTCGTTTCTTAGTATATAAATTACAATATATATATAATATCACTTATCTGACAATTTTACTACCTTTTTATCTGGAATTTTTTCACAAATTTTCCAAAATTCTTCATGAACCAGGCTGTGTACTATATTTTCCTGAGTTTTGCAAAGGCAGCATACATAATTTTATTGCCATATGCATCAAAATCCACCGTAACTTTATAGTCTCTAGTATCCTGAACGATATTCAGAACAGTACCGTCTCCATATTTAATATGACGCACACGGTCTCCCGTCCCATATCCCAGACCATCCGCGGCGATCGACGGTGCACCCTTGGTGAGTCCATCCAGCGATTTTGCAATGTACGGCTTGTTTGCCGCAGGCGTTTCTTTCTTCTTTTTAACCGCCTTTGGCCGCGAGGTCAATATCTGCGACAAATCTTTTTGAGCACCCGATTGAGTCGGCATTCTTCCTACAGTGGTCTGTCCTCCTGTCGATCTTCCAAATGGTGCCGCCGATGTCCCTCTCGCTGTGTTTGCCTGTCCTCCTGTCGATCTTCCAAATGGTGCCGCCTGCGATGACTGCCCCGCTGTTTTCCCTGATGACACTGTCTGCGATGTTGATCTCGCCGCAGATGACTGTCCTGTTGATCTCCCCAGCGCCGACCGCGCGGGTGCCAACACCTGCTCCGCTGCCTCCCAGTTATTGCGTGGCTTATCAAACACAGTATCACTCAACGCTTCCCGTCCGACGTTTTTATTGAAGCTTCCTCCACCTGTCTGAAAAGGCTTTGCCTTAAATAGATTCCGTTCATAGGAGTCCCTCTCATATGCTACCTCATCCCAACGGCTCACGCCGGGGAGCTTGCTGTCGAGCAGCTTGTCCGGTATTTCTCTCACAAAGCGGCTGACTGCATTGTATTGCGTCTCCCCCCGGATCATGCGTGCTTTTGCATAAGTGATGGTCAAATCCTCCTTCGCGCGCGTGATGCCCACATAGGCAAGCCGCCGCTCCTCCTCGATCTCCTCTGGGTTCTCGGAACTGATTGTCATATAGCTTGGAAAAATGCCATCCTCAAGCCCCGACAGATATACATTGGCAAACTCAAGCCCCTTTGCACTGTGCAGCGTCATCAATAACACGCGGTTGTCATCCTTATTAACTGTATCGATATCAGCCACCAGCGCCACCTCTTCGAGAAAAGCAGAAAGCGTGGCCTCCTCGCCTAACTCCTCCCGTTCCATCTCAAAGCTCACCAGTTTGGTAATCAGCTCATCGATATTTTCAATCCTGTCCTGGGCATCCTCATCATCAGATTCCTCAAGCTCCTTCACATATCTTGTCGTTTCTATCACATCCGTTATCAAATCTTCAAGAGAACTGGTCTGCATCTTCGTCCGAAACATGCGAATCATCGTCGCAAAATCGCGCAGCTTATCTGTAGACTTACTTTTTCCCAACGCAGAGATCTCGTCCACCTGTTGCAGCGCTTCATAGAAACTCAATCCCATATGGTCCGCATAATCCTGAACCTTCGTGATGCTCGCCGCACCGATGCCGCGCTTTGGCACATTGATAATGCGTTTCACCGCCAAATCATCCTTGCCGTTGTCGATCGTCTTTAAATATGCCAGAATATCCTTGATTTCCTTGCGCGCATAGAAGTTTACTCCCCCCACCACGTTATAGGGTATATTCAATGCAATAAAGCTCTCCTCAAGCAGACGCGACTGCGCATTTGTCCGATAAAGCACCGCACACTCCCTGTAGTCACTCACAAGCTCCCGCTTCTTACGTTTGATATCACCTGCTATGTATTCTGCTTCCTCGTAGGCGTTGTCAAATGCTCTGAAATGAACACGGTTCCCCGCTCCCTTGTTCGTCCAGAGCGCTTTCGATTTTCTTTGGGTATTATTGCCAATCACTGCGTTCGCAGAATCCAGAATTGTCTGTGTTGAACGATAATTCTGTTCCAGCTTGATCACGGTTGCATCTGGATAAACCTCCTCAAAATCAAGAATATTTCTGATATTTGCTCCTCGGAACTTATAGATTGACTGGTCATCATCTCCCACGACACAGAGATTTCTGTCACGCTTAGCCAAAAGCCTTATTAACTCAAACTGCGCGGTATTTGTATCCTGGTATTCATCCACCATGATATACTGAAAACGATTTTGATAGTTTTCAAGCACTTCCGGGCAGTTCTTAAAAAGTTCCACAGTCTGTACAATCAAATCATCAAAATCAAGGGCGTTATTTTTTTTCAATGTGAGTTGATACTCTGCATAGGCTGCCGATATCTTCTTTTTCAGATAATCGCCTGTGGCGGACATCTCATACGCTGTCGGCGTGATCAGATTGTCCTTTGCCGAGGAGATTGCGCTCAGTATTGTCTTTTCCTTGATCATTTTTGTGTCAATCTCAAGTTTTTTGCACACATCCTTCATGACACTCTTGGCATCGTCTGTGTCATAGATCGTAAAACTGTTGTCATATCCCAGCCTGTCAATGTGACGCCGAAGTATCCGCACACAGGTTGAGTGAAAAGTGGACACCCAGATACTCTCCGCGCCATAACCCACGATATTATTTACCCTGTCACGCATCTCACCTGCTGCTTTATTTGTAAATGTGATCGCCAGTATGTTCCACGGGTTCACCCCCACACTTTCGATCAGATACGCGATGCGCTTCGTAAGGACGCTTGTCTTACCGCTGCCTGCTCCCGCAAGAATCAGCACAGGTCCCTCTGTCGTAAATACGCCTTCTCTCTGCTGTTCGTTCAATGTATCATAAAGTCCCATCTTCGAAATCCTTTCCCGCTAAACCAATATAAATAACACAGCAATTATACCATTGAAGCCCTGTCGTTGCAATTCTTTTCTTGAATCACCCCGATCCGCTTTCACGCATATGATAATCAAAACACCCTATAGAGGATTCGTATGAAAAAGTTGAAACCACTCTCTATACTTTTGACGATCGTCCTGCTTAGTTCCATCCTCGTCAGTGGATGCGGAGCGAAGTCCGAGTCCGGCGGACAGGCAAAAAAGGTAATACTCAATGAAGTTGCACACTCTATTTTTTATGCGCCTATGTATGTTGCGATTGAGGAAGGCTATTTTGCAGCGGAGGGCATCGATCTTGAGCTTGTCACCGGATATGGCGCAGACAAGACTATGACAGCACTGCTCACCGGCGAGGCGGATATTGGCTTTATGGGCAGCGAGGCATCAATATACACGTATTTGCAGGGCGCTCAGGATTACGCCGTAAACTTTGCCCAGTTGACACAGCGCGCAGGCAATTTTCTTGTGAGCCGCACCCCGATCGATGATTTTAGCTGGGAGAATCTAAAAGGTACCTATGTTCTCGGCGGGCGCAAGGGTGGTATGCCGCAGATGGTCTTTGAGTATATTCTCAAAATGAACCAGATCAATCCCGACACAGACCTCACCATCGACACCAGCATCGATTTTGGCTCCACCGCAGCAGCTTTCGCAGGCGCCAAAGAAGGCGACGCTGGTTACGCAGATTTCACCGTTGAGTTTGAGCCGCATGCAACCTCTCTCGAAACCCAGCAGAAGGGCTACATTGTTGCCTCTCTCGGTGTTGATTCAGGCTATGTGCCCTACACTGCCTTCAGCGCAAGAAAGAGTTTTATTGACGAAAATCCCGATGTCCTGCTCTCCTTCACCAAGGCGCTTCAAAAAGGCATGGACTATGTGGCAAGTCATTCAGCAGATGAAATAGCAAACGTTATCAAACCTCAGTTCCCTGAGACAGAGCTCGATACAATCACCACCATCGTGACCCGCTACCAGACACAGGACACCTGGAAAGAGGATTTGATCTTCACAGAAGAAAGCTTCACACTTTTGCAAAATATTCTGATGGAAGCCGGAGAACTCGAAAATTATGTATCCTACAGTGATCTCGTAACCTGCACCTTTGCAGAGAAGGCAAAATAACGCTATACAGCAATCAAAAAGACTGTCGGAAAAATCTCTGACAGTCTTTTTGATTGCTACAATATGATTTCAAATGTTATTTATTATCCCACGCACAGCATCATATTTTTCTCTGTTCTAACGCCAAACAAGCTCACACCGCGCACTGATACATTGTAGACCCCCTGCTGGTTTAGGTCATACCTGCCGGAAATATCAAGCGTGTACTCCCCAAACTTACAGACATCTCCCGTGGCATTCATCAGTCCAATCGCCTTATAAATATCATATTGGGATGCACCCACTGGCAGACGCAGCACCTCGTCCACGATGCCGCCAGTCAAATACAATGTCGGACGAATCTGATTCCACGGATTCTTAGGATCGGTATCCGTTGGGTCCCACTTCCTCATAGGATTCTCCGCTGTGAGTTTCATCTCTGTAGGCTTTCCAAGCGGTCCTGGATTCTCGATATCATCATACACGACTACTTCTGTCCCCTTCTTGCAATTGTCATAGATCCACTTGGCATCCGCACAGGTCAGACGCACACAGCCAAGAGATGCATCTTCCCCGAGCAGGTTAAACTGTTCCCACTCCATATTCCCAGCATTTCTGGTGTAATACGGAATCGAGTGAAACATAATTCCTTTATTAAAACGTACCGCATAATGCCCATACGATCCGTCAACCATCAACCGCCATTGATAGTAGTCACTGGTCTTAAACGTCCCAAGCGGCGTCTCATGACCTTCCCTGCCGCATGAGCTCACAAACGCCTTGACAGGAATGCTAAATTCCCCGTTCGCATCCTTCTCGTATACAGTCACGCAGTTTGCCGCACGATTGACCATAATCTTATACTCTGGTTTGGTTTCCTTTGCACAGGCTGTCAGTATGCTGCCCTCCATCATCAGACCAAGACACATACAGAAAGCCAGACAAAAAGCTGCAAATCTCCCCACGCAAAAAGCCTTCAAATTCCTTCTCAACTTTGATTCCCTCCTCTGACCAACAGTTACACAGATTTTTCCAGATAACGAAGTCCATATTACACTATTTTCCGACAAATTTCAATAAAAAAACACCCTAACGAGTGTTTTTTAAGAAATTCTTATGAAAATGGTACGAATCCCGCTCCATTGAGCTGATCTCTTAAACGGTTCTGCATTCCCATCATGCCGATGGTATCATTCACATAGGACGCATAATTCAATTCACTGCCCTCGTCCTCTTGTGAAAACATACTTTCCTGCATCTCAAGCATCTCGGCAAAATCATTGCTCACTGCCCCCTTAGGTGCATCAAGCTCCCCGTAATCCTTTACATATAGATCTTCTTTCTTCTCTTCAGAAGCAAGGACGAGCGGTCTGCCTGATCTGCCACTGTTCTGCCCAATTCTCTGTACTGCACTCATGCTGTAGGGATTGCCATGAATCGAAGAAATCCTGTATCCGTCGAGCCCCGAAAATCCTGCAATTGCTGATATACCCATAGATAAATCACCCCCTTCTTTCATTACAATCCTATTATAAAACTATTGTCAGACAATTTCAACAAATTATGTGTATTTTCATTTACTTTTTCGTCTCATCCTTCTGGCCTGTCCTGAACCCATCCACCTTGATCTCGTCAATCAGCTTCTCGATCAGCTGCTTTTTCATATATACATCAAAGCTTAGAAAGCAGATGAATGAGAACAGCTTCAAAAATTCCCTGTTCTCCTCCGGCGCGTCCTCAAAGGTTCCCATCGCACGGTCATATTCTGCCATAACCTGCTGCTTGAGTGCCTCAATCTGACCGTATCCAATCTGAAAGACCTCCTCATAGACAGACTGTATGTCAAATTCCTCACCCTTGTGAAAAAACTTGTCCGTAATGGGTCCAAGCAATGTCTGGATGTCACTGATCGATAAAAACCCTTTATAATAGTAGATAAAAATTAAGATCAGGATATGTTCTCTTGAATATTTCTTTCTGACCGGCGGCGGCAAAAGATCATTCTTCGCATAATTGTTGATCATTGTCTTGGTCATCACCTTGTCATTGCCGGGATATCTTGTTGTCTTGCGAAAATTTTTGTCCATAAACGTCGTTACCTGGTCCATATAAAGGTCTATGTTTGGAATATCAGAAGCCTTCACGTAGCTGATTCTGTCAAAACTTTCCATAATACTATTTAACAAATTTTTTGTATCTATATGCATATGCACTACCATACCTTTCATTCTATAAGTTGTACATTTTTTCTTATTATATAGTATTCAATACTACTTATCAAGACTATTGACTATTTTTCTTTACAGTCCTCTATAAATATGTTAAAATATTTAAAACTGTAAAACTTTACAGTAATGAAGTTCTTAAGTTTTAATTTGGGAGGAAGGACCATGAACAAAAAGATTAAAACTGATTCTGTAGACCATCTGATTGACGCACTGCTGTGTCTCAAAACAAAAGAAGAGAGCTATAACTTTCTGGAAGATTTGTGCACCATCAATGAACTGCTCTCCCTCTCTCAGCGTTTTGAAGTAGCCACCATGCTTCGTGATCATAAAACATATCTGGAAATCGCAGAAAAGACAGGTGCCTCAACTGCTACAATCAGCCGTGTCAACCGCTCCCTAAATTATGGAAGCGATGGCTATGAACTGATCTTTGAACGGCTTGCCGCCAAACAAAACGACATCGAGTAGAAAAAAGTACCCGGACTGCACTTCTGTGTCCGGGCGTTCTTTTCAGCCATATGTCTCCATCAAGCTCAGTGGGTCAATAAACTGATCATTCTCTATAATCTGATATCCCAGCGTCTCATGCCCCGCCTCCATCTCATAGATCACTGTCATATTTGTGACAGCGTCGCCTTCCTTCACCTTCGGTTTCGTGTCATTTCGATACACTGAGTAGTATCCATTGCCATGATCGACCATCACAATATATCCTACCACATCATCCCCAGCAATCGATGCCACCTCGCCATTTGCCGTTGCAATCGCGCTTGTTCCCTGTGAGGCATGGAATACCGCGATCGGATTGCCGTCGAACTCCGTCTCGCTCTCACTGTAGGACGCAGTGCCCTTCATCGGAAAACCAGTAGGAACATATGATTTTGCAATCTCTGCCTCCCTCTCCTGCTCCTTCTGCACTTTACCGTTGACCGTATCACTCAGGATCTCAACCTTTTCCTGCAACTCCTCATTTTCTACCAGCATTGCCGCATTCTGCTCAGCGAGCTCGTCCACCTGTGCCATTAAGTGCAGCGCTGCTGCATTGGATTGATCAAGCTCCCCTGTCAGAATAAAACAGTACGCCAGCGCCGCGATTGTGACAAAGACAACTGCCATGAAAAATGTTACCAGTACCCCCAGACTGACGGAAAATCTGACCGCCTCTTTATCTTTGTCTGGAACAAACAGTACATGATAGCGAACTTTCTCCTTTTTCATCTTGATATTACCTCCCCCGTGACAATATTTTAACATAAAAAATTGCTAAAATAAAGAATAAACAAAAAATAAAAAGACAACATAATGTATTTACTTTTGAAATATGCTATGCTATTCTATTAATGTTGCGGTGTGGAAACATCACCCGCCGCACTGAATATTTTTTGGAGGTATCTATAATGAACAAAGGTACAGTAAAATGGTTTAACAATCAAAAAGGTTATGGCTTTATCTCTGACGAGGCTGGCAATGATGTATTTGTACATTACTCAGGTCTTTTGATGGACGGTTTCAAGTCACTTGATGAGGGTGCCAATGTAGAGTTTGAGGTTGTCAATGGCGAAAAAGGACCACAGGCAGTGAACGTGACCAGAGTATAAGATTGCTTATAGATGATATAAAATCAGCGATTGTGTTACGGGATTCAAATGTACTAGAAAAGCTTCGTAAATTATCTTACGAAGCTTTTCTAGTATCTTTTTGCACACCTTTTGAGTACTTCATCCAGCGCAAGTCCGCCGCCAAAAATGTCCAGCGCGCTCCCGATCGTCACATGAATCCTGTCCCCGCCCAGCGCTCTGAGCAGCTCGATATCCTCATAGCTGTGCACGCCGCCGGCGTATGTGATGGGAATCCCACCAGGTCTGCTGCCCCACACGCCGAGCTGTCTGACCAGCTCCTCCTCAATCCCCTGGCTTTTCCCCTCCACATCAACCGCATGAATCAGAAATTCATCACAGTAGCCGGCAAGCAGTTCCAGCGTCCGCTCGTCAACCTTCTCCTGCGTAAACTTCTGCCAGCGGTCTGTCACAATATAATATTCATCCGCCCGCTTTCTACAGCTCAAATCCAGTACCAAATGCTCTTTACCAACTGTCTGAGAGAGCTTCTCTAAGCGGTCCATATGGATATGTCCGTCATAAAACACATAGGAGGTCACGATCACGTGAGATGCCCCCGCCTCCAGAAAACAGGCAGCATTCTCTATATGGATGCCCCCGCCAACCTGGAGACCTCCAGGGTCCGCGGCAAGCGCGCGCAGCGCCTGTTCTTTGGTACGCTCATAGTAAGGGCTGGACTCAGGATTGAGCAGAATGATATGTCCTCCCCGGAGTCCCTTTTCCCGATATAGTTCGGCATAATACGCTGCCCCCTTAGCCGCCACAAAGTTCTCCTGTGCCTCGTCGTTTTTATCCACCAGCGAACCGCCCACAATCTGTTTGACCTGCCCGTTGTGTATATCTATACATGGTCGAAATTCCATCGAACCCTCCGTGTTACTCCATAAAACTATCCGATAACATCCTTCATGTCATATCTGCCCGCAGGTTTCCCCTTAAGATACTTCGCAGCCTGTACTGCACCCTTTCCAAACAGCGCCTTTGAGTATGCTCTGTGAGAAAATGTGATCACTTCATCCTCACCTGCAAAGATCACATCATGGTCGCCCACGATCGTTCCGCCCCTCACCGCGCTGATGCCAATTTCCCTGACCGTGCGCTTTGCCCGCACTTGGCTTCTGTCATAGACATACTCATACGAGTTGTCAAATTCCTCGTTGATGCTGTCCGCGAGTGCAAGTGCTGTCCCGCTTGGCGCATCTACCTTGAGATTATGATGTTTTTCTACAATCTCAATATCAAATCCTGCCGGAACCAAGACCTCTGCCGCCTCTTTGAGCAGCTTGAGCAGCATATTGATGCCGAGGGACATGTTTGCCGATTTGAGCACTGCCACCTTTTTCGAAGCCTCCTCGACATGCGCTAGCTGCGCCTCCGAGAGCCCCGTCGTACAGAGCACGCAAGGAATCTGTCGCTCCACACAATAGTCCAGCAGCCCATCAACCGCCTGTGATACACAGAAGTCTATCACCACATCCGCTGCAATATCACACGCCGCAATACTGTGAAACACAGGATATGCATTCTTGATGTGATCGGATGCATCCACCCCAGCGACAATCTCAATCTCCGGGTCTGAAGCGATGATTCCTGTGATCATCTGCCCCATTTTACCGTTGCAGCCATGCATTATCACCTTTGTCATTTTCGTTCTTTCCTCTCTTATCTCATACGCGTGTCATCATGTGTCCTACTATATCAGAGAATGCCATAGTTTTTCATCGCCTGCTCCAGCTTTGCAGCCGTTGCATCCTCCATCTCTGTCAGCGGTCTTCTGAGTGTTCCTGCCTCAAGTCCCATCAGATTCATCGCCTTTTTGACAGGGATCGGATTCACCTCGCTGAACAGAGCGCTGATCAGTTCAATCGCCTCAAGCTGTAATCTGGCACTCTCCTCCACATTGCCCTCAAAATATTTCGCACAGATATCATGTGTCTGCTGCGGCGCGATATTGGACAGCACAGAGATCACGCCCTTTGCGCCCAGCGACAGAAACGGCACAATTTGATTGTCATTGCCAGAGTAGACATCTACCTTTCCCTTTGCAAGCGCCATAAGCTTTGCATACTGGATAAAGTTATCTGTCGCGTCCTTGACACCCACGATGTTTCTCTCCTCCTCACACAGGGATACGATCGTCTCTGGCAGCAGATTCACGCCGCCGGTTCTGCCCGGAATATTGTATAGAATGATGGGAATCTCAACCGCCTGCGCAATCAGTTTAAAATGCTCCTTTAAGCCCTTCTGTGTCGCCTTATTGTAGTACGGTGTGACCACCAACAGCCCATCCGCGCCAACCTTCTGCGCTTCCTTCGAGAGATAGATTGCTGTCTGGGTGCAGTTTGAGCCTGTTCCGGCGATCACCGGCACTCTCTTTGCCACCTGCTGCACACAGAAACGAATACACTCAATATGCTCCTCGTGTGTCAGTGTTGACGCCTCACCCGTCGTACCGCAGACGATGATCGCATCCGTATTGTTTGAGATCTGAAACTCAATCAGCTTTGCAAATGCCTCGTAATTCACTTCTCCGTCTGGTTTCATCGGTGTGACGATGGCAACACCTGCTCCTTTGAATATAGACATAATATAATCCTCCTTAAAACTTTAAATTTCATAATAACCATACTACTTTTGGACGACCATGTACATAAAAAAACCGATTATCTACTCAATAGACAGTCGGCATCATATGCTTACACCTCCATGCCTGTATCCGCATGGTTCAAAATGATAGCTCTCCATCGATTGATGACAGTCATACAGCTCTTAACCGTATGCCCAAGCAGCAAACCCTCAGGCGGCTCACCGCTTTCGGCGTCCTTTCCTTTTCCTTCTCCTTAACAGTGCCTGACACCTCATAAAAGGTACTGATAAAGAACGCAACCTCTACCTAATTTTCTCTTATTTTATTATTATATATCCTTCGTCATTCGCTGTCAACCTGATATATTTCCTTTGGCCGTTTGTGTATAAAACAAAGGAGCCGCAAAGCTCCTCTGTTCACACTGCCTCAATTCTAAAAATCTCATCTGCCAGCTCACAGACCTCTTCATTGAGCTGTATCCCTGTCAGAATGATGTCCACATCTTCGCTCCTCGCTTCCAGAATGTGTCTTAAATCCTCGATCGTTATAATACCATTATCGATCAATCCAAGCACCTCATCCAAAATCAAAAGGCCGCATTCGCCCGTCGTGAGAACCTTCTTGGCAAAGTTCAGACCATTTTTGATATTATGGATCTCCTCCTGTTTGTGCTTCTCAGAAAGCTGTGCAAACTCCTCCTCGCTCTTCTCAAATCGGAAAATTTTGATCTCCGGCTCCATCCGTTTCAGAAATGCCTCACTCTGATATCCTTTGAGGAAATTGATGATCACCACATCTCTGCCTGTGCTCGCAATCTGTATCGCTCTGCCGAGGGCAGCGGCAGATTTACCGTGACCTTCCCCACTGTATACCTGTATTAAACCTTTTTCCATTGCTCTATACCTTATGTCCTTTCCAGATATGAACATTCATTACTTCGAACATGATAGCATAACAAATAGGATTTTGCAAGTTCCTTTTATGTTTGGCCTATGCCTCCTCATCCTCCTCTGGAAGTTCCAGCTTGCTGACAGAGACCTCATAGGCAATCCGCTTCTCAAGTTCCTCATCCGACAACTTTTTCATGTACTCCCTTGACTGGATGCGCCCCCACACCAGACAGCGCTCTCCCACTTCGAAATTGGAAGCGTACCGGGCATTCCTTCCCCAGCAGATACAGGGAATATAATCAGACTTGCCGTATGGACGGTTGACTGCCAAAAGCAGATCCGCGATCTCGCGGCCAAGAGGAGTCTTTCTATATACAGGTTCCTTGCAGACAAAGCCGTCAAGGAATATCTGATTCGTTTTGATATTCTCACTGATCTCCTCCACAAATTCAATCTCCCTGGCAAATACAGAGAGGACCAGTTTATTTTTGTGCTCCTCATGTCTGTTGTAGGAACGGAACTGACCGTTCACCACTACCATCATCCCTCTATAGTCCCCATTTACGTCGAGCAGACGCTCTGAAATCATCACTGGTATGATGTCCATGGACTCAGACAGTCTTGCCACCTGAATATCGACCATATAAAAGCCCTCGCCAAATATCTCATGGCTGAATGAGAACTCGCTTACGACCTCGCCCATCACTGTCACCTGATTGTTTTCAATCACCTGCTCATGATACCCATTTTTTGTCTTTAATGTTTCTTGCATTATTTTATTCTCCCTTCGTTCTTGTAGTTAAATCATATGCTACTTTATACAGATTATAAAGCATTTTTTATCGCAAAATATCTGAAAAAACTACTTTTTTCGACATATTTCGACCATATATAGCAGGTATCTGTATCCAAATACGCCGTAATTTGCGACTTGCCGTAGAAATATTCCTTACAGTTTCGCACAGAACCCCGCATTTTGCAACAATATTTATGAAATTTTCACAGTCTGCGCGTCGTGATACTCTGTGTTGGAAAATGTTCGTCGGAAATTTTTATTAAACATTGCAAAAAATATGGACAAGTGCTATACTATTTTAGTTTTGAGGAGAAAGAGCACTCATGTTATCTATTATGGAGGAATTATATGATACAGAAAAGAGAAGATGTCAGAAACGTTGCGATCATTGCCCATGTAGACCACGGCAAGACCACTCTGGTAGACGAACTGCTAAAACAAAGTGGCGTATTTCGCGAAAACCAGGAGGTCGCTGAGCGTGTCATGGATTCCAATGACATCGAGCGGGAGCGCGGCATCACGATATTATCCAAAAATACAGCTGTTATGTACAAAAATACAAAAATCAATATCATTGATACCCCTGGTCATGCAGACTTCGGCGGTGAGGTCGAACGTGTCCTCAAGATGGTAAACGGCGTTATCCTTGTCGTTGACGCATTCGAGGGCGCTATGCCCCAGACAAAGTTCGTTCTCAGAAAAGCGCTGGAACTCAAGCTGCCTGTTATCGTGTGTATCAACAAGATCGACCGTCCTGAGGCGCGTGCAGCCGAAGTCGTAGACGAAGTACTAGAACTGTTTCTGGAACTGGATGCAGACGATTCGCAGCTAGACTGCCCCTTTGTGTTTGCCTCCGCCAAATCTGGTATTGCGACACTAGAAGAAGATGGCGCCGGTGTTGACATGACTCCCTTATTCGAGACAATCCTCGATTACATTCCAGCGCCGGAAGGAGATCCCGACACCGGCACACAGGTTCTGATCAGCACGATTGACTACAATGAATATGTAGGGCGTATTGGCGTCGGCAAGGTGGACAACGGCACAATCGCTGTCAATCAGGAGGTCATCATCTGCAATCATCACGAACCGGACAAACAAAAAAAAGTAAAGGTCAGCAAGCTTTATGAATTTGATGGTCTTAATAAAATAGAAGTAAAGCAAGCCGGCATCGGCTCCATCGTCGCCATATCAGGCATCTCTGATATCCATATCGGCGATACACTCTGCGCTGTTGACCATGTGGTTCCTATACCTTTCCAGAAGATTAGCGAGCCCACCATTGCGATGCAGTTTATCGTAAATGACTCGCCGCTTGCCGGACAGGAAGGAAAATACGTGACCAGCCGCCATCTGCGCGACAGACTTTTCCGCGAACTCAACACGGATGTATCGCTGCGCGTCGAGGAGACAGAGAGCGCGGATTCGTTCAAGGTATCGGGGCGCGGCGAGCTGCACCTGTCCGTACTGATCGAAAATATGCGGCGTGAAGGCTTTGAATTTGCAGTCAGCAAAGCGGAGGTTCTATACAAAACTGATGAAAATGGTAAAAAGCTTGAGCCGATGGAGCTTGCCTATGTAGATGTTCCCGAGGAATTTTCGGGTACTGTCATCGAGAAGCTCAGCCAGCGAAAAGGAGAGCTGCAAAACATGGGAAAGGCAAGCGGCGGCTATGCCCGTCTCGAGTTCTCCATTCCCTCGCGCGGACTGATCGGTTATCGCGGCGAGTTCATGACCGACACCAAGGGAAACGGCATTCTAAACACCACCTTCGACGGTTATGGTCCCTACAAAGGCGATATTCAGTACCGCAAGCAAGGTTCGCTGATCGCATTTGAGGCTGGCGAGGCGATCACCTACGGCTTATACAACGCACAGGAGCGCGGTACATTATTTATCGGTCCCGGGGAGAAAGTCTACTCTGGCATGGTCGTTGGCCAGAACGGGAAAGGCGAAGATATTGAACTGAATGTGTGCAAGAAAAAGCAGCTCACAAACACGCGTTCTTCAAGTGCGGATGAGGCGCTTCGACTCACACCGCCCAGAATTTTGAGTCTTGAACAGGCACTCGATTTCATCGACACAGATGAACTTCTCGAAGTCACGCCGGACAGCCTGCGCATACGCAAGAAAATTCTGGACCCCACCCTCAGGAAACGGGCTGGAATGAAAAAAAACTGATCGTAACCGATTTGCTCCCCCTGCATATACTATAAAAAACATATGCAGGGGCTTTTTATGTCTGATATCAATAAAGCCGAAACCCCGGCTTACTCTGGAAATTTAACCTTAAACGTCACATCATCGCTGGGCTTTATCCCTATAAATAATGCCACCATAACCATCTCCTACTCTGGTGATCCCAACACTGTTGTGCAGACCCTGAACACAAATGAATCCGGCAATACGGAAACGATTGCACTCCCCGCACCCAATCTTTCTTACAGTACACAGATCAGTGATGTACAGCCCTACTCGGAATACAATATCTCTGTCACCGCGCCTGGCTATGAACCAGTCTATATCTCTGGTACAGAAATTCTTCCCGATGTCACGGCGGTACAGCCAGTCAGCATGAACCCGCTCGAAGTAGAGCCGCCAGGAGAGACTGAGGAGGATATTGTGATCCCCGACCACACACTCTACGGCGAATATCCGCCCAAAATTCCTGAAGATGAGATCAAACCGATGGACGAAAGCGGCGAGATTGTCCTGAGCCGTGTCGTCATACCAGAGTATGTCATCGTGCATGACGGCCTGCCTCAAGACTCCTCCGCACCCAACTATTATGTCCGGTATACAGACTACATCAAAAATGTCGTATCGTCTGAAATCTATGCGACATGGCCGGAGAATACCATCTATGCCAATACGCTGGCGATCATGTCCTTTACATTGAATCGAGTGTATACAGAGTGGTACCGAAATCAATGGTTTCATGTACTTTTTTATCTCCATTCATTCTCATAAAATCCCCCATCCTTATTCGGAATTTAATGCTGATATTCTCATCCATTACGTCAATTCTCTCTATCAACGAAGCCAACAGCATTCTCTTTGTCTGTACATCTGCTTCGCCAAATACCTGTTTCCAATCAGGGGCAATACTTGCAAACCGCTCTAAATCCCCATATGTAAGCTCTGACCTGTTTCTTGTATCTTGCACTCTTGCATCTTCCTGTTTTAGCTGCTCCAGACGTTCTTTTCTCTCCCCTATCATTTTCGCAAGTTCTTCTTCTGAAAAACAATATGTCCCTTGAATCGCATCCGGCAGTTTATCATACAAAGCCTTTATCTCCTTAGTGATTTTCTCTGTTTCCTTTGCAATCTCTTTTCTCTCATTCTCCCTCTTTTCCATCTGTTGTTCTTTCATTTTCTGCAATTCTTCTGTAATATCCATGCTCTTTAATCTGCTTAAATAATCCTCCACTACCTGAAAAACTGTACTCTCCAAGAAATCCTGCGAATAACTGCTTCTCTCCTTGCACTTTTCAGGACAGCCATATCTACCAACACACGAAACCTTCTCCTCCCCGTCTTTCGTTCTCCAATGATTATTGTATCCTGTATTCCTTAATTTCTTTCCACAATAACCGCAATGTGCAATCCCTAATAATGCCAACTTTCCTCTTGGATTAAACGGTGCATGATACTGCTGCTCATACAAATCAGCAGACCTGTTGGCTGCCTCCTGTAAATGCGCTCTCTTTGACTCCCGTATCTCCTGCGCTTTCTCCCATTCCAAAGGGGATATAATAACAATTTCCTCATTTTGATGTTCTGATATAATCCATTCACTCCTATCAAGCCTTTTAAAATTATTACCCGACTTTCTCCGATGTATTGCATAATACCCCATATAAATAGGATTTTTTATAATACTGCAAACTGTCCCGCTCTTCCATTTCTCTGTTGTAATCGCTGCTATCCCCTCTTTATCTAACTCCTTTGCAATCTTTTCATATCCATATCCCTTTTGAACATATAAATCATATATCTTTCTTACAACCTCTGCCTCATGGTTTACAATTTCCAATTTTTTTAACATTCTCCCATGACTGCTAATCTGCCCAGAATCAATCAGACGATAGCCATACGGCGCTTTTCCACCTACAAATTTGCCTGACTTTATCATTTCTATCTGTGCATCCCTCACCCTCATACTGGTTTTCTTACTCTCACCCTCATTCTGCCAGAAACGGATATAGTTTAACAGCTTATCAATATGTTCCTCACTTTTAAGCAGTCCATCTTTTACCGTCCAGACTTCAACGCCCAGATTGTTTAATGTACTGATATAAAAACTATACTCCTCCCTTCTTCCAATCCTATCTGACATATATGTTAACAGGATATCAAATTCATGCTTTCTTGCATCTTCAAGTATTTCCATGAGCACTTGTCTATCCTCAATTCCATTTTTATAACCCGAAACAGCCTTTTCAATATATTCTCTGTCAAATACCCACGCTGAATGTTGTTCAATAAAATTTTTTGTTTCAGCTCTCTGCAATGGAATGTCATCACCATGCAGCTGCTGTCTTGACGATACCCTCAATAATGTTCTTACCAGTTTTTTATTCATACGAATCCTCCATGTCAAAGCCTCAAATTACCGATTGAAAAATTAGTGCATTCGCATCATTTTTCAATCTACTCTCCTCCTAACATAATGGGGTTGTCGGAATCCGTTTATAATGAAACAGCATTTCCAGACAGCCCCACATAATCTTTCAAACAGGGTACATTTGTTTCCCTTATTTAATTTTAACGCCGATATTCCTGTTTTCAAAGGATTATTTTTAGCTTTTCCATATAATATTTTTTAAGGCGGCTGTAAAACTCTTCTGCATTCTCATTCCCTTGTTCCTCTGAAAATTCAAGAAGAACCCGAATGTTTTTCTTTTTATAAGAAACATTAAGCTGTGTCTTTGTTTCATCTTCCATAATGTCTTTCCTTACCTTTGCATCCTCTTTCCTTATAACATTATGATTCCCTGTATGCCGATATTCAGTTTTTCTATAGATACTATTTTCTTCTTTCATTCTGTGAAATCTCCTATTCTTTGAAACTTCACTTTGTTTGATATAAGTTTCTTTTATTCATATGATTCAATTACCCTAGCCTCTTAATAGAACAAATTACCTCCCTCAAATTCTCTGTATGCTTTTGCATATTCCAAAATTTCATATCTCGTCAATATATTCATTTTTTCTGCATTTCTTATTCTGTCCCAATATTCTTTCATATTGATGTTTTCCTTATAATCATGCAATGATATATATAATCCTGCATTTTCAGGAACGCGATTTGTCCATATATACTCTTCCGCATCCTTTCTTTTCTCGCCCTTCTTCACAAACATACAATATTTCTTTGTATCTGCAATCTTAAAACAGTGCCACTCACTCCCCGTCAATATCGCATCATAAATTGTTGGTATGATTTCTTCACCCGAACGATAACCGCACATTACAACTGCCGCCCTGCTGTCAATTAGTGCTCTGGCTCCTTTTATATGCGAATCCAGACTTGGCATCTCTCTATGGTACAAATTCACACTACTTCTATACATGCCTACATATGGCCAGTCAATAAACATCTGCACCTCTGGTTTTTCTTTCATAAGTCTTATGATTTTCAATCCGTCAGTGCACAAAATATCTGGCTCTGTCCGCAGCCTTTCCACCGCATTTAATATATTCCTTCTCGCCTCAAACCGATATTTGTCATTTGACTTATATGCAGAATAATTATTCCCTCCGCAATTAAATGACTGCGTATAGGTAATATATGTATTGACTGCCATATCTATTTTGTCTTTTTCTGCAAAATGATGATAATGCTTCCAGCTATCAAATTTCCTTAGTTTCTGCTTTGCCTGCTCAAATTGTTTCTGGGCTATTTGTATATCATTCGGTTTATCAATCTTTAGCAATGCCTGCAACGCACTGTTCCGTGTATTGTTGTTTGCCAGCACTTCATATAATGCCATAATATTGATGTTAGCATCATTAATCAGTTCTTTTTCATATCTTCCATTATAATTTGAAAAATAGATTGCCGCACCCCCACAGTATGGCTCTACATACTTTATGCATATTGGGTCAAAAAATGCCTTTATTTTGGACACAAAGGGAGCTTTGCTCCCAGTGTATCCGTTTAATAGATTATAGGTACTCATCTGTCTGACCTCCACATACCCTCAATAATCCTGAACTTATAATACCGCCTGTTGTTTGTATCATTAAACCCAAAGCCGGAACCGTTTCTATTTGAAATGATTATCTTTTTCCCATAATGCGCCTCAAGAATCCGCAATTTCTTACAGAACACTGTTTTGGTACAGCCTGCGTCAACCGCATCCAATACTTTCTGAAAATGGTCTGCAATGACTGCTATCGTCCTTGCATCTAAATCAACCTTATATTTACCTTCTGAAATCCCACTGGTTTCTTCTTCTACTGCCGCATTCATAGTAAACGCCACCACATCCTTCAATATATCCAATATCCCCCTTGATGATGAAATATCCGTCGCGTTGCTCGCTATTTCAAGATACTTTTTTGCCCTTTCAAATGCCACTTTCTTGTCATCCTCCGTAAAATTTACAATAAAGTTAGAAATGACATTCATCACACTATGGTCTACTGCCATCAGTATCTTTTCTCTGCTGACCTTAATTTCAGCGTTCTCTGATAAATAAACTTCTCCTGTGTCCACCTTTGACAGATACATTCTGCACCCATCCGACCTTAAACTTGCCGTGTCTACACATAACTGCATGTTCAGAAAGTAATCCTGTGTTTTAGTCAGCACTACATGTGTTTCTTTTCCAGTTATCTGTGGCAGTAAATCTTTCTTTCTCATTCCTGCCAAATCTACTTTTTCTGTTATTCCAGTCAGTTCAGGCATATGCTCCAAAGAATCAATAATCTCTGACTGCGCTGTGACATTCTCATATTTTGTTTCATTCACTTTCTCACTGTCCAGATGCTCTACAGCCTGCTCCAACTCCACTACTGAACCTTCTACTTCTGCCAAACTCTCTCCCATGCCTTCCAATGTATTTACTACCACTTTGATGTTTTCCATTATTATCCTCCTAATTAAAAATGGCAATTTGGCAATCTATAAATATCCCCTGCTCTGCCATTACAATCCATATTAAGTTGCTTCTTTTCGGACAGACTATCCCTACATACTGCGCCTATGGAAGGACAGACTATCCCTGTTGTCTTTGTTTACGAGTTCCATATGTACACATATCATCATTTCCTAGGCGCAGTAGAGAATCTGATGTATGATATTGTCAAAGTACTACTGGGATTATTTTTTAATCCTTATTTCCTCCTTACATAATATATATCGGTTGTCTTTTTAATGTTAATATTATAATGTAGTCTGTTATAAATGACTTTTTAATGAATAATTTGGGGTTATTTAATCATCTTAATTTTTAAATAATTATACTTACTTGTTAAAAAAATGATGCCATAAAAAAAATGCCATAAGTTTTAGACTCATGCCATTTTTAAAAGAAATTTTTTTATTTTTGAATTTATTCGTTTTCTTCTTCAAGTTCTCTGCATTTAAGGTATGCATAGACATATTCATAATGTTTTTTCATTAAATAAAGATATTTTCTCATTTTCTCCGTGTCACCCTTTAATTCCTTCCAGTCATCAATTTTTAAAATCTCAATGGCATCAAGAAATTTATCCAGTCTGCCTACCTCTTTGTATTCCTTTCCAGTGGCAAAATAATAATACACCCTGTACAGTGGCGAGCCAGTATCATAATTGCTGGCTATGTATTCAGCTTTCGTTATGTCTTTTAGGGACTGCTTCACTTTCCCCGCCCGCTCTTTCAAATTACTAATCTGCCCCTTTACAACACTTTGGTTATTTCTCTGGTAAAAATAACAAATCCAGTCATCCTTCGTAATCCCATATATCTGTATTATCTCACTGTTTTTCTTGAAATAATCTGTACTTATATTAAACAGTTTTGCAATACGCACCGACGTTTTTTCATCCATTGAATACCTGCATCCATTGAATATATTATTTAAACGCTGCAACGAAATTTCGAGGATTATATTCAGTTCTACAGATGCTTTCCTCCTGCCTCCCCTGTCCTCTATAAATTTATCAGCCTTTTTCATATTATAATATAAATATTTTATGATATATAAATTGACCCTTGTATTAAAGCCATTTTGCATGTCTAAAATATTTTGTTTTCCCATTATGCCATCACCTCTTCCTGTTACATTGTTACGTATTCCTTCCTTATCATAATAACACCCCTGTCCAAAAAACAATATTTATTTTCCAAAATAATAACCTAAACTTGAAATTGCACTTCCAAAGTTTTATATCTTTATCATATCCAGCATAATAAACGTTATTGATTCTCTTTTGTATCATCTACAACAGCAATTAAAATCGGGTCTATGTAGTCTAAGTCTTTGTTTAATCTTCTTTCTTGGAGGTCTTTTAATGCTTCATCATAATTATTTATCCAGAATGTTCCGTAATTCTGCCGCTTTTCCTTTAAATATTGGAAATCAAATAAACTTAATATGTCCATTCCTAATAACGCTTTGTTTCCTATGTCCTCAGAGAAGAAGAGTTTGATTTTGTCCAGGGTGATTTCGTCTGTAAGTCTGAAATTTTCTACGATGTAGCCATATAGTTTTAGTTCTGTGCCTGATGCATCATATGCAATTCCCCTCATGTTGCTTTTCAATATTTTATCTTTAAATCTTATCAATCCTTTATTCTCTAATCCTATTACCGTATATGTTGCACCTGTATCTATTTTTGTTGTTATCTTCACTGTTTTATTGTCTATATCAAAAGAGGTTTTTGTAAAATACGATTCTCTGTTAAATGCCTTTGTAGCTGGATTTGCTGCTTTCTCAAGTTCTGACCTGCTTGTTCTCATAATTATATTTCTCCCCTTGCATATATTGTATCTATTGTATATTCACCCTTAGGGTCATATTCATATGCATCATATATTACCTTTCCAAATTCTTTACTTGCAATGTCATCATATTTGTATCCCAACTCTATATTATGAACATCCGTCACTATATAATAAATATATGCCAGAGTATAACAGCCTCCTGTACTTAACCTTTTTTTTCCTTTACGCTCTGATGTTAATAATACACAGCATTCTAAATCTTTCTGTAATTCATCCACGCTAATCTCTTTTTCTGTATTTAACACTTTGTATACATAAGGTTCTACCTGTTGCACCTCTAAACCATAGTCTTGAAACACCTTGTCTACATTAATATTTTCCATGCATATCATCCTTTCCATTTAACAATTTTAAACTTTATTGTAGTTCTTTTCCTTATTATAATGCACTCAAATCTATATATCAATTATTATCTAATGTATTCATGCTTCCCCTTTTTTCTCTTCATTATTTACTGCATACCACTCTTAATTTTTGGCAATTTGGCAATTTAATCTATGTTTTTCCTTTTTTCGTTTTCAGTACAGACTTGGAAGTGCACTTCCAAAAATTCCCCCTTTATTTTTATTACGTACACTTCCAAGTCCTTTTATTTTTCAGCCTTTATAAAAACCTCATTGCAGTCCATGCACATTACATTGATATCTTTTGTTGCACGAAAGCTGTTTCCACACGAAAGACATTTATATTTTCTTGTACTGCACTTTGGTTTTTTAGGCTGCATTTTATTTTTGATAGTTTCACCGTCCCCACCGCCATTTCCCGGTAAAACCGTCATGTCTATGATACCGTCCCTGTTGATATCTATGGGTTTCTTTATTCCATGCTCTTTCAGTACGTTCTTAAATGCCTCACCTGGTTCCGTTTTACTCCAACCTATGTATTGTCCCTGTGATATAATTAAACCTCTCTTTTCTGCCTCTTCCTTAAACTTCTTATTATGGTATCTGCCATTCTGGGATACATCTGCTATCCCGTTTATCTGGCAGTAGTAATGTACCATCTCATGCATTAATGTTCCCATGATATTTTCTATTGGTCTGTCCATATGTTCCGCGCTTATGTTGATTTCATTGAACCTTTTATCTTCTACACGCCACTCCTTGTTTATTGTAAAATGCCCGTTTGTCCTTGGACTGCTCATAATGCTTATTACGATTGGGGGAAGCTCTCCATTAAAATAAACTTTGTTCAGTATTTCAAACCCTTCCTCAAGCACTTCCTGCATACTTTTTAACATTTTCTATGTACCTCCTGTTTCTCTCTGCTTTTTATATCTTCATCTTAACGCTGTTTTTCTCATATGTCTGCTGGCAGGACAGACGGTTTTTTCTGATGTATTTTAGGGGGAATGCTGTACAGGCTTCTTTGGGCAGTCTTATTGATTTTATTAAAAGCTGTATTTTGCAGAATTTTCTGAAATTTTATATAAAACTTATGTTCTTATGAAACTTTGGGTAAATTCCTTCTCTTTCTTTTTCTTTCTTTTCTTGAAATAATTTTTTTCTTACATAATAACCACCTGTTTATTACCATTTTTCTAAAAAATTTTCACACAGCACAAAACATATATTCTAAATTCTGAAATTTTATATAAAAATGATTTTTCCAAAATTCTGAAATTTTAAGACTGAACTTTTTTATCAAATTTTTAGTATCATGTTTTCTTTTTTACAGTATCATTCCTAAGTTAAACTTTCAAAAAATTTTAGTATCACGTTTTCTTTTTTGCAGTATCATTCCTAAGTTAAACTTTCAAAAAAATAAAAACCATACGCAGACTTTATCCGGCATGGCTTTTATTGCTTCTTCCTGTTTTCCTTATATGATTTTCTTCATCCGTTTCCTGTATGCTGCTAAAATGTCGTCCAAAAATATACAGTCTAATCTCCATTGTTTGTCATTTGGAAGGAGAAACCTTCCTATTTCAACCCTGCTTCCATCCATAAACACCTGCAAGATGTGTAGTGGTCAAGCTTTTTTGTAACATTTGTGGCTAAAAAAATCAAGTTGCTTACCGTTAGGATGGATGCAGTTTCCGCCACCCTTGACAGCCGCCCAAAGGGATGTCGTCAGATGCCTACCGACGGCGATGAACTCAGGAACGGACTTTCTTGTACATCCGCCGCCGGCCCTGGGAGTGTAACATCCCTTTGGGCGGCTGTCAAGGGCATGCCCCTGCGGGGTGGCTGCTTTCATCCCCTCTGGCTCTGAATCTTGGAACGGCATCATGCGGCGCACCGTGCTTCGAATGGCGTCCTGTACCCATTGTAGGAATGGGGGCGCACATGGTTGTAAGTGGCATAAGCGAATTCCTCCACAGTCTGGTACAGCTCCTCCTGCGTACGGAATTCATAGAGGTTGGTGCACTCGTTCTTCAGGGTATTGAAGTACCTCTCCATTGGCGCATTGTCGTATGGATACCCGGCTTTGCTCATGCTTTGGGACACATGGACGGATCCGCAGAACTCTATGAAAGCCTTCGATGTATACTGGCTCCCCTGGTCGCTGTGCAGGATCAAGCTGCCGTCTGCCGGACGCTGGGATTCCAATGCTTTCTGCAGCGTGCGGATCGCAAGTTCGCTGGTGATATGGCGGTCCGTTATGCTCGCCACCACGCTCCTGTCATGGAGATCTATGATGGTACAGTTATAGCGCACATCCCCATTTTTCAGAAACAGATATGTGAAATCCGTGCACCATTTCTGGTTCGGCTTGTCCGCATGGAAGTCCTGCCTTAGCTTATTCTCGAATACCTTATGGGGCTTGCCTGGCTTTGCTCCCGGCTTTTTGGGGCGGACGATGGAGCGCAGACCCATCTGTGTGTTCATGTATTTATGGATGGTCGCAGCGCTGTAGCCGTGCCCTGCCCGCTTTAGATAAGCCGTCATGCTGCGGTAGCCGTCCACTCCGTTATGGCTGTGATAGATGCTGCGGATCTGCTCCTGAACCTCTGCTTTTTGGGCATAATAATCCGCCTTCCGGTGTTTCCGGTAGTTATAGTAGGCATTCGGACAGATCGCCAGCCGCCTCAGCAGCCAGCGGACACCGAATTCTTCCTGATGACCGTCAATAAATCGATAAGCCTCTAATCGATTTCCTTTGCAAAGAATGCCGCCGCTTTTTTTAAGAACGCGATCTCCTTCCGTAATTCTTCATTCTCCCGTTTTAACCGGAGGTTCTCCTTCATAGAGTCATAATCTTCCTGGGCTTTAGGGTTGGTCTGGCATTCTTTGCTGAATTCGCTGCACCACTTGGAGATGCTGGCTTTGGATACGCCATACTCTGCGGTGATACTTTTGTAGGTTCGTCCCTCTTCCTCATGGAGGCGGACGATCTTCTTTTTAAATTCGGGAGTGTAGTTTTGTGACATAATGAGTACCTCTTTCCTTGTGATTTTGATTATATCTCATTAGCCACTCCCGTTACAACTTTAGTATAGCACTTCAGTATTTGTTTCTTCTATACTTGTTGTTTCTTCTATGGTATTTGTTTCTTCTATACTTGTTGTTTCTTCTATACTGCTTGCTTCTTCTATAGTACTTGTTTCTTCTATACTGCTTGCTTCTTCTATACTTGTTGTTTCTTCTATGTTCTCCATAACTTCCATGTTGTCTGCTTTGACGGCTTTATTGCCACAGGCTGTTAAACTAATTGATGCCAATATTACCAGTACTGCTAACTTCTTCATTCCCTTCTTCCCCTTCCTATATATCCATTGCTTTCTAAGAAAATATTACTACTATAATTTCCAGAACACTTAGCTGGTACAGTAAGTTATATTTGCTGCTTTTTGTTGTTTTATAGTCATTATACTTCATGTAGAAGCATTCTGCAACCATCAGAAACATCTTATCTTTTATGATAGTTTTGGAGGTATTGTTATGATTTATAATCTTGGTGATAAACTAAAATCTGCTCATATCCAAAACAGCCTTTCAAGAAAAGTCATTGCTCAACCTATTGGAGTTTCTGTCAGTATGGTTGTATTGTATGAATCCGATGTTCGCCAGCCCTCCCTTTGTTTCCGTAACCTGAATAAATGATATGGAATCATTCCGTATGTTTTAAGGCTTGTTTTACATATTTAACCTATGTACAGATTTACCTTGTCCATAACTGACTTTACCATTCTTTGTAACACATGAAGGCTTCTTATGATATGCCCGTCATCTTCATTTTCTGCTAAGGATATCTCCAGCAATTGCATGATATTTAGTACCTCCTCCAGTTCTTCCTTTATTTTCACTGTCTGTTCTGACTCTTTTATCATGTTCTTTTCTTCCATGTTACCATTCCTTCCTTTCAATATATGTTTCCCGTTTTATTTTGTAAGTGCACTTCCAATATTCCCATGCTTTTATCATTTTCTATCTTGCAAAGTGTTCTTTTATTCCAGCTTCTAAATATAAACAAATCTGCTTGCCGCACCATTCATCTATGTACAGGGGATATGGTTTCTATGTCTGTTGTATTTTTGACATTATAATTATCCTCATCTGTTATTTCTTTCATTTCCCTTAAATTCATTCACTTTACAGGCAGGACTGGCGGTATACATTTCTTTTTGGTGATGCAGCTGGATATTCTCCTATGACTGGTAAAAATGCCCTTGATGTCTTTTTACTTAACTGGTGTATTATATGAATGCATTCAGGCTATCTGTTTTTTTCAATTCGGCATACTGATTTTCTTTTGATATATTCCTGTCTAAATTTAGATGCCCCTTTGTCTAAATTTAGATGCCTGTCATCGCTCCCATATCCCCACTCATCATGTACGAAACTATCAAATCCTAATGTTAAATTTCTCATATAAGTCAAATCTTTCCTTTTCATCTTCCCTCAATTTTTCTATTGCATTATATGCATTATAGATTGTAGGTCGTGAACAACCTGTAACTTCCATTATTTCATTATTACTCATTCCATTCTTCTTCATCTGCCATATGTTCCATTTATCGTATCCGCTACCTTTTGCCAGCTGCGCCCCTTTGTTTAAACGCCCCTTTTTGTCACGTCTGATATTCCTTTCTCTGTTAAATGCCTCCTTCATCCCTATCTCTATCATATTGTCCCAGTATAAACTATCGTACAAAGTATCCTCTGGCTCATAATCATCAAATATTTCCTCGTAATAAATGTCATTTGTTGAACCACCTGTATCTTCTTCCTCCTCTTCCTTGTCCCAGTCATCATAATCAACAAATATCTCCTTTATGTCAGCAAATAATTCTTTTAATTCCTTATTACTCATAATTACATCCTCCTAAAAATCTTTTTCATCCCCCGGAGTCTGCCAGTTTTTTATGAAAGCAAACTGAACATTGATATTGTTTTGATGCCACACGCTACTTTCATATCCATCAATAAGACTTGGGAGAAAAACCCTTCCCTCCTTCCGTTATAACTGCCTGTCATCTTTGTTCCATGTTTTGGATTGTAAACACTAGAATACTGAATACCAGAAATCTTATATGATACCCGTCAAAGACAATGAGAATTTTTCTTGTTCCCCCAAATCTCTGGAAGATTGTAACGCCATGGCATCTATGTTTCCATAGTGATATTGCCAGAATAATCTTAATTTTTTTAGCCATTTCACATATTTATTCAATTCATTCCTTTTGAAACTTTTCCTTTGCAGGTACATATTGTTCCATTTAAAAATCTATTATCTCATTCTCTTCATGCTCTGCCACTTTCCTGTAAAATGTGCTTCTGCTGATTCCCAGTTGTCTGCTTGCACCTACAGCTGTCAATTTTTCATATTTCCATTTATGGTATATTTCTTCAAAGTTCTCCAGCTTCTTTTCTGGTCTGCCCTTATACTTTCCCTGCTCCTTTGCTATTTCGATTCCCTCTCTCTGCCTTTCTTTGATATACTCCCTTTCTAACTCCGCTACTGCTCCAAATATCGTAAGCATAAACTTTCCTGCCGCTGTTTTTGTATCAATACTCTCTTTCATTGAAATAAACTGGACATGCTTATTATTTAGCTGCTCTGTCAGTTCTAATAAATCCTTTGTATTTCTTGCAAAGCGTGAGATGCTCTCCACGATTACACTGTCCCCTTCCCTTACAAAATTCATCATCTTTTGTAATTCTGGTCTGTCTGCTGATTTTCCGCTTGTTCTGTCAATGTATACCCTTTCGACTTGTAATTCTTTCATTAACTCCTCCTGCCTTGCTGTATTCTGCCCTTCCGTACTTACACGTACATATCCCACTTTCATAATGGCTACTCCTTTCCAAACCTGTTTTGCTTCTGTTTCTGCTTCTCCTTTTTGCTTTCCTTTCAGATGTCCTGTTAAGCTATACCCTGCCCATACAGAACATTTTTACGTTTTTAATGCACTAATAAAGCGTTTTTTTATTTATTTTACACCTTTTTGATGCGCGTTCTATTAACCCCCCTTCTTTCATTTTGAAACATTTCATATAACCCCTTCTTTTTCGTGCATCTTTTGAAGTATCCGAGCCAAGTATAGGAAATGCTTTTCCCACATTTACCATGCTTCCCTCACACTACTTTAACGATATATTCTGCCTGCACAAGTCTTTACAATCAAATAGTGAAGGTTATGTTCTCTGCTCGACGTCCCTCATGCACCGCCTTAACGTCATATTTCTTCTACATGAGGCTGCGCAATCGAGTAGGGAAGATTCATCTTCTTCCTATTCGCGCACCGGACGCGGGCATAAAAAAAGAAACTGCCAGAACATACCTCCAACAGCTTCTTTTTTTGGCAATGCACTTCCAAAAATTCTGCTCTATGCATCAAAATTTTAAATGTCTGCTTTTGCCCTTTATTTTTGGCAATTTGGCAATGATAAACCAAATATTTTAATAGTCATCTATAGCGATGACCTCCTTGATCCCAAACATCATCCAAACCCTTTTCTCCAATTTCTCTGGCAATTGTTTATTGCAACAGCTTTCTTCTGCATATTTCCTCACTACATCAGCATTCACATATACACATGATGGTGCGCTTTCTTTTAATAGCAAATGACAATCACTACACATCAGATTATTTCCTGTCGCCTCCCAACATTTATCATCTGGACAATTCCGCGTACAATCCATTGTCCAGCATACAGACCACTTCCCCTTTAATATGTAATGGTGAATTGCTCTTATATAATCCTTTCTCCCAAACTTTTGTATGCTGCTTATTACAGCTTTCTCTATAATATTCGCATATATTCTCTCTGTTGTAGCACACTTTATGTTATTTTTCTTTAATAATTGTTTTAATTCTCTCCCATGGCCTAAGCCATATGCATCAGAATGTTGTTTCAAAACATTGAAGCCTTCTATGTCTGACAATTTCGGAAAAAATGATAATACCGCTGGCGAATTTATGACGAGCTGCTCAAAACATATATAATTAACCAAATGAAAATTTTCCCTTTCCTCCACAATATTTTGTATCAATTCTATTTCATTTCCAACCTCAATATTATCTACAACATTGTCAATACATATTATATACGTATTCCCATTCAGACCATTAGAATGCACATCACTTATCAATGTCTGTAAAAACTTCCTGATTTTCGTTACACCAATCTGGAAAACGCCTCCCTTTGGTACTTCATTTATCATATCGTAAATCTCAGAAGGCGTAATCACATGATAATCTTTTTTTAACACATACTCTGAAATAAGCGTCCAAAAATAATAACCGCTTTCTCCATCTTCACACAATATATATCTCATTGCCAAACTCCTTACTCTGAATACCGCAGACTTATTATTTTATCATTTGCATCTCTTTTTAGTTTCGCTCTTTCTGTATAATCAAATGTTAACTCCTGATTTACCGCCCTTGCAATAATTAAAAAATAACTCGTTTCATTCTCTAATATGTTTTGAATTAAATCAGGTCTTTGGGTAAAAAGAATGTCTGCCTCATCTATTATAAAAAGAGTATTTCTGTCTGTAAACGTTTCTGTTGTACGCTCTGTACCATTGACTATAATAACTGTCATGGGGTTATTGCTGTCTATATCCATAACAGGAGTTATCCCTAAATCTTTACTCACTTTCATTGAAGATATCAATGCATTACATAAATACGTTTTCCCTGTTCCACTATTGTCAGATAACTTTGTAAAACGCTTTTGCAAATCTATATAAAAGGTTACTCCATCTGTTTTAAAATGAATAACTGGATGCATACAGTTTCCCTCCCAAGGATGCTAAATCTGAAAATGCTTTGATTTTATAAGTATTGTTTACCATTATATCTGCGTACTTATCACACAATATTGCATAATTGCGCGTCAGTAAATAAATATCCCTCTCCTTCACCTCATCAATCAATTGCTCTATTACATTATTACCACAGCTTGTTATATCAAAATATAAGTCTTGCCTGTTATTTTTTATAAACCATCTAATCACTAAAAGTGTTTTTAATCCCCTTGAAAGATTCGCTGCCGAGGTGACACTATTCATAAAATTAATAATTGTATTATTTTCCCCATACTGCGCTTTGTCTATTATCCATATCAACTCAATGTCCCTATTGTCAAATCCATCATTCATTACTGTATTTCTAAACAAATCTTCTATGTTTGTCCTATATTTTTCTTTGTCTGTTTCGTAATAAAAGGTATTTATATAAATCACTCAATTTCCATCTCCTTTTTGTTTGCCTAGAGCATGTTTGAAAAATGCTCTAGTTTCTTTTATAATGCCAAACATATACAATTTCAAATCATTACCCTTTATTTTTGGCAATTTGGCAATGATAGCAGTAATTCTATATTGCTCATTAAATAACAATAGTTATTTATTTTCTATAGTCCCATCACTTCATAGGGCTGCTTACTAGTTCTGTACTTGCTTGGCTCAAATCGCACTATAAGTTCCCTATATATCTCTTTCTTTATCCCACTCGAAACCATCTGCGGGTGGGTACCGAAACCAAGGCTACAACTTCACCATCACCTCCTCCACCGCCTATGACCAGAAGTGGATTCACGGCAGAAATATTTATGAAAATATCAGCCGCATCGTGGACAGCATCTTCTCCAACTATCTGTCTCGTCCGGGTGTGCGTCAGCCGATTTTTACCTCATACTGCGATGGGAACCGCGTGACCTGCTATGGTCTCTCCCAGTGGGGCAGCAAGTATCTGGGTGATCAGGGATACACACCAATAGAAATCATCCGTTATTATTACGGAAATGACATGTATATCAACTCCACCACCTATATCTCCGGCGTGCCTTCCTCCTGGCCTGGCTATGACCTGACAATCGGCTCCTCTGGTCAGAAGGTACTGCAAATGCAGCAGCAGTTAAACCGCATCGCCCAGAATTATCCTGCCATTCCCCGCATCGCAGAGGATGGTATCTTCGGACCTGCGACTGCCGAAGCAGTGCGGACATTCCAGCGCGCATTCGGCCTGCCCCCCACCGGAATCGTAGATTACCCCACATGGTACAAAATCTCCGAAGTTTTTGTGGGCGTATCACGCATTTCTGAGCCGGGATGATTTCCATACAGGATATATGGGCATCCCTCTACACAAAATAATACACCCTTTCTATCTCCTCGATTTCCGCACGCGCGCTTGTCGCCTCCACAATCTCCTTGCACAGACGGTCATACGCCTCTATCGGTGCTATGACCGTCATCTCTACGTCCGCCGCATAAACACTGTCCTCTATCTCTATTTTCCCGCTGGCAAGAATATACTGAATCTTCCCCACTGCATTGTAATCCGCCTTGATTTTGACCCTGACACCGAAATGCTGTCTAGCAGTCTCACACCGTTCAAGTGCCTCCTTCAATACACCCGAATACGCCCGCACCAATCCGCCTGTCCCTAAGAGCGTTCCGCCAAAATACCTTGTGACCACTGCCGCTGCATTTCGGATGCCGCTTCCGAGCAGCACCTCCAGCATAGGGCGCCCCGCTGTACCGCTCGGCTCCCCATCATCGCTGCTTCTGGTAATCTGTGCCCTGCTTCCGATCACAAACGCAGAACAATTGTGTCTGGCATCATAGTACTTTTTTTTCATTTCCTCTATAAAGGCTGCTGCCTCCTCCTCACTCTCCACAGGACGCACTGTCGCGATAAAGCGTGATTTTTTCTCCACCAGCTCTGCCTCCGCCCCTTTTGTAAGGAGCACAAAATCCTCATACGCCTGATTATTTCTGTTATTTTCCATCTTCAACCTCCATCCATAACCATTGTTTTTTTCTCATTATATCATAAACAGAGACTGTATAAAATCTAAAATATCTGTCAAGACTGTTAAAAAATCCTTTATTTACCGATAGTAATTTGTTATAATGAGTAGTATGAATTTTTACATAATGTATTTAGCAACTGTTTTACGGAGGTGATTTTATGAATTATGGGAAAAGAGGAATCTCGAAAGTCCAAAAATCCCTGACTTCAAAAACCATAAAATTCAAAAAATTGTTCTTTGTCACCGCACTAAAGCTCGTGCTGGTCGGTGCACTGTCTGTCATGATCGTCGGTGCCTGTTTCGGCATAGGCGCATTCAAAGGAATCTTAAGTTCGGCGCCCGATATCGATCCAGCAGCAGTTCTTCCGCAGGGATTTGCCACTGTCGTCTATGACGCCAAGGGCAATGAACTGACAAAACTCGTGGCTGCCAACTCCAATCGTAGTTATGAAAAGATGGATCGGATTCCTAAGCATCTTGCAAATGCCTTTGTCGCGATTGAGGATGAGCGCTTTTACAGCCACAATGGCATTGATATCCGCGCAATCCTGCGCGCCGCTTTTGAAGCAATCCAGAACTTTGATCTCACACAGGGCGCATCCACTATCACACAGCAAATTATCAAAAACAATGTTTTTGACGACTGGGTGAATGAGGAAACTATGCAGAAGATCAAACGTAAGATTCAAGAACAATATCTTGCGATCGAGCTTGAGAAAAAAATGTCCAAAGATCAAATACTGGAAATTTATATGAGTACGATCAATCTTGGTCAGAATACGCTGGGCGTAAAAGCTGCTGCACTGCGCTACTTTAACAAACAGCCTTATCAGCTTACGCTCTCTGAAAGTGCTGTCATTGCTGCCACCACATCAAATCCATCAAAATTCAATCCTATATCCCATCCTGAAAAAAATGAGGAAAGACGTGAGATCGTCTTAACTAAAATGAAAAACCAGGGATATATCACACAGGCTGAGTATGATGAAGCGATGGCCGATGACGTGTACAGTCGCATACTGGCAGTTAATGAAGAAATCGTGGATAATAATTCCGTCTATACATACTTTGTAGACGAAGTTACAAAGCAGGTGCTGGCTGATCTAAGTGAGATTAAGGGCTTCAATGAGACACAGGCGCACTGGCTCCTGTTCAGCGGCGGTCTGAGCATCTACACAACCCTTGACCCAGAGATTCAAGCAATCTGTGATGAAATCTATGCAGATGAGACAAATTATCCTGAAACAGTCAAGTGGTATTTAAATTACGTACTCACGATCAAGAAAGCAAACGGTGAGAAAGAAAATCATAGTACTGAGATGTTCAAGGCATACTACAAACAGCAGAATGCCTCCTTCAACCTGCTCTATGATACCAAGGAAGATGCCTATGCAGCCATCGAAGCATACAAAGATGCGATGATGTCCGAGGGCGATCAGGTAGATGGTGAACGCATCTCACTGACACCGCAGCCACAGGTTTCCATCACAGTTGAGGACCAGTCAACAGGCTATGTTGTAGCGATGATTGGTGGACGCGGTGTCAAGGAAGCAAGCCGGACTCTGAACAGAGCTTCCAACACCACCAGACAGCCAGGCTCTACCTTCAAGGTAGTATCGACCTACGCTCCTGCGCTTGACAGCGCTGGTCTGACCCTCGCCGACGTGCAGAACGATGCTCCTTTTAACTACACTGGCGGCCGCCCTGTCAAAAACTGGTGGGGAAGCAACTACCGAGGGCTTTTGAGTCTCCGGTACGGCATCGCACAGTCGGCAAACATTGTCGCCGTCAAGACACTCACACAGATTTCGCCCCAGCTTGGCTTTGACTATCTGCAACACTTTGGCTTTTCGACACTGGTTGAAAAGCGCGTTGAAAAAGATGGCTCTGTCGTATCCGATATCGGTCAACCACTGGCACTTGGCGGTATTACAGACGGTGTCACCAACATGGAGCTCAACGCTGCCTATGCGGCGATTGCCAATCAGGGAACCTATATAAAACCAAAACTTTACACGAAGATCGTAGACCATGATGGCAATGTCCTAATCGATAACACAGCGCCCGAATCAACCCAGGTCATCAAAGAGTCTACCGCCTGGCTGCTCACCAACGCTATGGTTGATGTAGTAACCAGTGGTACTGGCGGCTCCGTGAACTTTGGTAATATGGCGATCGCCGGCAAAACTGGCACAACCTCTGATTATAAAGATGTATGGTTTTCAGGCTATACCCCCTATTATACGGCTACTACTTGGACTGGATATGACAACAACGTCAGCATGAAGACCTCTGCCGAAAAGAATCTGTCAAAGACAATGTGGAAAAAAGTCATGACAAGGATTCATGAAAACCTTGAATACAAATCCTTCCCCATGGCAAACGGCATCGTCACTGCCTCCATATGTTCCAAATCGGGCCGCCTGCCCATTGCAGGCGTATGCGACGGCTGTGTCAAGACAGAGTATTTTGCGGAGGGGACCGTTCCAACAGAATATTGTGATGCACATTACTTCTCAAACATTTGTCAGTATTCAGGGCTTACAGCTGCCGAGGAATGTCCTTTCAAACAGGCTTCAGTCATCGAACAGGTACCCACACGGCTACAGGATGGCAACCTGGCCACGGCACTCACCTCCCTTCCAGAAACACAGACGGCACAGAATACTCAAATGTGTCCTCACAATAGTATCTTCTTTGCGGCGCCAAATGCCCAGGAAGTTCTACAGCTCCAATTGCTTGAAATGCAGCAGCGAGCAGCAGCTGCTGCCGCTCCGCCGCCAAACGAACCTGTTTCCGACACGGATTAACCAATGAACCGAGCTGACATATCTCACGCACGTGTGCTGTCAAGCAGGAAAGATTCCTTCTCCTGCTTGACGCGCGGGACATCGTCAGCGCACAGACACAATAAGAGCCAGGTGAAAACCTGGCTCTTATCGTATATTTTCTTATGAGGGGGGAGATAGTGAGTGCTTCAACTATCTGTCTATTACTATACCCAACAAATGTGTCAGAAATGTGTTTATTTCATAAAAATAAGATAATATTTCTTAACAAACGATAAAACGCTTTTTTACTTACTGATAATACTTCATAACCATCTGCAAGGACACATTCCCTCTATATTCATTGATATCAGGATAATACACGACAGACAGGACAATCTCCTCACCTGTGTCTTGCCCTCCTGTCCCAGTTCGATACAGTCTGTCCAGTGCTGCTGTGCCATATTTTGCTGCCACATACGCATGAAATCCCTCGATATCACCAAAATAAATTAAGTCATATCGCCTCCGATTTTCGTCCTCCACCACATACTTACCCACATTGCGGTTGGCGCCAAGCACCTTTCCGCTCACAAACCGCACATTTTTCTGCGCAAACTGCGGCTTGGGATTTCCGTTTCCAAAGGGCTCTAGCTTTTCAAGCTCTGCAATAAACTCAAAGCTCGCATACGCCATCGGCATCGGTACATCGATCAGGACCTTCTCCTCAAAATCTTCCTCCGTAAGATTACAGTTCTCATTGAGTCTGCGGCGCAGCTCAGACACATTCTCCTCGTCAAGCGACAGCCCCGCCGCCAGCTTATGACCGCCATATTTGGTGAACAGCTCCTTGCATTTTGTCAGTTCGTCATACATATGAAATGCATCGATTGAGCGACCAGATCCTTTTACCCCCTCCTCTGCCCTCGTGAGCACAAAGACCGGTTTACAGTACTTCTCACGGATTCTGCCCGCTATAATGCCCGCAAGGCTCTCATGAACTTCGGGCAGATACACCACGAGCACTCTGTCGCTAGCTAGTCCCGTCTGTTCGATTTGAGCAACCGCCTCCTCGACCCCCTTCAATGTGAGTTCCTTTCTGCTGTCATTCATGGCTTTCAAGTCGCCTGCCAGCATTGCGGCTCTATCAATGTCAGATGTCTGGAACAACTCCAGCGCATTGAGTGCTGTGTCAAGTCTTCCTGTCGCATTAAGACAAGGACCGAGCACAAAGCCAACAGTATACGGCTTAATGTGCGCCGGGTCTGTCCCTGTCGCCTGTATTAATGCCTTTAAGCCCATATTTCTCGTATTTGCCATCAGTGCCAAGCCACTCTTTACAATAATGCGGTTCTCATCCCGCAGCTCCATCACATCGCCAATTGTCGCAAAAGCTGCAAATTCCAGCAGTTCCAGACCAATCTCCGACACCATCACATGCTGCCAGTCCGTGTGCTCCTGCTCGGCGATCAATGCCAGCATAAGCTTGTATGCCACCACCGCACCGCATATCTCTGGAAAAGGATACGAACAGTCTTCCTGTTTTGGATCCACGACTGCACTTGCACGCGGCACCCTGTACTGTCGCTTTCCGTCCACTTCATCGTAGGGAACCTCGTGATGGTCTGTCACGATCACAGTCATGCCCAGCGCATTTGCCATCTCAATCTGTTCATAGGCGGCGATACCATTGTCACAGGTGAGCACAGTATCGGTTCCTGCATCATAAGCTTCCTGTATCAGATGCTCATTTAAGCCATACCCATCACGGATTCTATGGGGAATTGCACTGTCCACCTGTGCACCGCACGCTGTCAGTCCTCTGAATAAAATATAGGTAGAGCAAATCCCATCAATATCATAATCCCCGATAATGCGTATTCGTTTTGCCGCTGCAATCTTTTCCCGCAAAAGCTGCACTGCCCTGTCCAAATCCTTCAAAAGTCCAGGCGCATATAAGTCCTTCTGTGTACCATTCAGGAATTTGTCGATCTCTCTGTCCTCTATCACATCTCTGTTTCTAATAATGCGGGCAAGCACTGGACTGATATGATACCGCTTTGCAATCGCATCGAAATCCGCCCGCTTTGCCGCTACCATCCATTTACTCATCTTGCATCTTCCTCCAGCGTAAACTCCACCACCGCATAGACAGCACCCTCCTGGTCCCTCATGACTACTTGATGTTTCCCCTCTGCCTGAATCACAGCGACTTGTACCTCATCATCATACCGTGCCGGCTTTTTATACTCTACCCGCAGTTCTTTGAATGCAGCGCCCTCCGGCAGCGTCTCCATCGCATACCGAACATACTCCACATTATTCATATGCCGATTAGAATCGATCTGAAATTTTCGAACGCGAAACTGGTCTTGCACATTCGCATCTCCCAGCAGCACAATTTTTCTCGGCGCATAGTCCATCTCAAGCTTTGGCTCAAACGTATAACTCTCCTGGAGCTCCTGCGTCAGTCTTATCGGACACAATTTCTCGGTGTCGATCAGCGTCCAGATAGATGCCCCCCTGACAATCAGTTTCCCGTCCTCACCGAAAACACAAAAATTCCGAAATCCCACATAATTCGTAAAATCGTACGGCGCTGTGGAAATTCTAATCCGCTCATTCAGTCTCGGTCTCCTGTCTATCACAATTTGCCACGAGCTTAGTATCCACGCAATATGCCTGCTGTAAAGATACTCCACATTAATACGTCCGTTCTCCGACTCAAAGATCGCTGCATCCTGAAAACAATCCAATATTGCAGGCACCGTCATGCACAAGGATTCATCCATCACACTGTAGCCTGCATTCATCTCATATGTATACATTGATACTCCTTTCACAATGTTCCTGCCAGATAAAACCGAATCAAGCCAAATACAAGCAAATGAATCGGATAAATTGCATAAAATAAATACTTCATCTGCCTGCCGCGCGCTCCATTATAAAAATGGATTGGTATAAATGCGAGCGGCGCCGTAACTTCATAAGCAAAAGCACAGATTCCTACAACATTACGTATCCATTCCTGCATATCTCTGACATAGTAAAACATAATAATAAACAAAACACCCTTCCAATGGTAATCTACATCCAGCCATTCTCCCAGAAATGCCGCCGCAATGATAATGCTCAGCTTTAAAAGCACCGCTTTTGTCTGATATCGCAGCTTGAGCTGATCCAACAAAATCAGAGCACACAAGCCTATACAGAGTGTAAAATACACATTCTGCCCCTTGGGATAGACCAACCTGCCAAAAATTGCCAGATTAAAAGGAATCTCTGATATCACTGCAAACAAAAAACAGTTTCTAAGATATTTTGCCACATTTCTGGTGTGACAAAACCCCTCCACCAACAAAAAGCAATAGATTGGAAATGCAAGTCTGCCAACCTTTCTAAACATCCTGTAGACCTCATAATCATAGCCAGCCATCTGTGCATAGACTGCCACTGCAAAATGATCTATCACCATCGTCACCACCGCAATCCATTTGAGTACCGCTGCCGAAAGCCCAAAATGGCGTTGTGCTGCCAGCTCCATACAAATCCCCCTTCTGTCACAAAAGCCGAAAAGGCCGCAGCATAGAAGCTGCAGCCCCAAATCATCAGACTTATGCCTTCTTTATTTTTGTTCTGAGCACATACCAAAGTGCACCTGTGATACACACCGAAGAATACGTACCACACACAATACCTACCATGAGCGGCAGTGCAAATTCCTTGATGGAAGTCACACCCAGTACATACAGTGCTGCAACCATGATAAAAGTTGTCAATGACGTAAAGATACTTCTCGAAAGTGTCTGGCTGATACTTCTGTTGACCAAATCCTCCAGCGAGTCCTTTTTCAGCATCGTGCCGAGATTCTCCCTGATACGGTCAAAGATTACAATCGTCGCATTGATAGAATAACCCACAATCGTCAGCATACAAGCGATGAATGTACTGCCCACAGACACCTTTGCAACTGCGTAGAACGCAAGCACTACAAGCACGTCATGTACCAGCGCTGCCACGGAGCTTGCTGCAAAACGGATATCCTTGAACCGGAACCAAATATAGATCAACATACAGATCGTCGCTATGATCACCGCAATGATGGCATCATTCTTCATTTCAGAACTGATGGTTGAGCTGATTGTCTCCGCTGTGATCAATTCCTCATTGACACCAAAGTTCTCAACCAGAGCATTGTTCAACTGCTCTCTCTCTGACAAATTGAGCTCTCTTGTCTTGAAAATAACCTCATTAGAGCCTGCTACCTTCTGTACCTGCACAGCGCCATCACCTGTTATATCGGTAAACACCGGCACAACATCTGCATCAATTGCCGCAAGATCCAGATCCTCATTAAATGTCACATTCGTAGAAGTACCACCCACAAAGTCAAGACTATAATTCAACACCTTGCCAGTAGTGGCACTATTGATCCCCATAAAGACAAATCCAAGAATAATCACAGCGGCTGAACACACAAAGAAGATATTTTTCTTTGCAAGGAAATTGACCGTTCCTTTTTCTTTGTTTGTGCCATAGAACTTCACATCCTTAAGGCCAACTGTAAAGAATGCTTTGAGAATCAGTCTCGTCACAAAGAGTGCCGTGAACATAGACAGCACAATACCAAGTCCAAGTGTATATGCAAAGCCTTTTACTGTACCAGAACCCTTGATACCGAGCACAAGCGCTGCGATCAAGGTCGTCACGTTGCCGTCCACAATCGCTGAAAGCGCCTTCTGAAATCCCGTATCAATCGCATTTCTGACAGTCTTGCCGACAGTGATCTCCTCCCTGATTCGCGCAAAGATAATTACGTTTGCATCGACCGCCATACCAATCGACAGGATGATACCTGCTATACCTGGAAGCGTCAATGTCAGCTCAAAGATATTCAGACAAATAACGATCAGACAAGTATAGATGATCAATGCCAGCACTGATGCAAGACCCGGAACACGGTAAACAATGATCATAAACAGCGCAATGATGACCAATCCAATCAGCGCCGCGAGCAAGCTTGTCCGAACAGCCTCCTCACCAAGCTGTGCACCGACTACATTGGAGCGCAGCTCTTCCAGCTCCAGCTTAAGTCCGCCGATACGAATCTGACTTGCAAGCCGTTCCGCCTGCTCAAAAGTGCCCATCCCTGTAATCTGCGCTCTGCCGTCTGTGAGTGCCGCCTCAACATTGGGTACACTGATAAAATCTCCGTCATAGTAGATACCAATGGACTGATTGTTTGCATAAGCCTTCGTAGTGGCATCCGCAAACTTTGTAGCACCTGTACTTGTAAATACCAAATCCACCACAAACTGACTGTTTCCAAGGCTGTCACTTCCTGAACCGCCGTCCGCCGCCTCTACGTCCGTACCCTCCAGCACGATGCTTCCGTCAGCCTGAAGTTCCTCGATTGTCTTATTTAATGAGTATCCTGTCGCACCGGCGCCTGTGTAGGAATAATTTTGATTTCCTTGCGCATCTGTCTGTGCGATGAAATACAGCGCACCAGGTCTGCCCAGATCTTCAAGAATTGAGTTGGCATCAGACACACCAGGAATCTCGATATTGATACGGTCTGTGCCTTCCTTGTACACCTGTGCTTCCGTACTATATCCCTGTACACGCTGTTGCAGCTTATAGATGGTGTCATCCATATCCTCTGTGGACGGATCTTCATCTCCCACCACCTGATAGGTGATGCTCACACCGCCCGCAAGATCAAGCCCCTGCTTGATTCCCGCCGCTGAACCAGCCCGCTCTGTGCCAATCCCCCAGATTGCCACAAATCCAAGCGCTGCCATGACAAGCACTGTCACGATCAGCGTAATCACACTTTTGTTTTTTTTCATAACCTGTATACTCCTTTACTTTCTATCTTCTTCGGCAAGAGCAGCCTTTATCATGATTGCACATTCAACACGCTTCCTCTGAAGCTCACAGCCAAGGTCATAAGCATCATGGATGTCTCCATGGAAATTGTAAGCGTTTGCCGCACATCCCCCGCTGCAATAGAATTTAGCAAAACAATTCTTACACTTCTCCTTTGAATATACATTACATGTCTTAAATTGATCGCAGAGCTGCGTGTTGACAATGCCCTCATCCACATTGCCCATCAAGAATGCATCCTGTCCCACAAACTGATGGCAGGGATAAAAATCTCCCCACGGCGTCACCGCCAGATACTCCGTGCCAGAGCCACAGCCAGACAACCGTTTGTAGACACATGGTCCACCCTCTAAATCAATCATAAAATGAAAGAAATTGAAACCATTTCCCTCTTGGTGCCGCCGAATAATCTCCACGGCAAGTTTATCATACTCTGCAAGCAGCTCTGGCAAGTCAGATGTGACAAGTGCATAATCTGCACTTTCCGGCGCCACCACCGGCTCGACAGAGATCTGCTGAAAGCCTAGGTCCGCCAAGTGACAGACATCCGCCGCAAAATCCTTGTTAAAATGTGTAAATGTCCCGCGCACATAATAATTTGTCTGTTTTCTGCTCTCGGCAACCTTTTTAAATTTCGGCAGAATCATGTCATAGCTCCCCTGACCGCCCGCAAGTGGACGCATCCTGTCATTGACTTCCTTTCTGCCGTCTATGCTCAGCACGATATTTGCCATCTCTTTGTTGGCAAACTCCATGATTTCATCATCTAACAAAACGCCGTTCGTCGTGAGCGTGAATCGAAATTTCTTGTGATGCTCCTCCTCAAGGCTTCTGCCATAGGCTACAAGGTCCTTTACGACCTGCCAGTTCATGAGAGGCTCTCCGCCAAAAAAATCCACCTCAAGATTCACTCGATTTCCTGAGTTCGCTACCAGGAAATCCAATGCCTTCCTACCAACTTCGTAGCTCATCAGCGCACGTCTGCCGTGATACTCTCCCTCCTCTGCAAAGCAGTACTTGCATTTGAGATTACAGTCGTGCGCGATGTGCAGACAGAGCGCTTTGACAACCGTCTCGCGGTTTTTAAAGGCCTCAATACTTTTCTCATATATATCTTCTGTAAAGAGCATTCCGTGCTCTTTCAGCTCATAAATCTCCTCTACAACCTCACACAAATCCGCTGTCCGGTCTGAAAATTTTTCTTTTAACGTCTCCAATGCCACAGCCTGATCTACATTCTCAAGCTGGTTGTCCACCATGTAGGCAATCGCATCGTAAACAAGGTCATCGACGACATGCACAGAACCGCTGTTGACATCCAAAACGATATTGTATCCATTGTTTTTATACTGATGTATCAATTTTATTTCCTTCCCACACTCATTACACACAATCGAGTAGGCGGGATGTCTCACCCTCCTACTCGCTGTTTGACACTTCATTTATTTATGATTGACTATTTGCTGGCATGCTCACAGCTCTGATTTCCAACTGTGCAGGATGTCTTGCACGCAGACTGACAAGATGTTTGGCACTCTCCGCATCCACCCTTTTTTACAGACTCTTTATAGTCCCTAGTCGTCAATGTCCTAATATGCTTCATACCGATTGCCTCCTTAAAATGTATTCTTAAAATTATTCAATCTACGATAGTATACCACATATTTCTACATTCGAAAAGTGTTTTTTCTGATTTTTGGGATTTTTTACATCACCTTCTGCAAATAGGAGGTGGAGGCATATAAAACCTGATTGTTCAGCAGAACCCGTGACCAGCCGTTATTGCCAATTCCCGTGCGGAATATCATATCCCCTGGATTAATAGGCACCACAATCGTATCCGGGCTGTCTGCGTTCGGCACTGTCCTCAAATTTACCGTAGAGGTGGCTGTCACAACCTCATTTACATCCAGATACTGCACATTTGCCGCATTCTCAGCGCTCACAACAGGTGCACCACTCGGGTCCTTTGCCTCTGCGATTCCATCATAATTAAAATAAGCAACGTTCATGTCAACATTGCCGGCAATCCCTGGTATCGCCGCCTTGCTTGTATACTGCCACATCGCATGTACGCCTGCATAGCTGCTCGCCGGCGTGATCGGGAACGGCTGCGCGGGATACTGTGACACCCATACTTTATACTTGTTCAGAATGTTCATATCCCAGTCCTTGCTGTCTGTCATCTCATTTCTGGACGCATAAAACATAGGTGTATAGCCTCTTGCCGCGATGGTGTCAAGAAACTTGACTGCCAGTGCTGTCCGAATTTCTTTTCCAAGCAAATACTGTCGGCTCGTTGTATTGCGAAAGCCTTCACAGTCATATGCCACCGGAAAGGTAATTTTATATTTGTCGATCAGATTTGCTGTAAAAAGTGCCTCCTCAACTGCCTCTGCCTCATTTACTGCGGCGGAGAAAAAGTATGCGCCCACCTTCAGACCGACTCTCTGTGCCTCCTGTAAATTATATCTCGCATAGGGATCTTCATTCAAGATTCCGGTCGTCTGCGTGCGATACCCTACACGGATGATCGCAAACTGTACCCCGGAAGCCGCTACCTGATTCCAGTCAATCACGCCCTGATAGCGAGAGACATCAATTCCCAATGCTGCCTGTGCCACTTCGTTTGGCGCCGCCTGCACAGTCAGCTTGGGCGCTGCCACGGATATCAATATGATCAATGCCATCAAAAGTGCCTTACATCTCACTGTTTTCCTATGTACCATAAACTTCATAAATGCCTTTCTCCTCTTCCTTTCTATGTTATAAGCAATACAAATAGTTCCTTTGCCAGTATAACATATTTCGACAAAAAAGAAAGTATTTTTACAAAATTCATTGTTCCAGTATCTGTAAAGTACGTATGTGCTATCCCATCATTCCGCCTAACATCCCACTGCCAAGGCAGATCAACAATGTCGTGATGACGGTGTTGCTGATTGGCACAAAGCCTGGATCTGACACAGCAGACACTGCACATATGATCACAAAATACGCCGCGCCAGCTAACATTCCCCATATAAATCTGCGGCTCGATGCCCCCTTGGAGAAAAAGAGCCCTGCCAACAGAGAGGAGATACAGTAGATTACGATAATACTGATGTCCACTACATTCTCTCCAATCGAAAACTTGTACAGCAATCCTGCCACGATAAGGAGCAAGATTCCCGTAATCAGATAAGCAGCCATCAGGCATTTTAGCAGCGCCACAAGCCGCTCTGTGCCAAATACATTTTTCACAATATCCTACCTCCAATTTTTAATAAAATCTTGTATTATTTCACTAACACTGTTATAATCTATGCTGATACGTATAAAAATATGCAATTGTAAAAAGGAGTGATTTTGTTTTGGATACCCCTGGTGTCATACAACTCGTAATTCTTGTCGTACTTATTATTTTGTCAGCTTTTTTCTCATCTGCTGAGACGGCCCTCACCACCATAAGCAATGTCAAGGTGCGTGCCATGGTCGATGAAAATCCGACTGGAAGGGTGCTCACGCTTCAAAAGATTCTTGACAACAGAAGCAAACTGATCAGCGCGATACTGATTGGTAACAATGTCGTAAATATCAGTGCTTCCTCCCTTATGACCTCACTGGTCATACGCCTATGGGGAAATGCCGCTGTCGGCATCGGCACTGGCGTACTGACGCTGTTGGTTTTGATCTTTGGTGAAATTGTCCCTAAAACCTGGGCGATGTGCAACAATGAAAAGCTCTCCCTCGCCTATGCGCGGGCGATCTATCTGCTGATGATGCTATTGACGCCTGTCATCTTCATCATCGACAAAATCTCAGGACTTTTCCTTGGTTTCCTCCACATTGACCCGTCAGCCCGTGTCACAATGACAGAGACAGAGCTGAAAACATACGTGGATGTCAGCCACGAGGACGGTGTGATCGAGCAGGAGGAGAAAAAGCTAATCTACAATGTATTCGAGTTTGGTGACTCTGTTGCTAAAGACATTATGATTCCCCGCATTGACATGACTACAATCGATGTCAATGCATCCTATGAGGAGCTGTTGACCCTGTTTCGCGAGTCCATGTATTCGCGCATTCCCGTCTACGAGAATGACATTGATAATATGCTTGGAATCGTGATCGTAAAAGATCTTCTCATGGTGGAAAACAAGGAAAATTTCAAGATACGTGATATTCTAAGAGAAGGTTATTACACCTATGAATTCAAAAAAACAGCGGATTTGCTGCTGGAGATGCGTCTGCTCACGACCAATGTCGCACTGGTCTTAAATGAGTACGGCGCTACCGTGGGCATGATCACGGTGGAGGATCTTCTGGAAGAAATTGTCGGTGAGATTCGCGACGAGTACGACGCCGATGAGGCAGAGCTCTTCAAGAAAACTGGTGAGAATGAATACGAAGTTGGCGGCAGCTTAAAGCTTGACGATATCAACGATGTTCTCGAGACGAAATTTGACTCCGAAGACTATGACTCGATCGGCGGTATCATGATCGAGCTGTTAGACCGTTTCCCGTCAGAAGGAGAGTCTGTGATCACGGCGGACAACATCAAGCTGACCGCCAAAAAGGTAGATAACAACCGCATTGAGACTGTGACCATCCTTCTGCCTGAGACCAAATCAGATATGGAGGAGGACACCGCGGAGCTACACATAGAATCACATGAAACAGAGTAGGCTTTGTGTGACCGCAATATAAAAGAGCAGGCGCTGCCTGCTCTTTTATATTATTATTACATATCTGCATAAAACTTATATGTACTCATCATCTCATCAGGAATTTCCTGTGTCACCTTCTGCAATGACTTGATCTTAAGCTCAAATTCCTGCTTCTTCTTCTGGGCATTCCGAAAGCTTCTCGCCTGCGCTGCCTCATAGGGCCTCTGCGCATTCAGCTTCATTCGAATCTCCTTCTCAAACGGACAGTATGTCGCAAGAATCTCCCTTGCCACCTTGTTCATCTTCATGGAGCCGTTTGCTTCATTTTTGATCCATGCCTCATAATCCAGAAGGAATGTCTCTCTCGAATTATTTCTAGCCTTTTGAATCTGCAATTTTACCTTATCGCGCGCATCATCGGATAAATCTCTGTTCTTTCTATAAAACTGGATATAGTCCATATATTCCGAAGTAAGCGACTTGACCTTGACATCATTCCATGCCATTCCCTGTATACAACGGCAAAGCTCCCAGCGGAAGCGCCCGAACATCTTTACCATCAATTCATCGATGTTGGAACTTGTCATAATCGGGAAACAGAAACGTCCCGGTGTCCCCTTATTTTTACCGCCAATCTCCTGCCACATAGAAGCATTCGTTCCAAACAGCGGGAACAGAATCACATCAGGATACACATTTTTCATTACTGTCTCATTGACAATCTTGTACTCTGCGTTGGAGTAAATCACTTCCCTATAGAATGCCGAATAATCCAGCTTCACTAGACGCTCTACACTCTCGTTGATCTTCTTTTTGGTGACAAGAAGCTTATCCAGATAACCAAATATTGCATCTTTGTATAAAATCGGCATATAGGAGGACGGCTGTCCGTACAACGTGCGGGAATTGCTCATCTGCATGTTCATAATCTCATACTCCACACGCCGATTCATATCGTTCAGCAGAATCTTCTGCTCCTTCTCCGTAATCTCTCCCTGCTTTTTGAGAGACCGCAGATTCTCCACATAATCTTCATCAAACTCACTCTTAGAAGGATCTCGTTTGCCATCATGAATCATATCAAGCCATTCCATCATGGTGACTACCTTGCAGGGACCTTGGTTTTCCTCAGGCTCTATACTGCACAGAAACCGCAGATGTTCCTCATCCAGCAGACGCTCATCTAACATGCCAAAGTTCATAAACAGTTCCACTGCCTTGGGCGGATGTATCAATCCCTCCTTTATCTTGCGATAACAGCACAAATATAGCTTGAACACCAAAGGCGTGATTGTCTTTTTGGCCTTCTTTGTATCGTCATCCACCGACATTCTATCCGGTGCCTTCACCAGATATTCCACATTATTTTTGAGCTTCAATGCATCCTCGTCGTTGAAGGAAGATGCAAACTTGAGAATCTGTTCCATGGACCCCTGCAAGGACTCCATATCCCGCTTGAGATCTGCCTCACGCTCCTCCTGGGACCGCTCATCCACCACTGCCTTTTCTGATACCAAACCATCCATTTTGCGCTTCAATAAATCCATATTAAAAATCGGTGCATTTTGGGTCTGGCTCTCCAGCTCTTTATGCTGGAAAACAAATTCATCCACAATTCCACTCAGCAGGATATGGATTTCGTTCGGAATATCACTCTTTTCTTTGATGGCATGTGCCTTATCACAAATGTGATCAAACAGATTATTTCGAGGTCGCAAGCACATTACACCCATCAGATTTTTGATGTAATCAACGATTTCAGCACAATCCTCAAGCAGTGATGTCACAAGCCCCATAATCTCATCTACCTGAAAAAATGCCATCTTCTCACTGTATGAAAAGTAACTTTTATTCGCACTTAAGGGAATCTTTGCGCCCTCCTCATAATATTCAATCTTATGCTCATTGACTGCCTGTGTATCCTCATATGGCTGTAGCTGCTCTAATTCTTCAATTCCAGTTGCAGGAACGCCAAACTCTGTGCAGATTCCTTTATACTCTTCATAACTTCTCTGCAAAAATGAACACAACCGTTCAGCACGTTCGAGATAACTAGATTTAATTCGATATAATTCAACCGCCGTTTTAAACTGTGATGACACCATAATTGCACGATAGTCTGCATTTTTGGCAATGATATTTCGAATTGATGCCTCTCCCTGTACTGGAAGTGCGTAGACTACAGAATCCTCCATTGCAGTGTAGGTAGCGCTGTATACCTGACTTTCCAATGAATTTAAGGCCAAATAGCTTCCCTGTGATTTCACGAGTCTGATATTCTCTCCTTGCATGATCACCTTTCCAGAGAGGACTATTCCAATCTGAGTCAGCGCATCTCCCTCCTTAAAGATTATCTCATCTTTACTCACCATATTTTTTCCATTCGTCTTTAGCATCTGTGTCCCCTCCATATTACTATTTTATATCTCGATATCCCAGTGAACTTCCATCATACAAGTGCTATTTGTTCCGGCTGATCAGGGAAATTTCCAGCATCACTGCAAACACAAATCATATAACCTTCCAGTGCCTTATACTGTCTTATATCAATCCTGCATTTCGTATCTTGGTCGTATATGGAACGATAATCCCAGGCAGTCACATACTGGCTGATTCCAGCCCCAATACCTCTTCCGCTTAACTTCACTGCACTTTCCTTTGCTGTCCACATCCTGTAAAATTCTTCTGTCTGTCTATCTGGATCAGTCTCCCCCAACGCAAGGAGCCTGTTATATTCGTCCTCATGATAAAATCTCTTTGCCAGAGAAATCTTCCAAGGTCTTATCTCCTGTATATCCACCCCCACAGGTTTCCTATCCACCGCACAAATGACCCAGTCTCCTGAGTGGGACAAACTATAATGAAATCCTTCATACCCCTTTATGTACGGCTTCCCATAGATTTCTTTCTCCATTTTTGTCTGCTGCCATGCCGCCGCATCATAACCATCCTGCAAAAACGCATAGCGCAACAAAAGTCCCGCAAAAATACTTCGCTCCCGTTCTTTGGTGTTTTTCATTACAGATACCCGCTGAAGCCTGTCACTATCAAGCAGTAAACACAGTTGTTCCTCCTCTGCTGTCTGAATCCTACAAGTTTTTGCTACATATAATTTCATTTTTCCTCTGAAACACTACCCCGGCAGCGAGTGCCGGGGTAGAAAAGAATACCTTATTTTGTCTTAATATTTGCCAAAATCCGAATCCAGTGAGATAATACTCTCATTATCAACATAATCACTGCTATCAGACGACATCGAATCAAAATCAGAGTTTCTGCCTTTTCCAGCAAGGAGTTTATACTTGCCAACTGCATTTTGAAGCTGTCCTGCAAGGCTGGAAAGCTCTGCACTTGCAGCCGCACACTGTTCAGAAGTTGCTGAGTTAGTCTGTACAACATCTGCAATCTGTGTAATACCTGCGTTGACCTGTCCAACAGAGCTTGCCTGATTTACAGACGCCTCTGCGATATTGCTCACGATAGATGCAATATTTTCAACAGATCCTAAGATTTCTTCAAGCGCTGCTGCGGTTTCTACCGCAAGTTTCGAACCAACCTCTACTTTCTTGATAGAATCCTCGATCATCACAGCAGAGTCCTTTGCCGCCTCAGCGGACTTGTTTGCAAGGCTTCGAACTTCATCTGCAACCACTGCAAAGCCTTTGCCATGTACACCCGCGCGGGCAGCTTCCACAGAAGCATTCAGTGCAAGAATATTGGTCTGGAAGGAAATATCGTCGATGACCTTCATGATCTTTGAGATATTCTCTGAGGACTCATTGATATCCTGCATCGCTGCAATCATCTGCTTCATCTGCTCATTGCCGCGGATTGCGCCGTCTTTTGTATTCTGTACAAGCTCATTTGCCTTGTTTGCATCATCTGCATTGACTTTGGCGCCATTTGCAATCTCCTCGATGGAAACTGTAATCTCCTCGATGGCGCTTGCCTGCTGTGTCGTACCCTGTGCCAGCGAGTTGCTCGCGCTTGCGACTTCGTTTGCACCTGATGTCATTCTTGCAGCCGCATCACGGATTGTAGACAAGTTTCTGTTGTTGTCACGAAGCATCTTCACGATTGCTGTGCCGAGTGTATCGTCGTCACTTGCCTTCTTGTAAGTTGCTGTCAGATCACCCTCTGCAACCTGCTCTGTAATATGCACCTGCTCTCCGATTGTCTTGATCATCATTGTAAAATCATCTGCCAGATCGCCAAGCTCGTCATTGGTTGTTCTATTGATGTGGACATTGATATCACCCTTTGCCATTTTCTTAGCAACTTCTGAGAGTGCATTGAGTGGATACTGGATCCTTCTCTTTGTCACAACAGTTGCAAAGAAGATACAGAGGATATAGATCAAAACCGCTATCGCAACGATAAAGGTCTGTCTGTGAGAAATATAGTCTTTAATTGTTTCTCTGTCCTTTGTCGCACAGATCATTCCGACAATCTTATTTGTGGAGTCTGTAACCGGAACATAGAATCCATAGTAAAGATTTCCGTCAATCACGAAATCATCCCTGTGATACGTTTTTCCTCCATTTAAAACTTCTGCTGCAACCTTCGCGTCTGCTTTGGTGCCGACAATAGGATTTCCCTGTGCATCCTTGATGGTTGTCGCACGCCGAACGTCGCCAAAGAATAAAGTAATCTGTGCTTCGTTTGCCGCCGCATAATTGTCAACCAGCGCGCCCATCTCCTGAGAAAGATTTACATCACCTTTATATAAATCCTCTCCCTGCATGGAGTATTCTCCTGACGACACTCCGTCAAGAGCAAGCATCGTACCTCTTGCCAGCGCTTCCAGCGTCTTAAAGGTCTCGGATTCCATACCCTGTCTGAGCGTCAGTGTTGAAACTGTTACAATAACAATGCACGCCATCATCATTGGCAGCGATACCAGTGAAATCACCAGCCATTTAATGCTAAATCTGCGACCCGTTTTGTTTTGTTCGTTCATAAGTAACTTCCTTTCACACAATAGTCTATTAATATTTTTTAAAGGCAGCCGTTGAGAATTTTTCTAACTGCCCCAACTGCTTAATCTCTATTTTAAATTGTTTCTCCGATTAAGTCAATAGTATATATTGTCCGCAAGTTACTTTTTTTGTAGGAAGGTTCCTTCAGAACGTTTAAAAAGCCAAATATTTTTTCATAGTACGCAGTGCATTCTTTTCCAGACGGGACACCTGCGCCTGAGAAATGCCGATATATTCGGCAACTTCCATCTGCGTCTTTCCCTCAAAAAACCGTAGATGAATAATTTCATACTCCCTCTCCTCGAGTCTTTTCATCGCCTCACTTAGAGAAATATTCTCAACCCAGTTCTCCTCTTTGCATTTCTTATCGCTGATCTGGTCCATCACATAGAGGGTGTCGCCGCCTTCGGTATAGACCGGTTCATATAAGCTCATGGGATTCTGAATCGCGTCAAGGGCATAGACAATATCCTCCTTGGGAATACCGATCTCCTCCGAAATCTCCATGATTGTCGGCTCACGCAGATTTTTCTTGGTAAGATTTTCCTTTGCATAGATTGCTTTGTACGCCGTGTCCTTGAGCGAGCGGCTCACGCGGATCGGGTTGCTGGAATCTCTGAGAAAGCGCCGGATTTCACCGATAATCATAGGGACTGCATAGGTTGAGAACTTCACGTCAAGGCTGGAATCAAAATTGTCGATTGCCTTGATGAGTCCGATACAGCCGATCTGGAACAGATCATCGACATTTTCATTGGACTGTGAAAAGCGCTTAATCACACTCAGCACCAGTCTTAGATTGCCTCTGATATACTCCTCCCGCGCCTGCATATCACCCTGCTCTATCTTTTCAAAGAGAGCCTGTTTTTCCTCATTTTTCAGAATGGGAAGCTTTGCCGTATTTACACCACATATTTCAACTTTTCCAAGTGCCATATTTATTCCTCCTCCAACTTACTATGTCTTATAAACAAAACTCATCTATAGGACATATGTACAAGGATATAAATACGACTGTTATCCCAATCTAGCTCACCATCTCTTTTTTGAGCCGCTTCATAATCTTCTTTTCAAGACGCGAGATATACGACTGTGAAATCCCCAGATAATCCGCGACCTCCTTCTGTGTCATCTCCATATCATCCGGGTTGTTCAGACCGAACCTCAACATGATAATGGTCCGCTCACGCTCTCCAAGTTTAGAGATGGCGCGCTTTAGCTGGCTTCGCTCCACCTCGGTCTCCAAATCCCTGTAGATCACATCCTCATCTGTGCCAAGGATATCTGACAATAACAGCTCATTTCCATCCCAATCCACATTCAGGGGTTCATCGATCGATACCTCCAGCTTTGTCTTATTATTTCTTCTCAGGTACATCAAAATCTCATTTTCGATGCACCTTGATGCATACGTTGCCAATTTAATATTTTTGCTGCGATTAAACGTATTGATTGCCTTGATCAGCCCGATGGTGCCAATGGAAATCAAATCCTCAACGCCTACACCCGTATTGTCAAACTTCTTGGCGATATACACTACAAGCCTTAGATTGTGTTCTATCAGCAATGCCCTTGACTCGTTTGCGTGTTCTGTCTCAAGTCCATTGATCGCCCTGTTTTCCTCCTCACTCTCCAACGGCGGAGGCAGCACTTCTGAACCGCCTATATAGTGTATCTCATTCCCCACTGCGTTTTTTAGCATGTTTTTTCCAAATGATAATCTTAATTTTCCCGGCAAATACAGTTTTAAAATCATTTTGATATCCTCCATCCCTCACAATATCCCTCATATAATCAGGCTATGGTTCAGAATCATCTGGAACTGCCCATCCTTTGACAGTTTTCCCTTATAGAGTGCGATCACTGCTCCCTTTTTTACCACCTGTTCTTTTTCCTTTTGAATAATCAGTTCATCCACCACAATTCCCTCCAAAATGCCATGCTCCTTGCCAACACTCTGATAAGGAATAACCTTATACTTCTGCGGATATTTTTCCAGCCACTTTTTAGTCGCTTCTGTCTCTTCCACCACACTCACTGGTTTGCCAGTCACAGGGTCTGTCAGAAAGTTTCCCGTGTCAAACAGCGCCCTGTACACCGCATTCTCCCCTTCTTCTGTCAGTGTGACCTCGTAAATCTGCCTTGACTCAACCAGACTGCGGTATGCAAGGATAAAAAACACGATACCTGCGATCGCAACACTCACAACAATACGCGCCAAGCGCTCTCCCACAAGCCTGTCTGCGCATTGCATGAGTTTCCCATAGGCAAATTCCATTCCGTGCAGATCAATAATTCCCATGACAAGTCTTCGAAATAAATTTTTTCCACGAAAAGGATTTCGGATACATAGGAGCAGCATTCCTGCATCCAGAACAAAAACCAACAGGATATAACCGACACTGTACCCAATCCCCAGAATCAGGATTAGCACCGCTCCTATACCACCCACAATAGACGCCGCCAACAATCTGACAAGTATGATCTTTTCTTTCAGAAGTAACTGCGTCAACAATAAAAGCTGTATATTCATCAGAACATTTTGTGCCAGAAAAATGTCAATGTATACTTCATAAATTCGTATCACCTCCATCTGGCTGTTATTTTTCCTGTGCGCCTGTGCCCATTATACGAAAAAATCCCATGCTTTTTTGTCAAAGCATGGGACAAAATGATGTTTATTTTTCGACTTTTTGTGAGCATACGATTATCTCTTTAAGAAATTAGGTATATTTAATGTCTGCTCCTTCACATTACTTCTCAGATCTGTAGGAGGTTTGATTCCATTCGCCGGTCTTGGCTGTGCTCCCTGCGGTGCCTGTCCATTTGGCGTCATCACATTGAGTCCTGCCGTTCCCTGCGGTCTGGGACGAGCTGGTGCATTCGGCATACTGTTGGGTTTCACAGAGAAATTGCTGTTGATTCTGCCCATATTATTGACAGGTACATTCGGTGTTTTTTCTACAATACCTGTCGCAATCACTGTGACGGTACATGAATCCGCCATGTCCTCATTGTACATCGCGCCAAAGATGACATTGATATCCTCACCTGCAAGCTCCTGCACGTAACTTGCTGCATCATTTGCATCAAAGATAGATATATCACCAGAAATATTGAGGATCACATCGGTCGCTCCACTGAGGGTTGTCTCCAAAAGCGGTGAATCAACTGCCATCTTGATCGCTTCGGCTGCCTTGTCCTCACCTTTGCCGTAGCCGATTCCGATGTGTGCTATACCTTTTTCCTTCATGACAGTCTGTACATCTGCAAAGTCAAGGTTAATGACAGAAGGTACATTGATCAAGTCTGTGATTCCCTGTACAGACTGCTGAAGCACCTCGTCCGCTTTCTTAAGCGCATCGGGCATGGTTGTCCGCCGATCGACGATCTCAAGCAGTTTGTCATTTGGAATGACAATCAATGTGTCCACATGTTCTTTGAGCTTCTCAATGCCTGTCAAAGCATTCGCCATACGCGTCCGTGCCTCAAATTTAAACGGCTTTGTGACTACACCGACTGTGAGGATCCCCATCTCCTTCGCAATCGCTGCCACAATCGGCGCAGCGCCCGTTCCAGTACCGCCGCCCATACCACAGGTGACAAATACCATGTCAGCGCCCTTTAATGCTTCCTTTATATCCTCGGAACTCTCCTCCGCTGCTTTTTCACCTACCTCAGGTTTCGCGCCAGCGCCAAGTCCCTTCGTTAGCTTCTCACCAATCTGCAAAAGCTTTGGTGCCTTGCAGAGCTGCAATGCTTGCTTATCAGTATTAACCCCTATAAATTCAACACCAGTAATCGTCTCATCTATCATTCGGTTCACGGCATTGTTCCCTGCGCCGCCTACACCTACAACTATTATCCTTGCCGCTGCATCTGTTTCATTTGATCTAATTTCGAGCAAGTTTCCTTCCTCCTTCATAATTCCTATTAAATTCCATCTAACTTATCATATAATTTTTTTGGCAATTAATCAACCTATTTTTTACTTTTCTTTTTCACTTTCCTATTTTCCCCTTTCAAAAGTAACACTTTTGCGGTCCGCAGTATAATTTTGCAGGTCAAGTGTTCCCTTTTCTCCCTCCAGTGATGGCAAAATCTGTGGAAGCTGCATGAGCTTTTCGTCGAGATTCTCAAGCGCTCCGATATTGACCTTCACCTCATCGTACCCTAACATAACATTATAATTTTTATCAAACTGTATCTTATCACAGAGAACATTATATTTGTTGAGAAGCTTCGTGATTGTCAGGATATTCTGAAAAATACGGTCGTTTTCCACCGGAAGCTTCTCATATAGCACCACATGATCATACTCGAGTCCTGTCACCTGCGGAATCCCTTTCGTCGTGACCTTAGAGGACTCCACAATAACGCCCTCATTGTCAAAATACATGTATCTCCCAAGATATTGTACATATCCTGCCAGTGCCTTCTCATATACTGTGATTCGAATGGTGTCATTTGACTGGACAACGACATCCATCGTCTCCACAAACGGAACACCCTCTATCCCCTTATTTTTGTATTTTAGAGACAGATAGAGGGAATTATCGCCGAGATATCCTGTCATGACCATCGCCTTGATCTCATCGGCAGAATAATGTTTGTTGCCATCCACCTGAACATGTTTGACCGCATAATATGTCAGCACAAAATACAGAACAATTAGAAATACATTGATGATGCCCAGCACAATAATAATGCGTTGTTTCAACCTAATCTCCGGCATTTTTGTTATAGTACTATCCTGTTTATTCATCGATATTGCCTTTTCCTCATATATGCATTCTGCTGACACCGCCTCAATTCACATAACGGATACGTGCACCCAATTCAGAAAGATCACCCACGATATTTTGATATCCTCTTCTGATATATCCTGAATCTGCCACAGTAGTGATGCCAGATGCGCCAAGACCGGCGATGACAAGCGCTGCACCACCCCTCAATTCCTTGGCGATAACTGTCCGTCCCTCCAGCTCCCTGCCACCTGTCACGATCGCCGTATCCCCCTCGATCGCGATGTCTGCACCCATGCGCTTTAGCTCCTCCACAATTCGAAACCGGCTTGAAAAAATACGCTCCCTGATTCGAAGCTCTCCCTTAGCTGTACAAGCTGCCGCAAGAAGCAGCGATTGTAGATCTGTCGGAAACGCCGGATACACATCGGTCTCTATGTACGGCAGGTTTTTGATCCTGTCACGATCACAGGCATTGACCGTGATTTCACTGCGTGCTGCATCCATCTCAATATCTGCCCCCATCCCTGTTATAATATCACAGACACTCCCCAATTGTCCGATGGGAACATTTTCCAATGTCACTTTGCCGCCCGACACCATTGTAGCAAACAGATATGTCCCTGCGACGATTCTGTCTGGAATGACTGTATAGTCCACACCGTGAAGTCTCGACAACTCAACACCATGAATCTCTATCCTGCCAGATTTAAAAAAGGTTCCCGCATAGTCAATACTAGCGCCTGCCAGATTCAGGAATTTGCACAGCTCGATCACTTCGGGTTCCCTCGCTGCATTTTTGATGACTGTCGTCCCCTGTGCTGTCACTGCTGCCAGGATAACATTCTGTGTCGCCCCCACACTCGAAAAAGGAAACTCAATCACAGCCCCTTTTAACTCATCGGCATATGCATGGATATGATTTCCCTCTGTCCAAATCTGAGCCCCGAGCTTCTCCAGTCCATACAGATGCAGATCGATCGGCCGCTCACCAATCACGCAGCCCCCTGGATAGTTGACACAGACCTCCCCAAGCCGCCCAAGCATCGCTCCCATCAAGACGACGGAGGAACGCATGGCAGATACATATTTTTCGGGCAGCCTGCGTTCCCGCACACTGCGTGTATCAACCACAATTCTGTTGTCCGCAATCAATTCTTCTGTATCGACCACCGCACCAGTACTCTTCAACAGACTGCACATACACTCGATATCTGTAATATTCGGGCAGCCTCGCAACACACATTTCCCTGGTATCAACATGCACGCCGCAAGTACCGGAAGTGCTGCATTTTTAGACCCTTGTATCCGTATCCTGCCGCCGAGCGGCTTTTTTCCCTCCATCCGTATAGACTCATCATTCCCGCCAAACTGGGTCATAGGCTTCACCATATAAACATATCAATCATAATATTATATGCGTGAACTTTGTATAAATTCCCATTTATCTACAACTTTTACTTACATTTAATACGATTCCGATCTCCGTCAGCAGAAACAAGGTCGAAGTGCCGCCATAACTAATAAAAGGCAGCGTGATTCCAGTATTGGGAATGGTATTGGTCACAACAGCGATATTCAATATTACCTGTATGGCATAATGCGCCATCACCCCAACCACCAGCAGTGCACCAAATCGATCCACCGCCTTGTTTGCAATAATCATACAACTCCAGATCAACACCACAAAGAGCAGAATGATCGCCAGCGCGCCAAACAGCCCCAACTCTTCGCATATAATAGAAAAAATCATATCGTTCTGCGCTTCTGGCAGAAATCCCCGCTTCTGCATACTCTGCCCCAGTCCTTTTCCCCAGATTCCGCCGGAACCGATTGCATATAATGCCTGAAGCGTCTGAAATGCCTGATCTGTACTGTACGCTTCGGGATTGAGCCATGCTGCAATACGCGCGAGACGGAATGTCGAACCTGATGTGTCCGCATTGGACACATAGGACACTATCGCAACGACTGCTGCAAGAACTGCCGCCCCACTCGCAAAAAACCACTTGTAATCAGGCACTGCCACAAAGAGCATCGCAACGGCAATTCCAAGGATGATAACTGCGGAGCTTAGATTATTGGTCAGCTCATAGACAAGCACTGCCAGAAACACAGGCGGAACCAGCACAATCGCAAGTCCTTTCGGCGTTCTTATAACATTTTTTCCCAGACTTTCCAATCGCTGAATGATACTTGACAGGTAGATGATCACGCCAATCTTAGCCACCTCCGCTGGCTGAAATGTAGTGATCCCCACATCGATCCAACGGCTTGCTCCATTTCTGGTGACGCCGATTGGAGATTTCACCAGCACAATCAGTATCGCAGATACGACGATCGCGAGCACATCAAAGCGCTGCAATGTCTTATATGGAAATTTGATCATAATAAAGAGCGCTACAAAGCCAACCACTGTATTTTGCGCCTGATTTTTCAGAAAAAATGCTGAGTCCCCGTGATCCATCCCCGCATCATAAGAACTGACTGAATAGATCATCAATAGTCCAAATCCAACCAAAAACAACACGACGGTCAACAGAACGTAATCCATGTTATGTTTGCTGCTTCGGAACTTAACTGGTTGTCTTACCACAAAATCACTCCTCCAGATTCCTTACATATTCCTTGAACTGGCTGCCCCGCACCTCATAGTTTGGAAACATCCCCCAGCTTGCACATGCGGGTGACAACAATACCGCGTCTCCCGCACTGGCTTCCCGCACGCAGGTGTCAAGCGCTGCCTCAAAGGTCTCCTCAAACAAAATATCCTTCTTGGGAAATCCACACTTTACAGCACACTCTGCAATTTTCTCCCGCGTCTGTCCAATCAGCACCAGCTTCTTCACCTTGCCGTCAAAACAGCGCACCCAGTCCTCATAAGTGCTTCCCTTATCATAACCGCCGCCGAGCAGTACTGTAGGCCGATCCATCGCCTTAATTCCCTGAATGGCCGCATCTGTATTCGTCGCCTTGGAATCATTGTAATATACAACGCCTTTCTTCGTCGCAACATACTCAATGCGGTGCTCCACCGCCACAAACCGCCGAATGGTCGCCAGTATGTTATTCATCGGAACCCCCGCGCTCACACAAATGCCGATTGCCGCCATGACATTCTCTATATTACAGACACCGACCAAATTCATGTCTGCCCTGACATTGAGCAGGCGCTTCGGCACACCGTCTACTGCTAGATAAATTTCCTCTCCCTCATAATACAGACCATTTTCAAGTCTTCGTGCCGAGGAGAAATACAGGACTTTTGCCGGGCATCTGTCACCGAAATTCCTTGTATATTCATTTTCATAGTTTAAGATACAATAGTCGTCCTTGGTCTGATTCATGGTCACAGCCTCCTTCGCCGCCACATACTTCTCCATCGTGTGATGGCGGTTTAGATGGTCTGGTGTAATGTTCAAGATCGCGGACACCTGTGGATGAAAGTCCTCGATAGTCTCAAGCTGGAAACTAGAAATCTCTGCGACAGAGACTGTGTTCTCACACATGAAAGGCGCCGCGTCCGTGTATGGATTCCCTATATTTCCTACAATATATACACTGTCCAGGTACTCCTGCATAATCTGTCCCACCAGGGATGTCGTCGTCGTCTTGCCGTTTGTGCCGGTGATTGCGAGCACTCTGCCTTTTGCAAAATGATAGGCAAGCTCTATTTCCCCCCATATGTGAATGTTATGCTCTTTCATATAAACTACAAAATCTGCATCGACCGGAACACCAGGGCTTAACACTGCGAGCGTCACCCCCTCGACAAGTGCCTCCTGAAAGGAACCTGTATGGATTTCCGCCTTGGTCTGTCTCCCAAGCTTCTCTGTGAGCACTGCTTTTACCTTCTCTTTGTCCGTATTCTCATTTCCATCATACAGCACTGGTAATGCATCGTTTTTTTCCAGCAATACCGCCGAGCCAATACCGCTTTTGCCTGTTCCGACGATAATCACTCTCTTGCCCTTCAAATCAATCATGATTCTCTATACACCCTCTCTCAAAATCTTATTTATAATCTATTTCTTCTAAATATGGAAGTATATTCTCAAAAAGCTGCCGCACCACTGGCGCTGCTATCTGTCCGCCGTAATACATACCCTGCGGCGTATCGATAATGGCAAGCGCCATGACCTTTGGGTCATCTGCGGGTGCAAACCCCAGAAAAGACGCAATATACCTGCCGCTTCCTCGCGGAAGTGTCTGGCTTGTTGCCGTTTTTCCTCCTATCCTGAAGCCTTCCACATAGCCATTTTTGCCGCCTCCATTCTCCACAACCTGCTCTAGTACATACCTTAGTTTATCTGTCGTATCAGACGACACGATTCCTTCCGATATGGGATAGACAAACTCATCTACTGATGTGCCGTCCGCATTCACCGCTTTCACACCAAAATGAGGTGTCACCAGCTTTCCGCCATTGATCAGCCCTGCCACAGTTGTCATCAGCCTGACCGGCGTGATCTGAAAGGACTGTCCAAACGAGATTGTGGCAAGCTCCACTTCACCGATCTTATCCAACTGATGCATGATCGTCCCCGCCTCGCCTGGTAGATCAATTCCCGTCTTTTGTTTCAATCCAAACTTTGTAAAATACTCATAATAACGCTCCACACCAATCCTGAGCCCCACCATGATAAATACAGGGTTACAGGAGTTCATGACAGCATGGGTAAAATCCTCCGCTCCATGTCCTGCCACTTTGTGACAGCGTATCTTTCTATCATCCACAATAATATAACCCGGACAAGAAAAATTGTCCTCCAGACGTACCGCCCCGCTCTCCAATCCCGCCGCAGCGGTAATGGTCTTAAAGGTGGACCCTGGTTCATAGGTATCATTGATACAACCGTTTCGCCACATTTTATTGAGTAGATCCTGTGTGCTTTCCTGGCTGTCTTCACTCTGCACCTGAAATTCATCAATCAGTGTATAGGGTTCATTCAGATGAAACTCTGGCACATCCACCATCGCAAGGATCTCACCATTGTTGACATTCATGACGATGATCGAAACACCTGCCGCCTGCTTTGTCTCATATGCCTGCTTTGCAAGCTGTGTCGCATAGCGCTGAATATTCACATCCAAGCTGATGTACAGGTCTTTTCCCGCTTCTGGTTCCTTTCTGCGCTCCCCCATCCCATCCAGCTCAATGCCCTTCGCATCTGTCAATGTGAGAATCTGCCCTTTCTTACCCGTCAGATATTTCTCATATGTTACCTCCAGACCGATAATCCCCTGATTATCCCCGCCCGTAAATCCTAACACCTTGGATGCCAGATCGTCATACGGATAATAACGTTTATAGTCCTCATCCACCTTCACTCCTGCCATATCATAATTTCGTATCTTATCACCAATTTCTTTATCCACATTGCTCTTGATACGCTCACGGGCACTGTACTTTTCCACGCGTTTGCGCACATATTCCTCAGAAAGTCCCAACTCACGACACAACATGTCAATCACCTTATCAGGCTCTTTTATCTGACTGTGTATGACCGAAATGGTACATACTGTCTTATTGTCTGCAAGGACAGTTCCTGTCGAATCAATGATCCTGCCCCTTGCCGCTTTGATATCACGTTCCCGCTCATGAAGATCTGTGGCAAGCGCCGTGTAATGTTCTGAGCAAAAGATCATCAGATATCCCACACGCACGCCAAGCAGCAGCAATAGCACCACAGACATAATACACAGTACAAAAGTCTTTCTTTTCTGTACGGTCATATTTCGTCTTCCTGTACTGTTTTTGATTGTCATCCTTACCCCTACTATCATAAAATACTGTATTACTATTATTTTATGACTGCGGGGACTCTTATATGTTATTGTTGAGCGTTTCCATCATCATTGCCAGCATCGCCATTTTCCGCACTACCACTGGCACCGTCCGGCAAACTGTCATTATCACCATCTATACCGTAATCCATCTCGGCTTTCTTCCCTGATACAGGATCGACCAGCTCGCCGGTCTCAGGATCTACAATATAGGATGGTTTCTTGCTATCCTCTCCATCTTCATTGCCGGGATTGCCATCTTCCTGTCCGCCTTCCCCTGTTGTGTCCTTCGAAGCATCATCACTGGGGGAATCGCCGTTCTCGCCTTCCTTTTCCGATGTGTCACCCTGCACGATAGTGCCTAGCAGATTGTCAATTTCCTCCTGCTCTGCGATCGTCATTTCCTCTGTCTTAGCAATATGGAGATAGGGAAGCACTTCTGTTAGGATATTCCTGACAATACCTGTCGCATACGTCGCGTGCGCCTGATCATGCACATTGGGCCGATCTATCACGCAATAGATCGCAATCTGCGGATCATCTGCCGGTGCAAATCCAATAAAAGAAACAACATAGTTTGTCTTGTCGCGCGGCACCATCTCCGCCGTTCCTGTCTTGCCGCCAATCGCATATCCAGCCGGACGCGCCGACTTTCCGGTTCCCAGCGCAACAGCATTATGGAGATATTGACGCATCTGTTCTGATGTTGTTGCCGAAATCGTCTGCTTTAACACTCTAGGTTCAATATTTTTGACTGTATCCCCATTTGAATTTATAATCTTACTGACCATGTGCGGCTCATAGTAATATCCCCCATTTATAATAGAAGAAAAAGCCGTGATCATCTGAATCATTGTGACATTGTATCCCTGTCCAAAAGAGGAAGTCGCAAGCTCTGCCGCCTTCATTGTATTTTCGTTATATACCAGCGAGGCGGTTCTTGTCTCCCCTGCAAGATCAATGTTCGTCTTAAGACCAAGATTAAAAATCTGCTCAAACTGTATCGTGTTCTTGACGCCGATTGCCTCACCCATTTTCATAAATGCCACGTTGCAGGACTGCTCTAAAGAGCCACTGACATTAAGCGTCCCATGACCGCCTCTCACATTACATCTGATATCACGATCTGCCACATGAAGAATACCGCCGCACTCATACGACTCATTTCCCTGAATCCTGCCCGTCTCAAGTCCCGTTGCCAGCGTAATTGCTTTTGCCGTTGACCCCGGCTCATAGGTATCGGAAATACAGTAATTTTTCCACAAGGCATTTAAAGCGTCATAATACGCCTCATCATCCATTTGCTCGATCTGTTCCGCTGAATAATAGGCCGATAGGTCTTTGGGATTATTGAGATCAAAATCAGGGTAAGTCGCCATAGATTTGATCTCACCATTGTTACAATCCTGAATGATCACACCAATATTGTATGCGCCAAGTCCCTCTCTCTCCTCATTGACATGTTCATCGTTAAATTGTTTAATATATTTCTCACAGATTGCCTGCATATTAGCGTCTATTGTACTTACCAGCGTGTATCCGTCCACCGCAGGCACTATCGCTCGCTCTAAAGCCGCATCGTCATTCAGATATCCATAATCCCTGCCATTTGTTCCATTAAGCAAATCATTATAGTATTCCTCCAGCCCATAAGTACCATTGTTATCCGTACCCGTAAAGCCAATCACATCACAGGCGAGGGAGTTGTTTGGGTATCTTCTGATATACTCCTCCTCAAACCACACACCGTCGATGGTGCCCAACTTTTCATTTCCCTTTTGTTTTGCTTTCTTGTTGTGCTCATTTTTGCGATCCAGAAACGGGCTCATCTCATCGTAGGTAATCCGCTTTTTGAGCACACGATACTGTGAACCTGGATTCTCCTTCACATACTTGCGCAGCTCTGACTGGTCGAGTCCAAAACACTCTGACAGTGCGCTCAACGTAGGTTCCTCATTTTCTTTCTTATTGAGCATGACTTTACAGTCAAGAATTACATTGTACACTTTCTCGCTTGCCGCAAGAATTGTCCCATTGGCATCTAGGATGCTTCCTCTCTTAAAAGGCAGCGTCTTAGAATCATATCGCTGCTGCGATAAAATCTTTTTCTGATAATCATTTTGGTTATCTCTGGCAAGAACGTACAAACGTCCTCCCAATCCCGCAAAAGCCAGCAGTATGATCAACATCATTACCGCCAGCTTCATTGATTTCACTTTGTTCAGGCTTGCCCGCTGCCTTCTTTTTTTTCTTCGATCAGCCTGTTTATTAGATCTATTGTTCCCACCGCTACGGCTAGCAGTCCTATTACTGTTTCTATGGACACTGCTCTTTCGGCTGGTACTCTTTCTGCTCCCAGCCGCAGTCCTGCCCTTCGTAGTCCTACTGTTGCTTGTCTTTCTTCTATTGCTCGTAGTCCTGCTGCCCGTAGTTCTATTACTTCTACTAATATTAGTTCTGCTTCGCTCTGCCATCAAATCACCCTGTATATAATATCACATTCTTATTCAGGAACTTCGCCATACTGACGCACATAATCATTTCCCTCGCCTGTATACTGAACAACCTGTCCTTCCTTTGCGTATTTCATCCCAAGCTCATTGACTGCGATCCGCTTGATCTCTTCCAGATCAACACTACTCATAATCTTTGTGTAGGTTTCATCGTTTGCAAGCCGTAACTCATTGAGACTGCTCTCCAGTTCCGAAATGTTATTGATATGATTGGTAATATCTGACTGAAGTTTTACATAACTCATCAGCACACCGCACACAATCAGAAACGCCACAGCCACAACTGCGATATAGCCCTTATTCATGGGAACCGCTTTTACTTTCGTCCTGCGCACAGATTGTGTCCGAATCGATGAACGCTCATATTCACGTCCAGTCTGTGTAGTTTGCAGTTTTCTGACTGCACTTCCATCTATATAATTATAATTTTGAGTAGTGTTTCGGCTTCCGCCATGACTGCCTGCACGTCCCATGTTCACTGTTCCTTCCTTATTATAATATACTGTAACTATATGCGCTCAAAAACTCTGAGTTTTGCGCTCTTTGACCGTGAATTGGTATCCAGTTCGTCCTGAGAAGGCAAGATGGGCTTTCTCGTCACAACTCTTCCATAGGGAATCTTTCCACAGACACACACAGGAAACTCTGGTGGACATGTACACGGATTTTCCATCTCTCTGAAAAAATTCTTGACAATTCTATCCTCCAACGAGTGAAATGTGATAATGCAGAGCCGTCCCTGTGGATTTAACAGATAAATCAAATCTCCGAGCGTATTTTTGAGCACTTCCAACTCATGATTGCACTCTATACGTATTGCCTGAAATGTCCGTTTCGATGGATGTCCCCCCATTGAACGCATTTTTGCTGGAATCGCTGCCTTGATGATCTCATTTAACTCAAATGTCGTTTCAATCGGCTTCTGTTTCCTCGCCTGCACGATATGCTTTGCTATATTTTTAGCAAACTGATCCTCTCCGTAGTCCTTGATCACCCAATACAGCCTTTGCTCATCATAGTCATTTACAATCTCTCTCGCCGTCAACTTCTGACGCTGATCCATACGCATATCAAGTGGTGTGTCATACTTGTAGGTAAATCCTCGGTCTACAGTGTCAAGCTGATAAGATGACACCCCCAGATCCAGGAGGATTCCATCAACCTTTTCCACACCTTGCTCTCTAAGTACTTCTCTTGCGTTACAGTAATTATCTCTGATAATGACTGCTCTCTCCCCAAATTCCTCCAATCGTTCGCCTGCCGCCTCTATGGCATCTGCATCCTGATCTATCCCATACAAGCGACCATTATCCTTGAGTTTCTTACACACCTCGAAGGCGTGTCCACCGCCGCCGAGTGTACCGTCCAAATATACTCCCGTCGGCGTAATGTTCAGTGCTTCAATCGTTTCCTTCAGCAATACTGACTTGTGTCTAAATTCCATTCATGACTTCCTTTCCGAAGTCCGCCTCAGCGCTGCACTGGAATATCCAGCTCCCCAACTAGATCATCAATCCCAGCTCAGTCATATGTTCTGCGATATCATCCATATCGTCATACTCTGAAGTTTCCTCCCACCGTTCTTTGCTCCAGATCTCAATCCGTCCTCCTACTCCCACAAGGACTACTTCTTTATCCAGATCTGCAAATTCCCTCAACACAGACGGTATCAGTATTCTTCCCTGCTTATCTACCTCCACACTGGCTGCACCTGCCAGAAAAAAACGGACAAACTTGCGAGCACCCTTGTCCATCAGCGGTAAAGCTTTCAGCTTCTCTTCAAAAGCGGACCACTCGGTGTTATCATACACAAACAGACAGCCATCGAGTCCCTTCGTTACCACGAAATCATCTCCCAAAACTTCGCGGAACTTCGAGGGAATAATCAGCCTGCCTTTTGTGTCAATCGTATGATTGTATTCTCCCATGAACATGCAACCACCACCACTTTGCACCACTTCGCTCCACTTTCTACCACTTTATTTACATTTTACATGAAAAGCAATGAAATAACAAGTATTTCTTTTGTATTGTGTAATTTTTTATAAATCTTTTTTACTCAAATTTACCCAAATATTGTGCTTATTTTACGCTAATCCCCCACATTTTGATTATAGCAAAGCCTATTTGGTATATTTTGTCACAAAAAGTGGAGAAATCCCACAAAATATATGGGGGATTCCTCCACTTTGCATGTTTTTTAAACACTGTTCTATCCGACTAAATCAAACAAACTGATCTGATTGGACTCCGGTATATCACCCAGAAGTCCTAGATCCGCCATCAAGTCAATCACCGTTTTCGATACTTTCGTTCGACTCCTGAAATCATCCTTTGATAAAAATGGTCCATCCTTTGCCGCTTCCATGATCGCATCCGCCGCCTTCTCGCCAAGACCTTCTATACTGCTCAATGACGGCATTACCCTGTCATTGACAATCTGGAAATTCCTTGAGTGCGCCTTAAAGATATCAATCGGCTCAAACGTGAAACCTCTCGCATACATCTCCTGCACAATGCGCATATCTTTCAGCGCATCCTGCTCTTTGTTGGACAGGCTGTCGCTGCGCTTCTTGTACTCCGCCATGACACGCTCTAGGTGTTCACGCCCCAAGCACATCGTCTCATAGGAAAAAGCCGAAGCCCGAATGCTGAAAAAAGCACAGTAGTATGCCAGCGGGTAATTGATCTTACAATACGCGATACGCCAACCCATCATGACATACGCCGCCGCATGTGCCTTTGGAAACATATATTGGATTTTCTCGCATGACCACACATACCAGTCCGGCACATTATGATCCAGCATATCCTGCTTCCACTCCTCCCAGTTTCCGCATTTTTTCTTTGCGACAGTGCCCTTTCGCACTGCCTCCATAATCTTGAAGGACTCTTCAGAGTCGAGTCCCATCCCAATTAGATAGGTCATAATGTCATCACGCGTACAGATTGCAGTGGAAATTGTTGCTTTCCCCTCCTGAATCAAAGTCTGCGCATTGCCAAGCCAAACATCTGTTCCGTGCGATAGTCCTGAGATTCTAACTAAATCTGAAAAATATTTAGGCTGTGCGTCGATGACCATCTGCATCGCAAAATCCGTACCAAACTCTGGAATGCCAAGACATCCCAGCTTACATCCGCCAATATCGTCGGGTGTAATGCCAAGCGCAGACGTATTCTGGAAGAGCGACATGACCTCCTTATCGTCGAGCGGAATCGTCGTCGGGTCGATTCCTGTCAAATCCTGGAGCATACGTATCATCGTCGGATCGTCGTGCCCGAGAATATCGAGCTTCAACAGATTGTGGTCAATCGAATGATAATCAAAGTGGGTTGTGATCGTATCCGTTGTCATATCGTTTGCAGGATGCTGAACCGGCGTAAACGAATTGATCTCCTCCCCCACGGGCAGCACGACAATGCCGCCGGGATGTTGTCCCGTAGTACGTCTCACCCCAACGCATCCCTCCACAATGCGGTTAATCTCGCTGGTCCGCTTTTGCTTGCCCCGCTCCTCATAATAGTTTTTCACATATCCAAATGCCGTCTTGTCTGCCAGCGTACCGATCGTCCCCGCACGGAAGGTCTGCCCATACCCAAAGATAACCTCCGTATATTTGTGTGCCTTACTCTGGTATTCACCAGAAAAATTCAGATCAATATCTGGCTCTTTGTTTCCCTTAAAACCCAGAAACGTTTCGAAAGGAATGTCAAATCCATCTTTGATCAGTTTTTCACCGCAGACCGGACAAATCTTGTCAGGCATATCACAGCCGGCCATGCCGGCAAACTTCTTGACCTCCTCCGAATAAAAATCACTGTAATGACGGTTTTTACAATAATAGTGCGGGCTGAGCGGATTTACTTCCGTAATCCCTGCCATCGTTGCCACGAAAGAAGATCCGACAGACCCACGCGAGCCCACCAGATAACCGTCCTCCACAGATTTCCACACAAGCTTCTGCGCAATGATATACATCACGGCAAATCCATTGCTGATAATAGAATTTAGCTCCCGCTTCAGTCTTGCCTCCACAAGATCGGGAAGCGTATCCCCGTACATTTCATGTGCCTTCCTGTAACAGATCTCGGTGAGCTGCTGGTCACTGTTCTCGATGACCGGCGGGCATTTATCCGGTCGCACAGGCGCAATCCTGTCACACATGTCCGCAATCTTATTCGTATTTGTGATGACAATCTCCTCCGCCTTCTCACTGCCCAGATAATAAGAAAACTCATCCAGCATCTCCTCCGTCGTGCGAAGATAAAGCGGCGCCTGATCATCTGCATCCTTAAAACCTTTGCCCGTCATGATGATGCGTCTGTACACCTCATCCTCCGGGTCGAGAAAATGTACATCGCAGGTGGCAACCACTGGCTTCTGAAACTGTTCTCCAAGCTTGACCACCCGCTTGTTCAGCGCGATCAAATCCTCCTCTGAATGAATCTCTCTGTGCCTCTCCGATTCGATCATAAAGCGGTTATTGCCAATCGGCTGTATCTCAAGATAATCGTAAAAGTCTACAATATGAGCAATCTGCTCCTCACTCTGCCCGTCAAGTATTGCGCGGAACAATTCTCCTGCCTCGCAGGCGCTACCTAGGATCAGCCCTTCCCTGTACTGCATAATCAAGCTCTTTGGTATCAGCGGTCTCTTGTAGAAATATGTCAGATGGGATGCTGACACAAGCTTGTACAGATTTATGCGACCCGTCTGGTTTTTCGCTAATATAATAATATGAAAAGAATGAAGCTTTCTGACCGCATCAACGCTTGACTTCCCCATCTCATTCATCGCTTCAAGCGTATATACGTCTTCCTTTACCAGCATATCAATAAACTTTAAAAAGATCTCTGCTGTACACTCTGCATCATCGACTGCTCTGTGATGATTTTCCAATGAAATTTTCAATGTTTTTGCAACGGCATCCAATGTATATTTTGCCTGCCCTGTCAGCAGCATCCGGGCGATTCCAACCGTATCCACATACGTAAAATCTACAGGAATCTGCTGCCTTTTTGCATTTTCACTGATAAACCCCACATCGAAGTTCGCATTGTGCGCTACAAGTACTGCATCGCCCACAAACTCCAGAAATTTAGGCAGCACCTTCTCGATTGTCTCCGCATCGATCACCATACTGTCATTGATGCTGGTGAGCTTTTCAATTTCAAATGGGATTGGCACCTCGGGATTGACAAAGGACGAGAACCGGTCTGTGATCTGTCCTTTTTCCACCTTGACTGCACCAATCTCTATGATACGGTTCATAATCGGTGAAAATCCCGTCGTCTCGATGTCAAACACGACGAATGTCCCATCGAGATGCTGCCCTTTATCATTGGTCACAATCTCCTTGAGATCATCGACTAAGTATCCCTCCACACCATAGATAACTTTAAATTCATCCCCGTGGTCAAGCGCATGGTTCGCATCGGGAAAAGCCTGCACACAGCCGTGGTCTGTGACAGCAAGTGCCTTGTGCCCCCACTTCTTCGCGCGCTTGATAAGATCCTTGACATCCGAAACGCCATCCATATCACTCATCTTAGTATGACAATGAAGCTCCACGCGTTTTCTGGCACTGTTGTCCATCCGCGTCGTCGTGAAATCAGGAATTTTCATCACACCGACGACCGAACCTATCGTCAGCTCTCTGTCAAATGTATCATTGACCGTGACACCTTTTATTTTCAAGAATGCTCCCGTTTTTAAATCTCCCGTAAGTTCGGCAAGCTGATCGTTATGTACGAACATTTTGACCTTGATCGTATCTGTAAAATCTGTGATCTCAAAACTTACAATTGTCCGCTCATTTCGAATTTCGCGGGTTTCCAGTGCGCGGACCTTGCCCCGTATCACCACCTCACCCATCTCGCCCCAGATTTCCTCGATGTTGATGCTCTCCTCCTCAAAATCACGTCCAAAAATAACATTGGGATTGTCTGAGCGTTTGAGCGCCCTGCGCTGCATTCCCCTGTCTGCGCCCTTTTCGAATCTGTTGAAGGCTTTTCGCTCTGCCCCTGAAGCTGCCGTGTCCTTAGGCTTTGCTGCTGCCGAAGTATCTGTGCGCACAGCTTCCTTTTCCTTTGACGATGCTGCTGACTGCGGCGTGTCGGCGGAAGCGGCTTCTGCATTCCCTCCAAATCGGCTGCTGATTCCCTCCACTATCCTTTGAATCCGAAGTGCATCTTCCTCCTTATATTTGCTCGACGCAGCCTCCTTGTACGCCGTCTGAAACTTTACTTGAAATCCGCAGCGCTCATTCAGCACCTTGTCCAAAATACCAATAAGCTCATCCTCCTTGGACTTTGCAATCACACTATCCTCGAGAACAAGCTCCATCGTGTTTTCTTCTGGAAACTCGATATCTGCCTGCCGAAACATTGTGTAGAGCATATGGTCACACGCTTTTATTTCCATTAAAATGCTCTCTCGGTACAGCTCCATCAGCTTTTGTGGATTATACTGCTCGGAGAGGACAAACCGCTCATACAATTTGATCATTATGATCTCCCGCGGAAAAAACTGCTTTTTAATCTCCTGCTCCACCGCATAGACAAGCTCCTTCTCGATCAGACGCGCACTTCTAAAATAAATGCGCAGCAGGTCTTTTCGCTTTGTCGCAGTGATGCGCTCCACCACCGCCTGCTCAAATAAATCCTTCTGCACACCATTTAATGCCAGATTCGGAAACGCCTCGAAAAATTTCTTTTCCATCCCTCACCTCAGTTTACTTCCAATGGTCCAATTCATACTTCAGTATCGCCAAAAGTTCGTTTTCTGGTACTTTCTTAATGATCTCACCCTTTTTGATGAGAAGTCCTTCGCCAATACCGCCCGCAATTCCGATATCGGCCTCCTTCGCCTCACCCGGTCCATTGACTGCACAACCCATCACAGCCACCTTGATATTGAGGTCATAGTCTTGTACCATCGTCTCTACCTGATTTGCCAGTCCAATCAGATCTATATTCGTTCTGCCGCATGTAGGGCAGGAAACAACCTCAATGCCGCCTTTCCGCAGCCCCAGAGTGCGCAGAATCAGCTTCGCCGACTTGATTTCCTCGACAGGATCTCCCGTGAGCGATACACGAATCGTATCGCCAATTCCCTGATTGAGAATGATGCCAAGCCCCACCGCCGACTTAATATTTCCGCTTGTCACGGTGCCTGCCTCTGTGATGCCCACATGTAATGGGTACTGCGTCTTATCTGCAAGCAGCTCATGTGCCTTCACACACATCATAACATCGGAAGATTTGATGCTGATCACTATATTGTCATAGTCCAAATCTTCAATGCTTCTTACCTTGTCCAATGCACTCTCCACAATGCCCTTTGCAGTGACACCGTGATATTTCTCTATCAAATCCCTTTCCAGCGATCCGCTGTTTACACCGACGCGGATTGGAATTTCCCGCTCCTTAGCAACCCGCACAACCTCAGCAACCTTTTCTTTGTCTCCAATATTGCCGGGATTGATACGGATCTTGTCCGCGCCGTATTCCATCGCCGCGATTGCCATCTTATAGTCAAAATGAATATCCGCCACCAGTGGAATAGATATTTCCTTCTTGATCTGAGCAATCGCTTTTGCCGCCGCCAAATCCGGCACGGTACATCGCACAATATCACAGCCTGCTTTAGCTAGACGCTGAATCTGTGCCACCGTTGCCGCCACATCATCGGTCTTTGTGTTCGTCATAGACTGAATCAAGATCGGATTGCCGCCGCCAAGAACCCTGTCTCCAATGTGTATCACCTTTGTTTTATCCCGATACATACTCTTCTCCTATTCATATTTCGCATACATCTACCAATGCATCATTGATATGCATAAATGTGTTAGTGCACTGATCATTCGATCTCACCCAGCTTCCAAGCCTCGATGCAGCTGCCGCTGTGTCTGCGTTTTGGAAGCAGACGGGTATGCGCCTGTCAGTACACTATACACTGTTTGGTTTGATGCTGTTTTAGTGCACAAAAATCCTTGCAATATCATTATACAATACAAATACCATCAACACCATGAGCGCGACAAATCCAACAAAATGCACGAGGCCCTCCTTGTCGGGTGATACCGGCTTGCCGCGAACGACTTCAACAAACAAAAACAGAAGCCTTCCTCCATCCAGTGCCGGCAATGGCAGCAGATTCATAATACCAAGATTCACGCTGAGCAGCACCGCGAAGTTGATCATGGTAAGCACCACTGTGGGCAGCCCATAAGGCTTTGTCACCTCGATGGTCTCGTCAATCGTTGCCGCAATGCCAACGGGTCCAGATAGGTCATTCGCAGACAGTTTCCCCTGTACCAGCATCAAAAGACTCTTGATTGTTGTCTTAAACCAATAACGTACCTCATATGCACTGTACTTGATCAAATCCAGCCCCTTGCACTTTATTGTCTCCCCAATCGTAAAGCCAATATAATATCGATGATCTTGCTCGCTGTACTTTGGTGTGACTACTGTCGTATACTTTTGACCATCACGCAGATATTCAATCTCCATTGGTTCCCCGCCGCTCAGTGCGGATGCAAAAGTCACTTCTCTTTGCAGATAAATCTTCTCTTTGTCAATCTTTGTGATCAGATCCCCTTCTCGAAGTCCCGCTTCCAACGCCGGATATCCCTCCGTCAATGAGTTTATGGTAGGAATAACCTCTCCTGAGAATCCGACTACGATCAGCGACAGTAAGAACGCAAGTATAATATTAAAAAATGGTCCTGCAAAAACCGTCGCAATTCTTGACCAGACATTTGCGTCATTAAAAGCGCCCTCAGGCTTTTGCTCCCCCTTCTCCCCGCCGTCTGAATCCGTTGAATAAATGCCGTCCTCACCCTCAAACATACAAGCGCCCCCAATCGGCAGCAGTTTGAGTACATATTTCGTTTCACCCTTTGTAAATTTGATGATGTCTGGTCCCATACCAATCGAAAACTGCAACACCTTGATGCCATTTAACTTTGCAATCAGAAAATGACCAAGCTCATGTGCGATCACCACCACCCCAAATATCAGCACAAATACTATAATTGTGACAATCATTGCCTATTCTTTCCTCCCTGTTTATTGTCGTCCCTTCACCTTGAACTGACCGCTGCTCTCATGCTCCATCTGGATACTTGGCGTGAATCAGTTCATACGTCTCCTGTTCTGTCCTTAAAATCTCCTCCACATTCGGAGACTCTATCCTGCGATGTACATCCATACACATCTCGATTATTTCAGGAATCTGCAAAAAGCGAATCTTCCTGTTTAAGAACAAACTCACAGCCCGCTCATTCGCTGCATTGAATACCGTCGGTACACTTCCGCCTTCTGACGCTGCTCTCATTGCCAGTTTTAGCCCCACAAAAGTCTCCAGATCTGGCTTCTCAAAGGTAATACTTCCAAGCTCATAGAAATCAACCCGCTTTCCTGCCATCGGACGCCTGTCTGGATAAAACAGCGCGTACTGTATCGGCAGCTTCATATCAGGTGTGCCCAACTGTGCTATAATCCCGCCATCCACATACTCGACCATAGAGTGAATGATACTCTGTGGATGTACTACCACCTGGATTTGGTCTAAATCTACGCCAAAAAGCCATTTGGCCTCCATGACTTCAAGTCCTTTATTGACAAGCGTTGCCGAGTCGATTGTAATCTTGTGTCCCATAGACCAATTGGGATGTTTTAACGCATCTTCAAGTCGTACTTGTTCCAGCTCCTGTCGAGTCCGTCCTCGAAATGGTCCCCCCGAAGCCGTGATCAGCAATTTGCTGACGCGGTCTGCCTGCGCACCCTGCATCGACTGAAAAATTGCACTGTGCTCACTGTCAACTGGCAGAATCGACACCCCCATCTCGTCGGCAAGCGGCATGATAATGTGCCCTGCTGTCACCAGTGTCTCTTTATTCGCAAGTGCAATGTCTTTGCCCTTTTTTATCGCTGCGATCGTTGGCCGAATACCAATCATTCCGACAATCGCTGTCACCAGTGTCTGTGCTTCCTCCATCTCTGCGATCGCCAGCAGTCCCTCCATCCCTGGTATGATCTGTACATCCATATCTGCCAGTTTTGTTTTTAATGCCCTACAGTCCGCCTCATTTTGCAGTGATACCAGTCTCGGCTGAAATTCTCTTACCTGTTTTTCCAACAGTTCAATATTCGTTCCCGCTGCCAGCCCCACTACCCGTAGATCAGGATTGTCACGCACGATCTCAAGCGTTTGTGTGCCAATTGAGCCCGTAGAGCCCAATATTGCTATCTTTTTCACGAAGTTCTCCTCCTTATTATATTCCCAAACAAAATCATCCATGCCCATTCATAAGAATCAAAATCAAAAAATATGTGATTGGCGCTGTAAATATCACACTATCAAATCGGTCCATGATACCGCCATGGCCTGGTATCAATTTTCCATAATCCTTAATTTCATGATTTCTCTTGATGGCAGACGCCGCCAAATCTCCCACCTGCGATATGATCGAACCCACACCGCCGACCACTGCCAAAATGACTACATACTGCATCTGTCCGAGGGTACTGTCCATGAATGCACCAAACAATGCACCAAACAGCGCTGCTCCAACGATACCGCCAACTGAACCTTCAATCGATTTCTTCGGGCTTAACACTGGCGCAAGCTTGTGCCTGCCAATCAGCACCCCCGTCAGATAAGCAAATGTATCAGAGACCCAGGAGCTGATAAAAATCATCCACACCAGATAAACACCATCTTCAAGCTGTCTTGTCAACAGCACAAAGGACAGCATCACCGGCGCGTAAATCAGCGCAAAGTACGCATCCATCACCTGATTCGCATGATACTTTGGAAACCCAAACACATACACCGACATCATCCCAATCATTGACAGAAGCATGACCATCACCGCATACGAGGCATCCTGCACAAAATAAGTCACAGGATAATAGCAGGTGATGGCAACAATCCCAGCTATTTCAAGTGCATTGAGCGATTGTCCCTTTCGGACACCGCACGCCTTTGTCAGCTCCAGAAATCCAATAATTGAAATACTATACAATACCACCGCCAATATGATACCTCCTGGAAGGATTGCCGCTAGCGCTGCTATCACGATAACAACTGCGCTGATTGTCCGTTCTTTGCTGATTTTTCCAAGAATGTTCGATGCCATCTATGACTCCTCCTTCACAAGCCCATATCTCCGGTCTCTTTGTTGATATGCCTCTACTGCCTTGGCAAGCTCATTCTTATCAAAATCCGGCCACAGTACCGGCGTAAAATAAAGCTCTGCATAAGAAGTCTGCCACAATAAAAAGTTGGAGATCCGCTGTTCACCCGATGTACGAATCAGCAAATCGGGATCTGGCAGCCCTGCTGTATCAAGCCAAGCTGCAATCTTATCCTCATCAATTTCTTCCGGCTTCATCGTTCCTGCTGCCACCTGCTCCGCCAATACAGTGACAGCCCTGCGCAGCTCATCGCGCCCTCCGTAATTGATCGCAATCTGGAAGTGAAGTCCCGTATTATCCCGCGTCTCCTGCTCTAGCTGTGCTATACTAGCCTGCAAGTCCTCTGCAAGCCTTGATTTATCACCAATCACACGCACACACATATTATTTTTCTGAGCGCGCTTGATACTGTTCTTCATATAGCTTCTAAGCAGATTCATCAGTGTCGTCACCTCACTGTCCGGCCGCGTCCAATTTTCAGTAGAGAACGCATAGATCGTAAGATAATTAATCCCCATATTATAAGCATCCTCACAAATTTGTTCGACAGTCTTTGCGCCCTGCACATGCCCAGCAGTTCGTGGAAGTCCCTTCGCTTTCGCCCATCGTCCATTTCCGTCAAGTATGATCGCCACATGATTTGGTATATTCATAACACATTTCCTTTCTATACGCTATGCCAGATACAAACAGAGACCATATTCAACATCTGCTGTGTCCTGTGCATAAAACAGGAGGGCACTACATCCCTTATGCACGCCCCCCTACCATTCATTTATACCGTAAGCACCTCTTTTGATTTCTCCTCGATTGCCTTATCGACATCCTTGATATACTTATCTGTCAGCTTTTGAACTGCATCTTCCAAATCCTTGATCTCATCTTCAGATACCTCAGTCTTTGCAAGCTTTTTAAACGAATCATTCGCATCCCGTCTGATATTGCGGACTGCTACCTTGCACTCCTCACCCTTTTTCTTGATATCCTTCACCAGCTCTTTTCTGCGCTCCTCTGTCAATTCTGGAAATACCAGACGAATCACAGTACCGTCATTGCTTGGCGTGATGCCGATGTCAGACGCCATAATCGCCTTTTCAATCTCCTTGATTAAGCTCTTCTCCCAGGGTGCGATCTGAATCATTCTAGCCTCAGGCACCGTAATATTGCCAACCTGCTGAATCGGTGTCGGTGTCCCATAATAGTCTACTTTTAACTTGTCAAGCAGATGGGGATTCGCACGACCCGCACGGATTGTCTGATAATCTGATAATAGAAAATCGAGTGCCTTCTGCATTTTGTCATCATATGTTTTTACTCTTGCATCCATTATTATGTCCTCCTGATTTTTTCTTAATAACGTTCTATACCAATCGTTGTCGTACTTCGTCTTTGGGGTATCAAACCGTAATTACAGTGCCAGTTGACTTTCCTTTCACGGTATTAATGATACTATTTTCCTCGTTTAATCCAAAAATGGTCATAGGCATTTTATTTTCCATACAGAGCACTGCCGCAGCGAGATCTATCACGCCAAGCTGTTTGTCTACCACCTCTTTGATCGGAATGGCATCGTATTTTTTTGCATCCTTATGAAGCTTTGGATCTGCATCGTACACTCCATCAATTGCCTTCGCGGACAAGATCATATCTGCCTCAATCTCAATTGCTTTGAGAACGGTCCCCATATCTGTTGAAAAATATGGATGTCCAATACCGCCTGCAAAAAATATTACCTTCCCTGATTCGAGCGCCGCCAAAGCCTTATCCTTCGTAAAAAGCTCTGTGAACGCAGCACACTGAAACGGTGTGTAGATCTCTGTACTCATACCTACAAATCTGAATATTTCAGATACATAGATACAATTCATCACCGTGGCAAGCATTCCGATCTGATCCGCTTTCGTCCGGTCAATTGTCTCGCTTGTCCTCCCTCTCCAAAAATTTCCGCCGCCGATCAGGATTCCTACCTGAATACCGCTGTCTACAATTTCCTTCACCTGCCGCGCTACTGCTGTCACCGTTGGCTCGTCAAAGCCTGTTTTCTTATCACCCGCAAGCGCCTCGCCGCTCAGTTTCAATAATATTCTTTTCATACTACGCCAACTCCTACTCTCTTATAGTGATTTTCTGTTTTTCTTCACATCATTAAAGAATGCTGTAGGACTGACATCCGCATAGCACTGTGAACACATACCCTCGATCACCGCACCGTTATTGATCTGCACAGATTTTGATTTAATATTGCCCATCACGATTGCAGACGTATCCAGAATGACAGGTCCATGCACATCGATATCTCCCTTCACAGCACCCGCGATCACCGCGCTCGTTGCAAAGATATTCCCGATTACCACGGAACTCTGACCAATCTTAACACTGCCCTTGCTCTTGATTTCCCCATTAATCTGCGCGGATTCCGCATAAATCTCTGCGGCAGAAGAATTACCTGTAATGCTTCCTGTCACATTCAGCTTTCCAAGGATCTCTATATTTCCTGTGATACTGCCAATCAAATCCATATTTCCTGTACTTGTCGCATCACCCGTAATATTCATTCCCGCTGTAATCACTGCCGTGTCCGTTGAGACAGCAGCACTTGTCTCTGAATCCTCTTTTGTCTCAACCGCTGGCTCTGCATCCATATACACCGGCTCCTGTACATTCTGTTCTACCTCATTCAATAACTGTTCCATTTCTTCATCTGCCTCTCTATTATTTATTTCTGCTGTTACAGGTATTTCCTCCATATCCATCTGAGCTGCCGCAACAGCCTCCCTATGCACAGGATTCTCCTGCAATCCAGCAGGAGCCACTGATACTTCACTGTAAGACGCCACTTCCTGCTCAAGCATCGCATCAAGTTTTGCCAGATCGTCCTCCCTAGAAGTGCCAAACAAATCCTCCGAAGCTGCTGCCTCCGCCTCCTCAAGATTCAGTTCAGCTACCGCATCTTCAGGCTCTAGCCCGTTTACTGTCTGTGATAAATCCTGCTTTAAATCCTGAAAAAAACCCATAGAAAATTATCCTCCAATTTTATTTTGTATAGTATTATAAAATATCAATATCTTACAATATCAAAACCTACTGATGCAAATGCTGCACCTTCACTGTATCCTCAGATATTGGTAAAAGTACTGTATTGTCAGCCTCAAGTATCTTTTCAATAATCCCTGCCAGCGCATCAACAGTTGTTGATTTTCCCGCCGCATCATGGAAAAGAACCACCGCATTGTTGTACGTTCCTATATTGTCTAACACATTCCTTGTAAGCTGTTCCACACTTTTATTACCACCTGTAGAATCCCCGCTCGACACATTCCAGTCAAAATATGTCATATCTTCACTGTCCAGATAGTCAATCAAATCCCACATGCTCACCGAACTCACAGTATTGCTGCTGCCGCCCGGAAATCTCACAAACCGGCAATCCTCCCCTGTAAGCTCATACAAAAAATCATGAAGCTTTGTCAGATCTGCCTTGTACGAATCTAGGGATGCATAAACCTCGTTATACCGATGACTGTAAGAGTGCATCGCCAGTGTATGTCCGTCCTCCACAATTCGCCGATACTGATCCGCATATCCTTCCTTTCCGACCACAAAAAATGTTGCTTTTACACCATATTGCGCCAGAATGTCAAGGATTCTGTCTGTGTTGGCGCTCGGTCCGTCATCGAACGTCAGATAAACGCGCCGAATCCCATTGCTTCTGTCCCCTTTTCCATCCCATTGATGCGTACTCTCCTGCTTCTCTACCGCTGCAATATCTGCTGCCTCCGCCGCATCTACAGCGTTGCCATCAATATCAGAAATATCCGATAACGACAACTCTTCCTCATTAGTCAACGTCTCTTTGGCATCGTTCTGAATCAACAAGATTTGCTGTTCCAGCCGATTCACCTTTCTTCCGATATTCATCACCAGCACAAGTATTACAACACAATTGATGATCGTCAGCAGTGTGAGCACCGGAACCATTATTTCAACAAAACTCTTTTTTTTTACACCCCTATTTCTTATATTCCACCTGCGACCCAATTTCATTTTATCCTTTCAAGCCATATTATAGACATACCGATTATAACACACAATCACCACTTTAGAAAAGACATTTTCATAAGTTTATCCAAAGTTTATTCTAAATCTGCATTATACTGCGCTCTCTCCCCACCGATAAACTTTGGTCTTGTCCTAGCGCATACGATATGTGCACCGCCTATAACTGGGTGCTCTATCCGCACTGGCACTGCGACTGGTCTCAAATGCATACCGATCAGCGTATCGCCAATATCAATTCCCGCATGTGCCTGAATATACGCCACCGCCACCGGATTTTCCATGTGTTTCCATGCCGCGGTCGAAAATGAACCGCCCGCCTTTGGCTGTGGAACTACATTGACAATTTCATAGCCGAAGCGTTCCGCGTCTGCCTCCGTCATAATCAGCGCTCTGTTGAGATGCTCACAGCACTGTGTTGCAACAGAGAGTCCCGCTTGTCGAAGCTCCTCATAGATTGCCAGAAACACAGCCTCCCCAAGCATCTCATTCGAGTATGAACCAATCTGATGAGATGCAATCTCACTCGTCGAACAGCCAATCACCACTAGATTTCCCTTTCTGAGTTTTGCCTGCGCTAAAAATTCCGAGACCACCTTTCTCGCATCATTTGTTTCTTTCTCAAATTCACACATTTTTTATTCCTCTTTTCTACATTCTATTTTTTATACTCTATTTTTTACATTCTATTTTTTATACTTTCTTTTTACATTCTCTTTTTTACACTCTCTTTTTATATTCTTTTTACACTCTCTTTTTTACATTCTATTTTTTATACTTTCTTTTTACACTCTCTTTTTATATTTTCTTTTTTGCACTCTCTTTTATATACTTTCTTTTTACATTCTCTTTTAATATTTTCTTTTTTGCACTCTCTTTTATATATTTTCTTTTTACATTCTCTTTTTTACACTCTCTTCTATACTTTCTTTTTACACTCTCTTTTAATATTTTCTTTTTTGCACTCTCTTTTATATACTTTCTTTTTATATTCTCTTTTTTACATTTTTCTTTTTTATACTCTCTTTTTACATTCTCTTCTTTTGCACTCTCTTTTATATACTTTCTTTTTACACTCTCTTTTTTACATTTTTCTTTTCTATACTTTCTTTTTACATTCTCTTTTCTATATACCTTTCTATATATTCTTTTCTATATACCTTTCTTTATATCCGATTTTCCATATATCTTTTTCTATATTGAATCCGATTTCCCGACAAGCCGCTTAAGCAGAGGTATTCTTCCTAATAATATCGTACCCATCCAAGCTGACGCCAATACAATCACAGCTTCAAATGCATTGAGGACATACGAAGGATGCGCATTCCATGTAAAACGCTGAATCAGAAATATAACGAAATATTCTGATAAAATATAAATCCCCATACTGTCAGCACCTAGCCGTCTCAGCATATTCAGTCCATTCACGCTTCCATTTCGCACAGACAGATACTGCCACAATAAGATAAAAAACAAGCTGCCGACAAAACCGATTATCAATCTATAACAGTCTATCCATAATTGTCTTCCAACCTGTTTTCCAATCAGCTTATACCCGCTCAGATAAATCAGGATATCTTCATTATAATATACGAACAGTACTGCAAAAGCAAGCCCTGATAACAATAGCATCCAGAACCTCGGTTTAAAATCCAACTGCCATCGCTTACCATGCATAAAATCATGCGCATAAAATCCAAACAGAAAATAAGGTAGCATATACTTATAAGCTCCCAGCCCCAATCCATCAGGAATTACAAACAGCAGCAAAAATCCCAATCCGTACAAGATAATAGCATCCCTGAATATATAATGCATCAAACACACAATCAGAAAACACCACCATACAGCCCACAAAAACCAAAGCTTGTGCAATGCATTATAAAAATATACAAATATCAGCGCCTCTGGCTGTGCATTCCCCTTCACAAAGTTGAGAATCAATATCCGAACATAATCCATTGCTGTCCACAAAAAAATGGGAACTAGCAACGACGCTGCACGTCTTTTTATCAAAGATATCCGTTCGCGATTCGTTGCAGACTGGTTGATACTTCTCCAGTTTAGATACCCGCTGACCATCATAAACAACGGCATGTGAAAACTGTAGATCAATTGATAAAGTCTGTCCCCAAAGTACAACTGCTCTGTCTGAACTGCCGCACCGCTTCCCTCCTGTATGCAATGTCCCATCACAACCAGAATGATCGCGAACCCTCTCAAAAGATCAGGCAATGGTTCTCTTTCTCTTTTATTCTCCATTTATTTTTCCCCTTGTTCATATCCCCACACATAAACTTAACATAATCAATAAATATTTTCAATATTTCAAATTGACAAATATACAAGATAGCGTTATGATTACTATAGTGTTCCTAATAAGAACAACTATAAAGGAGGATTCTATTATGCCAATATTAAATGAAAATTACTTAAACCTCAAAGAGAGTTATTTCTTTTCAGAAATTGCACACCGCGTAAACAATTACATCGTCCATAACCCAGACAAAAAGGTGATTCGTCTTGGGATTGGTGACGTGACACTGCCCATCGGTCCAACGGTTATTGCCAAACTTCACGAAGGTGTTGAAGAGCTTGGCAGCGCAGACACCTTCAAAGGATATGGACCAGGACAAGGTTATGAGTTTCTTCGCAGTGCGATTGTTGATTATTACAGCCAGAATAAGATCTCTATTGTATCCGACGAAGTATTTGTATCTGATGGCGCCAAGAGTGATACCGGAAACATCACGGACCTCTTTGACAAAGACAATGTCATCTTAATTCCTGACCCTGTTTATCCAGTATATGTTGATACCAATATTATGAATGGGCGAAAGATCACTTATCTCGATGCCAATGAGACAAATCAATTCCTGCCTATGCCTGACCCCAAGACCCATGCTGATATCATATATATCTGCTCACCAAACAATCCCACCGGAGCCACTTACAACAAAGAACAGTTAAAAGAATGGGTAGATTATGCGCTAGAAAATGATGCAATTATTTTATTTGACGCCGCTTATGAGTGCTTTATAACCGATGCAGCGCTTCCAAGAAGTATCTACGCAATTGAAGGAGCCAGAAAATGTGCAATTGAGTTTTGTTCCCTCTCCAAGACAGCAGGCTTCACAGGAACACGCTGTGGATACACCATCGTTCCAAAAGATCTGAAATTTACCACCTCAACTGGAATAGAGATGTCTCTAAATGCTATGTGGAACCGTCGTCAAACTACGAAATTCAACGGCGTATCCTATATTGTGCAAAAGGGCGCAGCAGCAGTCTTTTCAGCGGAGGGTATGGCACAGTGCAGAGAAAATATAAAATATTATCAGGAGAATGCACGAATTATCGCTGCCGGTCTATCTCAAAAAGGCATTCGCTGTTTTGGCGGTGTCAATTCCCCTTATATATGGTTTAAATGTCCAAACGACATGGATTCTTGGGATTTCTTTGACGAACTTCTGACAAAAGCGCAGGTAGTTGGTACCCCCGGCGCAGGTTTTGGCAAAAACGGACAAAAATTTTTCCGGCTTACCTCATTTGGAAACCGTGAAAATACGATCGAAGCAATGGCAAGAATTGATAAATTATTGTAGCATTACAAAACCCCTCTGACGGACTGATCTGCCAGAGGGGTCTTATGCTTTTTTGCGAAGTACCCATGCATCATGCGAGTACAACGTTTGCTGCTCTAAGTTTAGAGCTGTTCTTTGGGTCCTGCTCAATATCGAAAGTAACCTTCTGACCCTCTTCCAGAGTCTTATATCCTTCAGACATAATTGCCGAAAAGTGAACAAATACGTCTTCTCCTGTACTTTCATTTGTAATGAATCCATAACCTTTTTGAGCGTTAAACCACTTCACTGTTCCATTGTTCATATTTAGAACCTCCATTATTAATATTTATGTACTCTACATACGCCTAAAAAAACTGACTTGTCTGCATCAAATGGAATGATTTGCAGAACAAGTCAGCTCATAGTTCTAATTGAATACTATAAAATTTTAACACCTTTATAGCATAAAGTCAATAAAATTTTATAAAATCAGTCGTAAAATACCGATTTCGTCCATAATATAAACTTCTACGCATAAAAAATAGCGAAGGGGGGATTCGAACCCTCGACACCACGGGTATGAACCGTGTGCTCTAGCCAACTGAGCTACTTCGCCATCTTACATATTGAGGATATTTACTATTGCTCCCTCAAAACCGAACACAAAAACTAATCTCTTATCTATCTTTTCATCCATTCTCTTCCAACATCTTCTTCCCATAC
>ERZ808054.162-NODE-162-length-88551-cov-9.755487_pt1 | contig 88551 bp, 70 predicted proteins | sample MGYA00380201_ERZ808054 | MGnify/ENA primary metagenome ERZ808054 (study PRJEB31490, sample SAMN06133419) | mouse gut metagenome | isolation source: Z5_2 | host: mice | place: China: Chengdu | collected 2015-05 ... | reverse complement strand
CTATATTTCTATTATAACGCCAATACGGAAAAAAGCCCAATTCTTTTTTCAAAGAATCAGACTTTTTCAGTGCCCTCTAAATTCAAGGATTTCTAGGTATCTTTCCTTTGTATCAACACCACAGTCTCCACATGCACCGTCTGCCCAAACAAATCCACTGCCCTGACACGCCGCAGCGCATACCCATTCGCGCACAGATACTTCAAATCCCGCGCCAGCGTCGCGCTGTCGCAGCTCACGTAGACAATCCGTTTCGGTGCCATCTTCACAATTGTCTCAAGACACGCTGGGTCGCAGCCCTTGCGCGGCGGGTCCACGCAGATCACGTCCGCATAGATGCCCTCCTGCTCATAAAGCGCCGGCAGCACTTCCTCTGCCTTTCCGACATAGAAACGTGCGTTATCTATTCCATTGCGCCTTGCATTCTCCCGCGCATCGATAATTGCCTGCTCGACGATTTCAATACCATAGACTTGCTTTGCCCGTCTTGCCATGAACAGGCTGATCGTTCCGATACCACAGTACAGGTCCCACACGGTCTCCGTCCCGGTCAGCCCGGCATAGTCCAGCGCCAGACTGTAGAGCTTTTCTGTCTGGACCGGGTTTACCTGATAGAAGGATAAAGGAGAGATTGCAAACGTTATTCCATTGTCGTCTGTGGGAATACAATCTTCACCGGCATCAATGCTTTGCAGGCTCCGCATATGTATCACATCCGTTATTGTGTCATCTCCCCACAAGGTATGGCATGTGCTGCCCATGATAACATTTGTTTTTTGTTGATTGACATTGATAGAAATGCTCGTCATACCCTTTATCCTGCGGAGCTTTTCTACCAGCTTGTCCGCGTGGGGAAGCTGCTCGCCGTTTAGAATCATGCACACCATGATCTCACCGGAAGTAAATCCCTTCCGTATCAGAATATGACGCACCAGTCCTGTCCCGCTTGATTCAAGATATGGCGTGATATGATACGCTTTCATGAAGCTTAGGATGATTTCGAGAATCTCTTTATTTTCGCTGATTCCCAGCACGCAATCTGTATTCGGAATGATAACGTGCGTTCTGCCAGCATAGAAGCCTGTCACAGTCTCCCCATTCTTATCTGTCCCCATTGGAAACTGCGCTTTATTTCGATAGTGGTAGGGCTGCTCCATCCCCACAATAGGCTCCATGAGCCGGTCAAGCAGTTCCATGGTAAAGCCGCCAATTCTATTCAAGTTATTTTTGACTTTATTCTCTTTGAATAATAGTTGATATTTATAGTCAAGTGCCTGAATCTGACAGCCGCCGCACTGTCGGTGATACGGGCATCTCGGTTCTGTGCGGTGCGGGGAGGGCGTGACAATCTTCAAAAGACGCGCATACGCGTAGCCCTTTTTGACCTTCATGACCTTCGCTTCCACGGTGTCACCAATGACTGCATCTTTCACAAAGAAGGTAAATCCATCCATTTTACCAATTCCCTCACCCTCGACGCCCATATCTTCTATAACCATTGTTATTATATTATCTTTCTCATATTTCATCTCAGTGACTACTCCATCCTGCTCACTGCCAGGTTGGACTCAAAAAACTTGTTGTATCCAAGCCATCCCGTCTCTTTCGTGGACGCCAACAGTTCCTTAAAGGTCTCCAGCTTCGCATCCGTGTTGTCGGCATAGCACAGTGCAACGGCTTCAATGATGGCTGGTTTTTTGGGTGAGCCAAACTCATACTCCCCATGGTGCGCTAGGATACAATGCTGTAGCTCCATCGCGAGCATTGGCGGAAAGTTCGGAATTTCTCTGATTTTTGTCCCCAGCATTTCAGAGCCAATGACAATATGCCCTAGAAACTGCCCTTCGTCGGTGTAATCGTTGGCAGGAAATGCACTGATTTCCCTTGTCTTTCCCATATCATGACAGATTGCCGCTGTGAGAAGCAGATCTCTGTTCAAGACTGCATACTGTTTGCAGTAGAAATCACACAGCTTTGTTACGCCGAGTGTATGTTCGAGCAGTCCGCCAATAAATCCATGATGTACGGTCTTCGCCGCAGAAGCTTTCCGAAAACGCTGTGCGAACGCTTTATCTTCCACGAAAAATTTTTGGAGCAGCGTCTTTAAGTATGTATTTTCGATGCTGTTGATCAACGCCAGCAGCTCTGTGTACATCTCGTCCAGATTTTTGCTGCTGACAGGCATGTACTCCTGCTCATCGTACTCCCCCTCCTCGCATCTGCGCACGCGCTTTACATTCACCTGCAAAGCTCCGTTGAAATTTGTGATCTCGCCGTACACCTCGATATAATCCATGGCGTCAAAATCAGCAATGCCGGCATTGTTTGGATCCCAGATTTTGGCGTCAAGCGTACCCGTCTTGTCCTGAAGAATCACATTGTCATAGCTTTTTCCGTTCTTTGTCACCGCGGAGCTTTTGAATTTGCAATAATAAATATCAAAAATTCTGTCCCCGTCCTTATACTCTTTGATATACTTCATTTTATTTGAATCCTTTCCTTATTATAATATCATTTATTCATACTGTTTTATGGGCTGCACCATAAAATGCATTTCCTCATACGCGTTGACACTTGCCCGCCGCACGACGATGTCTATGCTATTTTCCACGTGGATATTTCGAAGCACATTCATGTAATCCGCAGCACTGTGAATCTGCTGTGTGCCCACACGCACCAGAATGTCCCCCTTCTGGATTCCCTTCAACATCGCCGGAGAATCCATATCAATATCGACGATATATGCTCCGGGCGGAAGCCCCAGTTCGCTGCCCATCTGCTCAGAGATATCCTGCACATAAATCCCCAGATAAGGAATGTCCTCCCCATTGGAAAGCTTTGTGACCAATCCCTTCAACTCCGTGATTCCAATCGCGGAGAGCAGATTCTTTGTATCATCATGATTATGACTGTTATCAATAATCCCGATCACTTCCATGTTCATATCCACCAGAATGCCGCTGGGATTTGTCCCGGCATAAATATCCGTTGTCATCAGCTTGTACTCACTGTCTGCCATTGTGACAATATTTCCTTTTGAAGTAATCATTCCATAACACACGGTGTCTTTATAGCCAAAAAGATTGCCAACTGCTATGACTGGTGTCCCTGTAATTCCTGATATGATAGAACTTCCCAGCGTGGCAACCGACACTGAAGCCAGCGTATCGCTCGCGATATATTTCAAGTCCACTGCCAACACTGCCAGATTGGTATTCGAATCAAACTGTTTAATGACAGCATCCGCCTCCACACCATTGCAAAAGCTTACACGAATGGCCTGTGCATTATCCAACGACGATTTCCGACTGAGTATTAAAAGCTCCCTGTTATTGTTTGCGATAATGACGCCTGCTGTGGTGCCCTCACTCTGATCTGTGTTATTGAACCAATCCACATCGGCGTGCACTGCCGTGACCGTCACCATACTCGACGCTATTTCCCGATAGACCTTATAAAGCTCCTCGTACTGCATCTGATATGGCGCTAATGGCTCGATAGGCACCGTTTCCATCTCGGTATGCTCCTCGGTCTTTGGCCGCTCTGAGCTCTCTGACTCTGTACTCGCAGCTTCTGTATTCACAGTTTCTGTACTCATAGTTTCTGTACTGCTTTCGGTCACGGTTTCCGTCATCTGACCAGACATCGTCTCTTGCTCCTGCAAGCTGCTGCTTTCCTCTGTCTCCTGATCTAGCGCTGTCTCCTCCTGGCCTGTGGACGTCCCCTCGGTGAGCATATCCTCCGGTCGCATCTCATTCTTTTCCTGCGGAAATGTCACAATCTCCGGTTCCTCCTCTGGATACAGCCAATTGTTGAGCACTGGCTCCAATAACAGAAATGACAGGCATGCCAACAGTCCAAAAAGCACCGCCATCGAAGCGGTGATGATTGTCCGCTTTAACAGTTTCTTTTTATTGATGGGACGCTCCTTGATCTTTTCCTGCAAAAATTCAAAATCACTCGCCGCCTCATGCAGTATTTCCTCATTCTTTTCGTCGTTCATTCCGCTCTATGCCTTCCTAATTAATATACAAATCACGCTGATTCCATCCGCTCAAACCACGGTCACTATGGACCGCCGCGGATGCCATCATATACAACTTTCATTAGTATATCCGATAGTATTACCATGGTCAATGCTTTTCTGAATTTATTTCAACCTCTGCTTTACGTATTGTGTTCAGATATGATATACTTGTTCTGATTATGAATCCCGCCACCTGACAAATTGTAGTTTTTAGTTAATATGGAGATAGAATAATATGAATGACAAAGCGTTACGGATTCTTGAATATCATAAAATCATCAATCTTTTAGTGGAAAAGGCAAGCTCTGCCCCCGGCAAAGAGCGCTGCCAGAACCTCAAACCAACGGCGGACATCCGCGAGATTGAGGAGGCACAGCAACAGACTGCCGATGCGTTCACTCGTCTGGTCAAAGGCGGGCGGATACACTTTAGCGGCAATAAGGATATCACTTTCAGCATCAAATCCCTGGAAATCGGCAGCGCGCTCTCGGCGCCTGAGCTCATGAAAATATCGGCATCGCTCGCCTGCGCCACGCGCGCCAAGACCTTTGCCCGCTCAGAACATGACGAGGAGATTGCGGACAGCTTACAGGTCTATTTCGCCAACCTAGAACCGCTCACGCCGCTTCAAAACGAAATTAACCGCTGTATTATTTCCGAGGAGGAAATCGCGGACGACGCAAGCCCGACACTCAAACACATTCGGCGCAGCATCAATCTGACCAATGACAAAATACACAGTCAGCTCACCAACATGGTCAACGGAAGCTGCCGCACCTACCTGCAAGACGCGGTAATCACAATGCGTAACAATCGTTATTGTATTCCCGTTAAGTCTGAGCACAAGGGAAATGTCCCCGGCATGATTCACGACCAGTCCTCCACAGGCTCCACCCTTTTTATAGAACCAGCTGTTATTGTTAATTTAAACAATCAGCTCAAGGAGCTCGCCATGAAGGAAAAGGATGAGATTGAGCGCATTCTTGCCGAATTGAGCGCCCTCGCCGGAGAGCACACAGAGGAGTTAGCCAACAATTTCCGCCTGCTGACAAAGCTGGACTTTATCTTTGCCAAAGCAGGACTTGCCATTGACATGAATGCATCGCGTCCGTTATTTAATAAGGACCGATACATTCATATCCGCAAAGGACGACACCCGTTATTGGATAAGAAAAAAGTCGTTCCCATCGACATCCATCTCGGAAAGGAGTTTGACCTTCTCGTCGTCACAGGTCCCAACACCGGCGGCAAGACGGTGTCGCTAAAGACCGTCGGACTCTTCACATTAATGGGACAGTCCGGGCTTCACATCCCAGCGCTTGACCGTTCTGAGCTTGGGGTATTTACAGAAGTGTACGCAGATATCGGCGATGAGCAAAGTATAGAGCAAAACCTCTCAACCTTCTCCGCCCATATGACAAACACCATCTCCATCCTCAAAAATGCCAACGAAAATGCGCTTTGTATCTTTGATGAACTTGGTGCCGGAACAGACCCTACAGAGGGCGCTGCACTCGCGATCGCCATTCTCAAGCATCTGCACGACAAAGGCATCCGCACGATGGCAACCACACATTACAGTGAGCTCAAAGTCTTTGCGCTGACAACCTCCTATGTGGAAAATGCCTGTTGCGAGTTCGATGTGGAGACACTGCGCCCTACTTATCGGCTGCTGATTGGGATTCCGGGCAAGAGCAATGCCTTTGCCATCTCATCAAAACTAGGACTCTCCGACGAGATCATCGCGTCCGCAAAAGAGCATATCAGTGAGGAGGAAGAAAGTTTTGAAGATCTCCTGACAGACCTTGAAACCAGCAGACGCACCATCGAAAATGAGCGAAACGAGATTCAGCGCTACAAGGCAGAAATTGAAACGCTCAAAAAGAAGCTTGAACAGAAGCAGGAGCGCATCGACGCACAGAAGGAAAAAATTCTGCGCGACGCAAACGAGGAGGCACGTAAAATATTGCAGGATGCCAAGGACGTCGCAGACGAAGCCATCCGCGATTTCCAGAAAGTGAATGTCAGCAAGACTTCCATTCAAGATTTAGAGAAAGCGCGCACCAAAGTGCGCGATAAAATCACAGAGAAAAATGCAAAGCTCACCACCACACAGGAAAAGCCGACGCACAAGATTTTAAAGCCAAACCAGATCAAACCCGGCGACATGGTAAAGGTGGTATCGATGGGCTTAAAGGGCACAATCTCCTCCAAGCCGGACGCCAAAGGAGATCTGTTCGTACAGTGCGGCATTATCCGCTCGAAGGTAAATATCAAGGACCTTGTGCTCATCAATGAAGACGCATTGTCAGGCAGTACCTCTTACAAAAAAAGCTTTGGCGCCGCCGGCAGTTCCAGGCGCACAAGCGGCGGCAGCATTGGCATGTCCAAAGCTGCCACGCTTTCCTCCGAGATCAACCTGCTTGGAAGGACTGTCGATGAAGCCCTCTCCGAACTGGATAAATATCTCGATGATGCCTATCTGTCCCATGCGCCCAGCGTGCGCATCGTACACGGCAAGGGAACTGGCGCACTGCGTCAGGCAGTCCATCAGTATCTCCGGCGCATCTCCTACGTGAAATCCTTCCACCTCGGAGAGTATGGCGAGGGCGACTCCGGCGTGACCATTGCAGAATTTAAATAAATCGCAGCATGCCCCGCTTCTGCGTGGGGCTGCATATCAAAGAAAGGCAAAACATGGCTAACAAGCAAAAAATATTAATTGTAGATGATGATGAAAATATTGCAGAGCTCATATCTCTGTATATGACCAAAGAGTGTTTTGAGACCAAGATTGTGTATGACGGCGAATCCGCGCTGCGCGAGATCAACAGCTTTGCGCCGGATTTAATTCTATTGGATCTGATGCTGCCGGGCATTGACGGATACCAGGTGTGCCGTGAAGTCCGCCAGAAATCACAGACCCCGATTATCATGTTGTCCGCAAAGGGCGAAGTCTTTGACAAGGTACTGGGACTAGAGCTGGGCGCCGACGACTATCTGGAAAAGCCCTTTGACACCAAGGAGCTCATCGCGCGCGTCAAAGCGGTGCTGCGCCGTTACAAGGCTGTCGCCCCCACAGAACCAACTTCCGACGCCAAGCAGGTCTCCTACCCCAACCTCACCATCAACCTCACAAATTATTCGGTCATCTATAACAACAAAACCGTAGAGATGCCGCCAAAAGAACTCGAACTTTTGTACTTTCTCGCCGCATCCCCCAACCATGTATACACGCGGGAACAACTGCTTGATCAAATCTGGGGCTATGAGTACATCGGAGACACGCGCACCGTTGATGTACATATCAAACGGCTCCGTGAGAAAATCAAGGACCATGAGACCTGGCGCATCGCAACCATCTGGGGCGTCGGCTACAAATTCGAAGTGAAGGACTGAGCATTCATTGAAGCGGACATTATATCTTAAATTTGTATTGGCATATTTTATCTTTGCATTTTTTGGCTTTATCGTCGTCGCGACCTTTACCTCCAGCATGACCATGGAGCATATGAAGCGTGAACGAGCCGACTCTTTATATAAGGAAGCGCTGCTGATCTCCGACTCCTACGCCGCGGACCTGTACAACAATGAAATCACGTTGGAATCCGTATGGCGTCAGATCGAGGCAATCGGCACATTCCTAGATGCCTCGATCTGGATTGTCAATCCATCGGGGCTTATTGTGTTGGATTCCAGCTCACCGCTCGACATCGAAAATCCTGTCACGATTCCAAACTTTAGTCCCACAATCACAGGAAATTCCTTCTACACCACAGGGAATTTCTTTGGCATGTTCGAAGATGAGATGCTCTCTGCATTTGCGCCCATCACCTCCAAGTACAAAGTCAAAGGCTACGTCGTCATCCATACACCGCTCGACGACTTGCAGGCTTCGTGCAACTCCCTGCTAAATATATCCTTTATCACGCTGGTCATCCTCTTCCTGCTGTCGCTCATCATCCTGCTTTTCTTTACGGAAATGGTCTATCTGCCGCTGCGCAAGATTACCCATGCGACGGAACAGTATGCCATCGGAAATTTCCGATATGAATTTCAGGTGGACAGTGAGGATGAGATTGGATATCTTGCCGCGTCGCTCGCTTACATGGCAAGCGAAGTCGCCAAGAGTGAGGACAATCAGAAACGGCTCGTGGCGAATATCTCGCACGATTTCCGCTCGCCGCTCACCTCCATGCGCGGATACCTCGAAGCGATGCTCGACGGCACGATTCCCCCCGAACTGCACGAAAAATATATTCGTGTGGTGCTCAACGAAACCGACCGCCTGACGAAGCTGACCAATTCCCTGCTCACGCTCAACAACCTGACAACCAAGGGAATCATCCTCGACAAGAGCATCTTTGACCTGAATCAAGTCATCAAAAACACAGCGATGTCCTTCGAGGGAACCTGCCGCGAGCGGCTCATCTCGATCGAGCTTGTCCTCACAGGCGATGAGATGTACGTCAATGCCGATATGGTCAAAATCCAGCAGGTACTCTACAACCTCGTGGACAACGCCATCAAATTCAGCCACAAGAACTCTTCTATTAAAATTGAGACCGTTGAAAAGTCCAACAAACTGATGGTATCGGTCAAAGACAATGGCATCGGCATCCCAAAGGACAGCATCCGTCTCATCTGGGACCGCTTCTACAAGACAGACCTCTCCCGCGGCAAGGACAAAAAAGGGACCGGCTTAGGGCTTTCCATTACAAAGGAAATCATCCAGTCCCACAATGAGAATATCAATGTCGTCAGCACAGAAGGCGTCGGTACAGAATTTATCTTTACCTTAGAAAAGGCAGGGAAGGAATAAGGGACAATTCCCCTAAAACCGGTCCACCACCATCACAGATGCCCCTGACGCCCTGGCTGCCTGTATTCCAACAGCAGAATCCTCAAATATAACTGTATTTGAGGGCAACATACAAAAGTGCTGCATAGCCAACAGAAATCCCTGCGGATTCGGCTTTGCCTTGGTGACATCTTCCTGTGTCACAAAGTATTCAAACAGGGTATCACATCCAAAGTGCTGCAAAATCTCCATTGTATTTTGTCTTGAGGCAGTAGTCACAATCGCTGTATGATACTTGTCCCTCATACATTGTACCAATTCAAAAAGATGTTTGTTCATTCTTGCCTTCTCTAAATTGGCTGCATAAGCTGTCTTTTTGAGCTGATGAACCTTCTCTATGTCCGAAGCAGCACCCATAATTGCCGGCAAAAATTCTGTATAGTGACGCCCGTTACACCTTTTTAAGAAATATTCCTTGTCTAATGTTATGCCATAGGGCGCCAAAGCATCCTGATAGGCATGATAATTAACCTCCACAGTTTCAAAGAGCGTTCCATCCAGATCAAATAGTGCCAGATACTTTTTATCCATCAATCCTCTCCTCCTCACCGCCATACATTTTCAGCACATCGTTCATCACGATGAGCATTCCCGCATAAAACAAAAAGACCCGCTTCCCACCTTTCTCAATCTTGTACGGCATCAGTCTCAGCCAGTGAATCATCTCATGAAAATAAATACTTTTCGTTCTTTCATAGCCCAGATTTTGATTCATATACTCGTTGAGCAGTTTATGTAATTCCATATAAGATGACGATTTAATAAACAGAAAATCGATCTTGTTTTCCGTCACCTTCACATTATTAGCAGACATGAGAAATTCATATCCCCCATGAATCGATTGTAACAGCTTCCCATAATCCAGATTGGGGGAATCGTGTATATTGCCAGTATTGGGGTCAATGATATAGAACGCATCCCTTCCTGTGTCATCTCGCGTGCAGATGATATTCTCAATGGTCAAATCTCCGTGAATGACCGTATAGATATCCTTCTGAAAAACCCTCTGTAGATACTCCTCGGAAAAAAAGCGCTCATATGCTGCAAGATTTGGATATGCTACCCCATTGATATAAATTATGTCATACTGCTGCAAATTACGGAGTCTCTTCGCCGATTGAATTATTTCAAGATTCTTTTTGACTTTACGCGCTATATAATCATGAATTGTCGCTGTATCTGCCGCACGCACATCCAGTTTATAAATCGACTGCTCTAAGCTTTCCAATGCAGTTCGAATCATCGTCCATCCCTGCTTTAGAGGCATAGAGTGGACATATTCAAAAAGACCGACTGAAGTACTGTTATAAGGCATGTCATAATAGCAGTAAACTGCCGTTTTCTCTTTTCTGAGAATCTCTGGCAGCGCGATCGCACCCTTATTTCGTTCCAGCCATAAAATCTGTTCGTACAATTTGTCTCCATCATCCCCAAAGGCATATTTTCTAAAAAATGTTTTCTCGCCATCCGTGCACAGCATTGTCGTCGCATTAGAGCCTGCCGAATAATCTCGTATAATCGAAACGCCCTGATTGATCTTTAGGTAATTTTCTACATAGGTTCTATTATTTCCCGAAAAGTACAGCTCCAAAAAGTCAAGCCGCTCTTTGGCATCTCTGTGTGGAAACAGGCGCAGATAGTTCTCCTCCTGTACTTCATCCCTCTTTTGCTTCCTGAACGCCGCGGACAGTACAAACAGAAAAACCGACGGAAACAACATATACAGAATCATAAACTTAGAATAAGGCAGTTGATTTCTTGTAAATAGCATGAAAAAAATATCGTCCCATGACATGTTTATCCCTTGTGACTGCCAAAACCATGCCAAAAAAAGATACGATATTAAATACCCAGTCCACATGCATACAGTTGTCAGAATCAATTGAATCTTGCTGATCTTCTGAAAAATATTCTTAAAGTTCCAAATCAGCCCCCATGCAAACTGCAAAAAAGCAGACTCTATATTGACATTAAAAATTCCAGCAGCCGCTTTGACTGCCCGCTTTGCAAAATGCCGCATCGAATACACCAGCCATGCAAACACCAGCATGAGGATCGAGATCTCCACATACAACAGCGCTGTCCTGCCATACGTACTACCCCCCCCCCAGTACCATCAGCGTAAATAGTATTCCCACAAAGACAATATCCAAATACCGCTCAATGATCACGGTGGAAAAGCCCAGCGCCATTCCATTCTTCATACTTCTCCCAGCCCACCATGCACGCGGAATTTCGCCAAGCTTACACGGCAGAAAATAATTCAGCAAATACCCACAGGCGATCGACTGCATCAATTTTTTTCTATTAGGTCTTTCATATACCTCGATAAACAACTCCCATCTGAATATACGAATCAGATGGGCGATACACACAAACAGCACAGCACCTGCAATATAAATCATACTCATCGGACCAATACACCCAATCTATCATCCGCCACCGCCGCTTCATACTCCTCCGGCGTACCAAAGGAGACATGATCATTGACCGGAAACGTTACAATCTGCTGCTTAGAGCGCGCAAGTTCATTGTACACCCCGCTCACAAAAAACTCCTGATAGGCACACTTTGTTCGATACGCCTCCACAGCCCTGATAAATATCTGTTTATTCCTGAAATAATACGCTCCGCAAATCGCCTCACTGCTCGCCGCCATCTTTTCCACAGTGCCGATCACCCTCCCACAGTCGTCAAATCGTACATAGCTATAATTTGGATTGGAGGAGGTGAATGTCAACAATGCCCCATCAATCTCTCCAAACTCTTCCCGGCGGCAAAAATCATAAAACTGCTCACAATAAAAAGCGTGATCACAATCGTTAAATAAGATCGGTAAATCATCCGTCACCGCCTTAATGCCTTCGCAGCATGTGAGTACAGCACCGTTTAACACGCGGGGAATCACCTGGAGAACAGCACTCGGATAAAATTGCTTGATTTGTCGATCAATGCCGTACCGCTCCACATGCTCCTGCAAAACCACAAATATGATATCTGCTGCTTCCACAAATTGGATTACAGACTGCACTGCCCAGTAGAAAAACGGCTTTCCGTGCAGTTGAATCAACGGCTTTGGCTGATCAAATCCCCTGTTTCCAAATCTTGTACCGCCGCCTGCCATCGGCATAATCAAATGTATTTTACTCATAAACTGTCCCTTCCTCCCCATATACAATATCGTATGTATACTGATCGATCTTCTTTTTCCTGGCGTCTGTCTCGAGAAATCTCTTTCCACAAAACGCATAATTCACTGCCATTTTCAATGTCTTTACCGCCTGGCGCAGCACTTTGGCGTTTGACACCTGATCGGTTTCTCTCCATGATAAGGGAAAATAACAATATGTTTGTCCATAAACTTTTGTTGCCATCAGCATATATACATTGAATGTAAGATCATCTGGATACGTATGATAATATCGGCTTCTCAACATCTCAACATCATACATATTCAATCCAGCCCCCAGATCATATATTCTTCTGCCCATTGCCAGGGAAAAGAGAACATTGAACACAAGATTTCCCCAAATGCGGAATTTAGAATATCCCTGCAATGAAGAGCGTTTTGTAAAGCGCGCTCCGAGGCAGCAGTCGTATTTGCGATAGCCCTTAGACCGCAGCGCTGGCAGCAAATCGCTGATAGCGCCCTGATCATCCCCATGAAGTACAATCACATAGTCAAAACCGTTCTCAATCGCATAGTCAAATGCAGCCTTATGGGAACCGCCCAGCCCATAGTTTTCATCATTGCGCAGAATTAGAACAGGCAGCTTAGTATGACACCTGCAATATTCCACTGCGGCATTTTCGCTTTGATCGAAGCTTCTATTGTCCACAATAAGAATCTGTGAGATATAGTTTCGCACCTCTCCATCTAACTGACCTAACACGCGTGTTATCTGCTTTTCGCAGTTATACATCGGTATAAACAATACGATTTTATCCATTCGACTCCTCCCCGCCGCCTTGGGCGGCTCAACGCTGACATCTGCGTTTTCATGTGATATTTTATAGTTCTAAGACAGTGCCTGTCCTTGGCGTTTTTCCATGTGAGACAGATTCCGCTGCATGTAGAAAAACAGCAACACATAATCCGCATACAACACCGGATATAAATAGGGTGCTCTCCCCTCCGGCATAAACAGCGCTATGGCACACATCTCACCAAAAACAGTTGCAAATAAAATCAACCATCCCCAATGGCTCCTGTCCTTCTGCATGACAGCATGAATGAATTCCATACACAGGATCAGGATACTCGCCACGATCGTTCCCACATGAATCAATCCATTCAATGAGGTAGCCATCCAAAGCTCCCTCCATATGGTCATCAGTCTGGACAACACAATATTTAGAAACTTCCGCACTTCATTTCTCTCCCACTGGGCCGTCCAGGCAGCTCTTCTCAAATCCTCGTATCCCTGAAACCAACTGTCGTACACAAAATGATCTAATTCTATGTACGACTCTTGGCTGTACGAATAAGTGGTATGTGCACAGTTCACCTGTAGGCTGGTAAAGAAATAATTGGTCTGAACATCCAGATAATCGCCTATATTATGAAAAATTATCCGATAATACGCGCTCATATACTGTCTTGCGGTATCCTCCTTGGCCAATGTCTGATTGAAATCCGCACGGCCTGACGTATAATTATAATCGCGATATCCCGTCAGCGCATTTTGTTTGATGACCTCAACCGGAACTATGTCTCCGATCGCTGCCAAATCCTCCGCTGCCCCCTCATAAGAAAGATCAGCCTGAGGATTGTTCAGTATACTGTGCAGCGGTCCCATCGTGTTTATAAACATATAATCCTGTCCGTAATATTTTTTCATCCCAATGCGCTGCACACTGCTCAGACATACAAACACACATCCACAAATAAGTAGCCCTGCTGCAATCCACTTGAACTTACGCTTCCATATAAATAATAGTAAAAAAATCAGCCCACCCACACCGATCAGCACGCCCTCACTTCGCCAGACCATGAGAAACGCAGTCAGTACCGAGATGCCCCCGACTTCGACCATGCGTGCGTGCCACTCTCTTTGCCTAGATGCAACAAGCAGATAGGAAACATAAAACATACATAAAATCGTATAATAATTATTTCGATATGGATTGAATATGATTTGGAAACTCTCCGGCAAAAAATATAGCAGCAGCACGAATACCTGAAACCGCGTATGACTCCAAATCCAAGCCATCACTGCATTGAATGCCATCCACTGAAACAAGAATATACTAATAGGATGCGGTATCACCATCAGACAGCCCCCGTATAAAGCTCCCGTAAACACAGAATGCCAATATGTAGGAAGAAAACGCACCGCATAGCCATAATTGGTATAATTATCAATCTCTATGCCAATTGTATCTGGAAACAAGATCAGTCCTATGATTCCACCTAAGACGTAGATTCCCGCAAACACAATTATCGTCTCCCGGGAAATTCTTCTGTATATCATGGCAAAGAGCAGTTTCCACAAGAGCCAGATAATCAGAGCTGCACACAGCTTGGACAAACCATATACCAGTACATACTCCGCCGTATCGCTGATCGTCTCTGTTCGCGCAGCGGACACAAACAGATCTCTGTCCCCATCAAAGTGAAAAAGAATGCGCTCAAACCAAAAAGTGAGCAAAAAATGAATGAGCGCAACGACATACTCTATATTTGGCTGCTTTACTGCTTTGTTCATGTTTTCTCCTTATCTGCTTCCTTTACGTGTGCTAAGAAATCCCGGACAAAATCACGCCGCACACAATCACAGTCAATCCCAGCACTTTGCGTCGATTCACTCTTTCCTTTAGAATCAGCGCGCCCAGAATCGTCACCCACAAATATCCTGTCGTCTCCAACACGGGTCCCATCGATAGCGGCACACCTCGATATGCCAGAATTGTCAAAAGGCTCGATGCGAACAAAAGTATATAGGCACCTGCCACCCTGATATTCAGATATTCTTTGACCTTGGATTCATACTGTCCATCGGCACTCTGTTTTAATAGAATCTGTGACACCGATGCGATCAGCACAGACACTAAAAATAAGCCAATATATGCTGCTTTCATGCTGTATGCCTCCTCACAAACAATGCTCCATGCGCCGTTCACTGTGCTGCTGCCAGTTGGGGATACTCATGAATATTCTTCTCGTACACTAGGATTGTAAAGCCCTCGTACATCAATATCTCCTCTGCAAGTTGATAATACGCCTCTGGAATTGTCTCACCTGCGAGCACAAGAACAAAACACCTGCCCGAATGCAATTCCACATCGTAATACTCTTTTGAAATCGCATAATACCGATACGGCTGTGTTGTGTTTTCATTAAAAAAGTAGGGTACTGTAGGGCTTTCTGCATCATGCGCCACCACAATAATCTCCTCATTGCTCAGAACAGTGATCGGATAGGCATTCCAGAATGTAGCATACCCATACGTCAATCCCCTATCTAACAAAAAATTATAGAAATTTTGATGTTCCATATCCGCTTTTGGATGAAACAGATTGACATTTTGTTTCCATTGATCTGGCACACCTTGTATATATAATCCATGTACACAGATTGTGATGGACAATGCCACCACTGCCGGAATCATCTTTAGCTTGTCATACCACTCATCAAGAAACCATTTCCCCATCAATCCCCAAAGCAGCAGATTGTTAAAATAGACAGGCAGATAGTATCTTGACTCCATTTGTCCGCTGCCCACCATCACAAACACGGTAATAAAATTGCTGAGATTGACAAACAAAACGACAAACTGCATAAATTTGTCTGAAATACGGTTTACTTTCGTCAATAAATACAGTGGTATTGCTATTTGAGATACAATAATGTAAACCAACAATGCACAAGATCGAATTGTTGTGATAGAAAACAGACTTTCGGTTGCTGTCCATCCCATCAATGACAAAACCAATGACGGCATCTTCGAAATATTCTGGCAAAAAGCTTCACTGTCACTCAAACCGATGCTCAACGATGGACTCTCATATCCCAATTTATTACACAATCGTACATAGTGAATCCCAGCTCCTGCGATAATCACAATCGTACATACACTGTATAGCAGCAGTTTCTTCTGTTTTAAAGCACCTTCTACAGAGATGCCCTCTCTCAACAGTATCATTGCTGCAAATGCAAATAATATTGGCAGCATGTCCGTAGCGATTCCTCGAATCACTGCAAAATTGACCAGAAAACCGATGATCAAATAACATCCTAGCGCTGTTCCTAACTTTTTGAAGCTCCCTTTGCGCTCACACTGAAATACATATCGTACCGCAATCAGCAACACCGTCTTAAACAGACAGGACGTCAGATACGCGCCTTGCGAGAAAAACATATCTATGACAACCCATGACAAAGGGAACAAAAAAAATGTGACAACAATGACTGCCGCTTTGCGCTTATCCCAGAATAATTGAAAGACCAACACACAAATCACCGCGATATAGAACAATATTCCCAGCTCATGTACAAGCAACTCATTATCCAAAATTGCCAAAAAGGGAATCATTGTGACACTTGGCGTCAGAAAAAATATATCCGTGGTATACTCAAATCCTTCTGGAAACATCCTTTTTTGTGCCAGCTGCTCTTTTGCCAGAAATAAATACCCCGCACAATCCGAGTGAAAATAATATGTAGAATATGCAAGGATAATAAATATTACACCAGCCATACTTATCAGCAATGCGATCAACAGCATCGCTTTCACAATCCTTCTCTCTGTCATCTTCCTTCTCCCTGCTCCTATATAATCCTGCCTGCACTGTCACAGTTCGACTATACCGATGCAATCACTCCTGTTCCTCGCTCATAACCACCATGTACACCCCAACTACGATCACTGCCGCTCCTACCACGTTCATGACAGTGAGCGTCTCCTCAAAAAACAACACACCCCAGACCATCCCCCACACAACTGTCACCGCCTTGTTGGCATAGGCTGTGACCAACGGCAGCTTTTTGATGATCTGCTGCCAGCACAATGCATACAGGCACAATGCCATCATCACAAGTCCATAATAAATACAGAAAGGACCAGACATCAATTCCTGTTGTGCAGCATACTTTGATGCAATGCCCGACATGGAATACACCGCGAGCAGCAGATGAAGCAGCAGCATATTTTTATATTTTTTCATTCGCTTCATAATTCAGAACAGTCCTTATCACATACTGCGGGGAATTATTCAAACTGATATAAATACGTCCTATGTACTCCCCCACCATTCCAAGCACAAGCAGAATAAATCCTCCCAATATCAGCAAAATAGCGATGATCGAACTCCATCCGATGATTCTGTTCGGGTCCATGATTTTGGCGATCACCGTATAAACAGCATACAAAAATCCCAGTATTGCGACAAACACCCCTCCGTAAGAAGCCGTTCGAAGCGGCAGTACTGAGAAAGATGTGAACCCGTTTACCCACAGCGCTGTCAGCTTCCTAAACGAATATCCCGAGGTTCCCTCCATTCTTGCCCTGTGATTTACATTGACATTGCAAATATTTCTCGTCGTTCTAAGAACGAGTCCGATCACATACGGATACGCATTTTGATATTTCATCATCTCATCGATGACAAACCGCTTTGCCGCGAAATAACTTGACAAGTACAGCTCCTTTGGTTTTCCGAGCATCATCTCTGTCATCTTTTTGTTGACCCTGCTTCCTATATTGCGAAAGGCGGAATGTTTTTTGTTCTCATACGACGCATAGACGACATCATAGCCTTCCTCGATCTTTGCCAGCAGCCGATCCACCTCGTCCGCCGGCGTCTGCCCATCATCATCCAGACAGACGATTATATCTCCCGAAGCAAAGTGGAACCCCGCCATCAGCGCCGCGTGCTGCCCAAAGTTTTTCGCATGGTCCAGCCCTATGATATTTTTGTCCGCCGCACACAGCCTCCGTATAACTGCAAAAGTATCATCCGGTGAGCAGTCATTGACCAAAATAATCTCATACGCATACTCGTGCAGGGAGGTCATGGTATCTCTGATCTCCTCCACAACTGCCTCCAATGTCTTTTCCGATCGATAACAGGGAATCACATAGGATATTTTCGTACTAGACTTCTTCTCCATGCCCGTCTTGCTCCTCCTCTTTTGAATTGATGACTGCCATCCATGCGATATCTTTGTATGTACCGCGCACATATACATCGGACCTAGAGATGCCTTCCAGGCAAAATCCCGCCTTCTGATAGCTGGCAATAGCCCTCTTGTTATCCGCAAATACACGCAGATACACTCTGTGCAAATCGAGTATTTCAAACGCATAACGAATCAAGAGCTTCGCTGCCTGCGTGCCGTACCCTTTTCCCTTTTTGTTTTCCATCCCTATAAAGATGCCATACTCTGCCTTATGATCGACGTGATCCACATCTCTAAGATACACCGAACCGATTGATTCCTCCGTTCTTTTTTCAACGATGATAAACTGGACCACCTCACCGGATTGAATGCGTGTCTCCAACCACCTTAGATGCCCCTCCCTTGTCAATACACCTTGATAGATAAAATATTTCCTCACATCTTCGCTATTTCTCCATTGAATGATATCATCCGTGTCCTCCACTGTGATCGGTCGCAGATACACATCAAATTCTCTTTCGTCCATTCCTCTGCCTCCACGTTAAAATCTCTAAATCTGTTTCCTGTGTATAAAGCAAGATCTGGACAATGAAAGTCAATGCATTTCGTTTGTCGTACTATTGTCGATATGGATATTATAGATTGAATAAAAGGGCCTCAACCCCAATGAGCTCCACACGCCCTGCACGATAAAATTATCAAACTGTGTACTAGAGACGAAGCTTTTGTCTTTTTGCGCTGCATAATTGATCAGATACGCAATCATCGCCTTATACGCGCCCGATTTTCTCTTTGCAGGATCTACTGCTGACAGAACACCTTCCACAGCACTTTTTGACTCCTTGATTGTGACAAATCCCATTGGTGCGTCATCTTTGACCGCCACGACAACCCGCTCATGGTTGAGCGCACTCATCGTTTCCATGATCCAGTTTTCGTAGATCCTTCCAGCTTTACTCTGTGTCACGCCAGAAATATGATACTGTCCTTGATAGGACTGAAATGACGCCAGCGTCATCCCCAACAATTCTGCTTTATACTTTTCAAGGTACATCCTGTCTGCAAATTTAATGGTCAGATTGTCTGCATTATATTCCTCCACATAGTTTCCATGAATCAGCTCCTCCACCGTGCCGCCGCAGAAAATCGTATTGGTGAATGTGGCGTTGACTGCCTTGATCAAATCTACGATGTGGGTCGGTATTCTGAGATTGTAATATCCCTTGTGGGCATCAATATGCGCTTTCACTTTTGACATCAACTGGCACAGAACCTGCTCCTGTCTGCCGTCATGCAGCTGGGAAGCACCTGAAAATATAAACTTCACAACATAGCAGTCCATGCCGTATACGCCAGAAACATTCTGATTTCTCGTAATGTGAAATCCAAATACCTCGCCGTTGTCTGTCAAATATTCTGTCGCATCGTACCCCCCCCCCGTAATTTTTTCTCTTAGTTGGCTGTAGTCTCTCTTGACATAGCACTCTCCCAACAGTAAATTGTCATCAACAAATGGCATCTTTTGCATTCTTCTGCTCCTTCTTCATGATGTATGCAAACCCGTCTATTACCTTTTTTCCCTCTTGGTTCCTGCATAGCGTCCGCAGCCTCATCCTGCCGCTTTCCTTCTCTATATCCAAGATCGTGACGCCGACCGTAATCTCATCTCCATAGCGTACTGGCCGGACAAACTGTAGCTCCTGGCTTAGATACACGGTGCCATCTCCGGGAAAATCATTTCCCAGCACACCGGAGATAAAACTGGCAGCTAACATTCCATGCGCAATTCTCCCGCCAAACATTGTGTCTTTGGCATACGCCTCATCTAAGTGCAGTCGGTTATAATCTTCCGATACCGCTGCAAATTCCTGCCCCTTCTCCTCCGTCACATGAAATATCTTACTGTATTCCTGGCCTACATACATTTCCATTCTGTCTATCTTCTCCTACTTGTATGCCGACACTGCGCAGCCTTAAGCGCACACTGCCTTATCACATCCTATTCATAAAAACGCTTTACTGTATCAATAACCTGTACCTGGTCCTGACTGTTCAGACCATAGTATAACGGCAGCCGAACCAAACGTTCACTCTCGGTCGTTGTGAATCGATCCTCACCGCGAAACACACCATATCTTCGACCAGCCGGCGCTGTGTGGAGCGGAATATAATGAAAAACTGCCATAATACCATGTTCCTTCAAATAAGAAATCAATTCCGTTCGCTCAGCCAGATCTTTTGCCTTGATATAAAACATATGTGCATTATGGCTGCATCCCTCAGGCACATATGGCAATTCTATGCAGCCTTTTTGTGCCAGCCCCTCCAACGCCTCCTTGTATCTATTCCAAGAAGCCATACGATTCTCATAGATCTCATCTGCCTTCTGTAGCTGTGCCCACAAATACGCTGCATTCAGCTCGCTTGGCAGATAGGAAGAGCCTGCTGCCACCCATGTGTACTTATCAATCTGCCCCCTGAAAAACTTACTTCGATTCGTGCCCTTTTCCCGAATGATTTCCGCCTTTTCGAGCATCGCGCCATCCTTTAGCAGAATCGCTCCGCCCTCCCCCATGCTGTAATTTTTCGTCTCATGGAAACTGTAACATCCAATATCGCCAATCGTGCCTAACTGCTGCCCTTTATAAGAAGCCAGCATCCCCTGTGCCGCATCCTCTATGACATACAGATCATACTTTCTGGCAATCTCGAGAATCTTATCCATTTCGCACGCCACGCCCGCATAATGGACTGGCACAATCGCCTTTGTTCTCTCCGTAATAGCCGCCTCAATCAAGGTTTCATCTATATTCATCGTGTCCGGGCGGATATCCACAAAGACCGCCTTGGCTCCTCTTAAGACAAATGCATCTGCTGTTGAGACAAATGTGTAGGAGGGCATGATCACCTCATCACCTGCCTGAATGTCGCACAAAATCGCCGCGAGCTCTGTCGCGTGTGTACAGGACGTGGTGAGCAGCACGCCCGCTGAATTGGTTTTATTTCGAATCCAGTCATTACATAGATGTGTGTATTTACCGTCCCCACAGATCTTTCGCCCCTCTATGGCATCCTTCATATACGCGAGTTCCTCTCCTACCACTGGCGGCACGTTAAAGTTAATCATTCTTGACTCCTTTCTAATCCTTATCGCCTGACAGCGCTGCAACTGCCAAAAGCCCGATGCAGGTATGACTGTCTCCTATACCTTCCTACATCTCCAAATACTGCTCCCAGAACGCCCTGCACATGATTTCCTTTCCCCTGCTTTGATAGGACTTTTTCGCCTGATCATACCGCAGCCAGATCGCCGCGATCGTGCCAAGCACCTGAAATCCCTGCACAATGAACCTTCGCACGCTCCGATGGGTCACAAACCCTTTATTTTCGACGATATCATAGAATAAAATCGTCTTGGCGCGCCATACAAACTCCGGTCTTGCCTGCGCCATCGGAACCGTCCTTGTATGTTTTGCCGGCAACAGATAGCCATTGATCGAGCACTTCCGCACCACCTCATGCAGCCGAGAATGGTTCTCAAAACGTCCCCGCTCATACTCCTGGTGCATGAACGGCACCTCTAGCTGCTCTGCGGGAACCGCCTTATAGCCTGCTGCCAGAATCTCTCTGTGCAGCTTTTCAGGGTCGGTCTGTTCGAGAAAGTCAATCCCTTTCAGAAAATCCCTGATTCCCTTCATGTACAGCGCTACATTTTGGTATCGATAGAGATACCCCTCCCTTTTATACGTCCCAATAAGGGTTTTGATTACCTCTCTCTTTCCCCATGCCGGGAAATGAAACGCATTGTCAATCATTCGGTTTCGTATGATATAGTACTCCAAAAAGGAAGAATATTTATTTTCAAAAGGCTCGTGCCACACACAAATCCCATTCATCAAAATCAACGTTTTCATGTTGCGCAGCCCATATTCCAGATCATCTCCCCTGATGAAAATAGGAAGCGGGAGGTTATCCTCTCGGACAATCTCCATCGGAAAGCAGCAGTACCACCATGCATTAAATTCCCTGTACTCCTCCTGCTCGTTTCTAAGGCAGTTCTCCCACAGCCTCAAATCCAAGCCCGCTTTCAGTGAGATCAGATTCCCGGCATTCCAGGAGGCACCCGACTCCACCTGAATATTGCGCTGGTCCGCGCGCAGCATAGCGCCGCCGATAAAGGCGTCGGCGTATTCTTCCTTCAAGAGCGATAGTACGATTGCAGTCTTTACGATCACGGCAGTGTCTACCACAATGTCGTCATCCATCAACAGTGCGTGCGTTATGCCACCCTGTTTCGGCAATTTGAGGATTTCCAGAAGTCCGCGCGTGAAACCGCCCGCACCGCCTGCATTTTTGTTTTTCAATATATGTATCTGACTGCTTTCGAGGTGGTCCGCTTCCAGGCTTTGCCCATTATCGGAAATAAACACTTCCAGCTTCCCGTAAAGCAAACTGCGTTCATTCTGGAGAATTTCCTTATTGAAAAGGCGCACATTGTCCCTGACAAACTTCTCACGCTTGTAGGTACAGATAACAATTCCAAGCTTCACAGGTTTGATCTCATCGGGCCCAATGCTCGTCATATAGCTTCCGCCATAGTAGATACCGCCCTTTTCGAGCGCCTCAATCCTGAAAAAGAGCATCCCTTTTGACTCCTCTGGAAACTCCAGTGTCAGCTCTTCTCTCTCGGACGCATCGACGATCACACTTTTTAACTCCCGCTCCATGTACATGTCATGCACCTTCTGTTTCCAGCACAAATTCACATTGAACTTCCCCTGTAAAATCAGCTTCACCGAGACTGACTGAACCTTTGTGTATTTTTTCCACTTTCCAATTGAGAAACTATTAAAGTACGTGTCCGTTGTAATCACACCGCCTCTGCGAAACAGTATGTATGTACATTCTTCACTCTTCATATAATTCAGCTTGTAATTCGAGTGAAAATACATCTCTATATCTGTGCAAATTCCGTCCTTCTGCCAAAGTATCTCCTGTAATTCCATCTCATCGTTCTCCCTATCCCTCATCCAAACACGCCTGCCAATTACGCCTGTGTGATCTGGCTTTGTTTTGGCATCGTCACCGTTCTGCCTGCATCTCCGCCAGATAAGCCTGCGATGTCTGCCGCACATCGCCATCTGCCCGAATCCGTCCGCCGTCAATCCAGATCAATCTGTCACAGATCTCATACAACTGTTCCATTGAGTGCGACACGATCACAATCGTCGTGCCCATCTCTTTGATTTCTTTGAGCTTGTCAAAACACTTCTGCTGGAAATTCACATCCCCCACCGCCAGAATCTCATCCACCAGGAGAATGTCCGCATCGACATTGATCGCGACAGAAAAGGCAAGCCGCATGTACATGCCTGAAGAGTATGTCCTCACAGGATTGTCCATATAGTCCCCCAGTTCCGAGAAACGAATGATCTCGTCCATCCGCTGATGAATCTCTTTTTTCTTGAGCCCGAAAATCGACGCATTGATATAAATATTTTCCCGCCCTGTCATATCCATATGAAAGCCGGCGCCAAGCTCAAGCAAACTTGAAACTCTGCCATTTACGGTAATATTTCCGCCATTCGGACGAAGGATTCTTGACAACAGCTTGAGGATTGTGCTCTTGCCGCACCCGTTTCTCCCAATCAGTCCTACCGCCTCCCCACGGCAGCACTGAAAACTGATGCCGCGCAGCACCTCTCTGCGCTCAAAGCGGTTTCTGTTCGGAAATAAAATCCGTTCCTTTAACATATTTCCTTTGTCGTAATAAACCTTGAAGTTTTTCTGAACATCCTGCACAGCGATTGTCACTTCCTCTGTCATCACAGCTCCTCCGCAAAATTTTCTTCCAGCTTCCTAAAAATCAAACTTCCCACCGTCATCACAGCGAGCGCAGCGACCGACGCCTGAATCAAATCCTCCGTCCTAGGCGCCTGTGCCAGATACAGGACACTGTGGTACATCTCAATCACTGGCGTCACCGGATTCCACTCAAATATCGGCAGCAGCTCCTTTGGGATATCCTGAATCGCGTACAAGATCGGCGTGAGATAAATCCATGCCATCATCACAACACCCGCAATGTGCTCCAAATCTCTAAAATATACTGTGCACGCAGATACCAGCAGCGTCATGCCAAGCGTGAGCAGATACTCGATCAGGAAAATCAACGGAAGATAACCCCAAGCTGCCAGATTGATCTGCCCCTTTTCCACGATGATAACCGCAATGATAAACAGAAAGCACAACAGCATATTGATAAAATGAAACGTTGTCACCACAATTGGCAGGACTTCGCGCGGGAAATAAATTTTCTTGACCATATCTGCCTGCGCCCTGATACATCCCGCTCCCTGTAACACCGCGCCGCTAAAGAAAAACCAGGGTATCATGCCCGAGATCATATAGATATTAAAATTCTCTATACCGCTGCGCATAATCATAGAAAAGACCACTGTGTAAATCACAATCTGGCACAATGGATTGATAAACGTCCACAGAAACCCCAATATCGACCCCTTATATTTCCCCCTCAGTTCCCGTCTTACCAGACTTGCGATCATCTCTCTGTATGCGATCAGTTCCCTCACGCGTCCCATCTGCGATATTCCCTCCATGATATTTTCAGTATTCACTATTTTCGCAATCGTGAAATTCCAAAGCATCCCTGTATGCTCTGCGAACCAGCTCGCGCTCATATGCCCAGTCATAGCCGTCCATCTTCACAGCGCCAAACAGCCAATTGCGAAACACAATATGACAGAACATATCTACTCTGTTGACCATCCTGTCCAGCATCGTCCCATGCTTTCTCACATAGAGAAGTCTGTTGCGAATACCATAGTACTCCCGCCAATCATATCGCCGGTGCAGTGCTGTCACCTGCACTGCCGTTCTCCGATGATCAAGCCGTGCAGACGGTATGACCAGAAACTTCGTATAGTGATTAATGCGCAGCGAGTACTCGACATCATCATTCCATAGAAAATATGCACCGCAGGGCAGTCCTGCCTTTCTCATAATATCCAAATCTACCACCATCCCACAGAAGGAGGCTGTATCGCAGTCAAAGCTCTCCTTGTCATAATCACTGACAGGGCAATTTTCAAGCCGCAGACTGTGCCCTCTTTTCCGGCGTCTGTGCCAGACATCGATCGCGCCGCGCTCCTCCACTGTCCCCGCGAAGGCTTTGTATGTCCCGTTTTTTCGACGTGCATCCAGGATTCTCTCCATATAATCGCAGCAGAGCATCGCATCATCATCAATCAAAAGCACGCAGTCAATCGGACTTTGGGCAGCAAGCTCAAGAACCATCCCGACACCCCGCTCAAATCCCCCCGCTCCGCCGATATTCTCTGCACAGGTGAGAACCCTGTATCCGCAATGATTTGCCTTCTCCCTGAGAAACTGCGCCGTGCCGTCCTCTGATGCATTGTCCACCACGATAATCTGCATTGCCGCGGTGGTCTGTGCCTCCACATGCGTCAGACATTCTTTCAAAAGCTCCAGTCTGTTGTGCGTCACAATCACAACAACATAGTTCTCCTCCATCATTCTCCCTCGTACTTTAAAAAGGTGTGACAAAGCCACATTATCACTGCGATTTCTATAGCATTTTAACACTGTTATTTGCAAAAATCAACACTATTATTGCGATTTTATCAAATAATCCGCAATAATAGTGTCTGTTTCTTTCTTGTGACCTTAATAGAAAATAAAATAATAACCATTCAGACGAATGGTTAAACTATACTTATTATCGTTTTACAAATAATTACAAAGGAAAAATTCACAGAATATGTGCAAAAATGGGAGTAACAATATGGTTTTAGATTATAAAACTTTAGGAAAACGGATTCAATTTTACAGAAAACAGATGCATGTCACGCAGGAACAAATGGCAGAGCAGCTCGACTTGTCGCTGAGCTTCATCAGCCAGATCGAACGCGGCGTGGCAAAGATGAGCCTGGATACGTTTGTGGACATTTGTGATTTCATAGACTGCTCCGCCTCGGATTTGATCGAGCAGTCCACAATCCCAAATGAGGATCAAACACTGGAATTTTATGATTTGTACCAAAAACTGCCAAGACGCGACCAAAAACTTTTTTACTATATGTTAAAGGCTTACAAAGAACATTTATAAACAGGCAGCAAAACCATAACCTGTATCAAATTAGCGCCTCGCGCAGATACGCTGATCCTGCCCTGGTGCGCCTCCACGAGCGATTTTGCAATAGGCAGCCCAAGCCCGTAACCGCCGCTGTCTGCACTGCGCGACTGCTCAGTCCTGTAAAAGCGGTCAAAAAAGTGTCTCAACTGCGCTGGACTGACAGGTTTGGTATGATTCCTGACGCACAGAAAAATATTGTGATTCTTTTTACCCAGCTTCAACAAGATCTCCTCGCTGCTGCTGTACTTGATGGCATTATCCAGCAAAATTCCCACTACCTGACGGATACTGTTCTCATCTCCGCAGTAGGAGAGCATCGGTGCAATCTCTGCTCGAATCTTACGCCCCCTGCTGCGCGCAAGCGTCTGAAAGGACCCCGCCATCTCGCCCACCACATCCGATATCGGAAAGTCTATCATCGTATACTGCTGTTGGTCCGCATCCATGCGGGACAACGTCAACAGATCATTCGTGAGCGCTGTCATCCGCTTCGTCTGCCTGCGGATATCCAGGAGCCACTCATTCTCCTCCCCGATCTCCATGGAAAGGAGCTCTGCATCCGCGTCAATGATCGTGATCGGCGTCTTGATCTCATGTCCCGCCACCGCGATAAACTGTTTTTGTTTCTCATAGCTGTCCGACACTGGTCTGACAATCTTCCCAGAAAGGACCGCGATGATGAGAAAAATCACAAACAGTCCAAAAAATGAGATGAGACAGTTGATCCCCAACGTATTTCTAAATGTAAAAAGCTTTCGTCCGCAATCCAAAAAAATGACAGAAAAGTCATTTGAACTGTCATCTATATCATATATCCTTCTGTATCGAAAATCGTCGATAAACCCCCGGTCTGCCCGCTTCCCAAATACCTGACGCGCATACGCCTCCGCCTGGGCATCATCTACCATCGCGATATGCTCTGTGCTCACCGAGCGGACTTCGCCTGTGTCAGACAGCACCGTCGTGAAAAACCTTGACTCGTACATTATTTCAAGAGAGTGCATTCTTTTCACTGTGAAAAATTCCTGAATAGGGTTCTTCTCTTCAAGGGCCGTACCGTCAGCCAATGCCTTCTCCTGCACATATCCCTGATTTTCCAAAATCATGTCAAGAATCATTTCCGCATCTGCCACCAGTTCCCGATAGGTCAAGTAATTGCTGGATATCACAATAATACCCAGCAGCAAGACGAGCGATGTGGTAGACAGCAGAATAAACTTTCGCCTAAGCTTTCTGATCATTTCACACACTCCTCCAGCGAATATCCCGCATTTCTCCTTGCTCGAATCTCCACATCTGCCTTGAGCGCCGCAAGCTTTTTGCGCAGATATGAGATATACGTCCACACCACATTGCTCTCTGCGTTCGCCTCATAGCCCCAGATTTTGTCCATAAACTGCTCCGCTGACAAGATCTGCCTCGGATTTCGCATCATCAGCTCGAGCATCTGAAATTCCTTGTTGGCGAGCACAAAACTGTGATAGGGCGAAGAGAGTTCAAAGGTAGCGCAGTCGAGCGTGACATTCCCAAAATGCAGCTTTGCATCAGGCTGTACTGCCGCCGCGCTGGTTCTGGTCATGGCGCGTATGCGCGCAAGCAGCTCTTTAGTGGCAAACGGCTTCGTCAGATAGTCATTTGCCCCGCTGTCCAGCCCCAGCACTTTGTCGTCCACCTCCGCCTTTGCCGTGAGAAGCAGCACGGGAACACTGCTGCCGCCTGCTCTGATTTTCTGAAGTACCTGTATCCCGTCCATGCGCGGCATCATCACGTCCAAAATCACGCCATCGTACTCATTTGCAGCCAGAAATTCCAGCGCCTCCACACCGTCATACGCCGCATCGACGGTGTAATTATTCTTTTTTAATATCATCACAACCGCCTTGGAAAGTGATGCTTCGTCCTCTGCAAGCAGCAGTCTCATATAGTTTCCTCCTATTTTGAGGGTCTCTCTAAACGCCCGCCTTCTTGAAAATCAGATGGTTCCGGCTTTCCCTCGGGGCGCTCCCCCTTCTTGAAGCCCTGCCTTCCGCCGCCAAATCCGCCGCCCTCACCGTAAATCAAGCCTTCCATTGTCACTGCTGTGGATAAATCGCCGGTCTTTACTGTATAAGAACTGCCTGCCTGAATCTCCGGCGTGCTGATCACAACAGAATTATAACTTTTCTGCATTGTCCATGCAAGAAGCTCCTTCCCTTCACTGTCTAGCAAAACGATGTCACTTCCAGCCGCGTTCTGCGCGGAAGTATTGACAAGAATCGCCCCCTGTGTTGAAGCCTCCCCGAAATTCTGCGCCATGCCGCTCTGGCCTGCCGCCACCACGATGCCGCCGCTGATACTGGCTTCAATGTCATAATCAAGCGCACTGTCCCCGCCGCTTGAAGGTCCATCCACATAGAGCTCACCGCCGCTCATATAAAAACTCCCGTTCGAGTCCACGCCGTCGCCCTCCGCATCAATACGAATCACCCCGCCTGAGATATTGATGCTGGCTTGGGGATGCGATTTCCCCTTGCCGCCGCCGCGGAAATTTTTCTCCGTGTCTGCCGCAGTCTCCGCGTCCGTCTCTGTGTCTGTCCCTGTATCTATATCTGTACGTTTATCTGTCGCGTTCAGCCCGTCGTCCTGCGCTGTGATCTCAAGCTCGCCGCCGGACAGGTTGAGCACCCTCGCCTCCAGGCCCTCGTTCAACGCGTCGATCACAATCCTGCCTCCTGATATATTCAGCTCATTCAGCGCGGTAATGCCGTCGCTGCCTGCTGACAGCGTAAACGCACCGCCCGTAATCGAGACATTTCCCTGTGTCAGCTCATCGTCATTGACAGACTTCACAGCCGCCTTTCCAGCCGTAATATAAAAATTTCCATCTGCAACTGCCACGCTGTCCTTGCCTGTCATGCCATGTGACGACGCCGTAATCTCATATGTCCCGTTCGTGACCACAAGGTCATTTTTCGACACAATTCCATGTCCCGCAGGGGCATTCACAGAAAGTTCACCTGTCCCGTTCAGCGTCAAATCATCTTTGGAAAAAATGACGGCGTCAATGTTGTTATCGTCCACTGCCTCAAAGGTTCCGCCGTTTGCAAGCGTATTTTTCGTGCCGTCCGCAAGGGTTATAAACACCTTGTCTGCCTTTTTTACATAGATGGCAGCAGAGGTTTTCGAGGTCAGCGCTACACCGTTTAACACCAGTTGGACTTTCTCGTTTTTGTCCACATCAACCACTATCCTGCCGTCGCTGAGCGCTCCCTCTAGGAGATAGTCTCCCTCTCCTGTGATTGTGATTACACTGCCGTCAATCGTCACCTTCTTAGAATCCGTCGTACATCCCGCGTCAGAGAGCGTGATGCTGTCACACGCTGCTGCATCGTATTCGCCGCTCAAATCGCGGTCTGAAAACAGTTGCGTCTCCTTCGCCGCCGCATTTACCGTATTGTCGGGTTCCATTGCGCTGCCGCAGGATACTGCGCACAGGCTCAACGCGCAAATGACAGCTATCATGAAATACCGCTTTTTATGCATACACTTCCACTCCTTCTAAATATTTGTTTCGCTTCGTACTTCCCACGCTCCCTACATCATCTCCAAAGCGCCGCTCTCCTGATACGACAGCGCTACTTCAAGATTGCCATTGCGGCAGCGTATCTCATCTATAAAGGCTTTCTCCGCCTTCGCCTCGCGAAACGTAATCTGATAAGTCAGCTTAAACAGACTGCCCATATTTGTTGTCTTGACGCTGACAAGGCTGTACTTCTCGGTATAGCGTGCAAACAGGTCATCAAACACCTCCACATAATCTAAATCCTCCGGCATCGTAATATGCAGCGTCCGTTCCAGCGCTGCGCGCTTTCTCATGCCAAACTCAATCTGCGCGTAAAACACATCGACCAGCCCCAGAATCACCACAAACAAAAACGCATATGCGAGATACCCCATTCCGGTCATAATCCCCGCCGCCATCGCCATAAACAGCACGCCAATCTCCTTCGCCGTGCCGGGCACTGAGCGAAACCGCACCAGACTAAATGCGCCCGCCACGGCAACACCCGCGCCAACGTTCCCATTCACCATCATAATCACCACGCACACAATCGCCGGTATCGTCGCAATTGTCACAATAAAGTTCCTAGAATAAGCATTTTTGTACATATAGAAAATGGCTATAATCCATCCTATAACAAGTGCGCTGGCAATACAATACATAAAATCCGCCACCGAAATCACATGTGCTGTCTCTGTGTCAAATAATCCTCTGAAAATTGTTTCCGCCATGTTTTTATTCTCCTGCTCTTATAGATTTTTTTTAAATAAGATTACGCGATAAAAATATCCGCTGCCGTCTCATATTTCTTTCTGCAAATCAGCTTTTCATACGCCGTCCCATACTTTGAAAAAGAAGTCTTATAGAGTTTTTGCTGTGTCAGCACACGCGACATCCACAGCGGAATGCCGCCCGACGTCTTGATTTCCATCAAGATCTGCTCGTCATCGAGCAGCGGCTCTCCCCAAATTTCGCGCGACAGCGAAAGCTCCTCCTGTCTGGCAAGAATCTGCTCATCAAAGGTCACGCGGAAATCGCTTCCGTCCAGCGCATAAAATGCCTCGCGCTCATAGGATAAAAATACCTTTGGCTTCAGGGTTCCATAATAGTCAAAAAAGTAATCAATCTCATTGCCAATCTGGGTTGCCTTGGGAAACGGTGTCTCCTGCACAATCCATTCCAGCGTCTCAAGCTGGGAGAGCGACTCCCGCCGCTTGTACACGACATCATTATACTTTTTCTTGAGCTCGATAAATACTTTGTCCTGCGCCGCTGCCCGCTTGTAGCTTCGAATCCGCAGCTTTTCTTTGTAGACGGGCTTCTCGATGGAACGCCGCACCAGCCTGTAATTATCCGTGTCAAAATAAATATTTCTGATTGTGGCATGTCCATAGTTATCCAGTTTCATGTGCGGAAGCATCGCCGCAAGCACTGCGCGCCACTGCCGCCTTGTCATCAAATATTTTATCTCATAACGTTCAAATACTGTCTGATCTGCCATATAAATCCTCCATTTCTGTTAGTTAAGACTGACATTTGTTTATTAATAGTTCTTTCGTACCCCATTGCGCACATTACTGTTTTTCGTGTGGCGGCACTGCCAAGTATGACTGCACTGCTGCCTTGTTCAATTGTAATGCGTTGTATTGTCTCTGTTGTGAGTATAGAGAGAGTATAGAATGTGAAGCTTAAATGAAGCTTAAATTTCGTGTGTTTATTCTGTGAACTATACAGGGGGATTGGGAAGGTTAGTGTAGATCGACTGTATTTTGAGATTTGCCTACTGAATATTGAAAAAATCTAGGTCGGGAATTAAAAAAGGCTATCCGTTTGATTGGATATCCTTTTGAATTTAATTTGACTTATCTATTAACATCAGTGCCTGTTTGTTCAATCATGGTAATTTTATAGACCTCCCCTAATTGTGCAGGATAGGATTCCATTATTTCTCCGTTATAACTAATTTCTACGAAATCACCAATTTGTAATTCAAGGTTATCTTCGTTTGAGAGGTAAAACTCATCTGCTGAATCAAGTTCCAAAGATCCATCTACCGGTTTTACTATTATTGAATCTTTGTTTTTCTCAATTACTGATGCCTGAAATTTTATCGCCGGCGGTGTATTGTCTGCTGAAGAAAGCATCTCCGCTATACAATTACCTAAAGCAGGCGCCGGTTTATAAATTCCCTGATATGGCTGTTCTACATATTCGGTTCCTTTATCTACGTAGTAAAAAAGAGTAGTTCCTGCCACTCCATCACAATTTATATTGATCGTAATAGAATCTTTGTTGACCGGTACATCATTGATCGACTGCTGACTGGTCGTTTCCATATCCATTAACATAGATAAAAATTCATCAAGAAACTCCGTAGCTTCATCTTCTGTGTTAGGTGACATAGCATATTTATCACCATCAGAAACACCGATAGATACAATATCCTCTCTGGCCGGTAATCTAATGGGATTTCCCTGTTCTTTCTTTCCGCATGCACACAACATAATTGAAACAAGGCTGTATAAGCAAATGATACCGCATAATTTCTTTTTCATAGTTCCTCCTCAAAAATTTTATATCATACTATATTTTACTACCCCTCCACGAGCTGCAAATCATACAGCTTCCGATACAGCCCGCCCAGCCGCAACAGCTCTTGGTGCGTGCCGCTCTCGCGGATTTCGCCCTTGTGCATGACGATGATCTTGTCCGCGTGCTGGATTGTGGACAGACGGTGCGCGACCATAATCGTCGTCCTGCCCTCCATCAGCTTTTCCAATGCCTGCGTGATCAGGCGCTCCGTCTCAGTGTCAATGTTTGCCGTCGCCTCGTCCAGCACGAGAATGGTCGGCTGATAGGCGAGCGTGCGCGCAAAGGATAATAACTGCCGCTGTCCCGCAGAGAGCGTGCTGCCGCGCTCCGTCACCGGCTCATCGAAGCCGTTTGGCAGCTTGTCGATAAAGGAATCCGCATTCACAAGCTGCGCCGCGCGCTCAATCTCCTCACGTGAGATGTCCTCGTTTTGCAGCGAGATATTGCCCTTGATATCCCCTGTGAAGATAAACACATCTTGCTGCACCTGACCGATCGCGCGCCGCAGGGCGTCCTTGTCAATCTCCTTGATGTTCACGCCATCAATTAAAATCTCTCCCCGCTGGACATCATAATAGCGCCCGATCAGATTCAGGATTGAGGATTTTCCTGCGCCCGTAGCCCCCACAAAGGCGATCTTCTCCCCCGGCTCAATGCAAAAGCTCACATCTTTTAATATGTACTCTTCTTTTTCATAGGCAAACCAGACATGCCGAAACTCAATGCGGCCGTTCATCGCGACCGTTCTCGGGTGTTCAGGATTGACAATCTCCGGCTTTTCATCCAAAATCGTAAAAATCTTCTCCGCAGACGCAAGCGACGACTGCAATGTGCCAAACTGCTCCGCCAGCTCCTGAATCGGCTCGAAAAAAGAACTGATATAATTGAGAAACACAAACAGCGTTCCCAGAGAAACCGTTCCCGCAAGCACCGACGCGCTTCCCTGACCGATGACAATCACCATCGCAAAGACAGAGAGCATGTAAATTGACGGGCGAAATACTGCAAAGATCATCACCTCGCGCCAGTTTGCCCGGAAAAGCTGCGCACTCTTTTCTGAAAATTCTTCAAACTTTTCCTCCTCGCGGGCAAAAATCTGTATCAGCTTCATGCCGGAAATATGCTCAGACAAGAATGTATTTAATTCCGTAATGCGATTTCTCGTAATGCGGTACGCCCTCCGCGACAGAAACCGGAAAAAGAAGGTCAGCCCTGTCACAAACGGAATCAAAACAAACGAGTACAGCGCCATGCGTAGATTAATCGAGAGCATCACAACCGCAAAGCCAAGTATTTTCACTGTATTTTTAAACAATTTTGCAAGTATTTGTGAAAACAGCTCGTTAACTGCCTCCGTGTCATTGGAGACGCGCGTCACCAGCTTTCCGACCGGCTGCGTGTTAAAAAAGTTCACGGACAGGCAGAGCAGGTGTGCAAATACCTCCTCGCGCATTTTGTATATAACCGACTGCCCCACATTCTGCAAAATCCATGTATTTGAGGCATTGAACACAAAGCCCAGCAAAAGCATCAGCGCGTACAGTGCCCCTGCGGCAAGAAGCCCGCCAAACGCCTCCTGCGTCCCCAATGCCCCCGGCTGTCCAGCATTGCCTATATACTTGTCAATGGCATTTCCTATAATCATCGGTTTGTATAATTCCACTCCGATCAGCGCAATCACCAGCACCGAGGAAAGTAACATTTTCCACCGGTGCGGTTTCAAATATGTAAGCAGCCGCTTCATTTCGATCTCCTTTTAAAATCTGTTCCTACTCAAAATCTGCCTCGTCATACACATAATCTTTAAAGTAATCTGCTTCGTCGCCCTCGTCCAGCCACAGCTCAAACCAACCCAAAAAATCCTGCCGCTCACAGCAGGGCTGGACGCCCACGTCCGCAAAATTCCAGACTTCTCCGCGGCATTTGCCCGTGATAATCAGATGATAGCTCATGCCGCAGCCTTTGTCCGCCAGCTCGATATTCCCCCGGTAAACCTTATTTTCCATGTCAGCCTCGATAAGCTCTTCCTCTCTGTCGTCGTCCTCCCAGAGCCAGAAGGTATCCAGCATAAATGGCTCCGCCAACTCTTGACAGGGACAGCTCTCCAGCTCGTTAAACGCATGTTCGCATCCATTGCCAACCTTCTGCAAAAACAGCCTATACGCCTGCGGAAGCTGGACTTTATGGCAAGCCTCAAACGCTGCAATCGCCTCCTCTGAAAGACATGCGCCCATATTAATATGAAGCGCGTTTACTTTTTCCTGAATCCTGTTTATCACTTTTTCATAATCCTTTGGGTCGTAAATCGCCATATCAATTCCTCCTTTACAATGTCATAACTTCTCGGAATCTTCAGACCTTATTTTATAAGACTTTCAGGCCCTCTCTCAAAAAAATCACCCACTTTTTTCCACTAAGCACTTGACAAATCGTTCAAAATTTGCGTTACTGCCTATTGATCTTCTTTTATTTCTTTCGACTGGAGGCGATTTCTTTGTTACCTTTGAATACTGGCGGACATGCCGCCTATCAGGATACTTTTGTATCCAATTTCCTTAAATTTTATCCTGATCCCTTTGTACTTCCTAAAAGCACTTGGGATTATATCGTGCAGTTTTGGTTTCTTGATCTTTCCCAGACCGATTCCATAATGCAGGAATGCTATTCTGTTTTTGGGCCTGTTCCACGGCTCCCTTCCTGTATGCTGCGTTCCTTTCTGCTTGCTTTGAAACTGAAGGTAACTTCCATCACTCTCTGGTGCCGTATGCTCAGAGAAACTCCTCTTTATGCCATCCTCAGTGGTTTTTCTTTCGGCGATACACCTGGGGTAGGCACCTTTTATGACTTCTTTTCCCGTATTTGGCAAAATGACTCCAATAACCTCTCTCCAAAAGACCGTTTTCCCAAGATTAAGCCGCCTAAGGGTAAAAAGAAAGGCGATAAGACTCCCTGCGATTCTTCCAGCATCGCTTCTAAGCTTCTTCCTTTGTTGGAACGCTGCCATTTAAAACCGAAAAATCCGTTCTCTCTCATTTTCCGTCTTTATAAGCAGCAGTTTCTGGATCTTTCCATTCATAAGGGCTTGATCTCCCCTGACCATCTGGCTCTTGCCGGGGATGGAACTCCTGTCCGCACCGCTGCACAGCAGCGCAAAAAACGAATCTGCGACTGCAGGGAGCATGGCTGTTATTCCTGTAACTGTAAACGCCGCTATTCCCAGCCAGACTGTAACTGGGGATGGGACTCTCACCGGGACTGCTATTTCTTTGGCTACCACCTCTACATGTATGTGGCTTCCGATTCGCACAGTGACCTTCCCGTTTTTCCTATTTTAGAGCGCGCTTCCCGCCATGACATGCTTTCTTTTCTCCATTCCTTTTTCACCATGAAAGCATATCTTCCGCAGCTGCGCATCGAAAAACTTCTTCTGGATTCTGCCCACGATGCTTATGCTGTCTATGAATACTGCAAACGGAAAAATATCTCGCCTTTTATCGACTTGAATCCCGGACATACTGGGCATTTCACTTACAAGGAAGATTTCACCATTGATGACGATGGCGTCCCAGTCTGTAAGCTGGGCTTACGTATGCATAAAGATGGATACGAGGCTGCCAGATACCGGGCAAAATACCGGTGCCCGAAATCAAACCGGAAATGTGGCTGCTTCTGTGAACAGCCCTGTTCACCAGCTAAATACGGCAGGACTGTGCACATTTTTACAGATGATAATTCAAGGTTATTTAACATACCGCCAAGGGATTCTAAAGCATGGAAAAAGGAATATGACAGAAGGACCTGCGTGGAACGCTCCAACAAGCGTGAGAAAGAGGACTATAAATTGGAAGGCGGCAGGCACCGCTCTACGAAGATGTGGTACTGCCGCCTCTACGGCATCATGATGTTACAGCATCTTGATGCATGGGAAATGCCATCAACTGAGGCATTTCAAAAATCATTATTAGGATTTGCCGCCTAATAATGATATATTAAGCCATTCCAAAAGATTTTTCAAGGCATAGTACCCACTATGTCCAATGTTTATGTTCATTTTTCGCAAATTTCTTTTTCTGCATGATATTCAGTTGTCAATTTTCTGTTGGTACCTCATTTATTGAGATTTCGAGAAGTTATTGTCGAAACCGCAAGATTTTTTGCCGCTTCAAGCTGCTGTCTCTCAAACATTTCTTTGTAAATGCCCCCGAGCGCCATCAACTCCTTGTGGTTTCCGCACTCCTTTGCCTCCCCGTCCTCAAGCACCAGAATCCTGTCGGCATTCTGAATCGTGGAAATGCGGTGTGCGATTAGAATCGTCGTCTTCCCGCGCCGGTTCTCCTTTAAATTCTGGAGGATTCTCTCCTCCGTGTCCGTGTCCACCGCAGACAGCGCATCGTCAAGAATCAGAATCGGCGCATCTTTTTTCAGGGCGCGCGCAATCGAGCTGCGCTGTTTCTGCCCGCCGGAAAGCGTGACACCGCGCTCCCCGACGATCGTGTCATAGCCATCTGGAAACGCAATGATATTCTCATGAATACACGCTGTCTTGGTCGCGCGGACAATCTCGTCCATCTCCTCGTCCTCCGTCCCGAAGGCAATGTTGGATTTGAGGGTATCTGAGAACAGGAAATTGTCCTGCGGCACGTAGGCAATGTTCTCACGCAGCGTCTTGAGCGGAATATCGTTGATATCCCTGCCGTCGAGAAAAATCATGCCGCGCTTTGTATTATAGAGATGCAGCAGCAGATTGACCAGCGTGGACTTGCCGTTTCCGGTGCGCCCTATGACCGCAAGCGTCGTCCCCGCCTTGATGTCGAGGCTGATATCTTTAAGCGTCGGCTCGCTGTGCCCCCGGTGCAGAAAGGTCAGATGGTTCAGGCGAATATCGCCCTTTAGTCCCTCCACACATGCCATATGCTCCCCGTCCGCAATCTCCGGCTGCTGTTCAAATACCTCTTGTAACCGCTTGATGCTCGCACCGCCCCGTGAGAAAGAATTGATGGCGTCCCCGCAGGCGATCATCGGCCACACCAGCATCATAATATATTGGTTAAATGCGACAAACCGCCCGATCGTGATCTCGCCGGTCAGCACCAGATACCCGCCATAGAGCAGCGTGAGCAGACTGCTGACGCCGATGACCACATCCAGCAGAGGGATGACAATCGACTCTAGCTGAGCAATTCTTAGATTTTTCTTTTTCGCCTTCGCATTTGCCTTCGCAAATGCTTTGATCTGCGACTGCTCCCGCACAAATGCCTTGACCACGCGCACGCCCGAAAAGCTCTCCTGCACAAAGTCCGTCAGCTCCGACACCGCCTCCTGACGCTCCTGAAAACGCTTTTGCATCAATTTCCCGCAGTACAGCTCCCCAAACGCGATCAACGTCATCGGTACAACGGCTGCCAGCGTCAGCTTCAAGTTGACATAGAGCATCATCTGGGCGATGACCATCACCGTCATCACCACAGCGTCAAAGGCGGAGATGACCGCGGGACCGATGGCGATGAGCACCGCGTTCAGATCACTCGTAAAGCGCGTCATCAAGTCGCCCGTCTTATGTTCATTATAGTACTCCACATCCAGCGTCTCCAGATGCCGAAACAGATCGTCGCGCAGCTCATGCTCAATCGCGCGCGCCGCGCCAAATAGAAAATATCGCCACAAAAAACGCCCCACTGCGAGCGTGAGACCAATGCCAAGTATGATGCCGATATTGTACAACACTCCATTTCGGTCAATGGTGTGTGCCGCAAGCCCGTCCGTGATCACGCCCGTCGTCTTTGGAATATAGAGATTTGCAAAATCCAATACAAATAAGGTAATGATACCTCCAATGTACTGCCACTTATGCCGCCTGATATACTGCCAGATCAACCGAAACTGTTCCATGTGTCCGCCCTCCAATACACCTATACGAGTATTGTATTTGATTTCACCGATGCTGTCAATTCTCCCCCGACCCGATCAATCAATAAAATGTAAGTTTTTGGGAAATCATGGTTGCATTTTTTGCCAAACTAAATTATAGTTTATATACACATTAAAATAAAAATGGAGGAATTAGCCTATGAAAAGAATAGTACCCAGACGGCTGCTAAGCCTTGTACTAACAGGAATGCTCATAATAACAGGATTCGATGTCACTCCAGTTCATGCAGCAGAAGAATCAATCCGCCATGAATCCATGATCGACACCATTGAACTTGAAAATGAGACAGCGGCAGCCGAACACTCAATGCAGACCGAGGTCCGCATTGAGACTTCCGAGCAGCAGACGCAATCTGCCAAAGAATCTACCAAAGAACAGACAGAAGCTGCTGACGAGACGGCTCAAGAGCAGTCGGAAGGTCCCGTCGAGTCGTCCGAGCAGAACACTGAGACCGCTGACACCGAATCAGCGCAGCAGACAGAGGCTGCCAATGAAGCTTCCGAGCAGCAGACAGACTCCGCTGACCAAACTTCTGAGCAGCAGACAGAGGTGCTCACCGAAAAGCCAACAACTGTAGAATCGGAGACTTCGGAATCGGAGACACAAGCCGAGGAATCGGAGATAACAGAATCTGAGATAGTAGAATCGGAGACAGTAGCGTCTGAGGAATCGGAGACCTTGGAATCTGACACAGAAGAATCTGACACAACAGAATCCGAAACCGCAGAGACCGAAACAGAAGAATCTGACATACCGTTCGAGATTGTTGTCAATCCGCTTTACGAAGGTCTCATAAGCGCCGATGAAATCGAGGCGCAGCTTGACCTATACCAAGAAATACGCCTGCTCTCTGAAAGCGACCAAACCTCCTTTGATACACTCGAGGACGCCGCAGCTTACGTAAGCCGCCAAATGGTTGCACGCGCAGCAGATATTTATGCAACAATTCCGCTGAGCATTGTGGACGACAGCGGCATCGCACGCGCTGAATACCCAAAAACGCTTTTTAATGCCTCCGTCGCACATACAGAGGAATGTTCTGGGCAGGAGGGCGATACGCTGAGATGGTCGCTTGGAGGTTATGCTTATTCATATTCCCCAAATGAAGAAGCAAATACCTACACAGCCCTCCTAAAGCCTGTATACTACACCACCTATGAACAGGAACAGGAGCTTACCGCCAAAGTCAATGAGGCGCTCGATGGTATGGCCTTGTCCGGCAAGAGCGACTACGAGAAAGTCAAAGCCATACACGATTACATCTGTGATACCGTAAATTATGATTATACTAATCTTGAAGATAAGAACTATACACTCAAATACACCGCCTACGCAGCACTCTGCAACAACACAGCAGTCTGCCAGGGATATGCAATTGCGTTCTACCGCATGTGTAAAGAGGTCGGGCTTCCGGTCAGAATCATTACTGGAACCGGCAATGGTGCTGCCCACGCATGGAATATTGTCAAAATCGGCAGCAACACCCGAGCGGCTGGAGACTATTACAATATCGACTGCACCTGGGATGGTCAGGATGATAACACCTATCACACTTATTTCCTGAAAAATGAAGAGGACTTTGTGGACCATGTGCGGGATGCAGAGTACAACACGGCTGCGTTCCACGCACAGTATCCTATGTCCAGATTGTCCTATGTTGACCAGGGTTCTCTTGTAGACGGATTAAACAAAGATAATCCCGCCTACGAATACACAACCATCGATGACACCAAAGTTAGCACAACAGCAAACCAGAAACCCAAGCTGCTCATCTACTTCAACACAGGATGCATGAATAGCCAGAGCACAATCCGTGCCATTGCCGGGCATGATTTCGGCAATGTAGACATCTACGCTGCCGAGATGCTTTCACATAGCAAAGAGGCGGTCGCTGAGTTTAAAGCAACATACGCCAATGATACCATAACCTTTACTTACGATACTTCGCAACCTTCACCTTATATACCATACAGCCAAACCTACAACGACGCATTCAGTTATATCCGTTTAAGCGGCGGTGACGCATCGCGTATCAGCCTGCCTCTGCTCTGTTATATTGATGCGAACAATAAGCTCCAAAACTTAACTCAAGGTCCCCAGAACGCCAGCCAGATTGAAGTCAATCTAAAAAAATACTGTGGCATGACATCAGACCCTGATAATCCAGGTGAAGATCCTGATAAGCCAGGCGAAGACCCTGATAAGCCAGGCGAGGATCCCGATAAGCCGGGCGAAGACCCTGATAAGCCAGGTGAGGACCCCGATAAGCCAGGTGAATACCCTGATAAGCCAGGCGAGGACCCTGATAAGCCAGGTGAAAATCCTGACAAACCTGATGAAAATCCCGATAAGCCAGGCGAAAATCCTGACAAACCTGGTGATTCAGACACAACACCGGACACTAAGTATACAGTCACCTTCAACACGCAGGGACACGGCAATGCGCCTCAGTCGTACACAGACATTAAATCCGGTGAGTTGATCAAAAAACCCGCGGACCCGAATGCCCAGGGATACCGTTTCGATGGATGGTATAAAGATTCCTCCTGCAAGACTGCATGGAATTTTAACACCGACAAAGTGACTGCGGATACCACCCTGTATGCGAAGTGGGTAAAATTAGACGCACCCGCAGACGAAGATATCTCTAAGTATCCTACAGACCAGAGAAAAGACCTCAAACCCATCGCTAAGATCGCTGAGATCAAAGCAAAGGTTTATGACGGCACACCCTACACCCCTGTTGTGAAAGTGACCGTTTCTGACGGCGGTAAACAGATCACGCTGACAGAGGGTGCGGACTACAGAGTACTGTATACGAATAATATTGTTCCAGGAACAGCTAAAGTAATCGTGCGCGGAAACGGCACCTACAAAGGAGAGATCACAAAAGATTTCCAGATCACCAAGAAACCGCTCAAGAACTTAAATATCGTGGCGGGCGGCATGTCCGCGGACGCCAAGACTGACAACCTGCCAGTCTATGTATACGACGGCGCAGTTGAGCTTGTGAAGGGAACTGATTACACCCTCTCCAACCTCACAGATGTCAAAGGCTCCTCTGCAAAGGTAACAGTCACCGCAGCGAAGAACAGCAAATACTATGAGGGCTCTGTCACGACAAAAATCACGCTCTACAAGGCAGATGCAGACAAGATCATCAATGCAGAACATGTCACCTTAAGCGCGAAATCTGTACCCTATACAGGGAAGGCTGTCACCAGCGTTGTACCGACTGTCAAGATTGGCAATGTCACCCTCGAGAAGAACAAACAGTACAAAGTTCAGTACAAGAATAACACCACGGCAGGCACCGCACTTGTGATCATTACCGGCAAAGGACAGTATAAAGGCAAAGTTGTAAAATCCTTTACCATTGAGCCGTCAAAGTCCAAATTTACAGTCAGCAGCATCTCAGACAGAACCTACAACGGCAAGCCGCAAAAACCAACTGTTATTGTAAAAGATGGCACCAAGAAGCTCAAAGTAAACAGAGACTATACTGTGACCTACGCCAAGAACCTCTCCGCAGGAAAAGCGACCGTGACAATCACAGGCATCGGAAACTATGCCGGCTCTGCCCCTGTGACCGCCAACTTTACCATCAAGTCCCAGAAGATTTCTAAGATTACTGTAAAGGGTACGGTGTCAAAGGGCATTGCGCTAACATACAACAAAAAACCGCTTGTGGAAGGCGTTGACTACAAACTGACCTTAGGCACAGCGAAAAAAGGCAAAACACAAATCTCCATCTCTGGCATCGGCGACTTTACAGGAACAATCACGAAATCTGTCAAAAATTAAGTCTACACGGCAAATTCCGAAAGCAAAACTCCATATAAACTATGGAGTTTTGCATATTCATGCAATCTCAATGAAAAGTGCGTTTTATATATGTAAAATATTGACAAAAAATTCAAAAGATATTGTTACTATCAACACATTTAACAAAATTTAACAAATACGATTGATATTATTGCAAATCTAAATTATAGTTTATTTATACCTTATCATAAATACGGTCTGATTCCGCCCGGCAGCACACTATCGTTTTATGGTGTTTTACCTGGCTTTTCTGTCCGTATCAGCTCCGCACAACTGCGGAAAATTTAGAATGGAGGAATAGGGTTATGAAAAGAAACTTGCCCAAAAAGCTGCTAAGCCTGCTGCTATCAGGTATGTTAGTTGTGACAGGCTTAGACGTGACAACAGTCCGCGCAGCAGAACCGTCTGCGGCTGTTGAGACAGAGGCAGAGACCACTTCAAGCGAATCTCAGGCTGTAGCAGAGACTGCTTCAAGTGCATCTCAGAATGAGACAACGACAGAATCACAGGCTGTGACAGAGGCCGCAGCTGACGAATCGCAGGCTCCGGCGGAATCAGGTTCCGATGAGTCACAAACTGCAATGGAGTCAGACGCTGACGAACCGCAGACTGCGACTGAATCTGAGACAAAGGAATCACAGACTGCGACCGAATCAGGCACTGACGAACCGCAGACTGTGACCGAATCAGGCGCTGACGAATCACAGACTGCGACTGAATCTGAGACAAAGGAATCGCAGACTGCGACCGAATCCGTAACTGACGAATCACAGACTGAATCCGAGACAGAGGAATCACAAACTGAATCCGTAACTGACGAATCGCAGATTGAATCTGAGACAGAGGAATCACAATCCGAATCTGAGACAGAGACGGAAACACTTCCCAGCTTCTCACTGTTTGAGGTAAATCCGCTCTATGCAGATTTGATCGACGCCTCACAGGCAGAAGAACAGTTTGAAGGCAAGGCGCTGCTCGCAGAACCCCGCGAGGAAGCAACCTGCCAGACACTCGAGGAAGCGGCAGCCCATCTTCGCGAGAAGATGATCGTGCGCGAAGGCACTGTGGTCATCAATATGCCCTCAAAGGCGCTCTTAGGATACAACTTCAACACCTTCTTTAACGCAGTTTTTGAAGCTGCCTTTGAGTACAGCGACGCATGCAGCGGACAGGAAGGCGATGCACTGCGCTGGGCTACGAAAACCCGCGGCATCGACGGAACCAGCCCGGACCAGGAAAACTACCGTCTTGTATTTACAATCACCTACCACTCCACCGCAGCACAGGAGGAAGAACTGACTGCTGCTGTGAACGCCGCACTCAGCGAGTTGAATTTAGACGGCAAATCAGACTATGAGAAAGTCAGAGCAATCCATGACTACATCTGCGACCACGTAGACTATGACTATTCCCTGAAAAAATACTCCGCTTACGATGCGCTGTGCACAGGGACAGCAGTCTGTCAGGGATATTCCGTCCTCTTCTACCGTATGTGCAAAGATGCAGGGCTCTCTGTTCGTATCATTTCCGGTACAGGAAATGGCGGCGCGCACGGCTGGAATATCGTCAGAGTCGGCGACAGCGCAAGAGCAGCCGGACAGTATTTCAATGTAGACTGTACGTGGGACGGCATGGACAGCAAGACGCACCACGCCTATTTCCTAAAGAGTGACGATGATTTAGTCAACCACACGCGCGACGCGCAATATGCTACCGCTGAATTTAAGGCAGCATTCCCAGTGTCAGATGTTTCCTATATGCTTTCGAGCGGGAAGAATGTGCCAAATATCCGTCACAGGATTACAAAATACACAAATACATCAGACATCTGGTACACTACCGCAGACAAAAAACCCAAAGTCATCGCCCTCGTACAGGCAACCTGTTCAAGAAGCCAGGCGACAGTGCGCGACATGGCTGCCACCAAAGACTTCGGCAATGTCGATCTCTATGTCGTCTACTCGGAGACTGCGAATACCCCTGACGCCGTTGACAAGTTTACAGGTTTTGTTAATGCACATGCCCCCAACAGCAGCCACCTGACTTTTGGTTATAGCGGCATAGAAGAAGTGGAAGTAATGAAACCAATGGTACCTGGCGGACCGCCGGTATTGCAATGGGAGGAAACTTCTCTCTGGGATGCCTATATGGATTTAGCCAAAGAACACTTCGGCTGGGATGGACAGGAAGCCACACCAATCCTCGTCTACATCGATGCCAACGACAAAGTACAGCATATGACATATGGCCAGCAGTCTGCTTCTGGAATCAAAAACAATCTGAAAGCATATTGCAGCGGTAGTTCCGGCAGCGAAGGCACGTCCGCTTACATCATCAACTATGTATTAAACGGCGGCATCAACCACACTGGCAATCCATCGGCTTATATGTCTGACTCTGACGCCATCACGCTCCATGATCCCCTCAGAGAAGGCTACACCTTCTTAGGATGGTACACCGACGCGGCAATGACCAAACCGATCACACAGATCACAAGTGCAAACACTGGCAACCTGACGCTCTATGCCAAGTGGGAAGCCGATGCGCAAAAACCGGAAACGCCAAGCGGATTCCCAGAGATTGATATGAGCCTGACCGAGGGTAATGTCCTCGTAGGCATTACAGGATCCTATGCCACAGAGACCGCAGAAACCATTCTGGAACGCCTGAATGCCATCCGCAAGGAAGCCTGCGACGAAGGCGTGATTGACCCGGAAACCAACCAGCCGTTAACAGCGTCTGACTATAAACCGTTAAAGTGGTCTTCAGACCTGGAAGCCATCGCCAGACTGCGTGCAGCAGAAGCTGCTTTGCGCCCGGCGCACGACCGTCCTAACGGCCAAAGATGCTTCACCGTAAAAACCACCAATAACGAACAGTCCTTCGCCGAAAATCTAGCTTGGAATGCCACAGGTTTAATGGCTGGAATCGAACAATGGTACGGCGAAAAACAAGACTGGGTAGACAAAACCGGCAAACAAACAGGACATTACGAAAGCATTATCAGTACGAGATACAATTATGTGGCAGTCAGCGCATTCGAACTGTCAAAAGGATATATCTATCCCGTCGCTGTAGCACAGGAATTTAGCGACAAGGCAACTATGGATTCCCAGAAAAACGAGTTTGCCGGCAGCTGTATGCAGGCGATCGAGGTAGCAGGCAGCGCTGTATCCAAATTAGCGTTTACCGCCAGCTCTCCGCTGTCCCTTAAGACAGGTTCAAGCCACAATCTCGTCCTCAATGCAACTGTTGGTTTTGAGGCGTATAACCAGAAATCTAACTGTACAGGTCCTGTGCAGGACGGCGCTGTGTGGACGTCTTCTGACGATACGATTGCAGCCGTAGACAGCAAAGGACAGATTACCGCCCTCAAGGACGGCTCCGTCACGATCACCGCAACTGTCGGCAATATCTCCGCAGAACTCACAGTAGAGGTATCCGAAAACGCTGTTGACCCGGCGCCATCCGATACTTACACCATCACTTACGAGCTGGACGGCGGCACCAATCATGCTGACAATCCGGCAACATATACCGCAGATACAGCAACCATCGTCTTGAAGGCACCTGCCAAAGATGGCTACACCTTTGGCGGCTGGTATCGTGACGCAGACTTTACACAGTCCATCACACAGATCGCCGCCGGCACCACCGGCAACCTGACGCTCTACGCGAAGTGGACGAAGACACAGACACCAGAAAACCCAGACGATCCAAATAAGCCTGAAAACCCAGGCACACCCTCTGAGCCGGAAACACCTTCTGACGCAGAGTACACTGTCACCTTCAACATGCAGGGACACGGCAGCGCGCCGCAGTCCTACACTGGCATCAAATCTGGAGCGCTGATCCAAAAGCCTTCAGACCCGACAGCTTCAGGCTACCGCTTCGAGGGCTGGTATAAGGATTCAAGCTGCAAGACAGCATGGAACTTTAGTACAGACAAAGTCACCGCGGACACAACATTGTATGCAAAATGGGTAAAGACTGATGTTCCCGCTGACGAGGACATCTCAAAATATCCTGTTGACCAGAGAAAAGACCTCAAACCCATCGCCAAGATCGCTGATATCAAAGCAAAAGTTTATGACGGTACTCCGTACAGACCCGTTGTGAAAGTCACGATCACCGACAACGGCAAACAGGTCACACTCACAGAGGGAACAGATTACAGAGTGCTCTACAGCAACAATACAGAGCCAGGCACCGGCAAAGTGACTGTGCGCGGAAACGGCATCTACAAAGGCGAGATCACCAAGCAGTTCCAGATCACCAAGAAACCGCTCAAAGACCTGAACATTATCACTGGCGGCATGTCCGTTGACGCCAAGACAGAACCGCCAGTCTATGTATACGACGGTGCTGTCGAACTGGTAAACGGTACAGATTACACCGTCTCCAAGCTCACAGATGTCAAGGGCACGTCCGCCAAAGCGACTGTGACCGCAGCCAAAAACAATAAGTACTATGAAGGCACTGTAACTGTGAAGATCACGCTCTACAAGGCTGACGCAGACAAGATTATCAATCCTGAAAACGTCACGCTGAGCGCGAAGTCTGTTCCTTTCACAGGCAAGGCTGTCACCACTGTCGTACCTACAGTGAAACTTGGCAGCACCACACTTGAAAAGAACAAGCATTACAAAGTACAATACAAGGATAACACGAAGGCCGGCACTGCTCTTGTCATCATCACAGGAAAAGGACAGTACAAAGGCAAAGTCGTCAAATCCTTCACAATCGAGCCAGCAAAGTCAAAACTGACAGTAAACAAAATTTCCGATAAGACCTATAACGGAAAACTGCAAAAACCCAAAGTCACTGTCAAGGATGGCTCAAAGACACTAAAATTAAACAGAGATTACATTGTTACTTACAGCAAGAACCTCTCTGCCGGAAAAGCGACTGTGACCATCACCGGAATCGGTAATTACGCGGGCTGTACCACCTCAGGCACCTTTACGATCAAACCGCAGAAGATCTCCAAAGCTTCTGTAAAGGGATCCGTGTCAAAGGGAATCACCTTAACATACAGCAAACAGCCGTTGGTGGAAGGCGTGGACTACAAGCTGACCTACGGCGCAGAGAAGAAGGGCAAAATTCAGGTGACAATCACTGGTTTGAACAAGGATTTCACCGGCACAATCACAAAATCTCTCAAAAAATAATAACATGAAATAACAACACAAAATGACACATCTTTGCGAAGATGTGTCATTTTTGTTGTAGAACATTCACAACGATTGTCAAAACCCTTGATGATACACGTAGAAAAAGATATAATAATGTCAATATCTGCCATAAACTAGAACCTATATCATCACACCAAGGAAGGAAGGTACTTAACCACTATGAAAAAAATATTTACCAACCGGCTGTTTACCTACATGCTCGTAGCGCTGCTGATCACGATCACAGCCATCTTTGTTCTGCAGACCATCGTCAGCCAGTCTGCCAATGCCTCCTCGAGTCATGCCAAGCTCACAGATGTCAAGGAAAAGCTCGCAGACAATGAGGAGACCATCGCACAGCTCACAGACAATCTCAGTCAGGACAGTCTCGCCAAGACGAGAGCCTTTGCGGACATGCTTGCCGTGGACCCGTCCATTGCAGACAGCAAGGAGAAGCTCAATACGATCAAGGAACGTCTGATGGTCAATGAGCTGCACATTATAGACGAGGACGGCATTATCACCAGCAGCACCATTGATGCCTACGTCGGCTTTGACATGAAGAGCGGCGACCAGTCTAACGCTTTTATGGTCATCGTGAAGGACCCTTCCATCGAACTTGTGCAGGAGCCTCAAATAAATGTCGCAGAGGGAATTGTGATGCAGTATATCGGTGTGGCAAGGACAGATGCCAAAGGACTTGTGCAAGTCGGTGTGCATCCAGAAGTGCTGGAAAAAATGCTGATGGGCACTGAGATCTCCGTTGTGCTCAAGGATATCGACTACGGCGAAAAGGGATATATCTATGCCATAGACGCCGCAAGCGGACTGATTCTGGCTCATAAAAACCAGTCCCTGATCGGCACCCCCGCCACAGACGCCGGCTTCCCATCAACGTTCACAGGAAAGGGGAAAGCCGTCATAGACGGCGTGCGCGGCTACTACATGGCAGAGGAATACCAAAATCAGATTATCGGAACCTTCATGCCCTCCAGCGAATACTATGCTGGCCGCACCAGCCAGACCCTTGTGGTATCCCTGAGTATGCTGATCATTTTCAGCGCACTGCTATTTATGATCAACCGCATGGTAGATGACAAAATCGTGCAGGGCATCAACCGCATCTCCCATGACATGCGCGAGATTGCCGGCGGAAACTTTCACATCACCATCGACGAGCGCGGCAACCCGGAATTTACCATGCTCTCTGACAGCATCAACAAAATGGTCGAGAGCATCTGCCAGAGTATGCGCGACAACGAAAATCTCATCGAACAGCAAAAACAGGATATGGAACACAACCAGCTCTTGATTCAAAATATCAAAAATGCCTGCCAGAATCTAAACCAAGTATCCGGTGAAACGCTCACAAACGCCGACAGTATCTTTCATGGCACCGGCGAGCAGGAACGGGCAGTGGCAGACCTCAAGCAGATTATGAACCAGCTCACCGCAGAGCTCAACAGCAGCGTGAGCGCGACTGCCACAATCACTGCCGCCACCAGCAATACCGCAGAGCAGATCATACAGACCCAGTCCCGCATGGCGCTCTTAAAGGAATCTATGCAGAAGATCAGCGATATGTCCATGGCAATCGAAAAGATTATCGGCGAGATTAATTCCATCGCGCAGCAGACCAACATGCTCTCTCTCAATGCCTCCATCGAGGCGGCAAGAGCCGGCGACAAGGGAAAAGGCTTCGCCGTGGTAGCCACGCAGGTCGGCGAGCTCGCCGCAAGAAGCGCACAGGCGGCAAGGGAGACCAACGAACTCATCATGAACTCCATCAACGCCGTGGAGGACGGACGCGCGATCACTGACCAGACCGTCGAGGCATTTGGCAATGTCGTGGACAATATCAAACAGGCGGACCAGAATATCGCGGAAATCGCCAATATGGTTCATCAAAATGTGGACATTGTCTCCGATGCCGTGCGACAGATTGAGCGTATCTCCAGCGTTGTGGACGAAAATGTGCGCATCTCGCAGGATACCAAACAGGTTTCTTCGAATATGGCGGACATCACTGGCAAATTGCTTGAAATCGTCGAATAAAATTATTGCACAATAAAACAAATGATAATTATGGCGATTTTAACAGGGAAAATCATTGGACAAAATAGATAAAAAGATGTATAATTTAGTCATGTATTTTTATTTGTCCTGAGCACCAAATTTTTATACTTCTATAACTATTTAGTACTATTGTATACATTTTGCTGTATACCTACAACAATGCATTCAGATTTTACTAAAATCTATCACGCAATCAGCTTGTTGATTCCTGTCTGCCAACTTAGGCGTACTGAACAGTTTGATGCAGTCTGCGTTGCCCAGAAGAAATAAGAAGATATCGTTCATATCAATATTATAAGGAGATCTAATATTATGCTAAAAAAACTGAACAACCTACAAATCCGGGACCGGCTGATTCACGCGTTTGTCACAATCGCGTGTATATTGACTGCGGTGTCAGCCGTCATACTGATCACAATGATCGTCATGTCGCGCCTGTACGCGTCTGTACTCACAAACTATGGTTTTTCACAGGGCGATATCGGCAGGGCAATGGCTCAGTTCGCTGACACCCGTTCCGCGATGCGCGGCATTATCGGCTACGATGAACAGTCTGCCATCGACAAGCTGCTCGAGGACCGCGTGGAGTACAAAGATTCGTTCATAAAAGAATTTAATGCGCTTGAGACCAGCATGGTTACAGAGGAAAACAAGCAATTGTACAACGAGATCAAAGCTGAACTGGAGGATTACTGGGAATTAGAAGAAGAGATTGTCAACCTCGGCAGCACCACAGACCGTGAAAAGTGCAAGATCGCGCAGGATATGGCATTGGGAGAGCTCGTTCCCATATATGAGGAGATCTATAACGATCTGACACAGATTATGGAAATCAAGGTGGATAAAGGACAGGAAGTATCCAACACCCTTGCCATAATCATCATTGCGCTCACAGTGATTATCATCCTCGTTATCACGGCCTCCATCATTTTTGCAATCTCTCTTGGAAAGTCGATTGCAAACAGCATTGCGGGTCCAATCGACCAGATCAAGGCGCGTCTGGATATCTTTGCAAAAGGAGACCTCTCATCGCCCTTCCCGACTGTTGATACGAAGGACGAGCTTGCAGAGATGGTTGACGTCACAGTCAATATGGCCGCATCACTCCAGTTTATCATCCATGATGTCGCAGAAGTGCTAGACCAGATGGCAAATGCCAACTTCGCAGTCGTCAGCAAAGACAGATCGAAATATATGGGAGAGTTTGAGGCGATTCTCACCGCAATGAGACAGTTAAAGAGACAGATGGCAGAAACAATCCTATCTGTCACCGAAGCATCCAATCAGGTAGCCGCAGGCGCAAGCAACTTAGCTGACGCTTCCCAAAGCCTTGCGGAAGGCGCTACAGATCAGGCAGGCGCTGTAGAGGAAATGCAGGCAACTATCACAACCATCACGGACGATATCCGCGCTACCGCAAACAATGCAGGCGACTCCTACAATCAGGCACGGACCTACGCTGACGAGGCAGAGCGCAGCCACAGAGAAATGAAAGCCATGATGGAGGCGATGTCCCGCATCAACGATGCCTCACAGCAGGTTGGAAACATTATTTCCGAGATTGAGGACATTGCATCCCAGACAAATCTGCTCTCCCTGAATGCTTCGATCGAGGCAGCAAGAGCCGGCGAAGCTGGAAAAGGCTTTGCAGTCGTGGCCGATCAGATTCGTCAGTTAGCGGAGCAGAGTGCAAACTCCGCAGCCGAAACCAGAACGTTAATCGAAACTTCCCTGAGCGCGATCGCAGACGGAAGCAAGACCGCAGATATCGTAAATGCTTCGATTGACCGTGTTGTAGAAGGTATCGAGCTCATCGCGGCTTCCTCCAAGGCGATCAGCGAGACCGCTTCTGAGCAGGCTGAGGCGATGAAACAGACCGAGCTGGGTGTGAGTCAGATCTCCGAGGTAGTTCAGTCGAACTCCGCGACAGCACAGGAGGCTTCTGCAACAAGCGAAGAACTGTCCGCACAGGCAATGACGCTGGATTCCCTGATCAGCAAGTTCCAGCTTCCTTCAGACTAATACATATCATATATGAAAAGAAACCAGAGCAAACGCTCTGGTTTTTCTTTTCATATGAATCTTCTCCGCTCTATTCCTTCTGATACACAATCTTCCCATCTACAAGCGTGTATCTCACGACGCCTTTGAGTGTCTGCCCCACAAAGGGCGAATTGGAAGATTTTGACGCAAACACACCAACTGTCTGTGACGCGCTGGCATCAAAGATCACAAGATCCGCAGCGGCGCCCGCCGACAAGGTTCCCGCCGGGAGCTTGTACATACGCGCCGGAGCCGCTGACATTCTGTCAATCAATGTCTCCATGGAGAGTTGTCCCGTATCCACAAGGTTTGTGATGCCGAGCGGCAGCGCTGTCTCCAGCCCAATGATGCCGCTTGGCGCTTCTGTGATCGGCCGTTTCTTTTCCTCCTCACTGTGCGGTGCATGGTCTGTCGCAATGATATCAATCGTGCCGTCTCTCAATCCCTCAATGATCGCCTGTCTGTCTGCCTCCTCGCGCAGCGGCGGATTCATCTTGGCAAGTGTCCCATGCTGAAGGACTGCCTCCTCCGTGAGACTAAAGTGGTGCGGCGTCGCCTCCGCATGGATATTATTTTTTCCCAAGTCTGCCGCCTTTTGCTTCGCCTGCCTCACCAGTGCCACGCCCTCTTTCGTGCTGATGTGCTGGATATTTAAGATAGCACCTGTTTTTAATGCAATTTCCAGATCACGCTCAATCAGCGAAATCTCCGCCTCCCGCGGTGAACCGCCAATGCCAACAGATTCTGATGCCCTGCCACGGTTCACGCCATTGTTTGTGATCAGTGCAGGATTCTCTTCATGAAGGCTGATTGGCACCTCGAGCGCCGATACGGTCTGCATGGCACGCTCCAGCAGTGCCGCGTCCATGAGCGGAATCCCATCATCAGTAAAGCCCACGGCGCCCTTCTCCAGAAGCGCGCTCATATCAGTCAGTTCCTTCCCTGCCATTCCTTTTGTCACCGTCGCGCAGGTATATACTTTTAAGTTTGTCTTTTTCCCCTTTTCAATAATATAGGTTATCGTATCTGTGTTATCAACAGCGGGCTTGGTGTTTGCCATCAGTACCACACTGGTGAATCCGCCCTTGAGCGCTGCCTTTGCACCTGTCTCAATATCCTCCTTGTATGTGAAGCCCGGATCGCGGAAATGCACATGCACATCCACAAGTCCGGGTGCCACGATACAGCCTGCTGCATCAATAACATGATGATTGTTATTGTTTTCCGTTATTATATCTGATGTTATTTGTTTGATTTCATCTGCATCATCCGTTATTTTATTGATTTTCCCATCTTTTATGATGACTGCTGCCTGTTTTTGTATCCCGTTTGACGGGTCTGTCACCATACCGTTTTTTATCACTATCATCTTTTTCCCTCACATTTCCGCAGATATTCTGCTGTCGTTTTCTCAGTATAAAATCAACTGTTATTTTATACTATGTATCCTGCTGCGCTATCCAGTCAGCGCGCTCCGCTTTCCTTTGCTTCCATTTCTAACTGGAAGTGCGTGTCTGCTTAACAATCGTGCCAGCATTATTGTATCACAGTTATCACTTAAATTCTATCGCCTTATCCTCTATATTTTCAGTCTTTACCACAATGTATGGCTGCGTCGGCGTGTTTGTCACATTCTCCGCTTTTCCCGGACCGATGAGCGTCGTGTCGAACACCAGTGATTTGTCTGTCTCATAAAACGCATTCACACTGATACTATATCCGCCGCTCGGCTGCTCACCATACCCGACTGCGATGTAAAGCTCTTCGCCCAGCGTGTAACTAATCTGGAATGGCTCTGCTGATTTCTCCGCAATGATCTCCTTGAGCGAGTCCGGCTGCTGGTCCTCTCCAACCACGGTGAAGTCGATATCTTTGAGTTTATCGTCCTCCGTTGTCTCCCCGGTACATCCCGCGAGACAGCACATCATCATAACACACGTTATTGCAAATATGGCAAACCTTCTCTTTGTCTTCACAAACTGATCCATATTGCCTCCTATATCATCCAATTACTATATCTATAATTATGCCTGAATTTAGAAAGATATACTTTTTTACCTTGATTTTCGCAGCAATAATGTATAAAATAGATAGGACTCTATAAAAAGCAATAAAAAATATGTTGGGCATCTCGTTTCAATGCCCCCGGAAAGGTATGGTAGTTTTATGATACGATTGATACTTGTGGCAGTCTTTCTCATCCTTTTTCTAATTCTGAGCACCCCGGTCATGCTGGTGGAATGGCTGCTCGGCAAGTCGAACCCCGATGCCAAAAGCCGTTCTAGTCTGGCAATCGTAAACTGGGCATTCCGCTGCGTGCGATTTCTCGCCGGCGTGAAAGTGGATTACATTGGTGAGGAAAACATTCCGACTGACACGCCGGTGCTCTATATCGGCAACCACAGAAGCTACTTTGATATCGTGCTCACCTATCCCCGCGTTCCGAGACCCACAGGCTATATCGCCAAGAAAAGTATGGAAAAGGTGCCGCTGCTCAATATCTGGATGCGCAACCTCCACTGTTTGTTTCTCGACCGCGAGAACATCAAGGCTGGAATGCAGACGATTCTTGCCGCCATCGACTTAATGAAAAACGGCACTTCTATCTGCATTTTTCCCGAGGGAACCCGCAACAAAGAAGAAGGCACGCTGCTCCCCTTTCATGAAGGCAGCTTCAAGATTGCGTCCAAGGCGGACTGCCCGATTGTTCCCATGACCATCAACAACAGCGCCGCAGTCTTTGAGAACCAGCTTCCGTGGATTAAAAAAGCACACGTTATCATAGAGTACGGCAAACCCATCTACATCAAAGAATTACCCAAAGACCAGCAGAAAAAACTTGCGCCCTATGTGCAGAACATCATTCTGGAGACGTACAACAAAAATAAGGACGCTGTCTAAAGAAACAAAGGGGCTGTCATTTGACATCCCCTTTGTTATATATCTGTTTATATCCTTTAAGAATGAATGAATTTCTCGATCAATTCTTCAAAGTGCATCCCGTGGGACGCCTTGACGAGCACAAGATCACCGTCATGGATGATCGCGTTAATCTGTGCCGCCAGCGCTTCCTTCTCCTTAAAATAATAACATCTGGTATCTGAATGCACATCACCCGCACCCTCATACATATACCTGCACAGCTCACCGACACAGACCAGCACATCAATCTGTTTCTCTGCCGCATAGACACCGACCTCGCGGTGCAATGCCGCCTCGTCCGCTCCCAGTTCAAACATATCGCCCAGCACCGCGACTTTGCGCGCGGTCTCATGAGAATATGCTGATTCCTCTGGCGCTTTCGAAAGCTCTGTCATGTGGAGCAGGTCCAGCGCCGCCTTCATAGAAACCGGATTGGCATTATAGCAGTCATCGATCAGCGTCAACCTGTCTGTACGAATCACGTGGCTTCTGCCATCCACTGCCTGCACTTCCCTGATCCCTGCTTGAATCTGCCCCGGCGTCAGCCCAAAAATCATTCCCACCGCAGTAGCAGCAAGCGCATTGTAGAGCATATGCTCACCAGGCAGCGGTATCTCCGCCTCAAAACTGCGCTCCTCCACTCCGGCAAAACCTTTCATATGAATCTGTGCCCGGCTTCCGACAAGTCCACAGTTCTCGTAATTGTCTGCATAGACTGCATTGTTGCTCCCGCCGCCAAAAAATACAGGCACGCTTCCCCGTACTTCCCGGATCGCGATGAGTTTGTCATCATCTCCATTCAGGCAGATTTGTCCACCCTCCTGCATAAAGTCAAAAATCTCCGTCTTTGCCTTCAAAATGCCGTCCCGCGTACCGAGATTTTCCAGATGGCACTGCCCGATATTTGTGATGAGACACACATCAGGTTTCGCAATCTTACTGAGCCGATGCATCTCCCCGAAATCGCTGATGCCCATCTCCAGCACTGCAATCTCGCACCCCTCGCGGATACGAAGAACCGTGAGCGGAAGCCCCACCTCGTTGTTATAATTTCCCTCCGTCTTAAGAACACAATACTTTTGCGCTAGAACACTCGCCACAAACTCCTTCGTGCTGGTCTTGCCGACGCTGCCCGTAATGCCTACAACCTTGATATCAAACTGACTTCTGTAATACTCCGCAAGGTCTTTCAGTGCCTGAAAGCTGTTGTCCACAAGGATATATGCCCCCTTGGGCTGCTCTGGCGCCTTCTCACAGATCACACCAATCACACCCGCTTCGAACACCTGACTGATAAAACTGTGTCCGTCCACATGTTCACCGCGCGTCGCAATAAACACGCCGCCCTCCTCGACAAGCCGCGAGTCGAGAACCACACTCCGCACCTCTGTGTCATCCACAGAGATGCCAGGCGGCAGCATTTCCGCATGAAGCACGCCCCCCACTGCCTGCGCTATATTCTTCAACGTCATATTTTTCATGACAATCCCTCCGTGACGCCATACTTTTCCATCGAGCTGTCAAGAATGCGCTGACACAAGTCCTCAAAACACATTCCCACCGCCGCAGCCTCCTGCGGAAGCAGCGAGGTTGGTGTCATGCCCGGCAGCGTATTCGCCTCCAGACAATAAAATTGACAGTCACTGTCCATACGAAAATCCATCCGCGCGTAAGTCTTAAGCCGCAGTGCCCGATAAACCGTCTCCGCACAGGACTGCATCGCCCTGGTCACATTGGCATCCAGCACGGCTGGGCAGGTTTCCACGGTCGTCCCCGCCTGATACTTATTTTTGTAATCATAAAACCCTACCTTCGGGGCAATTTCAATCACCGGCAGCGCCTCACCGTCAATGACACCGATCGAGAACTCGCGCCCCTCGATATACTGCTCGATAAGCACCCTATCCTCTAAGGCAAATGCCTTTTCAAGCGCCTCTTCAAGCTGCTGCCTGTCATCCACCTTGTAGACACCCACGCTCGAGCCGCCGCAGTTGACTTTGACGATACACGGGAAGATACTCCACGCCTCGATGATCTGTCTCTCCTTCCGGCAGACGGTAATTCCCTTCGGTGTAGGAATCTTGTATTTGTGAAAAAGCTCCTTCGAGATCGCTTTGTCCATGGCAAGCGCACTCGACAGATAATCCGTTCCTGTGTACTTAATGTCGAGCAGGTCAAACATCGCTTGAATTTTGCCGTCCTCACCGTTCTGCCCGTGCAGCGCCAGAAAGACGATATCCGCCTGCGAACAGATTTCAATCACATTCGGTCCGACCACGCACGCCGGATTGTCCTTTCTGCGCGCCTTCACCGCACCGATATCGGGATTGATCTCAGATATCGCGCCAAAGTTCTCACTCCAGTCTTGCTCTAACGCAAAAATATCTGTAATCTCCTCCTCATAGCCGAGGTACAGATCTAGCAGCACCGGGCTGTGTCCTTTTTTCTTGAGCGCCTTATAGATCATGGAACCTGTGACCAGCGACACATCACGCTCCGTACTGATGCCGCCTGCCAAAACTACTATCTTCATATTGATGACCATACCTTTCCTAATTCTCACTGAAATTGCCAAGCATGTCACTCATGCCCAAGAGCAGAATGCCATTCCACTCAAACCGATGTCCCTGTATGTACTCTGTGTCACTCCAGATGCCGTCCGCGCTCACATAACAGCTCCCATGCTCATTAAGTCCACCCATATACTGTATGGTATTCTCAATGATGGCGGTATATTCCTTGCTGGGTGTGAGATAATTGACAAAGCTCAAATACAGCATATTCGACATATTCTCCTCTGCCGACCTCGTGCCGATGCCAAACAGGCAATCCTTCTCGATCTCCTCGCAGACCGCCTCAACCTTATCCACGATGTCGCGCATGATATACGTGCATAAATCCCTGTCTGTATCCTTTTCCGCACTGATATAGGACAACACGCCATAGAATACAAAACGCTCGCTGGTATAGTCCTCTTTCTTTTCTCGTAAAAATGTCTCCGCAATCGTCCTGTACGCCTCGCCGCCCTCCGACCGGAAAAGCTGCGCTGCCGCATAAAACCGCGCACTGCGCTCGCGTTTGGTATTGCAAGGCTGCCGCTCCAGCCAGTCCCACGCCGCCGTCACTGCCCGCTGATACTCCTCGCCCACATGTGTCTCATACCGTCCAAACATATCCCGGCTCATCGCCATGATGCCGCAGAACGCCGCTGTCGCCTCATAGTCATCATACAGGCTGCCATTCTCCTGCTGCCCAGAGCGCAGCCATTTTCCCATGTACAATAACTGCGTGACAAGCTGTTTCTCCTGCTCATTTTTGTCGAGATGCTCATAAGCCGCCTCAAATAAGGTCCCGTTGCACTGTAGCGCATACATGATAACATGCATCCCAAAGCTCACGTCCAGAACCCCCTCAGGGCTCTCCTGCATCGTTCCAGACGAGACATTGCGCAGCAGCTTCAAAAATAGCCGCTCGTAGGTATCCGCCGCGACGGCAAAGGGATAGGACTGCCCTACAATGTCTGTTTGAATATAGTACATTCCAGGCTCCTCAAACGCCGTAAACTCTCCCACACTCAACAGCGCTCCGCTCAGCGCGTCCCGCTGTCCCTCCAGTATTCGTCCTGTATAGACGACCGTATGATCAGTGCTGCGCACCACATCAAACGTCCTGCCATGCCTGTCCCCCGCAAAGACCACCTTTTTTTCCCTGTCTGCGGCATATCCAGTCACATCGACATAGACGCTTGGCAGACTCACAGGCAGCGTGATTCCCTGCGAGACGAGCAATGTCCCATATCCTTCCTCCTGCCCGTCATCCGGTGTCTTGTCTGCGGCTTCCTCCTCCGTCTCAGTTCCCGGATGCATCCCCGGCTGCTGCGCGCTCTGCAAGCTTTTGCAGGAGCACAGAACTAAACCGAGAAGCAACGCCACACCGCAAAGCAGCTTTCTGCGCACTACTATATACATATTCACAAAAGTCCTTTCTGTTCATCCGTTTCAATTCTACACGCATTTGTCCGGGATGTAAAGCCCTTAGGAAATTCCTTTAAATGCCCATTTCCCCTTGTGGTAGCGCACCATGCTGACAATTCCTGTCATCGCCCACGTAAAACCTGTGGTAAAAAAGATTCCCCACACACCGATAAAAGGGATTTTCGTGAGCGGCACTGCAAAGCCCACGCGCCCTGCCACCTCCATCAAACCATTGATCATGGCAAACGCAGCGTCTCCTGCACCGTTGAGCACGCTCCTCGCCACATAGATCATCCCTAAGAAAAAGTAGAACAAACTCGTGATGGACAGCCCCTTGGCACCGATTTCCACCACCTCCGGCTCAGTCACAAAAATTCCCACAATCTGCTCGCCAAACAACTGGCACGGAACAGCCATAACAATACTAAAGACAACAACACTCCAAAATGCCGCCTTGTAGCCCTGTTTCACTCTGTCAATCTTGCCTGCGCCGATATTCTGCCCCGTGTAGGTCGTGATTGCCGCGCCCAGCGAGTTGTACGGCTGCTGCACTAGCTGCTCAATGCGCCCAAGCGCCGTATTCGCCGCGACCACACTCTCGCCAAATCCATTGACGACCTTCTGTAAAAAGATACAGGAAAACGCGATCAAGGCGTTCTGTAGCGCGATGGGCAGCCCCAGCGTAAAGCAGCGCGAAATGATATCCTGTCGGAGCGGTCGATTTTCCTTTTTGATATGAAAGTACGGAATCTTGTACAATGCGTAAGAAAATGCACCGACTGCCGCCACCATCTGCGCGATCACCGTCGCGAGCGCCACGCCGAACACAGACCATTCAAACCCAATGACAAACAACAAATCCAGCCCAATATTAATAAAACACGCCACCACCATAAAGTACAGCGGCGTCTTGGAGTCCCCCAGCGCACGCAGCACGGACGCGACACCATTATATGCCGCGATCGCCAGAATGCCCGCACAGGATACCCGCATATACACCACGGCATCATCTAAGATAATTTCCGGCGTATCGAGTGCCGCGAGCACCCACCGCGCCGAGGCAATGCCGATCACACCCATCAAAGCGGAGACTGCCGCGAGCAGATACATGCCGTTTATGATACTCTTCTCCACCATGTCCATCCGCTCCGCGCCAAAGTACTGCGAGACCACCACGCCCACGCCTGCTGAGATGCCAAAGCTCATGGCAAAAAACAGGAAATTCAGGGAACCTGTTGCACCCACTGCCGCCAGCGCATTCGAACCCACAAACCGCCCCACCACGATCGAATCGACCATATTATAAAACTGCTGGAATAAATTACCGATGAGCATCGGAATCGTAAATTTGATCAGAAGCTTTGCAGGGCTTCCGTCTGTCATGCTGTACACTGCCTTCTTTTCCATAATAATCTCCCATTCTTACCAATCTCTGCAATTTGAACATATCTAAGACACGCTCTATCGCGTTGTCTGCTATCATATCACGAATGCAGAATAAATCAATGGGATAAATGAAAAAAGATACTTTTATACGAATTTTCTATCGAAATATACAAGAACGTGACCAAACTGCAGCCTAACAATACAAATCTACTGCGACATTCAGCTTTCCCTTACGCGACTCCCCGACAGTCTCCACATAGCAAAATCTGCCAAATCCCCGCACAGTCACCCGATCTCCAGGTTTGAGCTGTCCGCTGTTATTTTCATTCAGCCTGCCGTTCACAAAAATCTTCTTCGCTCGAAACAGCTCCACGCTCTCCCCGCGCGACAAATGATAAACCTTTGCGATAATACTGTCCGTCCGCGCTGCACTGACCTGCACCGTCATCCGCTCTAACCGTGTGACGGTACTCTCTGGAATATGCGCTGCGAGCTGGCATTTGACACTGGTGTGGCGCACCCTGTCTAAGGTGTCCAGAATATAGGGCGCCATCTTATCAGTACAGAATACAAAGGCATGTTTGCCGTCTATGACAATGTCCCCCAGCGTGCTGCGCTCAATGCCAAGGTTCATCAACGCGCCCAGATAATCCCGATGGCCTAACGTCTCGCCAAACTTTTCAATGAAGGGCAGAATCTCGATGCACTGAATCGGGAACGGCTCCTCATACCCGCAGAGCTCCTCGCTCCCAAAGCGCAGCATCACGCGCTCGCAGTCCATCGTCCCGCCAAATACAGTGACCGGCACATAGGACAGCTCCAGCTCCATCTGATAATAGACATCCAGCTCCGCCGCTGACAAGAAGCTGGTAAAAAAGTACTGGCTGCTGCTGTATGCCTTGTCCGCCAGCTCGGCAAGCCGCTTTCGTAACCGTGTATCCTCTATATCCATTGCTATCCTCTCCTCAACCTTCTTGCTTGCAGCTTTTTCCAAATCCCTCTGGCGCGCCTGCACAAGTCCATCTCAAATCCCAGACAGTCTGCAAGAATTTCCTGATCAACAAGGTCTAACACCTTCTCAATCTTCTCCTCCCTGCGAACCATTCGGTCAATCTGTCTTAAAGTTTGTCTCACCCGCTCGATCGGAACCGCATCGAGTCTGGGAATCATGATATTGCCAACCTCGCTCGGCAATATTTCAAGCACCCCGCCGCCGTAGCTTCTGCCGCACAGCTCCGTAAAGGCAAACGAAATGCTGTTGTAGTACGACAGCAGAATCCTCTCGTGCGAGACGCCGTCATAAAATTTGATCCGGTGCATGGTGTCCGTGGAGACAGCATCACAGCAATTTAACACAAACTTCGGATATAAATTATTCCTTCTCAAAAAAAATGCATCTGGAATCCAGATTGAGGGAATGCGGTACCATCGATCTCTTATCGAACATTTATATCCTTTGTGTTCCTCCTTTGCCTCGCCAAGTTCAATATATTCTTTGTGCTTTGGGGGATATGTCTCGTAGTCCTGCGCTGGAAAGTCAATCAAATACGCTGGCTTTCCTGCATCCACATTCTTTTTCCAGTCCGCCTTTCTAAAATACACGCTATTTGCATGAGCGCTCCTCCCAATCAGAGGACGCACCACATTTTTCAGCTCATATTGCGCCACAGTCTGCTGATTGACAGAGAAATACCTGTTATTTCCTGTTGTGATGCCTACATTGATCAGCGCTGTGTCCGATAGTTTCTGAAAACGTGCATCCGAGCGAATCCTTGCAACCAGCGCATTTTCCTCCTCATCGGTAAAATATTTTGTCCACTTCTCATGCACATGCTGTAGCTTCTGAAATCCATCCGTATCCATGTCAAACGACTTTAGGTCCTCTAAATTGTCCAGCTCTATGATACGAATGCCCTTTTCCTCTCCGCGCTTCTCACCGACAAATACCAGAACCTCCTGCTCGATATCTGGAAAAATAAGCTCCTCAAATGTAATCAGCGTGATGCTTGAAAGCTGGTTTGCCAGAAATAGACGCAGCTCCTGCGCATAGACGACTTGCAGGATTTCCGCTGGAATCACAAAGGCAAGTCTTCCTGTATCCGACAGCAGATTGACACATGCCACCATAAAGCCGACCCAGGTATTTACCAGTTTATTGGCTTTCATGCCCTGTGCGGTCAGAATGCGCGACATCAGCTCCCGCTGTGTCTCCTCCAGATATTGATAGCGGACATAGGGGGGATTGCCAAGAATCAAATCATATTTTTTCTGCCCGGCATTTTCCTCATAAAAATCAAAAAAGTCCTGGTTCATCACACAGATATGTTCATACCCACGCATTCTCTGGCTCAATTTGTGGGCCTCGCCGTCTTCAATCTCAATGGCGGTGACTGCCCTTAGCCCCTCAAACCCAGGTGCGTCTACCAGAGCATCCAGAAACACCCCGTCGCCGCAGCTAGGCTCTAAGACCGTTTCGATCGACGGGTCCCCGCCAAACATATTCACCATCATCGCCGCTAACGGCAGGGGCGTATAGTACGCCCCCCTTAATTTTTGCTCGGTAGTCTCATTTTTCAATTTCATACTGTCCCCTAAAAATCCTGTTCATATACCTTCGTGATCAGCGCTTGAATCTCTCGAACTAACTTTTGCTTCTCCTTCTCCAAGATTGTCCTGGAAGTCTTATCCGGCCGCAGCCGTATCTCCTGGTTGAGTTTATAGATCCTGCGCGCATCTGCAACCACTTCCTCATACAGCTCTTTTTGTTTTGCGTCCGCCAAGTCCAGCAGGACAAAAGGAAGCTTTTTGAGCAGAAACGTCCCCCGCGCCGTAAATCCATTCTCAAAATCACTGCCCTGTATCTGAAAAATCCGCTCAGTATACGGATGTGCAAGCCACGCCTGAATGTACTCCAACGCATAGCAGCTCTTTGCAGACTGCTTGACCGCGCAGTATCCTGCGGTCCCGCCGGACGCGATCAGCATGTCCTGGTCATCATACGCATACATTGGCTCCTTGCTCAGCACGCGGACGATCAGCTTAGGCGTGTTGACAAACGCTGTCAAAGCCTGTGTCCGCCCATATTTATACCATGTATCGGGCGTCGCATCGGGCACATCCCTTCCAATGCCATGGTTCAGGCATCTTGGCACCAGCCTGTCATAGCAGTCCGAAAGATACGCAAACGTGCCCGGGTAGTTCGCTCTCATGAGCTGGATATCATACAATTTTCCCTCTGCATCATAGGGAAAAATAATCCTTTTGTCGGTACTTAATAAAGAATAGGTATCCATTCCTTTTTCAGCCGCCTTCGTCGGTTTAAAATACGGCTTTAGAATCGACTTCTCAATGCGGTATTGATGATCATACCGGTTGATGTAGAGGAAGGAATCATCCTCCGACTCAATACACGCATTGGAAAACCAGTAGACTTCCTTTTTATCCGAGAACCGCTCTGGTCTCTCTGCGCTGGTCTGAATGCCATTTAATACCTCTGCCACCTCGGACAGCGGCACCGATTTCTTCTGTATGTTGTTCAGCATCCGCATAAATCCGATGTCCGACGACAGGCACCACGGCTCCTTGGACAAATCCTCATTTTTGAGGACAATACTCTCAACGTTCTTCCCAATCCACAGATCCGCCGCCGTATTGATATGCGAATATCGCAGGTCTGTACACTTTTGTTTCCCCGCGGTCACAATCGCACTGTAGATCGTCTTATCTGGAAAAAGCTGCGCATCCCCAAAGTCATCAATCGAATATACGTTTTGGCAGAGCAGTTTCCGAAGCTCCTGTCCCGCTGCAATCTTATAAAATTTATTGGGGATAATATAGCACAGCACGCCATTGTCCTTGAGCAGCGACATTGCCTTTTCCGTAAACAAAAAATACTTGTCATACTGCTTATATGCGCTCTGATACTTGTTTTTATAGAGTGCAAACTCTGTATCACCCGACAGGAGGTGCATATCCTCCGTCTTGACATACGGCGGATTCCCAAGAACCACATCGAACTTTTGACCGTGGTTGATGTCACTCCAGTCAAAGGGCGCCATGTCAATCAATTCCTCGACGGACACCGCCACATCATTAAGATCTGCCCGCTCAATCAGTGCATTGCCTGTCTGCAAATTCGCAGATAAATCCGGCAAAATGGGGTTTGCCCCCTTGACGGAAGGCAGCGTCTCATCCTCAATCAGTTTGAGCAGCAGCGAGAACTTGCTCACCTCCACAGCATGCAGGTCAATATCAACGCCAAATATACAGTCCAGCAACAGCCGCTTCTTATCCTCGAGCGGCAGCTTTTTTCTGCCATTGTCCAATTCGAGCAAATAGGCTGGATCGTGCTCCTCATACCATCTCACACTGTAATCGATCAAATACTGGTACGCCTCTTGCAGAAACACCCCGGAGCCGCACGCAATATCTATAATTTTCAGTTGTCTGAGCGCCTCCGGGCTCCTGTTTATGCAAATGGGCTCGAGTGTGTTTTTTACCATATATTTCACAATCTCGACCGGTGTACTGACAACTGATTTATACTGGTATTCACTCTTTTTGGCAAGACAAACTATCCCCTCTGACACAGTCAGACGCTCCGTCAAAAACGATTCATAAATCTTTCCTAAGATGTCTGGTTTGATGATCGTAAACAGATAGGGCGTCTTGGGATAATACAGTGAATCAATCATATCATAAATGCTGTCGCTGTTCAAATCAAAAATGGGATATTCATTCAGATATTTATTCTTGAAAAGTCCCGAGTTGTATCTCTTATCCGCCTCCTGAAACGTATCCGTCAAAGCCTTCTGCAACTGCGCCTTGTCCGTAATCATTTCATATAAGCGTTTGTACAGCGGCAGCTTTCTGTCCTCGCAGATTCGTATGAAAATAATCTGGTTAATAAAATCCTGAACGATGTCATTCAGCACGCGCAGATCTTTGTACTTCGCATAAAGCTCCACGCCAAGCTGTAGCCGCCATGCATTCATCTGCTTTAAAAACGTCTCGTCAATCTCTGTGCTGTGTCTGCCGCTTCGCGCAAAGCTTTGCTCCACAAGCTGATCAAAGCAGCCGCTGTAGACACTTTCGCGGGAGATCAGTTCTCCAATCTCCTGTACTTTTTCGACATACTCCTCAAAATGGTATTTGCGGTACAGGGAAGTTCTCGCGTCATCACTCTCCTGCGGCTGGTTCGTCGTGTCATAGATGAGCAAGTACTCAAAGTTCGTCAAAACTGAGATTGCATGTTTGGCATTCCATCCATATCTGCGCGCCTGCATAGCGGGTTCTGTCTCGATCAGAATATTCACACTTGGCTTCTTTGCCTCGACAAAGATCTTGGACACCCCATTCAGGGTCAGTGTGTAATCAGGCCGCTCTGCGCTGTTGGAAAATTTTTCTACCACAACTTCCTTGTACTGCGGAAGTGTCCCCCTCGCATTCTGAACATCCCATCCCAGACATTCCAGCAAGGGGCTGATATACTCGTCCCTGCACTCCGTCTCATTGTATGCATTTTTGTTGTCGTGGTAGTACGTCTGGTATTTCCGATATTTGTCCACGAGCTGATTTAGCCTATTTCGATTGATTGTCGCCTGATTCATCTTTGTCTGCTCCTCACTGTTCCATCGACTGCAAGTAATCCCTGTCCCACAAGAGAATCTTGAGCTTGCGCGCTGCCTGCACAGCGGATTTGGTAAAATACTGGTTGGTAAGCACCGCGCCGACCATTCTGTCATAGTAATCCCTGCCTGAGTAGGCTTCCTGCACCGCCTTGATGCCCACAAGCCCAGTGTAGCGCTTGCACTGTATCGCGTAGGTCACGCCGTCCTTCTCCGCTAGAATATCCACGCCATAGTCCCCGCTGCTGCGCGTGACCTTCACATCGACAAAACCGTTCGCCGCGAGCAGGTCCGCACAATAATATTCAAAGTCAAAACCATCCATATGATCGCGTTCCCGCGTCCACGCATATTTCCGATAGCGCTTGCAGACCAACACGCCCACTGCCACGACCAGCACAATTCCAGCTATGATTGCCAGCAATTCCAATACTTGTGTTATCATTTGTGATTCCATTTCCTCTTCCTCATCTGTGAATGTTTTGCATGAAACAATAACATTGTATCATGCAAAACATTAGTTCTGCAAGCTGTTTCACAATTTTTTTCTTTCAAAAATCAACGTTTTTTCTTTACAATTTCTGCAAAATGTTGTATAGTTCGATTGTTACTAAAGAACGTCGTTCAGCGGCGGCAAATCCGTGTTGAACCGTTCTGTCAAATTCATTTCATCATGCAGAGTAGAACCGCGTGCGTTAGGAATATGATTCGATTCCTTACAGTGCCTTGTGAACAGGGAGTTGTCACAGGGACGAAAAAGACCAGATGCCAAGTCTGTCTTGCGATACGAGGTTCGCATCCCGCTGCTACATATTTGGCTGTTAAGATTTTCTTACTTTTCTTACGTCTCATTTGTGTAGTTTCAGGTTGCTGCATAAAGGAGGCTTATTTTATGCAAAAAATCAGGAAACCTTACTCAAAACTTTACTCAGAGCGGTACGTCGGCGGCTTCAAGGAGCTCAGAGTCACGCACAATCTCGTCCTATGCGGTCTGCTGGCGGCACTGGCTGTCGTGCTCAACTACACCACGTCCATCTTTATCACGCCCAACATCCGCATCGGTTTCTCCGGTCTGCCAAACCGCGTGGTCGAGTACCTGTTTGGCCCCTGCGTCGGTGCCGTGTTCGGCGCCACACTGGACATCCTCAAATACCTGTTAAAGCCCGACGGGGGCGCGTTCTTCTTTGGCTACACCTTCAACGTCATGGTGGCAGGTGTGATCTACGGCTCCATCCTGTACAAAAAACCCGTCAAGCTCTGGCGCATCTTTATAGCAGAATTATTGACAAAAGTCATCGTAAACTGCGGACTCAACACACTGTGGCTCGCTGTCATGAACGGAAACGCTTTTATGGCGATTCTGCCCGCGCGCGTTGTCAAGAATCTCATCATGCTGCCGATTGACACAGTTATATTGTTCTTCACACTCACCTTTGTGTCGCGGCTCCTCAGCATGCCGGAGTTTCGCAGATATCGCGGAGAAAAGTAGCTTTTAGAATCAAGCAGGGAAGCATGCTGCCCCCTGCTTGACTTGTATTTTAGCCTATTAACACGTTCTTTCCTTCAAATGCGAAGCCGTATTTGCGAATCCGATTTGCAGCGAGCCCTTTCGCCTCCAACACGGCAGTGTAGCGCTTTTCCTCGATCTGCAAAAGCGCTGATTTCACAGTATCTTCCAGGCTCTTTTCCCGCTTGGCGCGGTGAACCTTAAACTCCAAGATCATCGCATCATCCAGATCAGACTTTGGTTCCAGCATCACATCATATCGTCCAAACCCGCTCTCACGGTTGGAAGTAATCGTGTATCTGTCCTCCAACTCCACCATCAACCCCAAGACGAATCCATGGTAAAAGCGTTCTGGTTCTGCCTGCTCTGACGGCTTTGTTCCGACATCAAAATTGCTGAATGTCGCGAGTGCTACTTTCTTCATATAATAGTTCATCGCCTCAACATCCCCCGCAAGAAGCGCCTTGATAAAGTCATTGTACGCTGGTACATAGGTCTTAAACCAGCCTTCTATCATTTTGTGGAACATCAGGCGCACTTCCTTGTTCGTGAGCTTAAGGTCATACTCCTCTTTGCCGGTGTCGGCGTCAAACACGTGCCGTTCAACCTTCAAATAGCCGCTTGCAAGCAGGAGGCTCCAGATCGCATACTCGTTGTGGTCAAGCTGATCAAATATGATTTGCTCATCAATTTGTGTGTGAAGCGTTCCGCCGTTTAGCAGATTTTCCATGATTATTTTTATATCCTTACTGCCTTCACGAATCAATTTTCCGACAAGACTGTTTGAACTGGTATTTGCCCAGTACGTATACAATTTTTTCTTGTCCAAAAAATTGATAATAGACCATGGATTATAGATCTCTGTCCTCGTCCCAAAAGTAAAGCCATTATACCAACTCCTTACCTGCTCTTCCATATCGGACAATCCGCATTCGCGCAAATTCTCTGATACCTCCCTCTGTGTAAAGCCAAACATGTCCGCATACTTATCCGAAGTCGTTGTAACCACCTCGAGATTGTTCAAGTCCGAAAAAATTGACTCTTTGCTCACCCTTGTGATTCCCGTCATAATCCCTCGGTCAAAGTAAGGATTGGTCTTGAACGTAGCGTGAAACAGATTTCTTGCAAACGAGACCATCTCATCCCAAAAACCATTGACGTAGGCTTCCTGCATTGGTGTATCGTACTCGTCCAGCAATATTATTGGTTTTTTGCCATAATAGCGCTGCATAAAATCACTCAGCTTATGCAACGCTATCACGGCGTCGGTATCTGCCATACGCTCTGAAACTCTGTCAAAATACTCTCTGTCCATATTTGTAAGTGCATCGCTGTTCCGAAGAAATGCATACTTAATATACAGATCTGTAAGTGTCTGGCAGATGCGTGTTTTGGCTTTATCATAAGTGTTCTCTTTTACATTGGCAAAGCTGAGACTGAGAACAGGGATCGTACCTTGCAACTTTCGGTATTTTTCTTCTCTCCAGATCTTTAAATTTTCAAACAAATCACTGCGCTCTGCATAATTTATTGAAAAGAACTGTTCCATCATACTCATATTCAGTGTTTTTCCAAAACGGCGCGGGCGGGTAATCAGCGTCACACTGTCGCCGTTCTCCCACCATTCCTTTATAAAGTCTGTCTTATCTACATAGAAATACCCGTTTGTAACAATCGACGCAAAGTCCTGTTGCCCGATGCTGACCGTTCTTGACATAATCCAATCTCCTTCAATATTGTGTATCCTTATCATAACACAAAAACTTTCGGATAGGAATGAAATCCACTTCCTTTTTCTGCCGAATCCGTTTTCCCTCTTTTTTCACGCGCAAAAATGTGTTAGTATAGATGTAGATAATACAAAAGTGTTCTAAAATATACACGAACCGCGCGAAAGGATACATATTATGAACCACACTGAAAACCGAATGTTTGATGAACTAAAACACCTGATTGACTGCTCTGCGCTGATCTGGCTGACTGCCATGAGCGGCGTGTCTCTTCTCATTTTTCTGCTGTGCCTGCTCGGCGCCCTGCCGCGCGCAGCGCTGTGGTCCCTTCTATGGATTTTCCCGACAGCGCTCTTTCTATGGGCAGCCGTGTGGCACTACCACAAGAAAGCGCGCATCCTCGCACAGAAGCAGCAGATCTCCATGATGGCCTTCCATGCAAAACAGGTCATGGAACACCTACAGCAGCAAATCCCGGACACGCTGATCACAGACAGCAAGATCAAGATGCGTTACCTTGCCCGGCATGGCATCGACATTGACAACGCACTGAGCCGGCTGGGGCATAATGTCGAGCACTACAATGAACTGGTGCTTGCCTTTTTGCAAAACAGTGATAAGTATGAAGATTCGCTGTATGATTTGATGCAGCCCGACACGCTGCTGCGATACGGCGCCAACGCACACACGCTGCGCCTCAAGGCAAACGAGCTTGGACTTGTAACCCTGACCGACACTGCATTTTTCCATGAAATCGAGGCATACGCAGGCTGCTATGACGTGGTGCGCGCCAACTGGAAAAAGCTCTCGCTTGAACTTGACGAGGCATACAGTATTCTGAATGAATATGCGAAATCTCTCGGACTAAAAAATGATGCCGTCGATAAGGACGGCAATCACATGACCTTAAAACGGTGGGGCGAGCAGCTTCAGGAAGCCTTTCAGGCGCTTGAAGCATACGATACAGACAAAGCTAAGACAATCTTGAATGAGCTTATAAAATTTCCGATTGATTCTGACCTCAACAATGCCTTGAAGGGAATCCTCTCCAACATTGATGAGATGATGGCTGTATAAAAGCGACCGCATATGCGGTCGCTTTTATACGCCTTTATTTACTGATAACCTGAACGCGCTCCTCATCCAGAACGCGCAGATTGCTGATTGGATTTCCCTTGCAGTTTACCTGGCGCAGTGAGAGCAGCTCCGACAGGACGTGCATATCCGTCACATAATTGTCTGCGAAATCAATCTCCTCGAGCTTCGTAAGCGCCGCGGCAAAGTCGATATTCTCCAGCTTGTTATCCGCCACATCCAGCTTCTTAAGGTTCGGAAAATGTGCGATAAAGTCCAAATGATCTGCCAGATACACGTCATCCCAGTCTATACTGACAATTCCATAACCGCCCTCGATCGTTACATTTTCGTAGAGCTTAATGCCCGCCATTTCAAGAATTTCCAGTGAAGGGTTGTCCGCGACTTTATCAAAGTCAATCTCGCATTCCATGCCGCTGATGTTGAGCGCTCTAAGCTGCGGCAGCGCAAAGATTGCAGAGATATCCTCATAAGTCACCATTCCGCCCAGATTGAGTTCCTCCAATGTATGAATACGATTGATAAAGTTCAACGATCTGTCACTGCCATATGTCGTGCACGTCAGCTTCCGCAACTTAGTCAGACCGGAAAGATCAAGCTCCGGCGGCAGATTGCAGCTGCGCAGTACCAGCTCCTCCAAGCCTGTCAGCTCCGGCAGAAACGCACAGGAGCCAAAGCCCTTTAAGGTCAGGCGCTCTAGGTTTGTCAGCCCTGCAAGTGACGGCTCTGGACAGTCATAGGGTTTCTCTAGCGTCAGCTCTCGCAGCGAGAGAAGCGAGGTGACACCACTCATATCTGTCAGCTCGCCACAGTTTTCGATGGAGAGCCATTCTAGGTGCGCTAGTGCCTCCATTCCGCGAAAGTCAAAAAACTGCCCGTCCTTAAGTGCCAATCCTTTGAGCTGGGGCATTCTTTGCAGAAATTCGAGCGATTTGAGGCTCTCTGACTCGACAGACAATTCTTCAAGCTTCGAGACCGTGGCAAGCACAGAAAAATCACTGATCATATCTGCGTCTGCGAGTGTGAGTGCTCTGAGATTCTTTAGGGCGGCGAGCGCATCCACATCACTCAGTTCCCCGGCGTTGAACGAGAGCCGCTCGACGTTTGAGAACGCTTCTATCCCGTCAAGCTGCTCGATGGAACCCTTGACAGTCAGCTCTCGAATCGAAGCGGGATGATCGAGCGCCTCTGCCTCCTGCCCAAACGTATCAAAATACGCCGTGACGGACTCGATCGGCACCCCTTGCAGGTTACAGCTTGAAAGCCGGCTGTTGGTATCCAGCCTTTTCAGACCTGTTAATCTGTATAAATTTTCATAGCCAGTCGGCGTTCGCGCTGGAAATGTCAGCCATTCCAGCTTCGCATCAGGGTTCTCCAATGGATTCTCAAAGCTGTAGCCCATATAACAGTTGTCCATGTCGCTGCGGTCTGCAATCCACTGGATCTTCGCCAGCTCCTCCTCGGTCACACTGTCCGCCTCCTTGCCAAACACGATCGATGCCATCTGACCCAGCATTCCCGAAAATTCTTTTTCCTTCGTCTCATGCACCGTATACGTTGACGAAATAGACGGCTTTGCATATTCTGTTCGGACCTCCTTCGCCCTCTGATACCGGAAAAATCCCAGCATCCCAGCAAATCCTAAGAATAAACTGATCGATAAGATGACGATCGCCGGCGAGATGGTGTATGAGGACGGCTGACTGGGCTGCATCGGCACCCAATTTGGATTTGGCGGCAAAGGTGGATTGTTTTGCGGCTCCATATTCATAACAAATTCACTGCCGCAGTATTCACACTTGACAACCTTTGTATTATTCTCTGGTATCGTCAGTGTGGCACCGCAGCTTGGACACTTGATCTCCTCAAGCCTTACCAGATTTCCCAATGATGCTCCTCCCTTCACGCTCCGTCAAACAGTGCTTTTTCCAGCTCCGCGATGTCGTCTGTATTGGGCGTGTACACATTTTCAATCAGCTCAATCCGCACTGTCATTGTGGCTGCTTCATCATACTGCAACTCAGCAAGAACCGTCTCCATGCTGTTTTTAAATTCTAAGAACACACTTTCCTCTAATTCTTCCTCGGTCGGCGGTTCCTCGGCATTTTTCCATGCATCTGCCATCGCCGCCACCGCTTCTTGATGGCGCTCCAGCGCTGGCTGAAAGATATTCATCTTCTCATAAGTCACCGTCACTACATAAGAACCGTCACTCTGCTTCTCGGCAGTATCGACCGTGTAACGGACCTTTGCCAGCATGTCCATATACACCTGGCGGAACGATTCCCTGTACGTATCAGACACGCCAAGTTTGCTGCAAAATACACCGACGCCGGTATCAATTCCCCGATCATAGAGCGCCTTCGCCTCCTCCGCGGTGCCCAGCTTCATGTCCACAAAGATCGTCGCATCATTTTTGTATGATGTATCGAGGAGCGCTTGAAGATAATTCTTGACCGTTTTGTCCGATGTGCAGCCGCTCAAAGTGCTGACCGCCACAATGCTAATGAGTAAAAATATGATTTTCTGATAACTTTTCTTCATACTTCAATCTCCATATTCCCGTTCGCGCAGGAGTAATCTGTCTATAAAACCATTGCAAAAGTGAAAACGCATACCCCGGTTTGTTGAGATATGCGTTTTATGATTTATATTGTATCCCTACAGTTCTACCTTGTCAAGATGCCAAATTTCATCTACATACTGCTGAATGGTTCTGTCAGAAGTGAACTTGCCAACCTTTGCGACATTGAGCATCGCGCTCCTTGCCCAGCCGGTCTTGTCCGTATATGCCTTCTCCACCCGCTTCTGCGCATCTGCATAAGCATGGAAATCTTTGAGGATAAAGTAGCGATCCGCCTTGTCCGTATCCAGCGTATTCAAAAGAGAATTGTAAAGGCTTCTGAACAGTTCCCTGTCATCGGCATACGTGCCATCTACAAGCTGGTCTACAATCTTGCGAATCTCCGCATCACTGTTGTAGATATCCATTGGATTGTAGCCGCCGTGATTCTCATAATTGATGACCTCGTCGGAACTCAGACCAAAGATAAATGCATTCTCATTGCCGACTTCCTCGACAATCTCCACATTTGCGCCGTCCATCGTACCGAGTGTCAGCGCACCGTTGAGCATAAACTTCATGTTGCCGGTGCCGCTCGCCTCCTTCGAAGCGGTCGAGATCTGCTCGGAGATATCTGCTGCGGCAAAGATCCACTCCGCATTGGAAACTTTGTAGTCCTCGATGAATACAACCTTGATGCGGTTCTTGACAACAGGATCGTTATTTACCTTGTCTGCCACTGCATTAATAAGTTTGATCGTAAGCTTTGCATTCTTGTAGCCTGCTGCTGCCTTCGCACCGAAGATAAAGGTTCTAGGATAAAATTCCATGCTCGGATTTTTCTTGATTTCATTATAGAGATACATCACATGCAGAATATTCATGAGCTGTCTCTTGTACTCGTGCAGTCTCTTGACCTGCACGTCAAAGATGGAATCCGGGTCTACGGTCACATTGTTGTGCTCTTTGATATATTTTGCCAGACGCACCTTGTTCTTGCGCTTGATCTCCATGAACTCTTTCTGTGCCACAGGATCATCGACATACTTCACCAGCCCCTCGATCACAGGAAGGTCTACAATCCAGTCCTCTCCTACCTTCTTAGTCACCCAGTCTGCGAGCAGCGGATTGCCGTGAAGCAGGAAACGTCTCTGTGTGATGCCGTTTGTCTTGTTGTTGAACTTCTGCGGGAACATCTCGTAAAAGTCTCTGAGCTCCTGATTCTTGAGAATCTCTGTGTGAAGTCTTGCCACGCCGTTTACACTGTATCCGGCAACGATTGCCATGTGCGCCATCTTAACCTGACCATCTGCAATGATTGCCATCTTCTTAATCTTGTCAGCCGGTTCTGGATATCTGTTGACAATATCCATCAGGAACCTGCGGTTGATCTCCTCCACGATCTGATAGATTCTAGGAAGCAGTCTCTGGAATAAATCTACAGGCCATTTTTCAAGCGCCTCTGCCATGATTGTATGGTTCGTGTACGCGCACGTCTTTGTCGTGATCTCCCATGCCTGGTCCCACTCTAAATGGAAATCATCCAGCAAAATGCGCATCAGCTCTGCGATCGCCACTGTCGGGTGGGTGTCGTTTAGCTGGAATGTTACTTTCTCATGGAATTTATGAATGTCATCATGCTTGGACATATATTTCTCGATTGCCGTCTGCACGGAAGCCGAGATAAAGAAATACTGCTGTTTTAAGCGAAGCTCTTTTCCAGAAATATGATTGTCATTCGGATAGAGCACCTCCACGATATTTCTCGCAAGATTGGTCTGCTCTACTGCCTTCTGGTAGTCACCCTTGTCAAAGGAATCCAGACTAAAGCAGTCCATCGGCTCTGCATCCCAGATTCTCAGTGTGTTGACAATGCCGTTTCCATAACCGACAACTGGAAGATCGTATGGAATCGCCTTGACAGACTGGTAATTCTCCTGATACCAGATCAGTCTGCCGTCCTCTTCCCTGCACGCCACGTTTCCGCCAAATTTGATCACTTTCGTGTACTCTGGACGACGCAGCTCGAACGGATTGCCGTCCCGCAGCCAGTCATCGGGTACCTCACGCTGGAATCCGTCGCGGATCTCCTGCTTGAACATACCGTAGCGGTAGCGTATACCACATCCATATGCAGAGTATCCAAGCGTTGCCAGTGAGTCCAGGAAACATGCCGCAAGCCGTCCCAGACCGCCGTTTCCAAGCGCTGCATCCGGCTCCTGATCCTCGATCACATTGATGTCAAGCCCCAGGTCCTCCAGCGCCTCTGAAAACTCCTTGTATGCCATCAGGTTGATCATATTGTTGCCAAGCGCACGTCCCATCAAAAACTCCATCGACATATAGTAGACTGTCTTGGGGTCCTTCTCCTCATACGCTTCCTGTGTCTTGAGCCAGTGATCCACAATCGCATCCTTCACAGCAAATGCTACTGCCTGAAAAATCTGCTGATCTGTCGCTTCCTCCAGCGTCTTTCTGTACAGTGTCTTTACATTGTACAATACGCTCCTCTTAAACATCTCTTTGTCAATTATTGGCTTTTTTGGCATTTCTTTACCTCTCCTTCTTCCCTGTGCCCTGTTTCTTAAAAGTATATAACTCAAAGGATTCTGAACACGTAATTTTGTGCTAATTTTGGATGAATCTTTTCTCATTCTTCATATTATAGCACACTATGTCAAATCTTTAAACAATAAATTCTGGAAAATCACGTTTTTTATAGCAGCTTTGCCGTTCCTGTTCACTTCGTTTCCAGCAAAGATGATTCGCCAGCGTTCTCCTCATCCTCCTGTTTTGTGATGACTTCCTCTGTTTTCTCCTCTAGTTCCTGCGTCTCCTCGCTCTCGTCCGCATCGGATGTGATATCATTTCGTTTGTCGAGCAAATCCTGCACGCGCTGTTCAAGCTCGTTTGACGCTTTCTCGATCGTGCCCTGCGACACCTCATTCAGCGCGGCATCGACACCGCTGTCAAGGATTGACTGTTTTACTCTGTCCACACCCTCGAGCGGATTGAGCTGAATATGTTCAAGCTCCAGCTCCCGCGCATCCTTCGTCTCCTGTATGCCGGTTCTGCGCAATCTCATGATCTCACTATAGTTTGACTTCATCATGCCTCTTGCGGACTCCAAGTGTCCCGATACCAGTTCACGCCGCTCCGCCTCGCTGAGATGCTCCTTTCCAGCAGCCTCCATCGCAAGACCGATCTCTTCCTGTGCCTCCCTGATCATTCCGTCAGCCTTGGCGATTCTGTCATATCCGTCATTCATCAACTCATCGATGGCTGCTGTCGCCTGCATCTCACGCTTTGCAGCCGATACACCGAGCATTGATGCGGCATGATCGAACTGTTCACCGACGCTGCCAAGCTTCTGATCCTCGTCAGCAGCCTGCGCATTGTCCGCCGTGCCCTCGCCAGCGCTCTCCTCGTCCTCGTCCTGCTCCTCAAAGCTTTTCAGCATCATATAGAGATCTGCATTCTTCTGGTCAATCTCCTCCTGCCCCTTTGAGGCTGCCGCCGCGCTTCCTGACGCATACTCTGCACACTGCTTGTTCTCCTCCTCCTGGCGCGCCTTCAAGTCGATCAGCCGTTGCAGCGCTTCCTGTTTCTTTGCCGTCGTCTCCTTGTCTGCGCCGGACTCATAACTATTCTGGACATCACTCATCAGGCTGGAAATCTCATCCAACAGGCTTGTGTGCTCCTTTTGTTCATTCTCTTTCTGCTCCTGTGCTCTGAGCAGCAGCCGTTCTGCGCTGCCAGCGGAGAAGCTTCTTGCCCCATCCTGGTCTTCTTTGCTTAATTTCCTGCCCTCGCGCGAGATCGTCACCTTACACTGTGCCCCAAACACATCCTGCGCCTTTGCTGTCTGTTGTGTCTTCCCGCGCATCCACGCTGCCGGATTGTGATTTCCGACCTGCAAATTGCGGTAAGTATTGATCATGTTCATCTGCATTCTGTCACACCTCTCTTTCTAATTATTTATTATAATAAACGCAAATCATCGATGCCGCTCCCGATGCTTTCTGCTGACAATTGTTCTCTGAATACACAAGAACAGCTTTGATCTTTATCGTTTGCTATAACATTGACATACATTATATCGACCAACCGAAACAGATTGTTAACCCAGCTTGCCTCTCTCGTGCAAAAGCCCCATCTTGAGCTCATAATAATCGGGGGTCATGTCCATATAGTGCTCATGCGGATTGATAAAACGCTGCTCCTCCTCCCAGATTTCCTCGTCTAGCTGCTTTCTCACATACGCTCTGATTTCCTCTAGTGCGGGAAGCTCATACACACGCTTTCCATTCTCAAATATTTTCACCTGCAACGGTTTTGCGGTGCAGTTCGTAAATTTCAGATTCCGCCATGGCATCTTGGGGTCCACAAAACGGAACATGCCACTCATGTCGATCTCCTCGTCCGCCTTGGCAATCAAATCCGCCTTTGCCTTTCCATTCTGGTCATAAATGCGGTACACTTTTTTAAGGCCGGGGTTTGTGATCTTCTCCACGGTGCCGGAAATCTTGATGCGCGGCGTAAATACACCGTTTTCCTCCACCGCTGCAATCTTGTACACCGCGCCGAGCAGCGCCAGCGTGTCATCGGAGTAATCACTGGTAGCGCCTGTGATAAGCCGCTCTCCCACGCCGTAACCGTCAATGCACGCCTTCTGCACATTCAAAGACGAGATCGTGTGCTCGTCAAGACTGTTTGACACAATGATCTTGCAGTCTGTCAGCCCTTCCTGATCCAGCATCTTCCTGACCTTTGACGACTGGTATGCCAAGTCCCCGCTGTCAATGCGAATGCCTTTGAGTCGTTTTCCCTTAGGCTCGAGTATCTCATGCGCCACACGGATGGCATTGGGAATACCGGACTGAATCGTGTCGTAGGTGTCCACCAGCAGCACTGTATTATCAGGATAATTGACTGCATAATTTTTAAACGCTTCGTATTCATCTTTATAGTACATCACCCAGCTATGCGCCATCGTGCCGCTCACTGGAATCCCAAACATCTGCCCCGCAAGCACCGTCGCCGTCCCTGCCGCTCCGCCGATGTAGGAAGCGCGCGCACCATACACTGCCGCGTCCATATTATGCGCCCGCCGCGCGCCGAAATCTGACACCATTTTCCCCTCCGCCGCCTTTACAATGCGCGCGGTCTTGGTCGCCACAAGCGACTGATGGTTAATCTGTGCGAGAATTGCCGTCTCTACAAGCTGCGCATCAATCAGCGGCGCAATCACCGTGATGACTGGCTCGTTGGGATACATGATCGTCCCTTCCGGGAACGCATAGAGGTCCCCATGGAACGAAAAGGTACTCAGATATTCCAAAAAGGCCTCTGTAAAAGTATTGAGCGAGCGCAAGTACGCCACATCCTCCTTTGAGAAATGCAGGTTCTCGATGTACTCTACGATCTGTTCAAGCCCTGCAAAAATCGTATATCCGCCCCTGTCAGGATTTTTCCGATAAAAGACATCAAACGCCACCCGCGTCTCAATATCGCCGTCATTGAAATAACCGTTTGCCATGGTCAGCTCGTACAAGTCCATGACCATAGACAGGTTTCTTGGATCTGCCTGCTTCATCATATTGGTTTGTCCTTTCTATATTGATTCATTTTCATTTACTGATCTTCATTTTTTTATCATAATCCCTTTTTATGCTCACTGGCAAGCGAAATTTGTAAGGCGCTCAATCAAGCAGGTATGTTGTTTGGTCTTTTTGTCATAATCAATCCCCACCAGCAGGATTTCACCGGAATACTCTTGCAGCGACACAGGATACTGTCTGTTCTTGATCTGCGCGATCGCCGCAGCCGCGCCCTTGTCCCACTTTAGTTCGACCACAATCACCGGGCGGTTTGGCTGGCTTGCAAGCGGCTGGTACACAATATCGGCAAAGCCTTTTCCGCAGGGAAATTCGCGGATTGGTCTGTGATAATACCGAAAAGCGGAGATCAGCGCAATCATAATGGTACAGGCCAGCGAATTTTCATCATTGTATTCAATGCTGGAGACAAAATCATTGTGTACACATTGAATCTGCTGCGCTGTCCTGACGGCATCCCCCTCCATGACAGCACTCAGAATCTGCTCCGAGACCTTCATAAACTGTGACAGATGATCCTGCCCGTTGTCCTCCATATATTGATAAAATACTTCTTGTATCTCCTTGTTTGGCACATACGCCTCGCGCGTGTCCGGGTCATACGCAAAATATCCCAGATGAATCAGTGCTGTCAAAACTTCACTCTTGTTCTTAAAGGACTGCAAATCGTTTTTGCCGTTTGCCACCGTCACAGGCACCCTGTTCCCGGAAAGCATCTTGATCACATCCTCACGCAGACCGTCAAAGTTTTTGCTGATCAGGTCATCAATGTCACCGTAAGTACCTGTCGTCGTCCAATACTGCTGAAACTGCCTGCACGAAAGCGCCCTCACCACTGACAACGGGTTATACATCGCAATGCCATTTAAATAATACCCATTATACCACTCCTTCATCTCCTCAAAAGAGACATCATACTGCTCGCAGAGTGCACAAACCTCCCCCTCTGTAAATCCGATATCCTGCGCTAAATCCATCGGCGTTGTCATCGTATATTCCATAAAATTATTCACCGCAGACTGGCCCTTGGTCCGCACAATGGGCATGATACCAGTAAGATACGCCAGCCGCACATATTCCTTCGCATCACTGTTTTTGAATAAACTGCGCAGCCATTCAAGATAGTCTTTCCGGTCTAAGCTGTCCTCCTCAAATTCCCGTATCGGATAGTCCCACTCATCAAAGATAATGACAAACTGGCGGCCTGTCCTGTAATACAGCTCGGTCAAAGCCGTCGCCAAGACACTGCCCTCTAGCGCGAGATGATCAATCTCCCTGTACTCCTCCTGTAATTCCCGCACAATCTTTCCATTGATATACGGCACAGGCGCCTTCCGCTCAAACTGCGCTGCACCAAACTGCGCTTGAATATCTACAAATATCGTATCATACTGATTTATGCTTGCCATAAACAGCGCATCCTTCTCACATTTTAACGGCTCAAATAACGCGCCGGAATCCGTCCCTCTGCTGAAAAATGCGACCAGCATATCCGCTGTGACAGATTTTCCAAACCGCCGCGGTCTGCTGTTACAGACAAATTTCTCGTCGGCATCCTTCTGCAAAAGTTTGTTGATCAGCACGGTCTTGTCCACGAAATATTTCGATCGGGAAAACTCTGCAAACTTCCTGTTTCCCTGATTTAAAAAACGTCCCATCGCACCCCTCTCTTTCCAATGCCCTATGCTGTTATCTTATCACAAAACATTTCAGAGCGCCACTCCATCATACTTATTTTGAAAAGGAGATATTAAAATGCGTATTGAAGCCTGTATCCAAATATGATACACTACGTGTATTATAAATGATTTCCACAGAATCTAAGCATAGGAGTGAGAATTTCATATGTTACGCAACAAAGATATCCTAGAATTAAAAAGACGCTTCAAGAAAGAGAACTGCACCATCACCAGAATGTGCGGCTGCTATGTAGATGCCAGCAAAAATAAGGTTGTGGAGTTAAGCGAAACCTTCCTCAATCTGGAAGATGAAGAGTTTTTTAAGTACCTCGAAATCGCAAAGAAAACGCTTTCAGGCACCATCGGAAACAACCTTCTGGAGCTGCATTTTGCAAGCGAGGAGGAGGAACCCGGCGGCAAACAGCAGTATCTGCTGGGGCTGCGCGAGAGCGGGCTCAAAAACCCGGAATTATTAGCACACCTGTACGACAGAATTATCGAAAATTACGACTATGTGGGCAACTATTTAATCCTCGTGTTCCACGATGCATACGATGTCATCACCAAGACAAACGATGACCTCAAACTCGATGAATCCGAGGAGGTCTTTACCTATCTACTGTGCGCGATCTGTCCGGTCAATCTGTCCAAGCCGGGGCTTGGCTACCGCGCCGATCTCAACCGCATCGGCATCCGCGTACAGGACTGGGTCGTTGCTGCGCCCGATGTCGGCTTTCTGTTCCCCTCCTTTGTAGAGCGCTCCGCCGACATTCATTCCCTTACATATTATGTGCGCGACGCCAAGGATTCGCACCGCGACTTTATCGAGGCGGCGCTTGGCTGCGGTGCGAAGCGGACCGCCACGGAGGAACACAACGCCTTTCGCAGCATCGTCAAGACCGCCATCGCGCCCATCATTGAAGACAGCGATGAGATGCTCATCAACATTCAGGAAAAATTAAACGACATTGCCGAGGAGCACGAGGCGGCGATGGAAGATCTTGTGATTGTAGAGCCGGAGGAATTTACCCTCACAACGGAAATTATCAAGGAAGTGTTTGCGGACACCAAACTCCCAGACGCCGCTGTGATGCAGATACAAGATCATTTCACAGAGGAGTTCAGCGACAAGCCGCCCGTCGTGCGCAATCTGGTCAACGAGAAAGCCATCGAGAAAAACAACAAGGAAAAGAAGGAAATCAAACTTCTTGAAGAGGTTGCCTCCTTAAAGCAAGAGCTCAAGGACACCAAGCAGGAAAATGAAGAAAAAACAGAGCAGATCGAAACGCTTGTCAAGATGGAGGCGCCGCTTGACCCCGAGGAGGCAAAAAACTGGGCGGAGGTCTTTCTGCGCATGAAGCCTGAGAAGGCAGAGCGGGTGAAGTTCGACACGATTGACGGGCAGAAGTACCTGATGATTCCGATGGAGGAGGACGAGCATGTGAATTTGAATGGGGTGGAGAAATAGTTATTCGCGTAGGGAAGTTTTATCTTCCCTGCCCCCGACTTCGCCTGTAAAGGCTGAATCGGCTTATTCCCATGTATCATTCGCCATGTTATATTGATAAAACTTCTTTCCGTCCTTTGATACAGCGTAAATGCCAAGAAGCCGTCCTGCCATTTCTCCGTTAATGGTTTCATCTTCGGAATATCTCAACTCAAATGCATGACACACGTCTCCGTCAATTTCCCTCTCAGACATTGCTTCCCACACAAAACTTTTCCCATCATCAGCCAGCATACCCGGTTCTATGATATCATTGGAAACAGCATTGTCTGTAATATTTTCAAACACATTATGAATAGCAAATTGAATATCCTTAATTTCTGACATCATTGCTTGGTATATACTTTCCTGCTCTTGATCTGTTGGGTCGTATTGCACATCACTTGCATAATGAAGAATATATGTTTTATTACTTGTTGCGAAAATATAGTGGTATGCAGTAAAATCAAGCCCATTTTCAATAAACTGCTCCTCTGTCATAGATTCTCCATAACATACAATAGTAAATAGAATACCATCAAATCCAGCTTTTTTCTCCTTGATTTGAGGTATGTAAACAACAAAGTTTTCTCCATTCTTTTCTACTGCGTATTGATCTTTCCAGCTATCAGGCAAAATTAATGTCAGGTCAATTCCCTCCAATTCCAAAGTTTTTTGCTCGACTGGCACTTCCACAATGATTTCACGCTCGTAAGCCATAGCCCCAACGCGAAAGCTGGAAACCATAAGAACAAGCACAGCAGCGATTGTCAAAAACTGTCTGACTCTTTTGTGACGGCGCAGCACTGTAGAAACAGGAATTTGATCTGCTTGCGCTATAAGCCTGTCATCAATATTTCCAATATGCTCCGAAAATTGCTTTTTATTCATAATTCAACACCCTCGCTTTCTAAATATTTCCTTAATTTCCGACGCATTTCGTACAACATGGATTTAACTTTACTTTGAGAAAATCCAGTGCTGCGACAAATGCTTTCGATAGAATCAAAGTACCAATACCGCCTAATAAACACATTTCTTTTTTCTTCTTTTTGCTTCCAGAGGAATTTATCTATCAATCTTTCGATTCGTCTGCTCTCAACTTCGGATTCTACACTATCTGTCCCTGATACACAATCACCTAATTCATCAAAAGATGTGGTTGCGGCAGGATTTCTTTTCGCCGCAGAGATATATTCATATCTTTTTAATGCCAAATTTCTTGTTATCCTGCCAATAAAGGCAGAAAATATGCTTGGTTTTTGGTCTGGAATGGCATTCCAGACGGCATAGTATGTGTCGTTTACACATTCTTCACTATCTTCATCGCTAAAAAGAATGTTTTTGGCAATACGGGTACATAATCCCCCGTATTTTATAGAAGTTTCCTTAATTGCAATCTCTTTTCGCGCCCAGTACAGTTCTATAATTTTATAATCGTCCACATGCGGTTCCCTCCTGCTTGTAGTTTTTTCTAAAATCAGCCCTCTCTATCATTAAGTACGTTTTTTCTTCGATAGGTTGTAATTTTTTCTAGTTTTAAGATATTGACATTCTCACACTACTGTGGTAGTTTATAATTAAATCACACTACTGTGGTCTTGTGAATTTTATGAAAGGAGGTATTTACCAATGGACGTGAAACTTTTCGACTCGGAGCTAAAAGTAATGGATGTACTTTGGTCTGAGGGTGACTCTACTGCAAAACACATTTCCAATGTTCTTCATGAAGCGGTTGGCTGGAACATGAACACCACCTATACACTGATTAAAAGGTGTATTAAGAAAGGTGCCATTGAGCGTTCTGAACCACACTTTATGTGCCATGCGCTGATCCCAAAAGAGCAGGTGCAGGAAGCAGAAACCAACGAACTGATTGACAAAATCTACGATGGTTCTGTCGATAAGCTGTTTGCTGCTCTGATAAGCCGGAAAAAACTTTCTTCGGAACAGATTCAAAAATTAAAGCAGATTGTAAAGGATTTGGAATGAGGTGGCATTTATGAATCTTCTTGGTATGAGCTTTAGAGGGTCGGTTCTCATCATCGCAGTTGTTGTCGTTCGAGCGGTGCTGATTCACAAAATTCCGAAGAAAACGTTCCTTATTTTATGGGAGATTGCCTTTTTAAGACTGCTTATTCCATTTTCCATACCATTTGTGTTTAGTATCTATACGCTGCTCAACCGGATAACGTCCGATGCCACATTCATAGGAACAGCCGCGAATATGGCAAACACTGCTTGGGTACAGGAACATCGCGTCGAAACACCGGATTCTTCTTCTATATTCTTTGTGGTCTGGTGTACGGGAATGATCGTTTTTTCATTATTTTTTATCGTTTCTTATCTTCGCTGCCGGGTTGAATTTCAGACATCCTTACCTGTAAACAGTGATTATGCAGCACAATGGCTGAGAGAACATTCCATAAAACGATCTATTTCCATCCGACAGTCAGACAGAATTTTGTCACCTTTAACTTATGGCATTTTTCACCCTGTGATATTAATGCCAAAGGAAACAGACTGGAATAATACAAACCATCTGCTCTATATGCTTTCACATGAGTATATACATGTTTGCCGTTTGGATATTCTTAAAAAAATAATCGCCACCATTGTACTTTGTATTCACTGGTTCAATCCTATGGTTTGGGTAATGTACTTACTTTTTAACCGAGATGTTGAATTGACGTGTGACGAGTGCGTTGTACGACAATTTGGTGAAAAATCAAAAGCAGTTTACTCCCTGATACTGATTAACATGGAAGAAAAGCAAAGTGGCTTATTTCCATTTTGCACGAATTTCAGCCAAAATGCAATTGAGGAAAGGATTACAGCAATTATGAAAATGAAAAAAGCAACAAGACTGTCGTTTGTCTCTGCATGTTTGATCGTTGGTGGAATCATGACAATGTTTGCCACTTCTGCGCAAGCCAGAAGCACACCCGCTCCGCTTGACGAGAACGCGTCCGTGTTTGCGGCTCCCAATATGCAGCCTTACGGCAAAGGCGACAATTATTATTATCTTTCAGAGGATTACGTGTTAGATGGCGAAACGATTTATACAGCCGGATACTACGAAGCTGTCAAACTTATAGACCAGTCTGAAACTCGTATTTTTATACCGATTGACCCAGTTTCCTATGAAAGACTTCCTTCAGACAGTTTTTCCGATGGCACTGTCATAGAAATAGATGGAAAAGATTATGAACTGCATATAAACAACAATCAATATACCGCGGTTTTAACAGATCAGCAGTATATTTATTATCAATTTTAACAGGGATTCAATTTGCGTTTTCCGGGGTTTTCTTTTCGCTCAAAGGAGAGATGGAGGTTATTATGAACAAGAAAATTTTTTTAACAGGATTGATGGTGTCTGCCCTTGTTGTCCTTGGCAATCTTTTCGTCTATGCAAGCACCTCTAAGACAGTAATTTTTTCAGGGATAGATGGTCAAAAAATTACCGTTACTACCAATCATACTTTCTCAGAACAGAAAAATTCTTCTACTGAGATTGACACCGTGAAGGCTGGTGATATTATCGAAATTGGCAGCTCACAAGAAATTGTAATCGGGGTAAGCGATGATGGCAGATACCTTACAATGCCGCTAGAAGACTATCAGCTTGAGCATTAAGACAATAAAAAGACATTCAATTTGAAAGAATTTTGGTAGAAATATAAGTGTGATTGTGGTATTCTGTTAGTGGCAAAAATTCGAAGTTACAAAGGAGACCACACGATATGGCAAAACAGCTAAAGAAAAGACCCATTGAAAAAGAACTGAAATTTTTGGCTGACTTTGAACTGTACGGCATGTTCATGTTTGTCGGAATTTATTTCGCAGCAAAGTATATTGTTGATATGGACTTAGGAGAGAACGCGTTTGAATTAAATTGGATTTCGTTCTATCCATTGTTCATATTTTCTGTCATCGTAATAGAGGGCAGCTTCTATTGGCGTAATAAATTGAGAATGGTGAAAAGAAAAACGGCGTTCAGTAATTTTGAAATTGGCAGGATTTACAGTAAGTTAAGATGGATCAATGTAATATTATTAGCAGCCTATCTGCCAATCATGATGATTGCGCTTCTTAAAAAAGAAGATTTATCTGGAATCATTGTTGGCATTTTACTGTATTTCATGGCGGTAATAGAACAAATCAATTATTTTCATATCAGGCTTTCCTATGAGACAGTATATGGCACTCTTTTAATTCTTGAGCCTTTAAAAAAACTTTTTACGGGAACTGGAAAACGTTCACAATTGCGGAAGGATATTGATACTTATTTAAAGGGTAAACTTCCACCACAATCACAATAGAATAAGCCGCACAGCGTCAGAACGCAGTGATCTGATCCCCCTTGCGTAGATAAGGTAAATAACCAAAATCTATTGAAGGGGGACTTTTCAAGTTTCAATCACCTTTTTTATACTCTAAAATATCCCCCGGCTGGCAATCCAGAACATCATTTATCGTTAATTTTATTTAGATTCAGCTTTTGCTTTAAGATGCTTTCCTCTTGCATTCTCTCATACGCAGCATGTTTTTCTTCCCTTGCTTTGCGGGCTTCTATAAATTCTGCCGATGACACCGACATCTTTTCACTTGTCACGCAGGCGTGCGCGATCTCCCCGTTTTCATCTAATGCAATCAGATAGCCTTTGCGCGGATTCGGATTCATGAGATCCTGTTCCGTTATAAACTCCTCCACCTTTGCCATGACACGCTTTGCCAGTTTCGGCTCCTTCTTCATCTTTTCTTCCAATTCCGGCGGGACAACAATGGCTTTCTTACCAATAGTGGAATGAATCTTTGCCTGCACCTTCGCATCAAGCATGGCTGGCTCCGCCCCCGATGGCTGCCAGTCGAGGACAGAATTATCCGCATGATGGCTGAAATACTTATCCCACGGATAATCATTCCTCCCCCACAGGGCGCCGTCAATCTTGGACGTATCCATAACATTGTAGTAAGCTCCTTGAAACCGTGCTTGCCACATATCCTGAAAACATATACCCTGCACGTCCGACTGCCCCGCAGCCTTTGCCGCCGCAAGCTCCGCGAAACGCACACCCCCACTTTTATCAACCGCCGCATTTTTCCGGTACTGCCCCACCAGATCGTATCCGCCCAATTGACCTGTCACTTGGAAATCCATCTTCCTCTCTCCTTTCATTTATCACCATCACTGACAGGTGTCCCCCTGTCCTTTGCCTTAAAATCCATAGTTCCATGCTACTTCTCTGTTGCGCTTTTCTTTTGGCATACATACCAGAATGCAGGCGTACAAATCAGAACACACCTTTCTGCTTTTCTTTCTGCATCATCGCCTTTGCCTCCAGCTCAGATTCTGCTTCCACATACTTGACCGTGATCTCCTTTCCCGCTGCTTCCAGCATGGTAATCTTCTCCGTACCTCCCTCCAGCCTTTCAGCCTGTTTTGTTTTTTCCGCTTTGTTTTCTTCTGCTTTGTTTTCTTCTGCTTTCTTTTCTTCCTTTTTCTTCTCCTTCTGCGTATCCAGATGCTTCTTCATTCTTTCTGCATTGGTCATTCCTGTTTCGGTTACGGAGTATACGGTACTCTGTATGCTGCCGTCTTGATTGACCATCCATGTCTGCTGGTAATATGTCACTGTCCCGCCCAAAGCCTTGTTCTGCGCGGAAAGCTGTTCATATCCCTGCTTTTCAAGCTCTGGTATCTTTCTCAGGAAATCTTCGAGTTCCTTCGCTTTTGCGGAATCTTCTGAACATTTGTTTAAGTATACACTGGATATGCTCACGTTGCCATTGGACATACCGTCATAATCCTTCTGTCTATCCTTTGCTTTTCCTGTCTGTGCGGGCGCAGCTTCTTTCGTTTTTGCTTTCGTTACTGCATCGCTTTTCTGCGTTGCGTATGTACCGCTGTACATGTTGTTGTAGTTGTTTCCAATCCCTGAAATTGCCATAATACCCTCCTCTCTCCTTTCATTTTAAAGGTCAAGCGCGTCAAACACATAGTCCTTGATACCCGTGATGAATATGAGAACGGTATCTTCCTGCTGTTTTCGCAGATTTCTTGCCGTTTCTATGCCGTTCATGCCCTCCATCTGTATGTCAAGGAAAACCATGTCAAACCGTTTCCCCGACGCAAGCAGCTCCTCCCCCGTGGCATAGCCTTCTATATGACTCCCCGGCTGCTGTTCTTCAATCATGGCGCAGATATGCTCCTTGATTGCTTTTTCATCATCTACCACTGCGATTTCCAAAATCCATCACCTCAAATCCATGTATCTATTATTTTATATCGGCAGAAATTTTCCGTTTTTCGGGCGTTGGGAACGAAAGGGGTACTTTTCGGGAACGAAAGGCAGAAATGCAGCACAGAATTTTTATGCCGTATGAATACTGCCACACTTTAAGTTCATAACAATGTCCGCCTTTGCTGCCAGTTCATTTGAATGGGTGACAACTATCATACATTTATTTAGTTCATGTGCACTTTCCTTCAATATATCTGTGATTTCGCCCGCCGTGTCCTCGTCAAGATTCCCTGTCGGTTCATCTGCCAATATAATAGGCGTATCAGAAGCTAGGGCGCGGGCGATTGCCACTCTCTGCTGCTGCCCGCCGGACAGCTTCATCACATTGCGCTTTGCTTCTTCTGCCGTCAACCCAAGCCGCAAAAGCAGCGCAAGAGGATCCTGTCTTGCTGTCAATGCCACATTTTCAATCGGCGTCATATAATCAATGAGGTTGTAGCTTTGAAATATCAGTGAGACATGATTTCTTCTGTGGCAGGCAAGCCCGCACTGTGAAATGTTTTCACCCTCAAAGAGGATTTCACCCTTCTGCGGGATATCCAGCCCGCCGATCAATGACAACAGCGTTGTCTTGCCGGAACCGGACGGTCCAAGGATGGCGTACATTTTCCCTGTTTCAAATTCAATATGAACGTTTGACAGTATCGGTCTGCCTTCCTCATAGGCATAGCAGATCTCTTTCATTTCCAAAACAACCATTTTATCATCCTCCTTTTTAGCTCAGGTAGTGTCAAATCTACCTCTATGTTTTTTATTACAAACCCCATATTTTCAAGGATTACACCACTTTTTCAAAAGAAAAAGCAATGACCTCCCTTTTTTGTGTAAATACTATTACCAACCCACAAACACTGAAAGGAAAATCATTGCTTATGGATATTATTCCCTATTTACTCTTTTTGATTCAGTTTCTTTACCAGCAAAACTGCTGGCTGATCAACTTCATATGCAGATACATCCCCCTTAGGCAGTGGGCCTTTGATGATTCCCATTCCCCAAAATACCAGAAGTTCAAGATCGACGAACTCCCCCTTGTCACTGACTTCCGTCAGGACTGGACTTATAAAGAGCTTATCCCTTACTACGAAAAACGCTATGGCAGGAAAATACGCCCTGTCAGCCGTCGTTCCGAGTGCGACATCCCTGACGACTGCTCCTGCCCTCGCTGCTATGCCCCGAAACCATTCCTTTACAAAAACAATGGCTCCAAAGGTCAGATCCTCTGCAAGGTCTGTGCTGCGAGGTTTTCTCCTTCAGAAAGCCGCTTCTCCTGTGTTAAGCTGCGCTGTCC
>ERZ808054.160-NODE-160-length-89251-cov-5.660955_pt1 | contig 89251 bp, 73 predicted proteins | sample MGYA00380201_ERZ808054 | MGnify/ENA primary metagenome ERZ808054 (study PRJEB31490, sample SAMN06133419) | mouse gut metagenome | isolation source: Z5_2 | host: mice | place: China: Chengdu | collected 2015-05 ... | reverse complement strand
CCATGTCTCCATGATTGGCCATTTTAGACAGTCTGGTGGGGATAATCTGCTCCGGGCAAGCAGCCACGCAGCGTCCGCAATTGATACATGCCGTAGTCTCGCTCGCTGCAACGTCGTCCTTGGCAAGGCACAGAAGGGAGGAAGATGTCTTTGTAGTCGGAATATCCAGCCCGAACATCGAAAATCCCATCATAGGGCCGCCGGAAATAATCTTCTCCGGCTGTACTTTGAAACCGCCCGCTTCTTCTAAAATCTCAGCATAACTCATACCAAGGCAGATATTAAAATTACCTGGCTGAGCCGCAGCATCTCCAGTCACCGTAAAGATACGATTCATTACCGGTTTCCCGAGCTTTACTGCATTATATACAGAAATCAATGTCTCCACGTTATCTACAATACAACCTGCATCTGCCGGAAGCATCTTGGAGTTAATCTCCCGCTTCGTGGTTGCATAAATCAACTGGCGCTCGCCGCCCTGCGGATATTTCGTCTTCAAAGGACAGACTTCCATACGAGGCTCATCCTTTGTCAGCTCCTGCATTTTCTGAATGCAATCCGGCTTGTTGTCCTCAATGCCAAACAGCCCCTTGGCATTGTCAAACAACTGCAATACAATACGCATACCCTCTATCAATTCCTGCGGGTTCTCCAGCATACGCCGGTAGTCCGCGGTCAGATACGGCTCGCACTCCGCACAGTTGGCAATTATGTATTCAATCTTCTCCGGCTCCTTCGGCGATAACTTCACATGGGTCGGAAATCCTGCGCCTCCCATACCCACAACGCCTGCCTCTTTCACTCTGCCGATGATGTCTTCCTTCGAAAGAGACTTCACATCGTCAACCGGTGAAAACTCCACTTCCTTCATCTCTCCGTCATTCTCGATGATAATAGAATTCACCATATCCCCAACTGCACCCCTGCGCGGTTGGATTGCTTTGACCGTACCGGATACGGAAGCATAAACCGGCGCAGATACGAATCCGCCAGCCTCTGCAATTTTCTGCCCTCTCAGCACGGTATCACCCACAGCCACAATCGGACTTGCCGGCGCCCCGATATGCTGGGAAACAGGAAATACCAGTTCACCCTTGGGTAAAATATCACGTATCGGCTTATCTTTGGAGAATTCTTTTCCATCGTGCGGATGAACGCCGCCCTTAAATGTCATGAAACCCATTTCTCGTGCCCCACTTTCTTATTATTTTTGTATCATTTAAATGCCAAAATGCTACTGTCACTGTGGCCTCTGGCACTCAAATCCTTATACCGTCAAGTATACCATATTCTATTTCTATTGGTACATAGTTTTTTCATATTTTCGACAAAATTTTCGCTTCGCACTACTTCTGCGCTTCATAGGCCGCCCGGCAGGCTTTCGCCAACTGGTCTCCGCAGGAAGTCTGTTTGAAACCGCATTGAAGCCCGGAGAGCTTTTCCTCAATCTGCTCTACGGTCCATCCATCCACAAGGCGCGGAATGGCCTTTAAATTACCGTTACATCCTCCTGTAAATGTGATATTAGTCACAACATTTCCCTCAATATTCAACTTGATCTGGCTAGAGCATGTTCCCTTTGTCTTATAAGTATATTCCATAATCTGCTTTCCTTTCCTAAATTTTTTACATAAAATACGACAATAAAATCATACCATATTTCGACTGTGTGGTAAAGCTGCAACCACAATTTCCATCTTCTGTCAGAATACTCCCGACACGAAAATCTCAATACCTATGGCGATGAGGATTACGCCACCCAAGATCGCCGCCTTATTGGATAATTTTGTTCCAAACCTCCTGCCAATCAACAGTCCGCAAACACAGATAATGAAGGTCACGATTGAGATCAGCCATGCGCTTACTACTGCCATAGCCAAGCCGTAGCCTGCTATCGTAAAGCCTACGGACAAAGCATCAATAGATGTCGCTATACCCTGGATAAGGAGCGTATTGATACTGACTGCCGATTTTTCCTCTGTTTTGTCCTGATTGTGAATCCCGTCTAACAGCATTTTCCCGCCAATAAAAAGCAAAAGCGCCAATGCAATCCAGGGGATAAACATTTCAAACGCCTGAAAATACTGCAATACTGTATGCACGCAAATCCAGCCAATCATCGGCATCATGGCCTGAAAAAAAGCGAATACGCCGGCAATCGCACACATTTTCTTCTTGGACATTTGGGGTTCGCTGAGCCCATTTACCAGCGATACCGAAAAAGCATCCATCGCAAGCCCTGCGCCAAGAAAAATACTGTTAAGGACAAATCGTAAACTCCATTCCATTTCCATTCCCTCCTACTCGAAAAAATCCCAAGCCTGCTTAACTCCTCTGCCATTTAATCTTGAGCGCTTTTATCTTAGTAGAAATACCTTGCGCTTTAGCCTTTCACCATAAATTATTCTTTCCTACTAAGACAAAAAACCCAAGTACAGTCTCAAAACTATACTTGGGTATATGTCTTTCAAATATATAGATCCCATGTATAGCTTCACAGTTATACATGAGTCTCGCAATTTAAAACAAGCCAGGCTTACCGCCAGTGTGTTGACTTGCTACGTGATACGCTTGCTACTCCCTCATGGAAGATTTTACTAAAAATACTCTATCAGGAAATACATCATTTGTCAACCGTTTATTTTATGATATACAACCCAATGCCCTGCAGACATGTTCCACATAAATATCCCGAATATCAGCATTTTGTCCTAGCCCTTCTAAAATGCATATTACCTCATATCCCTCCTTCTCTAAGGCTATCTTCCAAGATTCTTTCTTGTTTCCAGCCATATCATAACAGGCATGCCCTCCGGCAGACACCATAAGCGGCGCTAAAACAACTTTACGATAAACGCTTTTTTCTTCCAGGGCCGCAACGACGTCACTCAGAGACGGTTCTGCCTTGAGCGTGCCTATGTAATAATTATCAAAGCCTTGACTTGCCATCTGCTTCTGCATCTTCACATAGACACTGTTAGATTCTGCCGGGAGTTTGACACTTCCTTTTAACATCATATCGCAATAATCCTTTATTTAAGCCAATGGTGGCTTATTTTTTTGTCAAATTTTTAAAATTATTACGTGCGCTTTTGTACGCTTTGTGGTATAATTAGATTATATCACGAAGGGAGGCATTTCGCATGTATATCTCGCTTACAGGAAATTCTGATAACAAAGATGTCTATATTAAGCGCTCATACCGTAAAAGTAATGGAAAAACTGCTACCCAAATCCATAGAAAACTTGGTAAACTGAATAAACTCTTAGAACAGTTTTCCGGAGATTATGATGCTATGATGGCGTGGGCAAAATCAGAGGCAGAAAAAGACACAATAGAATACAACTCTAAAACAAGCAATGTTACAGTTTCTTTCTCTAGAAGCTCTTATATTCCCAAAAATGAAGAACGCTGCTTAAAGATTGGATATCTGTTCCTTCAAAAACTGTGCACGGAATTAAAAATCGATTCCATTTGCCGAAAGATTTCTAAACGCCACAAATACACTTATGATTTCAGTGCTATCCTTACGGATCAGATTTTTTCCAGGATCCTGGCGCCCTCCAGCAAACTGGGCAGTTTCTCTTACTGCCAGACGCTGCTTGAACCGCCTAAGTATGAATTACAGAACATCTACCGCGCACTTTCCGTTATGGCTGAAGAATCTGACTTTATTCAGGAGGAACTATACCGTAATTCAAACTTCGTTCATCCGAGAAACAAAAAGATTCTTTACTACGACTGTACGAATTATTACTTTGAAACTGAGCAGGATGATGATTTTAGAAAGTATGGAAAAAGCAAGGAAAACAGACCAAATCCCATCGTCACAATGGGATTGTTTATGGATGCGGATGGAATTCCCCTTGCTTTTGATGTGTTCCCGGGAAACCAGAATGAACAGACAACCTTGAAACCTTTGGAAACAAAGGTAATACGTGACTTTGCATGTGGCGAGTTTATCTTCTGCTCGGATGCTGGACTTGGCAGTAAGTCAAACCGAAGATTTAACAGCTTTGGAAACCGTTCTTATGTCATCACACAATCCCTAAAGAAGATGCGTGGGGAAGACAGGCTGATTGCCTTAAATCCAAAACAGTTTCGCAGACTTGGTTCCGGCCAGTTCATTGATCTATCCACTCTTGATGAATCCGATCCGGATATTTACGAAACAATCTTTTACAAGGAAGTGCCTGTTGTAAATGGAAACATGGATGAAACCGTCATCGTAACCTATTCTCCAAAATACAAGGCATACCAGAAAAGGGTCCGCGAGCAGCAGATATCACGCGCTGTTAAAATGATGGAACAGCCGGGCAAAAAAAGACGTGGCAAAAACCAGAATGACCCAGCCCGTTTTATTAAATCTACTGCCATAACAAAAGAAGGCGAAATTGCAGGCAAGAACATATATGACCTGGATTTGGACCGTATATCTGAAGAAGAAAAGTATGACGGGTTTTATGCGGTCATAACAAATCTCGAAGGAGATGTTGGGGAAATCTTAAAAATCAACAGGCAGCGTTGGGAAATTGAACAAAACTTCCGAATCATGAAAACAGATTTTGAAGCACGTCCTGTCTATGTCAGACGGGAGGACCGCATCAAAGCACATTTCCTCACCTGTTACATCAGCCTGCTTATATACCGCCTGCTTGAGAAAAAAATGGGAAACAAATATACCTGTAACGAGATTCTCGGAACCCTTCGTTCCATGCAGGTAACACTTTTGTCAAAGGAAAGCGGCTATATCCCTTCTTACAGGAGAACAGACCTGACAGATGAATTACACAAAGTATTTGGCTTTCATACGGACTATGAATTTATCTCAAAATCAGCCATGCGCAGCATCATAAAAAGTACCAAAACAGAATAAGGGAAAAAATAGCACAAATCGTTTCCAAAGAGAAAAGGGCTACAGCCAGCATAATTACTGGGTTTGTAGCCACTTTTTGCTTTCACAAGTGTCAAACTCGGGATTATACCCTATTCAGATTGGGAATGCAAGAGTCCTCAAACAGCCTTTTCACCCGTCAAAAGCATTCGGTCCTTCCACACCCGGGACCAGAAGATTCCCAGGAATACCATCTGCAAGACAAAGTAGATCAGCGCGATCCAGACCAAGTCATAAAACCACAGCAGTACGGCCACCACCCCCGCAAAACAACTGATGATCATAAAAATGATGGACAGATTGTTGAAGCTGTGGTTTTCCGTGGTGTCCAGACCGTCGCAGACGTGGAACATGGCCCGCATCAACAGCAGAACCTGTAGAATGCCGGAGACAAAGTACAACAGATATCCGGCCCTGAAGCGCATGCCGCCGTTGAGATGGAAGGGCATCAACTGCTGGCACAGGTAGAAGGCCAGGCTGGAGGCCGCCCAGGGCAGCAGCCGGAAAAAATGCTTGTTTGCGGGTCCCAGCATCACGCAGGAGACGGCCAGCAGGAGATAGCCCAGAAGGTCCGAAAACAGATCCAGCATCAACTGATGACCGATCACATGATTGATCACCAGATCCACGGTCTGAGGCGCCTCCGTGACAAAAGGCTCAAAGGCCGGGTATGGCATGAGGGGGAGGCGGATGTCCACCGCCAACAGCAACACGGCCAGAAACAGGATAAAATAGGGCGTCAGTTTTTTGTTCATTTCTTCCCTTTCCGTAATTCACAGGTTGAACATCATGGCATGTTTGTGTCGGGCGGAAGGTCACGGCTCCGCTGACGAAGGTATTTCCCCGCTTACAATCTGGTCCCTTCCGTTATTTTTGCCGTAATACAGCCTGTCGTCGGCCTGCCGCAGCAGGTCTTTTAATTCTCTGGAGGGGTTGCAGGCCATGCCGAAGGTCATGGTTATGTAGATCTGGTTTCCCTCGGACTGTACGCAGGAATTCCTGATTTCTTCCTGTAATGTTTCCAGGAATTTTCTTGCTTCTTCCAGGCGGCTGTTCTCATATACCAGCAGGAATTCTTCGCCGCCCCAGCGGATGGCGTAGCCTTTGCCCTTTATATGCCTGCGCAGGATGCGGGCAACGTTCTGCAGCACCAAATCCCCGCATTGGTGGCCATAGGTGTCGTTGACTTTTTTGAAATAGTCGATATCGGCGATCACCAGCGTAAAGGAAGTGTTCCCGGAACGGGCCTTTTCCACGGTGTGGGCCAGGTGATGCCCGCCGCTGCGCCGGTTGTACAGTTCTGTCAGGCTGTCCCGCTCCACAAGGCTGCGCAGGGAACGCTGCATGGACAGGGCGGAACGGCCCAGTTCCGTGAGTTCGTCTCCCCGCTTCAGCACGGCAGGATCCAGTTCCTCGCTCAGATTCCCGGTGGAAACCCGGGAGATAAAGGTGCGGAGGCCGTAGAGGGCTTTCAGGAAAGTGCCCGCATAATACATGGAGAAAAGGCAGACCAGGATTAGTGCCAGAACCCCCACAATCACCATGGGAGAAAGGGCTCTGCTTACCTGGCTGTTGACTTCCGCCGCGGGTTTGCCCACAAACAGGATGCCCGTGATCTGTCCGTCGCCGTTATACAGAGGGGCGTAATAGGCGAAGTAGGTGGTTCCCTTGATAATGACCTTATCGTAAAAGCGGGATTCTCCCCCTTCCAGCACATCCGTCAGCACCTGTTCCGGGGCGCGGGTGCCGATGAGCCGTTCTCCCTCCCAGTTTTTGATCGTGGTGAGAATCCGGGTGTCCTGGTAAAACAGGGTTATGTCCATGCCGGTGTCTTCCTTGATACCGTCAATGAGGCTGTAATCGGCGGTGATATTCACGCCTCCCTTATACAGAGACAGAACGTTGTCTCCCTCCAGTGTGTAATCTCCCGGATAGGCCGTGTCCAGCAGGGTGTCCACCAGGCTTTCCACGTTTTTGAGTTCCGCGTAGACCTGCTGCTGCATGCTCCGACGGAAAGTGGCGCTGCTGAAGATGATGACCACGATTCCATAGATCAGCAGCGGGATCATGCTGATGGCCTGAAAAGAATAATATAGTTTTCCGCGTTTCGTTTTAGTTGTTTTTTGTGTGCTTTTCATAGTGCCGGTATTTGAATCCGCGTCTCCTTTTTCCTGTAGTGTTAAGGTATTAAAAACAGTATAAACGGAACATTGGGAAATTGCAATGAAAAAGAAAATAAACTTTTCCGCTTGACAGAAAAGGGAGGCCGGTCTTATAATCGGAAACAAACAGAATGAACCGAAAAGCGCAGACGAAGAGAGTACACGCAGCGCAAAAGCCCCAGCGAGCCGGAGAGGGTGGGAGACCGGCGCAAGTAGGCTGTCGTGGAAAATCACTTCCGAGCTGCCATGCCGAAAATCAGTAGGTGTGGCCGCAGCCCCGGCGTTAAGGGGGAACATATTGATCTGCCCGGCATAGCTTGCAGGGCGGTGCGTATGCGTAACGGGTGGTAATACGGGCAAACGGCCTCGTCCTTTTACGGACAGGGCCTTTTTTATTTCTCAAAATTACGGAACGGAAGAACTACAATAACAGGAGGAGCGCAGAATGTATCAGAAAGTATCTACAGATCTTAATTTTGTGGACAGGGAGAAGCAGGTGGAGCGGTTCTGGAAGGAACATGATATCTTCCGCAAAAGCCTGGAGAAAAACAAAGACGGGGAGACCTATACTTTTTATGACGGGCCTCCTACGGCCAACGGCAAGCCCCACATCGGCCATGTGGAGACCCGGGTTATCAAGGACATGATCCCCCGTTACCGCACCATGAAGGGCTATATGGTGCCCCGCAAGGCAGGATGGGATACCCATGGCCTGCCGGTGGAGATCGAGGTGGAAAAACTGCTGGGGCTGGACGGCAAGGATCAGATCGAAGCCTACGGCCTGGAACCCTTTATCGACAAATGCAAGGAGAGCGTGTGGAAATACAAGGGCATGTGGGAGGATTTCTCCGGCACAGTGGGCTTCTGGGCCGACATGGACGATCCTTATGTGACTTATCACGATGATTTTATCGAGTCCGAGTGGTGGGCGCTGAAAGAGATCTGGAACAAGGGGCTTTTGTATAAAGGCTTTAAGATCGTTCCCTACTGCCCCCGCTGCGGTACGCCCCTGTCCACCCAGGAAGTGGCCCAGGGCTATAAGCTGGTGAAAGAACGCTCCGCCGTGGTTCGCTTTAAGGTAACCGGGGAGGACGCTTATTTCCTGGCATGGACCACTACGCCCTGGACGCTGCCCTCCAATGTGGCTCTGTGCGTGAACCCGGAGGAGACTTACTGCAGGGTGAAGGCGGCGGACGGCCATACCTATTATATGGCGCAGGCCCTGCTGGATACGGTGCTGGGAAAACTGGCCGCCGAAGATAGTCCTGCCTACGAAGTGCTGGAGACTTATGTGGGCAGAGAACTGGAGCATAAAGAATATGAGCCTTTGTTTGCCTGCGCCGGAGAGGCGGCGGAAAAACAGGGCAAGAAGGGATTTTTCGTGACCTGTGACAACTATGTCACCATGTCGGACGGCACCGGTATCGTACACATTGCTCCCGCTTTCGGTGAGGACGATGCCAATGTGGGCCGCAAGTACGATCTGCCCTTTGTACAGTTCGTGGACGGCAAGGGGGAACTGACAGCCGAGACCCCCTACGGCGGTATCTTTGTGAAAAAGGCGGATCCGCAGATCATAAAGGATCTGGACGCCCAGGGCAAACTCTTCGACGCCCCTAAGTTTGAGCATGATTATCCCCATTGCTGGAGATGTGATACCCCGCTGATCTATTATGCAAGGGAGTCCTGGTATATCAAAGAGACTGCCGTCCGGGAGGATTTGATCCGCAACAACAATACGGTGAACTGGATTCCCGAGTCCATCGGCAGCGGCCGCTTTGGCAACTGGCTGGAGAATATTCAGGACTGGGCCATCTCCCGGAACCGCTATTGGGGCACGCCGCTGAATATCTGGGAGTGCTCCTGCGGACATCAGGAGTGCATCGGCAGCCGCGGGGAGTTGGCGGAAAAGGCCGGAAAACCCGATGCCGCCAAGGTGGAACTGCACAGGCCCTATATTGACGAAGTGACTTATCCCTGCCCCAAATGCGGAGGCGAAATGAAGCGCGTGCCCGAGGTGCTGGACTGCTGGTTTGATTCCGGCGCCATGCCCTTTGCGCAGCATCATTATCCCTTTGAAAATAAGGAAGTATTTGAAAAGCAGTTCCCGGCCCAGTTTATCTCCGAGGCCGTGGACCAGACCCGGGGATGGTTCCACTCTCTGATGGCAGAGTCCACCCTGCTTTTCAACAAGGCCCCTTATGAGAACGTCATTGTGCTGGGCCATGTGCAGGACGAGAACGGCCAGAAGATGAGCAAGAGCAAGGGCAATGCGGTGGATCCTTTTGAAGCCCTGGCCCAGTACGGCGCAGATGCCATCCGGTGGTATTTCTACACCAGCTGCGCTCCCTGGCTGCCCAAGCGTTTCTCCGGCAAAATTGTGCAGGAGGGGCAGAGAAAGATCATGGGAACGCTGTGGAATACCTATGCTTTCTATATTCTGTACGCCAGCATCGACAATTTTGACGCTACAAAATACGCGCTGGATTACCACAAGCTGCCGGTGATGGACAAATGGCTGCTCTCCCGGCTTAATACCGTGGTGGGCCAGGTGGACGAGAACCTGGACAAATACCGCATTCCCGAGGCGGCCACAGCCCTGGAGGACTTCGTGGACGAGATGAGCAACTGGTATGTGCGCCGCAGTCGTGAACGCTTCTGGGCCAAGGGCATGGAGCAGGATAAGATAAATGCCTACATGACCCTGTATACGGCGTTGGTGACCATCTGTAAAACCGCGGCTCCCATGATTCCTTTTATGACCGAGGACATCTACCAGAATCTGGTGCGCGGCATAGACGATACTGCCCCCGAGAGCATCCATCTGTGCGATTTCCCGGTGGTGCATGAGGAGTGGATCGACAAGGCCCTGGAGGAGTCCATGAAGGACGTGTTGGCCGTGGTGGTCATGGGCCGGGCCTGCCGCAACGATGCGGCCATCAAGAACCGACAGCCCATTGGCAGAATGTATATCAAGTCGGAGGTCTGCCTGGATGATTTCTATGTGGATATCATCAAGGAGGAATTGAATGTTAAGGAAGTGAGTTTCACCGATGATGTGCGGGAATTCACCTCCTACAATTTCAAACCCCAGCTGCGTACCGTAGGTCCCAAGTACGGCAAACAGTTGGGCGGCATCCAGAAGAAGCTGGGCAGTCTGGACGGCAATGCGGCCATGGAGGAATTGAAGGCCAGCGGTCTGCTGCGTTTTGAAGTAGAGGGTGCGGCTGTGGAACTTACCGAAGAGGATCTGCTGATCAGCATGGCTCAGAAAGAGGGCTATGTATCTCAGGAGGACAATCGCATGACCGTGGTGCTGGACACCAATCTGACGGAGGAATTGATCGAGGAGGGATTTGTCTACGAGATCATCAGCAAAATCCAGACCATGCGCAAGGACGCGGGATTTGAGGTGATGGATCACATCCGGGTATCCTTTGGGGGCAACGCCAGGATTTCCGCCATCGCGGAGAACAACCGGGAGGCCATCTGCGGCAAGGTGCTGGCCCGGGAACTGACGGCGGATGTCTCTTATGAGGTATCCAGAGAGTGGAATGTGAATGGTGAGACCGTGACGGTCAGCCTGGAGAAAATCTGAGAAACAAACAGAGCGGCGGCGGGGATACCTGCAGCCGCTCTGCTTTGCACCTGCCATATTTGGATTATTTCGCTTTTCAGGCGGAAAACAGTTGGCACAGGTGGGAATATTTGTTATAATATATAGCCACAGGTTATGTGATAGAAAACGCTGGGAGACGTTCTGAAAGCGGATTCTATTTCGTCGGCATGACAAAACCAAGCAGAAAAGGAGAACAAGCATGAGCATGACAAGTACCACGACAACCAAGAAGCTGAAGTTCGACAAAGAACTTTTCAAGAGAAGCGTGCAGTACAATACAAAGACCCTGTACCGCAAGAATCTGGATGAGGCCAGCCCTCAGCAGATTTTCCAGGCGGTTTCTTATGCTATAAAAGACCAGATCGTGGAAGACTGGATGGATACCCAGAAGGCCTATGAGAAGCAGGATGCCAAGATGGTGTATTATCTGTCCATGGAATTTCTGATGGGGCGTGCCCTGGGCAACAACCTGATTAACATGATGGCTTACAAGGAGGCCCGGGAGGCGCTGGAGGAACTGGGGCTGGATCTGAATATTGTGGAGGATCAGGAGCCGGACGCAGCGCTGGGCAACGGCGGCCTGGGACGTCTGGCGGCCTGTTTTCTGGATTCCCTGGCCACACTGGGCTATCCCGCATACGGCTGCGGCATCCGTTACCGCTATGGTATGTTCAAGCAGCAGATTCGCGACGGCTACCAGGTAGAGGTGCCGGACAACTGGCTGGTGGACGGCAATCCCTTTGAACTGCGCAGACCCGAGTACAGAAAAGAAGTAAAGTTCGGCGGCTATGTGACCGTGAGACGGGACGAGAGCGGCAGGGAGTACTTCTCTCAGGAGGGCTATCAATCCGTCAACGCCATTCCTTTTGACCTTCCCATTCTGGGCTATGGCAACCATGTCGTGAATACCCTGCGCATCTGGGATGCGGAGCCGGTGGTGTGCTTCCAGCTTGACTCCTTTGACAAGGGGGATTACCAGAAAGCGGTGGAGCAGGAGAACCTGGCCAGAAATATCGTGGAAGTGCTCTATCCCAACGACAATCATTACGCGGGCAAAGAACTGCGCCTGAAACAGCAGTATTTCTTCATCTCCGCCTCCGTGCAGGCGGCCGTGGCGAAATATATGCGTACCCACAGCGACATCCGAAAATTCTATGAGAAAGTAACCTTCCAGCTCAACGACACCCATCCCACGGTTGCCATCGCGGAATTGATGCGCATCCTGATGGACGAGTACTATCTGACCTGGGACGAGGCCTGGACAGTGACCACCAGAACCTGCGCCTATACCAATCACACCATCATGGCCGAGGCGCTGGAAAAATGGCCGATTGAACTGTTCTCCAGGCTGCTGCCCCGGATTTACCAGATTGTGGAGGAGATCAACCGCAGATTTATCCTTGAGATCGAGAAAAAATACAGCAATGTGCCCGGCGTCAATGTGCAGGACAAGATCCGTAAGATGGCTATCATCTATGACGGACAGGTGAAGATGGCTCATCTGGCCATTGTGTCCGGCTACTCGGTGAACGGAGTGGCAAGGCTGCACACGGAGATATTGAAAAACCAGGAATTGAAGGATTTCTATGAGATGTTCCCGGAGCGATTTAATAACAAGACCAATGGCATCACCCAGAGACGCTTTCTGCTGCACGGCAATCCGCTGCTGGCGGACTGGGTTACGGACCACATCGGCAACGAGTGGATCACGGACCTGCCTCAGATCAGCCGGCTGAAAATCTATGCGGACGACGTAAAGGCCCAGCAGGAATTTATGAATATCAAGTATCAGAACAAGGTGCGTCTGGCAAAATATATCCTGGAGCACAACGGCGTGGAAGTGGATCCCCGTTCCATCTTTGACGTGCAGGTGAAGCGTCTGCATGAGTACAAGAGGCAGCTTCTCAACATCCTGCATGTGATGTATCTGTACAACGAGCTCAAGGAGCATCCGGACAGGGAGTTCTATCCCAGGACCTTTATCTTCGGCGCCAAGGCGGCTGCGGGTTACCGCAATGCCAAGCTGACCATCAAGCTGATCACCTCCGTGGCGGATGTGATCAACAACGATGCCTCCATCGGCGGCAAGATCAAGGTGGTGTTTATCGAGAACTACAATGTATCCAACGCGGAAATCATTTTTGCCGCTGCGGATGTGTCCGAGCAGATTTCCACGGCCAGCAAGGAGGCTTCCGGCACGGGCAACATGAAATTCATGCTCAACGGCGCTCTGACCCTGGGCACCATGGACGGCGCCAATGTGGAGATCGTGGAGGAGGTAGGGGAGGAGAACGCCTTTATCTTCGGCCTGTCCTCCGATGAAGTAATCAATTACGAGAACCATGGCGGTTACAACCCCATGGAAATCTTCAACAATGACCAGGATATCCGCAAGGTGTTGATGCAGTTGATCAACGGCACATATTCTCATGACACGGAGATGTTCCGTCACCTGTACAATTCCCTGCTGAACACCCAGAGCACCTCCAAGGCGGACACCTACTTTATTCTGAAGGATTTCAAGGCTTATGCGGAAGCCCAGAAAAAAGTGGAAGCGGCCTACAAAGACGAGGCAGGCTGGGCCAGAAGCGCCATCCTGAACGTGGCCTGCTCTGGCAAGTTCACCTCCGACAGGACCATTCAGCAGTATGTGGACGAAATCTGGCATCTGGACAAAATGACAATGGTATAAGGGGGCGGGAACTTTTATGATTAAATTATTTGACGGAGGAGCCTATCTGCTGCGGGGATCCGAGATCATTCCGGACGGCAGCGAGGCCCAGGCTGCCATTGAGGCCAGTATCGGCAGGGAGGTCACCAAGGAGGAGGCCGCTCAAAACACCATTGCCTGCGGTATTTTGCAGAGCCACAATACCTCGGGCAGCAAGGAAAAGCTGAAAATCCGATTTGATAAGCTGACCAGCCATGACATCACTTTCGTGGGGATTATCCAGACCGCCAGGGCGTCGGGACTGACTAAATTTCCCATGCCCTATGTCCTGACCAACTGTCACAATTCCCTGTGCGCAGTGGGCGGCACCATCAACGAAGACGATCACATGTTTGGCCTTTCCTGTGCCAAAAAATACGGCGGCATCTATGTACCTCCCCATCAGGCGGTAATCCATCAGTTTGCCAGGGAGATGCTGGCCTGCGGCGGCGGCATGATTCTGGGCTCGGATTCCCACACCCGCTACGGCGCGCTGGGAACCATGGCCGTGGGTGAGGGCGGCCCTGAACTGGTAAAACAGCTTTTAAATCAGACCTATGACATCAATATGCCCGGCGTGGTGGGCGTGTATCTGACCGGGGAACCGGTCCGGGGCGTAGGCCCCCAGGATGTGGCGCTGGCCATTATCGGGGCCGTGTTTGCCAATGGATATGTGAAAAATAAGGTGATGGAGTTTGTGGGTCCCGGCGTGGCCTCCCTGAGTGCGGATTTCCGTATCGGCGTGGATGTGATGACCACCGAGACCACCTGCCTGTCCTCTATCTGGCAGACGGACGGCCAGATCAGGGAATTCTACCAGATTCACGGCAGGGAAGAGGACTATGTGGAACTGATACCGGGGGAAGTGGCTTACTATGACGGCATGATCACTGTGGATTTGTCCAAGGTGCGTCCCATGATCGCCATGCCCTTCCATCCCAGCAACACCTATACCATCGAGGAACTCAACGCCAACCTGGCGGATATTCTGGAGGAGACGGAAAAGCGTGCCAAGGTGAGCCTGGGCGGGGCGGTGGAATTCCATCTGAAGGACAAGATCAAAGACGGCAAATTCCTGGTGGACCAGGGCATTATCGCAGGCTGTGCGGGCGGCGGTTTTGAGAATATCTGTGCCGCGGCGGACATTCTGAAGGGAAAGTACATCGGCAGCGACGGCTTTACCCTGAGCGTATATCCGGCCTCCATGCCCGTATATATGGAACTGATTAAAAACGGCTGCGCCGCCGCTATTCTGGAGACCGGCGCGGTGATGAAGACCGCTTTCTGCGGCCCTTGTTTCGGTGCGGGGGATACTCCTGCCAACAATGCTTTCAGCATCCGCCATTCCACCCGGAACTTCCCCAACAGGGAAGGCTCCAAGCTGCAGAACGGCCAGATTTCCTCTGTGGCTCTGATGGATGCCCGTTCCATTGCGGCTACTGCCGCCAATCAGGGGGTACTGACTCCCGCCACGGAGTTTGACGGTACAATCGGCAAATACAAATATCATTTTGACAGCAATATCTACGCCAACAGGGTGTTTGATTCCCATGGCGCGGCAGACCCGGAGGCGGAGATCGTGCTGGGGCCCAATATCAAGGATTGGCCGGAGATGGGGGCGCTGCCGGAGAATATGGTGCTGCGGGTGGTCAGTGAGATTCATGACCCCGTGACCACCACGGACGAGTTGATTCCTTCCGGAGAGACATCCAGCTACCGCTCCAATCCCCTGGGACTGGCGGAATTCACCCTGTCCCGTAAGGACCCTGCCTATGTGGACCGGGCCAAGGACATTCAGAAGGCGGAGAAGGCCCGTATGGCGGGAGAACATCCCTGCCAGGCGCACCCGGACGTGAAGCCTGTCATGGGGGCGGTGAAGCAGCAATTCCCGGAAGTAAATCACACCAATACCGGCTTTGGGTCCACCATTTTCGCGGTTAAGCCCGGCGACGGTTCTGCCAGAGAGCAGGCCGCAAGCTGCCAGAAGGTGCTGGGGGGCTGGGCCAACATCGCCCATGAGTATGCCACCAAGCGTTACCGTTCCAACCTGATTAACTGGGGGATGCTGCCGTTCCTGATCCCGGAGGGGGAGCTTCCCTTCCGCAATCTGGACTATCTGTTTATCCCCGGGATTCGGGCCGCCGTGGAGAACGGCACGGAGAAAATCAAGGCGTATGTGGTGAGGCCCCAGAACCAGCAGTCTGAAGGACAGCAGTTCCAGGAACCGCAGTTCCAGGAACTGCAGGAATTTACCATGGGACTGGGCGAGTTGACCGATGAGGAGCGCCAGATCATCCTGAAAGGCTGCCTGATTAATTATAACCGCGTGTGATATGACAATCTCCCGGCCAGACCAAGGTCAGGGCCGGGAGGGAATAGGGATAAAGAGAGGAAGATATGGAACAACCGAAAGCAATCAACAACCCAATGCTGGTGGGAGCCATGGAGTTGTTAAAAGCGGACAATTCCACCAAGCACCGTGACTTTTTTCTGCAGGAACTGCTGAAGGCACATTTCCTCACCCCCGCCACTGTGACACCCAAGCCGGAGAGGGACGCGGACGGCGTGGTGCGGATGCAGCCGGACAGCCAGGTGCAGGTACCCATGCTCAGTTCCCGGGAGGGCATACGGTATTTTATGGCCTTTACGGATATACAGGAATTAAAGAAATGGGTGAAAAACCTGGAGGAGGGCCAGCAGTTGTTCGTATTTGGATTCCAGGACTTTGCGGGCATGGTAAGAAGGACGGACAGTCAGTGTGATGGTTTTGCCATTAATCCGGGCGGGGCGAACATCCGGGTTACCCGCAATATGATCGAGACGATCCAGGAAGCCCTGGCCGGCGGAAAGCCGCCGCAGGGATGATGAATTGTACAGGGGGCAGCTATGAGATATGTGGTAATGTTGACCGGAAACAACAGGATGGCAATCAATGATTTTTTTACCTATATGGATATGAGCCTTGAGTGCATTAATACCTCCAGTCGGTATGAAGATATTATTAACCATCTGAAATATATTACTCCCGATGTGTTCGTGTACTGCCTGTATGGGGAGTCGCCGGACGATATCAAGCGCTTCGCCAATGTGGAACACAAATTCACGGAGCAGGATATCCCCATCGTCATTGTGGGGAATCGGGATGAATGCGAGCAGTTTTCCAAAATCGCGCCTTCCATAGAGGTAACTGTTTTCCAGCGGCCCATTTCCGCGCAGAAGCTGGAACACCAGATTGTGGAAATGTTGGAGAAAAGGAGAGCAAGGCAGAAGTCTGCTCTGCAAGAGGATAGCGGTGACGAGGAGGATATACAGCCTGTCAATGCCGCCGGGGCGACGGGGGATCAAGAAGCCTCTTCCTCACAGCCGGCCTCCGGCCCGGCCCGGAAGCATATCCTCATCGTGGACGATGACAGCAGTGTTCTGAAACTGCTCAAAACCTATCTGGGGGAGCGCTATGATGTGGCCACTGCGATCAACGGTAAAGTGGCAATGAAATTTCTGGAGAGTAAAAGGACGGATCTGGTACTGCTGGACTATGAAATGCCCGGAGAGAATGGGGCGACTGTCCTGAGCCAGATACGTGATAACCCCAGGACACAGAATCTTCCTGTGATCTTTTTAACCGGCGTCACGGTGCGTGCAAAGATTCAGGAGGTGCTGGCACTGAAAATACAGGGATACCTCTTGAAGCCTATCGACATGGAGAAAGTGGCCTCCACCATCAAGGGCGTCCTGGGCTGAAAGAGAAGCGGGGATTAAGGAGGATGTAATGGACACAGCCAAAGCGGCAGGAGAGATGGAGAATCTGCTCCTGACGGACCTGATTGACATAGAGACGCTGCGCCGGATACAGGATTCCTTTTCCGATGTGGCAGGGGTTGCCTCCCTGATTACGGACAGAGAGGGGGCCACCATCACCGAAGGGGCCCGTTTCACGGAATTTTGTGCCCGATATGTGCAGGCCTCGGAGAAGGGGAAGAAACGGTGCGAACAGTGTTATCGCATTGGCGCGGAGGCTGCTCAGGAGGGAGCTCCCTTTGCCTATCACTGTCATGGGGGGCTGGCTAATTTTGCTGTGCCTATTGTAGTTTCCGGCTATAAAATGGGGTGCTTTATCTGCGGCCAGATGCTGACGGAGGCTCCGGACGAAGAGTTAATCCGTAAGCTGGCACAGGATATTGGCGTGGATCCCCGGGAACTGACAGAAGCAGTCCGCAAAGTGGACATTGTCAGGGAGGAGGATATAAAAAGTAAGATCAACGCCCTGTCCAATATTGCGAATATCGTTTCCGGTATCGCCTTTAATAAGCACCAGTTAAATGTAAAGAACCAGGAACTGTTGAAATCCTCCAATATGAAATCGGATTTCCTGGCAAATATGAGCCATGAGATACGTACGCCCATGAATGCGATTATCGGTATGGCGGAAATGGCACTGCGGGAGGATCTTCCTACTCTGGCGAGGGATTATGTGGGCCAGATCAAGGCTTCGGGCCAGACACTATTGACAATCATCAATGACATTCTGGATTTTTCCAAGATAGAATCCGGCATGATGGCCATCAATAAGACGGAATATGAGCCCATGTCCGTAGTCAATGATGTGGCAAACATTATCATGACGCGGATCGGCAGCAAGGAACTGGAACTGACGGTGGATGTGGACCCGAACATTCCCAGTAAGCTGCGGGGTGACAATATCCGTATCAAACAGGTCATCATCAATCTGGCGAACAATGCCGTCAAGTTTACAAAGATGGGGAATGTGCATCTGCAGATAGGCTATCGGCCCAAAGAGGCGGGGCAGATGGACCTTCTCGTTGCGGTATCCGATACCGGAAGCGGCATCAGGGAGTGCGACAAAGACAAACTCTTCAAGTCTTTCCAGCAGCTGGACAGCAAGCGCAATCGGAACATCGAGGGAAGCGGTCTGGGACTGGCGATCTGTAAACAGTTGGTTTCTCTCATGCATGGCGAGATCCGGGTGGAAAGCGAGTACGGCCAGGGAAGCACTTTCTCCTTTGTCATTCCCCAGGATATTATAAGTCCTGTTCCCTGTGTCAGGCCGGTCAAGGAAACGTTGCAGGCACTGGGACTTTTGGCCGGTGATTATGTCGCAAAGCAGATAGAGACGGATATGCAGAGGCTGGGAGTAAATTACCAGGGGCTTGCCTCCGATAGGGATCTGGCCAGGATGGATCCACAGAAGATACAGAAAATACAGTATCTGTTCGTGGAACATTCTCTTATGTCCGACGCGGTTCAGGCATTTTTAAAATCCAACCCGGATATTACCGGCGTGGTGCTGGCGGATTACCGCGAGGTGCGTCCTTACGCTTTGGGGAATGTCTGCATCATCAAAAAGCCCCTGTATGTTCTGGGGCTTGCGGGTATCCTCCACGGAGAAAAGACGGAAACAGGTTACAATCGGCTTGATGCGGAGGATTTCTATTTTGTAGCTCCGGATGCCGAAATATTGGTGGTGGACGACAATGCCATCAACCTGACGGTGGCAAGAGGGCTTTTGAGTCCGCTGGAAATGAAGATCGATACGGCCCATAGCGGCGGGGAGGCGGTATTCAAGGCCACCAACAAAAAGTATGATCTGGTCTTTATGGACCACATGATGCCCGGGATGGACGGCCTGGAGGCCACGCAGATCATTCGGCATACCCTGGGGGAAAACGGGCAGATTCCCATCCTTGCCCTGACGGCCAACGCCGTTGAGGGCACTCGGGAGATGTTTATCAATGGGGGAATGAATGATCTGGTGACTAAGCCCATTGAACTGAAGGATATCGTTTCAAAACTCCGAAAATGGCTGCCCTCAGATAAAATCCGCAAAAAGCGGAGCGCATCCAAGGACAGGGAGACATGGAAAAACAAGCCGGGAGAGATGTCGGCCCAGGCGACGGATATTTCCATCAATGGCCTGGATGTGCAGAAGGCAGTGGGATTTTTGGGCAGCGAAGACTTGTTCTGGGCTGTGCTTAAAGAGTACTACCGTGTCATGGACAAAAAACAGGCTCTGATTCGGAAATATGAGCAGGAAGAACGTTGGCGGGAATACACCATTGAAGTCCATTCCCTGAAAAGCGCCTCCCGCCAGATTGGCGCTTTTGAACTTGCGGAGACGGCGGAGCAGATGGAGGCCGCCGGAAATGCCCGAAACGGAGAATTGATCCATAAGGTCACACCGGGGATGCTGGCGGAGTACAGCTTTTATAAAGAGATTTTAGCGCCCTATTTCACCGGGCAGGAAAAGGCAAAGAGTGAGAAGCAGGCCTATGGCGGGCAGCTGAATCTTCTGTTTGTCAAGATGCGGGACGCTTTGGAAAATCTGGATATGGATGTCATGGAGGAAGTGGTAAAGGATATGGACCAATACTCTTACGGAGACGTCCAGGATGAATTATTTGAACAACTGAAAACCGCCGTGGACGATATGGACACGGAGAGATGCGAGGAGATTCTGAACACATGGGAAGCAGGCCTGTAGGGCATTGCTTCCCTTTTGTTTTATTGAACACTGTTTTCCGTATAATTTGTTTTCGTCAGGGTAAGAATATCCATTGAGTAAGCAAGGCAATTCTCAATATGAAAATAAAGGGTAGAAGAGTCCGCGTCAGCGGACGGGAGGTGTTCATGAGACAAAACAACAGGAAACAAAATATCAAAAAAGAGAGGATCATTATGATCGCGTCATCGGCTTTCGTGATGGCGGCGCTGACCATGACGGGAGTGTATATGAAGGAGAACAGCGCCCAGAACCAGGACGATGGCTACAGCATTGACTTCACCGGAATAGAGAGTCAGGCCGAGGACGGCATCCAGGAGGCAGGGGATGCGCAGAAGCCCCACAATGCCGTGACCTATCCCCAGGGAGACGATGCGATGCAGGAGGTTCCGGAGGATGATCTGGACTATCTGCCCATGGAGGAAGCCGGTTCCTCGCTGATTCAGATTCCCGGCCTCACCGACGGCGTCCGCTCGGAGGCAGATGTGGCCAGCGATGAGCAGCTTGCCATGTTGGAGGAGCAGAAAGCCACGGAAAAGCAGCCGGAAGAGAAGGATGACAAACCCCAGGATAGCGGCGCCGCTGCCACGGAGCCGATTCGGGAGCAGACTCCCCCGGCAGTGGAACAGCCCGTTTTGGAGCAGATTGCTCCAGAGCAGCCTGCTTTGGAACAGCCGGTGTTAGAGCAGTCTGTTCTGGCGGAGGAACAGCCTGTATGGGATACCCAGGATGTGAGGACATTGGCGTTTTCTTCTGATCAGGGCCTGGTGCGTCCCGTGTCGGGAGATATCCTGATCCCCTACAGCATGGATCGCACTGTGTATTTTACCACATTGGATCAATATAAATACAATCCTGCCACCGTGTACCGGGTGGAAGAAGGAACCCAGGTAATGGCCTGCGCCGAGGGCCGGGTGGCTTCCGTATTCAGAAATGAGGAAATCGGACAGGCAGTGACTCTGGACCTGGGCAACGGATACCAGGTGGTCTACGGACAGCTGCAGGCTCTGAATGTGGCGGAAGGGGATTATGTGAATCCCGGGCAGATTATCGGGTCCGTGGCGGCACCCACCATCTACTACAGCCTGGAGGGAAGCAATCTGTATTTCCTGCTGGAGCAGGACGGCGCAGCCCTGGATCCCCAGAATATGTATTTCTAAAAATTTGTCCGGGAATATGCGGAACTCAAAAGCCAAAAACAGCATATTCCCGGACAGAGCACTGAGCGAGATACGGACGCGGGAGCGGCCGGATCTTGCTCACAGGCTGGTGCACTGGCAGGGAATATGCAGAACTCTATATAAGAAGGGACATGTGCGGGATATGGAGATCATTAACGGCCAAATTCATACCATGGGGGCGCAGGGCGTCATAAAACACGGCGCGGTCCGGGTGGAAAACGGCAAAATAGCCTGGGTGGGAACCATGAGGCAGTGGCAGGAAATGCGTCATGCGGATGGGGCGGGCAGTATACTGGACGGCTCGGACCAGATCCTGGACGCAGGCGGCGGCTGGGTAATGCCCGGTATTATCGAGGCGCACTGCCATATGGGAATCACCGAGGAAAAAAAGGGCATGGAGGGAGACGACTGCAATGAGACAGTGGATCCCGTCACGCCCTGGCTGCGGGCCATAGACGCCATCAACAGCATGGATGCCGCCTTCGATGATGCTGTGCGGGCAGGCATCACGGCCGCCATGGTGGGCCCCGGCAGTTCCAATGTGGTGGGAGGGCAGTTCGCCCTGATCAAAACCCATGGCAGAAGGATTGACGATATCCTTGTGAAGGCTCCTGCGGCCATGAAAGTGGCTTTTGGAGAGAATCCCAAGGTCAATTATTCCGGACAGGGTAAGAGCCCTTCCACCCGCATGGCCATAGCCGGGATGCTGCGACGGGAATTGTTCGAAGCCCGGGATTACTGGCAGCGGAAAAGCAGGGCTGTGGAGCAGGGGGAAGACTTTCAGGAAGATTTTACAAAGGAATGCTGGATTCCGGTACTGCGCCGGGAAATTCCCTTGAAGGCCCATGTACACAGGGTGGACGATATTTTTACAGCCATTCGGATCGCCAGAGAATTTGGCCTGGATATGACTCTGGATCATTGCAGTGAAGGCCATCTGATCGCGCAGGAACTGGCCAAGGAGGGCTTTCCCGCCATCGTGGGGCCGGACCTGACCAGCCGCAACAAAATCGAGGTGCAGAACGTGGCGTTCAAGACCGCCGGAGTACTGGCCCGGGCCGGGGTGCGGCTGGCCATCACCACGGACCATCCGGTGTCCCAGATCCAGTCCCTGCCTCTCTGCGCCGGGCTGGCCGTGAAAGCGGGACTTCCTCTGGAAGAGGGACTAAAGTCCATTACCGTGAATGCGGCTTCCATCTGCGGCGTGGCAGACAGGATGGGGTCGCTGGAACCGGGAAAGGATGCGGATATCGCCATCTTTACCGGGAACCCAATGGAAGTGTTCACCCAGACTCTGTACACCCTGATTGACGGAAGGCTGGTATATGAGAAGGACGGCAGAGACTGAAATGTTTTCCACACAATCCCCGGAAAGACTTTACCACGGGACTTAATTTTGCTATACTAGGGAATGAAATTGGGTATTGAGCAAGATACGGACACGTATGTGGCCGGATGTTGCTCACAGGAAACGGTGTTGGAAGGGAACTTGCGGAACTAAAACAGCATGTTCCCGAACAACGCATTGAGCAAGATACGGACACGTATGTGGCCGGATGTTGCTCACAGGAAGCTGCGTTGGAAGGGAACTTGCGGAACTTTAATAGGAGGCAGATGGTGGGACTGAACAGGGGAATTAAAAGGATCGTTTCATATCTGCTTTGCCTTTGTCTGGCGGCGGGCTTTTGGGGCTGCGGCTGGGTGGGAGAACTGGAGGAGAACAGTGCTTCGGGAGATCTGGGGCAGCTGCAGGCGGGAGGAGACGGAGTCTCCGGGCAGGATATGTTCAAGCTGCTGCCGGAAGCGGAACTGGATTATCAGGTGCCGGAGCAGTATCCCGGGATCTGGGTCAGTCTGGGAGGATATGACAGCAAGGGCAGCAAGGAGGTATATTTTTGCGGGCGCAGCCTGCCGGAGACTTTTCGGATCATGGATACCGCCACAGGGCAATGCGTTTATACGGGACGGCTGGAAGAAGCCAGTTACGATGAAGATACCGGGGAATATAACAGTTATGGGGACTTTTCGGACTTCGTGGATGTGGGTGAGTATTACATAGATTGCGATATCATCGGCAAGTCTTATTCCTTTGCCCTGCAGGAAGGGCGGCTGCAGGAGCAGTTCCGCCAGGCCATGGCCAGGCTTCAGCAGCAGGGGCAGGAGTTGTCCCCGGGGATAGAAGCTGTCCGGGATATGCTGCAGCAGATCATCTGGGTGTTGCTCTCCTATGAACTTTATCCCGATGTGTATGAGGACGGGGACGGCAACCAGATTCCGGATGTTCTGGAGTATATGACAGAGGCCGTGCGGGTCATTGTGGGCCGGCAGGAATCTGCGGAACCGGACGAATTGACTTATGAACTGGCGGCGGCACTGTCAAAATACAGCCATTCCTATCAGAAGTATGACAGCAAATACGCTACGGATATCATTCAGCTGGCGGCAGGATTGTGGCAGCAGGCCGAAAAGGCCCGGGCAGGCCGGGACGGGATCGCCGGGGAGCAGGCACGGCTGATGGCGGCGGCGGAACTGTATCGGGCCACTGGCCAGCAAAAATACGCGGCAGTGCTGGAGGCGTCCGAAGGAGGCCTTATGCAGAAGGCCCAGGAGGAAGCCTTTGGCCGGTATGACTATTTGGCGGCAGTCACCTATATCGCCACCAAACAGAGAGTGGATATGGAATTGTGCAACAGGCTGATCCGGGTGGTGATGAACCGTGCGGAAGAGATTGCGGCGGGAATTCCCAGGCTGGCCTACAGGGAAGTGAATCAGGGAAAAACTGCCTTAGACGATATGATGTGGGATATGGCACTTCTGTCGGTGGTGGATTATGTAATCACCAATTATGAGTACGGTCATATAATAGAGAGCCAGTATTATTTCCTGTGGGGGCGCAATGCCAAGTCCTACTGTTTCTGGGAACAGGACATCAGCCAAAACCCCGCCTGGACGGCCTGTTATCTGATGATGCTCAGTGAGATGCGGACCCATGGGTAATGCGGAACCTTAATGATAGAGGAGAACTTTATGGAGATGACATATCGGGGCCTGAAGGTCCAATACATAGAGCAGGGGCAGGGGCCGTTGGTGGTATTGTTCCATGGCTGGGGAGCCAACAAGGAACTGTTTCGGGCCGTCATTGACACCCTGGCTGCGCAGTACCGGGTGGCGGCCCCTGACACCCCGGGCTTCGGCGGCAGCCAGGAGCCGGAAGAACCCTGGAGTCTGGAGGATTACTGCGCTTTTTCCAAGGCATTCATCGACCATGTGGCGGGACCGAAAGATGGGGAGGTGATCCTGGCGGGACACTCCCATGGAGGACGCACTCTGATCCGGCTGGTGGGCGGGGGTATGCTGGAGCGGAAAGTCAAAAAGCTGATTCTCATAGACAGCGCAGGGATCGTCCATGAAAAGACGCCGCAGCAGCAGCGCCGGATCAGGCGGTACAAGAGAGGTAAAAAACTGCTGAGTCTGCCGCCGGTAAAAGCGCTCTTTCCCCATGCGCTGGAGAAACTGCAGAGTAAATCCGGCTCAGCGGATTACCGCATGGCTTCTCCTGTCATGAGGCAGAGTATGGTGAAAGTGATCAACCAGGACCTGCGGGAGTATCTGCCACGGATACAGGCGGAAACCCTGCTGGTATGGGGGGACCAGGATCAGGACACACCGCTCTCGGACGGAGAGTTGATGGAACGGCTGATTCCGGGTTCCGGGCTGGCGGTGCTGGCCGGGGCAGGGCATTTCAGCTTTTTGGACCGGCAGTACCAGTTTCTGGCGGTGATGCGGTCTTTTCTGGGAATACAGGGATGAGTGAATCCGATCCTGCGGGGGTGTATATATGATAAACGCGTTTTTTATACTGATATTTGTGACGGCTCTGGCAGCCATCACGCTGGGGGTGCGGTATACGCTGCATATGTTCCAGCAGGGCTCCTACCAGTACCGCTCTTACTGGCGGTATATGAAAACCCATCCGGTCATGACGCTGCTGCCGCTGGCGGGGGCAGTCCCTCTATTGGGCTGTCTGATGGAAGGGAAATCCCTGGCGGCTGTCCTTCTGCTCCAGGCGCTGGAATGGTTCTGCCTGCTTCTGCTGGTGTTTCTGTACCGTCCCAGGGCGGCCAAGAAAAAGCTGGTGATCACCGCCCGGGTGAAGCGTCTTATTGCCACCACGGCGCTGCTTTACGGGCTGGCCTGTCTGGCGGTGTGGGCAATGGCTGGCCTCTCCTGGTGGTCCCTGTTTGCCCTGGCCATGCTGGGGGCCATGGCCGGTCCCTATGTGGTGCTGCTGGCCAATCTGGTGAACAGGCCTGTGGAGAAGGGGATCAATCGGTATTATGTGCAGGACGCCCGGCGGATGCTGAAGGCCTGCCCCGACTTGAAGATCATCGGCATCACAGGCAGCTACGGCAAAACCAGCGTAAAATATTATCTCCACACTTTGCTGAGCGCCCGATACGATGTGCTGATGACCCCGGAAAGTTTCAACACTCCCATGGGGGTGGTGAAAACCATTCGGGGGAGCCTGAAAGCCACCCATGAGATTTTTCTGTGTGAAATGGGGGCCAGACATGTGGGGGATATCAAGGAAATCTGCGATATCGTGGACCCTCAGATCGGTGTGATCACCTCCCTGGGTTACCAGCATCTGGAGACCTTTAAATCCCTGGACAACATCGTGGGAACCAAGCGGGAGTTGTTTGACGCCCTGCCGGAGGGAGGGCCCAGATTCGTAAACGGCGATAACGAGTTTGTAAAACAGTATGGTGTGAACCAAAAAGCCGTTACCTACGGCCTGGAGGAGGGCAATGCCTATCGAGCCACCGATCTGGAGTACAACGAAAAGGGAACCCGCTTTACGGTGCAGGCTCCGGACGGCAGCCGGGAGGAATTCACCACCAGGCTGCTGGGCGAACACAATGTGATCAATATCACCGGAGCCATCGCCCTGTCCCATGAACTGGGCATCCCTCTGGAGAAGCTGAAAATTCCGGTGCGCCGCCTGGAAGGGGCTCCTCACCGGCTTCAGCCCATCGCCAGAGGCAACACGATTATCATTGACGACGCCTACAATTCCAATCCCAACGGGGCGCACATGGCCTTAAAGACGCTGGGTATGTTCCGGGGTGTGCGGGTACTGGTAACACCCGGTATGGTGGAACTGGGAGAGCAGGAAGACCATTACAATTATGAGATGGGCAAAGAGGCCGCCCGGCATTGTGACTATATTGTGCTGGTGGGCCGCAGACAGACGGAGAGCATCGCCAGGGGCGTGATGGACGCGGCGTTTGACAGGGAACATTTCTATGTGGCGGAGAATTTACAGGACGCCATGAATTATGTATATGGCATAGTCACGAACCAAAAGCTGATCGTGCTGCTGGAGAATGATCTGCCGGACAGCTATTTGTAATGATCCGGGAAAAAGAAAAAGGTCTTGTGATCTTAAGTTGGGAGGAAAGGAATTATGAAAATCAAATTGGCGGTTATTTTCGGCGGAAAGAGCGTGGAACACGAAATTTCGGTGATTTCGGCACTGCAGGCCTGTGAGTACATTGACAGGGAGAAGTATGATATCATCCCTCTGTATATGACCAAGACAGGGGAATTCTATACAGGAGAGCAGATCGGCAACATCGAACGCTATAAAGACATCCCTCTGCTTCTGAAAGAGAGCACCCGGGTGCTTCTTTTAAATGAGGACGGCAGAGTGAATATGGTCCGCTACCCCATGAAGAAGCTGGGCAACAATGTGATGGGCAGTATTGACGTGGCTTTTCCCATTGTCCATGGCACCAATGTGGAGGACGGCACATTACAGGGATATCTTCAGACCCTGGGGCTTCCCTATGTGGGCAGCGATGTGCTGGCCTCTGCCGTAGGCATGAATAAGTATGTGATGAAAACGGTATTCAAGGACAACGGCATCCCGGTGCTGGACTGCAAATGCTATAATCTGGTGGACTTTGAGGACCAGGAGAAGTTGATGGACGGGATTGAAGCCGGATTCTCCTATCCTGTCATTGTCAAGCCCATCAATCTGGGCTCCAGTGTGGGCATCAGCAAGGCAGCCGACAGAGAAGAACTGGAGGAAGCACTGACACTGGCGTTCACATTCGCCCGGAAAGTGCTGGTGGAGCCGGCCATACAGCAGCTTCAGGAGATCAACTGTGCCGTGCTGGGAGACGAACTGGAAGCGGAGGCTTCCGAGTGTGAAGAACCCTTGAATGCCGAGGACATCCTGACATACGAGGACAAATACATCGGCGGGGGCAAGAGCAAGGGAGGCTCTAAGGGCATGGCCAGCCTGAGCCGGGCCATTCCGGCCCACATATCCTCGGAGCGCCGGGAGGAGATTCGGCAGATGGCGGTAAAAGGCTTCCAGTGCCTGGGCTGCAGCGGCGTGGCCCGCATCGACTTCATGATCGACCGGGAGACCGACAGGGTATATCTGAACGAGATCAATACCATCCCCGGCTCTCTGGCTTTTTATCTCTGGGAGCCATTGGGCCTTAAGTACACACAACTGCTGGAGCGTATGATCCAACTGGCGCTGAAACGTCATCGGGAGAATGAGAAGCTGACTTTCTCTTTTGAGACCAATGTGCTGGCAGGAGTGAAGCTGGGAAGCGGTACAAAAGGGGCCAAAGGCAGCAAGCTGTAATCAGCCTGCTGCCTTTTCCATTTCGTCCAGTTCCCGCAGATTGCGGTGGTAGGCTTCCGCCATGATTTTCTGCACATAGCCGCTCAGATTCTTGCGTGTCTCCCGGTCCAGTTCCTGGATGTGGATGGGTTTGCCGTATTCAATGATAACGGTCTGCTTTTTGATCCTGGGCAGATGGTCCTCAAAGATGGCGTTGGTGCCCGACATGGTGATGGGCACAATGGGGGCGCCGGCCTTTTCGGCGATCTTGAAACTGCCCTCGTGGAAGGGCAGGAAGTCCTGGTCGGTGCTGTTGCGGGTCCCTTCCGGGAAAATGCAGATGGAGATGCCGGACTTCACCTTTTCCACGCCCTTCAATATGGTTTTCAAGCCCTTTTTCAGGTCGTTTCTGTCCAGGAACAGGCAGTGCAGAAAATGCATCCACACGTTCAGCAAAGGGTAACGCAGCATTTCCAGTTTGGCCACATAACCGGTGGGACGGGGCACCCGCACATAGGTCAGAATGATGTCATAGTAGCTCCGGTGGTTGCCCACATACAGCACGGCGGTGTCCTTGGGCACATTTTCTTCCCCTTTCACAATAACCCTGGTGCCGGACAGGAAGATCACACAGCGAAACGCCCAGTTGACGATGGCCAGGGAACTTCTGTCTCTGAGGGAAGGGCTGCATTTGCCGATGATCCATTCCGCCAGCATAAGGGGCATTGACAGGATCAGAAATAAGAAAACGAACAACAGTACAAATATCAGTCTAATCATAAGTCCTCCTGAGAATCAAAATGGTAAAACATAGCTGTCTCCGCTATGAAATCCGGGTGCATTTCATACAAGTATAGCATATTTTAGGATATGTGTACATAAGCTAAATTAAAACAACCGGGACGAAAATAGGATGGGAAAGAAAATATTGGCATTACTGTTGTGTCTGGGAACGCTGCTGGGTCTGTGCGGCTGCAGTCTGATGAGTACAGAGGAGGTGAAACTCCGGGATCTGGATTTCACGCTGCTGGGAGAGGAACTGGTGCCGGGGGAACTGGCTGCCATGATCGAGGAGCGCAAGGCAGAGGCTTTTAAGATGACCTACTCCGACAATCAGAACTTATACATATGTGTGGGCTATGGCCAGCAGGAAACCGGCGGTTACAGCATCACCGTGGATGAACTTTACCTCACGGAAGAGGCCGTTCATGTCCAGACCACACTGCTGGGACCGGATGTGTCGGAAAAGGGCAACAAGACGCCCTCCTACCCCTATATCGTGATCAAGACCGAGTATCTGGATCTGCCGGTGATCTGCAAATAGGGCACCATCAGGCGCCGGGAGAAAAAGCATCCGTTTTTTGGCGGGTGCTTTTTATTTCATAAAGAATAGAATACTTGTATACCATTTACTTATGCTAAAAAAGGAAGTATACTAAAGAAAAGTGCAGGGAGGCGGGACATGCTACTGATAGAGAACGGCTATATGATAGACCCCGGGTCGGGCCGGGAAGGCAATTATGATATCCTGACGGAGGGAGACCGGATCAGAAGGATCGGCAGAGGACTTCGGCGGGAGCTGACGGCGGAAGAAAGGGAAAAGTGCCTTATTCTGGATGCGGAGGGTCTGCTGGTGGCTCCGGGTCTGGTGGACGTGCATGTACATTTCCGGGATCCCGGCTTTACCCACAAAGAGGATATCCTGACCGGGGCGAAGGCTGCCGCCAGAGGCGGCTTTACCACTGTGGTGCTGATGGCCAACACCAAGCCCCCCGTGGACACGGAGGAGACACTGCGGTATGTGCTGGAAAAAGGGAAAACCACAGACATCCATGTGGAGACCTGTGCCAATGTGACCCTGGGAATGCAGGGGCGGGAACTGGTGGACATGGACAGGCTGGCCGCCGCGGGGGCGGTGGGATTTACCGACGACGGAATCCCGCTCCTGGATCCGGCCCTGGTCCGGGCGGCCATGGAGAAGGCGGCCCGGCTTCATATGCCCGTCAGTCTCCACGAGGAAGATCCCTCCCTGATCACGGACAACGGCGTCAACCGGGGCCGGGCCAGCGAATACTTCGGCATCGGAGGCTCTCCCAGGGAGGCGGAGATCACCATGGTGGAGCGGGACCTGGGAATCGCCCTGGAGACGGGCGCCAGTGTCAATATCCAGCATATCAGCACCAAAGAGGCGGTGGAACTGGTGCGTAAGGCCCGGGAAAAGGGGCATAATATCCATGCGGAGGCCACACCTCATCACTTCACCCTGACCCAGGAGGCCGTCATACGGCACGGAACCCTGGCCAAGATGAATCCCCCCCTGCGGGAGGAGGAGGACCGGCAGGCCATCCTTCGGGGACTGGCGGAGGGGGTCATCGACCTGATCGCCACGGATCATGCCCCTCACACGGAGGAGGAGAAGGCCCGGGACATTATCCAGGCTCCCAGCGGCATCATCGGCCTGGAAACGGCGCTGCCGCTGGCAGTCACGGAACTGGTGGAAAAAGGATATCTGACCATGAAGGCTGTACTGGAAAAGATGAGTGCCAATCCGGCGGCTCTGTACCGCCTGGACGCGGGGTATCTGGCAGAGGGAGGCCCGGCGGATATTATTCTGGTGGATACTGCCGCAACCCGGGTTTTTACGGAGTATGCCTCCAAGTCCGGTAACAGCCCCTTCACGGGAAGGGAACTCCGGGGCGTGGTCAGAACCACTGTCTGCGGCGGTCGGATCATATACCGGGACAACATGGATTCGGCGCGGAATATAGAAGAAGGAGAGAAATCATGAAAGAAAAAAACATGGCGAGGGTGCTCTTTCAACAGGAAATTGCCCCCCGCATCTGCGATTTGTGGCTGGAGACCACAATGGCGGCTCAGGCTCTGCCGGGCCAGTTTATCGGTTTGTATCCGGAGAATGCGGCCACCCTTCTGCCCAGGCCCATCAGCATCTGTGAGGTCAATGCGGAAAAGACGGCTCTGCGCATTGTCTACCGCATCGCGGGCCAGGGCACCGCGGAGTTTTCCGGGCTGAAAGAGGGTGACCCGGTGGATATCCTGGGAGTGTTGGGCAATGGGTTTCCGCTGGAGGCGGGGCGGGGGAAACGCTGTTTTCTCATAGGCGGAGGCATCGGCATCCCTCCCATGCTGCAACTGGCCAAGACCTTGGAGGCGGAGAAGTCCATCGTCCTGGGCTACCGGGACAGCCATCTGTTCCTGGCGGAGGATCTGGCAAAATATGGAAAGGTCTATGTAGCCACCGAGGACGGCAGTCAGGGGACCAGGGGCAATGTGCTGGACGCCATCGGGGAGAATGCCCTGGAGGCAGACCTGATCTATGCCTGCGGCCCCATGCCCATGCTCCGGGCCGTGAAGCGTTATGCGGCGCAGCGGGGAATCAAGGCCTACATCTCTCTGGAAGAACATATGGCCTGCGGCGTGGGGGCATGCCTGGGCTGTGTGGTAAAGACCCGGGACGTGGATCCCCATTCCCATGTACACAATGCCCGGATCTGCACGGACGGGCCCGTCTTTGACGCGGAGGAGGTGGACATCTGATGAATACACAGGTCAATATTGCAGGGGTAACTTTGAAAAATCCGGTGATGACCGGCTCCGGCACCTTCGGTTCCGGCATGGAATACAGTGAGTTCGTGGACTTGAGCCGCCTGGGAGCGGTGGTGACCAAGGGGGTGGCCAATGTGCCCTGGCCCGGCAATCCCACCCCCAGGGTAGCGGAAGTCTACGGTGGTATGCTCAATGCCATCGGCCTGCAGAATCCCGGCATAGATGTGTTTCTGGAGAGGGATATTCCGTTCCTGAAGCAGTATGACACCCGGATTATAGTGAATGTCTGCGGGAAAACGGAGGAGGATTATCTGGAAGTGGTGGAAAAACTGGGGGATGAACCCGCCGTGGCGCTGCTGGAGATCAATGTGTCATGCCCCAATGTGAAGGAGGGGGCCATCGCCTTTGGGCAGAAGGCGGATGCCCTGTACCGCATCACACAGCAGATCAGGAAAAAGGCCAGACAGCCCATCATCATGAAGCTGAGTCCCAATGTGACGGACATCACGGAGATGGCCAGGGCCGCGGAGGCGGCGGGGGCGGACGCCCTGTCCCTGATCAACACTCTGACGGGCATGAAAATAGACATTCATCGCCGCCGCTTCGCCCTGGCCAACAAAACCGGGGGTATGAGCGGTCCGGCTATCAAGCCGGTGGCCGTGCGCATGGTGTATCAGGCATCCCATGCGGTGAAGATTCCCGTGATCGGCATGGGCGGCATCGCCACCGCGGAGGACGCCATCGAGTTCATCCTGGCGGGGGCCACGGCGGTCAGCATAGGTGCCATGAATTTTGTGGATCCCTACACCACGGTAAAGGTGATCCAGGGAATTGAGGACTATATGAGTCTCTATCATGTGGAGAATATCGCGGACCTGATCGGGGCCGTGGAGTGAGAAAAGCAGGAATAAAACCGAACCTGCCTTCATAAATATACTAATAAGTATAGGCGCCCGCAGGCTCCCGGAGGGAACCTGCGGGGCGGTAAACAGGAGGTAGGTTTTTTGTGGAACTGATTAAGAAAAATATACATATGGACCGCATCAGGACCCAGGCAGTATCCCAGGTCACGCTGGAGGAGGATATGAATATCCCGGATCAGAAGCTGGACGTGAGCAGCCTGTGTTTTGACAGGGCTTCGGTGATGATCGACGAGGTTAAGCCCTATACGGACTATGTACAGGTCCGGGGAAGGCTGTGCTTCGCCGTGCTGTACCATACCCAGGAAGAAGGCTGCGGCCTGGTGACATTGGAGGGCAAGATCCCCTTTGAAGAAAAGATCAATATGCAGGGAGTCCAGGGGAGCGATCTGGTGCATGTGCAGAACACGCTGGAAGATCTGAGGGTGGGCATTATCAATTCCCGCAAACTCAGCATCCAGGCCGTGGCCACGCTGACCGCCCTGGTACAGGAACTCTACGATGAGGAAGCACCCATCGGCCTCTATGGAGAGGACAGCGCGGAATACCGCCGCACACCGGTGGAGGTGGCCCAGATCGCCATCTGCAAGAATGATATTTTCCGGGTAAAAGAGGAGATCGCCCTGCCTGCAAGCTACCCCAATATGTTCCAGATCCTGTGGAGCAGCCTGACGCTGGATGATGTGGAGTGCAAGCCTCTGGAAGGAAAACTCTCGCTGCAGGGGGATCTGCACCTGTTTCTGCTGTACGAGGGAGAGGGGGAGGAACATCCCGTGCGTTCCTTTGAGACCACACTGCCCTTCAGCGGCGCCATGGAATGCCATGGCAGCAGGGACGGCATGATCCCGGACATACACTTTATGATGGGCCAGCAGGAACTGGATATCCGTCCGGATCTGGACGGGGAGGAGAGAATCATCGGCCTGGAGACGGTGCTGGAGATCGACATACGGATCTACGAGGAAGAGCAGACGGAGATACTTACGGATATATACGGTGTCACCCGGGAACTGACCACCATCAGCAGATCTGCTTCCCTTCGGCGGCTTCTGTCCAGGGTAAACGGTAAAATGAAAGTGAACGACCATGTCCGCATCCAGAACAAGGACGCCGGTATTCTCCAGCTGCTGCACAGCCAGGGGACGGTGCAGCCGGATCGGCAGGAGGTGACGGAGGAAGGGCTGGAACTGTGGGGAAGCCTGCAGGTGAAAGTGCTGTATATCACCGGGGCGGACGATATGCCCTATGCCAGCGCCGCGGCCCAGATCCCCTATCATTACACGCTGGAGATCCCGGGCCTTGAGAAAGAAGATATCTGTGATGTGAAGTGCAGTGTGGAACAACTGCAGGTAACCATGCTGGACGGAGAGGAGATGGACGTCAAGGCCGTGCTGGTATTCGGCACCATCGCTTTTAGGAATATTCCGCTGGAACTCATCGGCGATGTGATAGCGGCTCCTCTGGACACCCACAAGCTGGGGACCCTGCCCGGCATGACCGTCTATATCGTCAAGCCCGGGGATAATCTGTGGAACATCGGCAAGCGCTATTATCTGCCGGTGGAGCGGCTGCGGGAACTCAACGAACTTACCAGTGACGAATTGACGCCGGGCCAGAAACTGCTGGTGGTGAAGGGCGGCATGGTATGATCGTTTGATAGGCTGCATGATTGTAAGCCCAACTGCGGATACACAGCATTGAGAAAGCGCAGATGAAAACGGAATACAACAAAGACGCGGCGTTTCTCTATCCCATAACAGGGAATAGGAACGCCGCTTTTTATGTCCTTATGTTATCAGTCTTTAATTCGCCAGTACTCCATACCATTTCTACCTAAAAGTCGTTCCCCCACCATGTCACGACGGATGGTACAGAAATCATCATGGAAATCAGCAATAATAAGATTTACCTCGCGCTCGGAATATATTCGGTCAAAGTCAAATGCTTTGGCAATGACTTCTAAGATAATGCGTTCCTTTTTGCGTTGGGTGGGAATGGATTTTAATTTTCCATATTCAAAAAAGGCATCTATTACCCTCTGCCGATAATCTGCATCCCGCTTTGCCTGTTTTTGGGCCTCATCAGATTCCTGCTGCAGTATTTCCAATATGCTTGTCCGGAATATCTCTTTGTTTAAGGAATACATCATATAGTACTGATTTTTATAGGCGGTTACGGCGCCGGCATCTGACAGCTTTTTCAGATGGAAGGAAATGGTAGATGGGGTAAGGCCCAATCGCTCGGCCAATCTCTCAACATACATATCCTCAACTGCAAGGGATTTTAATATTTGCAGCCGTGACTTATCCGCCAAACCCTTAAACAGGTTGATTGCATCTGTTTCCGTCATGTGGTTTCCTCCCAAATTCGCATAAACATATCCTTAATTTCCCGGATGGTGTCAAGTTTAATGCTTTCAATATGCATTTTTGCAGTATCCCCATGCTGTTTGGCCTTTTCATAGGAAGTGGTCCAACTCAGGGGAATTTGCTCCGCTTTTTGTAAGAAAAATTGTTTTCTGGCTAAATCGTCATTTTCGCAGACTTTTTCTGAAACGGAGAGAATCGTTTTGAAAATCTCATAGACATTTGCCCGGACTTTTTCAAAATTTCCTTCGTCCACGCGATCATCCGTAATAAGCAGTTCACTGCGCTGTTTACAGGCTGCAATCTGCTCATCAAGATATGACGCAAATTTTTGATAATGCTCCTTCATATCGTTGTCCTCCATTTATAAGACTATCGTACCATGGCCTACAAAGTCAATGTGATCCGAAGCTGTATTTGTACCGCCAAACATATTATTGGCGCCGACAGCAATGTGAAAACTGCCGCACATTTTTTCATCCAAAACAGTATAACCGCACAAATCGGTCACATTGGGGTTCATGCCGAAACCAAGTTCGCAAACAATTCTATTCTCCTGCGGCTGCTTTTCAAAAAAGGCGGTGATTTCAGGATGGTTACTGCCGCTTATCGCTCCATCCCGGATATTCAGCAGAACATGTTCGTATTTTGCGCCGTCCAGATAGAACGCTTCAAAATAAACCGTACCCTGCGTTTTGCCCTCGACCGGGGCGATGTAAATCTCGCCGCATGGAAGATCGCCGTCTCCGGCGTCAATATGCCACATTCTATCGGTCAGATCAAAAGAAAGTTCGCAATCCGTCCCCGTGCGGAGTAATACTCTATGGACCCCTTGGAAGCGGCCTTTTTCCTGCCTGCAAGCCTCATAAATAGCAGTGTAATCAACGTCATAGGCCCTCTCCATGCGCTGGATATAGTCCTGCGGATCAAGACCGGACTCCTCAGCGTTTGCCATGGTGGGGATTCTGATTTGAGTAAAGCGTTTGCAATTCATAAACTTGGAAAAGAGCATCGCCATGTATTTGCGGTAAAGTTCAAACTTGTCACTATCAATTTCATACCCAAGCACAATAGGGCGATAGGCAAAAATATCAAGCACCGCATCAAATTTAGTAAACAAATCAAAATATTGCTCTCCATAACAGCTATCTTTTGCCGCAAGAAAGATATCCCGATTTACAGATCGAGACTGCTGCAGCAATAGGGGTGTCGCACCAATTTCCACAACAGCTGTCATGAAGTTGTTTGCAATATCCTTGTCAACATCCTCTCCCCAGAAATGAACAAGGACCATTTCGCCGGAAGATATGCCGCTGGCTCTAACAATTTTAGATATGGTTTTTTTATTCATATAGTTTCAAACCTCCTGTTTGAATTTGATTATAGCACAGCTGTAATAAAAAAGCAAATATAATTTGATAAATATAAAAACAAATTTATAAAATTGATTTTATGGCCTTTTTGGAGGCAGCAAAAAAGACGGGAACCCGTGAAGGGCTTCCGTCTTTTCAGCTGTGTTATTTGCCTGCGTCCTCGGCCATCTTGTCAAAGCCTGACAGAACGGCGTCATAGGTCTGCTTGCAGATGTCGGGAAGTTTGCCTCCCCAGGTTTCTTCCGCTTTCTTGTAGCCTTTCTCGAAAGCGGCCCGCATTTCCTCGATCTTGTCGGGATTGCCGCCGGTCAGAGCAGTGGCGAAGCTGAGGATCCGCTCGGAGGTCTGCTTCACGCCCCAATAGCCGTCCTCGGCAATGTCCTTTTGGGCCTGCAGCCTGGTGGCGGGATCAACCTTGTAGTTGCCGCTGCGCAGGAACTGCCAGATATCATTGGCCTGGCCGTATGCGGTGGACTGCTGAGTCATCATCTTCTCCACCAGGCTCTTGAGCTGGGAGGTGCGCGCCTCGGCATCCGCCTTCAGCTTGTTCACCAGATTGGTGTCGGGAGTGTAGGTTTTCTTGGTGGAAGCAGTGTTTCCCGTAGAGTGCTCATATACCACGCCGGTGTCTTTGGCGGTATTGGTACTCTGTGTGGTCTCAGCGGCCGCGGACTCCCTGGCAGCAGGAGTGTAGCTGCTGTAGGCGGCCTGTGTTGATGTAACTCCGTTTACATTCATATTGACCTTCTTTCCGGCGCATATGCGCCTGTTTTGTTCGCATCATCCGTGATGCGGTATCGATACAGATACTTGTATGGTATATTTCGGCAAAAAACATAAAATATTTATAGACGTAAATTATCTTTTTGAAAAATTTCCTTATTTCGAATTCAGGGAGTTTCCTGTTTCTGAATCGGAAGGGATAATTAACCCTTCTATTTCGTTATACCGAAAAACAATTCCAGGAATCTTGTAACGGTTACCTGAACAAATTACAATATAAAAATATAAATATAAGAGACGCTGCATGGATGCATCGTGCGGGATTGGACAGAGGGTGTCGGCGACAACACAATCTGTTTTTTTTTTACCATTGTCATAACAACGTTTTTCATACCGCAGTCTGTGCTGTTTGTCCCGAATCGTGGACGGCGGCGCAGCGGCAGTCTATGTTGGGAGGATACACAGAGGATACGGAGAAAAAACGAGATGGATGAAAAGAGTGAACTTGTGAGGAGGACCATGCGGATCATAAAAGTGATTTTTCAAAAAGGTATGGGTGCGGTTCCGTATTGTAAGGGAAATATGGAATGGCGGTTTAATCATATGTCAGGCTATGGCCAGTACTGTTCCACAGTAAGGAAAGCCCTGCAGGGATGTGTGTCCGGGGGAGGGCAGATCAGGCATCTTGAGTATCATGTGCAGACTGTGGGGGACCAGGTATATCTGGTCAGCGGCCTTTTCTGCATCGTTGCCGGACAGGCGGAGGAAAACTCTCCGGGAGTTCCCTATGAGATACTGGTCTGCATGGTAGAAGGCCAGGCGCAGTGCGTTCATGTCCACGGCGGTAAAAGGGCCAGGCTTCTGTGCAGAGTGAGGGGCCTCTGCCAGGAGGATTATTTTTTTGAAGAGGGGGAGGTCTTATATATCGAATCCGCCCACAATAATGTGATCTGGCACTGCAGGGGATACCGGGTGGAGGGAAGAGATTCCCTTAAACGCCTGGAGCAGTGTCTGCCGGGGGATTTCCTGCGGATTCACAGAGGCTATATTGTGAACTTGAGACAGATTCGCAGGATTCGGGGCAGCGATATTTATATGTCCAATGGTGATATCCTGTCCCTTCCCCTGCGAAACAGTGCCAAAATGCGGAAAACACTGCTGGCCCGGATGGAAAAAGGTTTTTTGTCCCGGCAGACAGCCCATTCCTCCCAAACACTGGAGGGGATATACACAGATGAAGTATGCTTCCCCTGTAACAGCCGGTTACAAAAATAGCAGGAAGATTGGAGGAAATGTTATGGCAATGGAGTATGACGTAAATGAGGAGAAGCAGTTGGTGGTGAGGGCAGGTGCCAGAAGCGAGTGCTATGACCTGACCAAACCCATGAGTGAGAGCGCGCTTATGGTCAAGACGGAGAAGCAGGATATTCTGCATCAGATGGATTTGCCCACGGTGATATCCAATCTGAACAATACGGTGGATCTGCTGAATGTTTCTTACCATGCGGTGTATGGCTTACCGGGGGAGTCCCAGTCCCAGGTGTTTGGCTTGCAGAAGGACATTATGGATCTGAATTACAAGGGCATTATGGTGGTGACGGATTTCAAGGATCAGGCATCCGTGGTGGTGGCGGAACTGGTGGGGGTCTATCGGTGGCTGATCAAAGGTATGGAGAGTGTGGCCATCAGTAAATTGGAGCAGTTTGCCAACCGGGCGGCAGGGATGAGCGAACAGGCTATGGAAATGGCTGCAGGATATCAGAGTGCAGCGGACCGAACCGCATCGGTGCTGCAGAAGGTAATGGACCAGAATGCCTCCCAGATAGAAAAGAACGCCAATCTCCAGAAGATGATGAAGGAGTTGGAAGCGTCTCAGAACAGTGTGGAGGCCATCCAACAGTCTCTGGAGAGCAGGCTCACCGGATTGCAGCAGGAGTATCAGCGGTTGGTGAGGCAGGACGAGGAGGAGAGGGATCACAAGAGGACCATGGACATCATGGGCTCGGTTTTTGGCCTCCTGGGGGCTGCGGCCTCGGTGGCTTCCACGGCGATCGGCACTGCTTCGTCCGGCCTTCCGGCGGCTGACGGCAGGAACAGTCAGGACTATGACGATGCGGAGAGGGAGAAAAGAGAACTGGAAGAGAAACTGGGGGATAAGAAAGTCCAGATTGCGGCTCTGGAGGAGAAGCTGAAGGAGCAGATTGCCCGGAAAGATCAGGCGCAAAACGAGGAGAAAGAGAGACTGGAAGAGGAAATATCCAGGACCAGGGCGGATATAACCAGCGCTCGTAAAGAGCGGGACGACCTGGAGATCAAGAGAAAGGCGGCGGGGGAAAAACTGGATAAGCTGGGGGATTTGCTGAGCGCACAGAGCACACAGATGCAGCAGGCCGCTGCAGCCGGCGCAGATGCCGGCCAGATCCGGGCAGAGCAGATGAGCGCCATCTATACGGAGATCATGAATCTGGAAAAGCAAAAGACGGAGCAGGTGGGCTTGCTGGCAAAGTATGCCAAACAGATGGAGGCCACAGTCATTGATCAGCATTCTACTGAGGCCGCCATTCAATCCCTGATCCTGGCTGTCTCCTGCCTGAAGAAATCGGTGGTGGCCATGAAGGATATTGCCCTGTTCTGGTCCTCTCTGGAAAGAAGCTGCAGCGCTTTGGCGGACAATACCCTGAAGGAGGATATCAAGGCCCTGCAGGCGGCAGACAAAGCGGATCGTATTGAGGCTTACCAGAGTCCGGAGATCATGTATCCCATTGCTTCTTACATGGCCAAATGGGTGGCTATTTTGTCCGTGAGCCGGGATTATCTGACAGCGGCGGAAAAGACCCGTGCGCATTTAAATGACACGATTGCCAATTCAGACTCCGTAACCATGTCCAAGGAGGCTCATTGGGAACTGGCCTCCCGGCTGGCGGGCGAAGTGGGTGACAGTCTCACACAGCAGGTGACAGGATATAAATCTTAAAAGGAGGACAATTATGGATAAAACAGAATTTTTTAAATGTCTCGGCACCATGCGGACCATCTTTGAGGCCGTTTCAACTGCAGCATCCTCCCTGATGGAAATGAACGCAATGAATGTTTCACCCACCCAGGAAGAGAGTGCACAGCTTCGGGAGGCGTTCGGTGATATCCGGGACCGGCTTTATCAGCTAAGGGCGGAGTCCCAGGAGAAAATACAGGAGTACAATGCCAGGAAAGAAGAAAGTGCCATTGCCGCGGAAGCGGCCATAGGGGAGTATACCCGGATGCAGGAGAATCTGGTCCAACTGGAGAAGGCCAATGGGGAAGCCAAAGTCGCGCTGGCCCAGAAGAGCGCTGAAAAAGATGAGATTCAGCGAGCCTGCCGGAAATCGGAAGCGGATCTGGAGGATGTGCGGCGTCGCAGAGATGAAGAAGTGAGGAAGTCCAGGAAGAAGGCAGAGGATCTGAAAAAGTGGTTCTGGGTGCCGGGGTATGGGATCTATCTGGCTGTGGACGCGCTGATCAATGAACTGGACAACGAGATCGGGTCTCTCTCCCGGCGCCTTGAGAAGGAAAGGCAGCGTCAGAGCAAACTTTCCGAACAGTATGGACAGATCTGCCGGGAGGTGGAGGAGCGGAATCAGAAGATTGAGATGACCAGGGCCAGGATGACGGATCAGAACAGGCAGATAGAGCAGCAGGGCGCCACCATTGACATGTATAAGAAGCAGCTGCTTTACTGGGAGGATTTTCATATGCAGATATCCAAGCTGGAATCCCGGTTTAAGGCGGGCGGGAGCAGTCCCGAAATGATGTATGAGTTGATCGAACTGATGGAGGCCTTTGAGGATGCGGCGGAAAAATAGCAGCTTTCGGGAAAAATGGACCACCGTCATTATGGGCCTGGCCGCCGTTTTGGGTACCGGCTGCATCATACTTGGGCTCAGCCTGCTGCCCGCCGGGGAGGCAGCAGGCGGGCAGGCTGTGCCCCGGATGGCGGAACTGGTGGTCAATCAGGGCCTGGGAATGGGCCTGGACGGGGCGGACGGAACATTTTATCCCATGGATATGCTGGTGGCGGATCGAAATACCGGCTTTTTCGTACAGATTCAGCCGGAGGCATGGCAGGAGGTGGGCGCACAGCCCACCCTTCTTATTTCAGATCCCAGAGAGACCTGGCGGTTTGCGGAATGTGAATATTGGGAGGAATATGCATTGCTGTGTTTCGATACCTCGGAGCAGATGTCCTGGGAGGCGGGACAATACAGCGTCCGGGTGAATCTCTCCCGGGAACTTACTCTGGACCGACAGCTGGTTTTCAAGGAAATGCGGGAGATCAAGATCCTGGTGGTCCCCGTCACAGGCTATTACAGCGGAGAGATAAGGCAGACAGGTCCCCTGTGGGAGGATTTGTGGGAATATACGGAAAAGGTGTATCCGGTGGGCGCCGGCGACTTGCAATGGATCATCTATGACGGAAGTGAAGGGAATTTTGATGACAAGAGATATGATTTGGACACTTCCCTGGGCAGACTGCGGGTTTGGCAGCAGCTCAGGCGGCTGCATGACCGGGCGGACGCGGACATGGTGATCGGCATCGTCCGGGGAAATATGCGGCAAAACTCCACTGCCAAGGAGGCTGCGGTCACGGGTTTTACCTTCGGGGAGAATGTGAGCGTTATCTCTCTGGAGGATACCTGTCCCCAGGTGACAATCGCCCATGAAATCGGGCATTGTCTTTCGTTGGGGGACGAATACGAGAATGGAACTTTTTCAGTGTCCATGAACATGCCCCCCTATGGAATGCAGGGAAAAGACAGATATGGGCTGTCGGAGACTGCAGAGGGTACAAACCCCTATATTTTAGGAGGGACGGCCGATGAATGGCAGGGTTCCGGCACGGTGGTGTATGGAAGGCAGTATCCCTATGATGTGCTTTCCGGGGAGGTACTTTTTCGGGATATGACCAGTTTTATGGGGCTGTCCGGCTATCAGGAGCCGGAATACTGGGTTACAACCCAAATCTGGGAAGCATTGTACCGGGAATTGTGTGAGGAATAGCATAAACCTGTGCAAATACAGGGAACACACCGAGATTTTAAGCGGAGAAAGGCGTTATGTCATGAGAGAACAATTAAGAAAAGCGTTGGATCAGGTATCTCTGGTTCCTGTTCGGGACTGTTCCCAGGACCAGGTCACCATCTTGCTGGGGGCCATCGGTCTGGATCTGTATGCCACATACAGCAAGCTGATACAAATGGAGATGGAATTCCGCCATGCCCCGGAATATCTTGAAAAAGACCTGCAAAAAGATGTGGAAGAAACCATGGAGATCAACGGGGAGATTTTCACAGCGATGGAAGGCAAATGCAGGAAACGCAGGGAAGAACTGTTGAAATTCAAAAAAGGGGATGAGGGATTTTGTGAGCCCATTGGTGATCTGCTGGAACAGTATGCGGGGGAGTTGAAGGAATTGGCAGGATACCGGCTGGGCAATGATCCGCTGAAAGGCGTCAACGAATATCTGGAACGACTGCGGGGAATATTGGAGGCCCTGCGGGAATACCTGGGGTTTTGTATCGGAAGTTCCATGGTTTGGGAACGGGAGGGTACAGGCTTTTCAGAGATATGAGGGAAAGAAGCGGGAGCCGGCGGGGAGTACGGACAGGCTGAAGGGAAAAAGGGCTGCATAAGGCCCGGTGGACATTGACAAAATCATATATTTTGTATATAATTTAGTACAATCCATGTATACAAAGTGCAACCCAAGTACAAAACTATAAGACAGCCCCCGCTTTGGCGGGCAGGCTGGAAATGGCAGACCCGTCGTGGGGCGGATGAGGGAGCGGCTATGATGATGAAACCACAGGCAGACAAATTGACCCGTAAAGCATATGCCAAAATCAACCTGGGGCTGGACGTGGTGGGACGTCTGGAGAATGGCTACCATCAGGTGCGGATGATCATGCAGACGGTGGGGATCTATGACAGACTGACCTTTGCAGCCGGAGACCGCGGTGTCCGAATCGTTACGGACAGCGGGGAACTGCCCACAGGACCGGACAATCTGATCTACAGGGCGGCGGTACTGCTGCTGGAAACCTGCGGCGTGGAGGCGGGGGTGGATATCCGTCTGGAGAAGCATATTCCCATAGCCGCGGGGATGGCGGGAGGAAGCAGCGACGCGGCGGCCACTCTGCAGGGATTGAATGACTTGTTTGCTCTGGGGCTTACCCAGGAGCGGCTGCGGCAGCTGGGGGTGCGTATCGGGGCGGACGTGCCCTATTGCATCATGGGGGGAACGGCTCTTGCGGAGGGCATCGGCGAAGTGCTCACACCGCTGCCGCCGGCTCCCCGGTGCACGGTTCTGGTGGCCAAGCCGGACCTCCAGGTATCCACCAAATATGTCTATGAACATCTGGACGCAGGAGAGTCCTGGCAGCATCCGGACATTGACGGCATGCGGTCAGCCATCGAAAGCGGCAGTCTTCCCGGAGTGGTCAGCCGTCTGGGCAATGTGCTGGAGACAGTGACAGCCGGGGTTTATCCGGTGATCGGCCAGATCAAGCGGGAGATGCTGACCCTGGGCGCCATGGGCAGTCTGATGAGCGGCAGCGGCCCCACCGTGTTTGGCATCTACGGGAATAGAGAACAGGCCCGGGATGCCCGGAGCCGCCTGGAGGAAACGGGTTTGGCCAAGGAACTCTTTGTGACGGAATTTGTGTGAGGGGAGGTACTATGCAGGACGATTTTAGCATGCAGATGAACGAGTTTTTGCCCCTGCGGGATGTGGTGTTCAACACCCTCCGACAGGCGATCCTGACCGGGGAACTGAAGCCCGGCGAACGGTTGATGGAGATCCATCTGGCCAACAAGCTGGGCGTAAGCCGCACTCCCATCCGGGAGGCCATCCGCAAGCTGGAGTTGGAGGGCCTGGTGACCATGATTCCCAGGCGGGGGGCGGAGGTGGCCCAGATCACGGAGAAGAGCATGAACGACGTACTGGAGGTCCGCCGGGCATTGGACGCTCTGTGCGTGGAACTGGCCTGCGAGAGGATCACGCAGGAGGATATGGGGCGGCTGAAGCAGGCCTGTGAGGCTTTCGAGGCGGCAGTCAGGACCCGGGATGTGAAGAAGATTGCCAGGGCTGATGTGGAATTGCATGATATTATTGTGCAGGCCACAGGCAACCAGCGTCTGGTACAGCTGATTCATAATCTGTCGGAGCAGATGTACCGTTACCGCTTTGAATACATCAAGGACGCCTCCCAGCATCAACGGCTGATTGATGAGCATCGAATGATCTATGAAAGTATTGTAAAAAAGGACAGGGAGGCAGCAAGTCAGGCAGCCCACGCGCATATAGATAATCAAAAGAAAGCGATAATCGCCCAGATCCGCAGTGAAAAGAAAAAGGACGGCAGCGCTGCCGGTGTATAAACAGGCTTATAAACGGCAATAACTCTGTTAAAGGGATGCTTACCAGCGAAGAGGCATCCGGAATGGAGTATTGTCTATGGAAAGATATAAGCTGATAGCCAGGCTTGCGCTGTGCGCCTGCCTGTATATGGGATGCTGGGGACTGGTGTACCCGGAACTGCTGATCACCTCCGACACCTGCAATGTGGTGTGCGAGGATGAGGAGGAACTGCAGAAACAGGCCCGGCAGATGACAGCGGAGCAGCTATACCGGGCTTTGCAGGGAGCGGAGCCCGGACAGGTGCGCTACCGCAGCAGGCTGTGGGAATTGTTGGAAACATTGTGGAAGCAGGAGTAAATGCGGATATCTGCGGAACGCAAACAGGAGTGGACATGACGGTAGAGTGGAATCACACGGATAAAGACGCGCCCATAGGGGTTTTTGACTCAGGCGTGGGGGGGCTTACGGTGGCACGGGAGATCATGCGCCAGATCCCCAATGAAAAAATTATATACTTCGGCGATACGGCCCGGGTGCCCTATGGCAGCAAGTCCAAAGAGACGGTGACACGCTTTTCCAGACAGATTGTCAGGTTTTTAAGCACGTTTCAGGTCAAGGCCATTGTGGTGGCCTGCAACACTGCCAGTGCCTGCGCTTTGGACGAACTGGAACGGGAGAGTGACATCCCCATCATCGGCGTGGTAAAGCCCGGCGCTAAAGTTGCCAGCGAAGTCACCCGTAACGGCAGGATCGGCGTGATCGGCACGGAAGCCACCATCGGCAGCAAGATCTACAATCAATACATAACGGAACTGAACAGGGAGGTGACCATTTACGGGAAGGCCTGCCCGCTGTTCGTTCCGCTGGTGGAAGAGGGGCTGTGGGTGGACCCAGTGACGGACGAGATCGCCAAGCGCTATCTGGCGGAACTGATAGACCTGGACATTGACACTCTGATTCTGGGATGCACCCACTATCCGCTGATCCGTTCCACTCTGGGGCGGATTATGGGGGAAAAGGTGAGTCTGGTCAATCCCGCTTATGAGACGGCCAGGGAACTGAAGGAATTGCTGGGGGAGAAAGGACTGCTGGGCGACCATGCTCCGGCCCTGGGAGAAAACCAGTATCAGTTTTACGTCAGTGACACTGCGGAGAAATTCAAGAATTTTGCCAATTCCATCATCAAGTATGGGATATTGTCAGCCAAGACCATACATATTGAGGAGTACTAGGGCATTGGAACGTTCATGATTGAACTGGCGGTACTGTTTATATTGTCACTGCCGGTTCTAAGATGAATTTGTCCGTATATTGGGGGTACTCGGATCTTGCCTCTGGGCGGATAGGGGCCTCCGGGCGGACGATGCTCATCGAGAGTATGTTGTCTCCGGGCGGACGGTGCTCATCGAGAGTATGTTGTCTCTGGGCGGACGGTGCCATTTGAGTGCATGGTGTCCCTTGGGCAGATCATGCCCTTTGGGCAGGGGAGCGTAAGATGGAAAACAGGAGAGTACGGATTCTGATTCAGACCCTGAGCAGGGTCCCGGGGGAGGGCGGCATGGACTGGGATTCTCCGCTGTGCCGCCGGGAAGAGATAAAGGCGGAAGGGGAGTACTATGAGAGAGCAGGGGCATGTTACTGCCTGTATGAGGAGCAGCCGGAGGGCTGGGAGAAGCCCTGTAAAGTTCTGCTGAAATGGAAAGACGCCCTTCTGGAAAGACAAATCAGAGGGGAGGCGGTCTCACGCATGGTGTTTGAACCCGGAAAATACCATTCCAATTTTTACCGTACTTCTTTCGGTAATTTACTGCTGGAAACGGATACCCACAGGCTGCAGATCGAGGAGGAACAGGATGCTGTCAGCTTGAAGCTGGAATATGTATTAAGGCAGGATGGTCAGGCGGTCTCTGAAAACCGTGTGGAAATACACATTCTGGGTGTTCTTTAGAAAAGAGTATTGTCGGACTGTAACCTGGGCGGCTTACGCAAAACGCATACTGTGAATTGTTATCTATCTTCCCTTGTTTTTGTTCTTATGGACAACTTACAAGGGAAAGTTTGTAATACCCTCTTATACAGTCTGACGGGCGGACATTTATGTCCGCCCCATGCTTTAGGTGAAAAATAGATCTATACTACACGAGGATATAAAAGTGATATTGCCTTCGGCTTCATTAGCAAGTACGATCATGCCATATTCATTTCTAATAACCGTTCCCACTGAAGGAGGTTGAGTGCTGGTGGTTATAGTAGCGTTAGGCGTTCCAACAGGCAGGAGAGAACGAATAGTTGATTCGCAATCAGCGCAACAGTCTGTCGGAGAAGGAATTGGCTCTGGCAAATAAACAATGGCATTATTATACGTTGCATTATTGATCTGAATCGTGTCGATACTGCAGGTGGACAAATATTGCTCAAAATTTGCAGGATTAATTATTACAAACACTCCTGTATGCCCGTTTGGTCCTGTGATCAAAGAACCGGGACGGCCGACAACAGCATCGCCACTATTCAAAGTGACAAATAAATCGTTATTTGGATACAGGGTAATGATTTGTTGGATTATATTTCTCAGCTGCTCACTACAGCCACAACAGGCGGAACTTGTGTCACCAGTCGGGCCTTGTGGGCCAGTAGGTCCCAGTCGGGCCTTGTGGGCCAGTAGGTCCCAGAGGGCCTTGTGGGCCAGTAGGTCCCAGAGGTCCCTGTGGGCCAGTAGGTCCCAGAGGCCCCTGTGAGCCAGTAGGTCCCAGAGATCCCTGTGGGCCAGTAGGCCCCTGAGGCCCTTGACAGCAGTGACTGCAGCCACAACCGCCGCAAAATGCACAATTACGATTGATGAAACCTTCGCAATTGCTACAATTAGTATAGTTTTTCATGTTAACTCAATCCTCCTAAATATGATTAGGTGCAGTACATCTACAAATAGTAAGATATATTTGTACCTATATCATCTTATGTTTCAGGATGTTAAACAGTTCTGACATCTTTACCACATTAATGGTAAAAGGGCAGCGGGTGAAAAACGGAAACAATGGCTATATTGTAGAAATTTCAGAGGAGCTGGTAGAAGTGAAAGCCCTCAATTCGTCCAGTTTCTTGATACTCAATGTACGCGTTGTTTTAAGGCCGCCGTCGGATACGAGAGAGTTTTCGTTGCAATCTGTCGGAATAACCGGCGTGTTATCTTTGCCCTAAGCAAGGAGCGAGGGGCAAGATCTTAATGATAAATACCAAAGAATGTGCTATCATAGATTCATGACACATTTTTTAATAGAGTTTGGTTTTTGGAGGAATATATAATGGGAAATCCCAAAATATTGCTTTTTGATTTGGATGGCACTTTATTAAGAAATGATAAAACTTTATCTGAATATACTCTGGAAATAGTATCTAAATGTAAAGAATATGGGTATTTAATTGGTATTTCAACATCAAGGGGGGAACAAAATTGTTTGGGCTTTTTACGAGAAATGAAGCCGGATATTCTTATTTCCAGCGGCGGGGCATTGGTAAGGGTAAACGAAAAAATTATCTGTTCTTCTTCTTTTTCAATAATAGAGACAAAAGGATTTATTGAAGCAGCAAGAAAAATATGTGGTATGGATTGTGAAATTACGGTTGATACATGCGATGCACATTACTGGAATTATAAAACCAATCCAAAAGAGCAGGATAAAAGCTGGGGAGACAGCATATATACGGATTTTACAGACTTTCAGTATAAAGCTTTGAAGATTTGTGTTGAGATACCCCAGCCCAGTTTAGCCCAGAAATTATGCGAACATTTTTCAGAGCTTGATTGTCAGCGATTTTCAGACGGCGATTGGTATAAGTTTACAAAAAGCGGGATTACAAAGGAAAAGGCAATATTAGCAGTATGTGAAGCATGCCATGTAGCTGTATCAGAAACAGTTGCTTTTGGAGATGATTATGCAGATATAGGTATGTTAAAGATATGCGGTATTGGTGTAGCCATGGGCAATGCAGTACAAGAGGTGAAAGATATTGCTGATGATATTGCACTTTCCAATGAGGAGGATGGCGTAGCCGCCTACTTGGAAAAATGGATCATGCAGGGAAAATCACAAAAACAGAAAGATAGGATGAATACATAGGGATGATCGTCTCATTGCGATAGATCATGTAATTGATATGACCAAGGAGATTTCCTTTCTAGGTATAGATGTACCGGATGCAGACCGATTGGATGGAATGGGGCTATTGGAACTGCGAGGGCTTTTGATTTAGGCTAAAGGAAGTTTTTTTGGATGGATAAATTTTACAGAAAGGCAGGGTATAACAGTGAATACAAAACAGCATTTATTCAATGGATGCAGTGTGGCAAAGGAAACCCTTGGTTTGTATTCCGCAATGCAGGACTTAAATAGAGCCGCCGTAAAACATATTGCCTGCACAATGAAAGCCGGTATGAACCTGCGGGATATCAAAGCGTTGTGTGAAAATTATTTATTGGAAAATGGTGCGGATTCATTTTGGTATTGGGATGTTGGCGCTTTTGTTTTTGCCGGAGACGAAACGGCCATATCCGTATCGGGCAGGGATTACATGGCATCGGATAGAACCATACAGGAAAATGATATTATCACTATTGATTTAAGTCCTCAAAGGAATAATATTTGGGGGGACTATGCAAGAACACTTGTCATTGAAAATGGCATGGTACTTGACGAAATTGACGGAATAAAAAAAGATGAGTGGAGAAATGGACTTCAGATGGAAGCATACCTGCATAAAACTTTAATGGATGTGGCAACGCCGGATATGACATTTGAAGAATTATACTATTTCATGAATGATTTAATTTTGAAAAAGGGATTTCTTAACTTGGATTTTCTTGGGAATCTTGGACATTCAATTGTAAAAAATAAAAATGACAGAGTATATATCGAAAAGGGGAATTGTAGTAGACTATCGGACGTCAAAATGTTTACCTTTGAACCACATATCAGTATTCCTGATTCCCAATATGGATACAAGAGAGAAGATATCTATTATTTTAAAAATGACAAATTAATGAAGTTATAGGCCGCTTACGCGAAAGGATTTTACATGGGAAAACGGAATGCTGCCGCTATATTGGCAGAAAAAAATAAATCCCAGCGGTAAAGGGCCCGGGATTTATATATGTTTATAAGTTATTTTCCAATGACGACACAATTTGAAAAGGGACTATTTTAGGGGTTTGGCCCCGGCCTTTTCCTGCGCGCTTTCCCAGAGTTTTTTGAAGAATCCCTTCTTTTTCTCCGGCTTTTTCTCCGCCTTGCCGTGGAGGCCTCTCACGTCCAGCACGTAGATCCCGCTGACCACAGCCTTTACTTCCTTTTTGACAGGAACATTGTCAAAGATTTTCTCGTCACAGATCAGAGACATGATCTGGGGCCCCACCTTGGCCTTGATAATGGGCATCTTGGAGTTGCGCATCAGCTTGGGAGTCTGGTCAATGACCATCTGGGGCAGTCCTGAGTCCTTGATCTTCATGCGCTTTTTGTCAATGATCAGCATGGACAAAGACTGCTTGTTCTGCTCCAGCATTTCCTGTTGCTCGGCCTGCTTCTTCTGTGCCTTTTTACCAAGGAAATAGAGGAGCACTACGATGGCTATGAGTACCAAAAGTACAATGAGTATGACAATCTGATATGTTTTCACGGACGAATCCTCCTGCTTTAAAGTTCCGCAATATGCCGCAACAAGTTCCACACTTCTCTTTTGGCATACAGGCTCTTTTCGAATATTGTATCATCCTTTGAAAATGAAATCAACCAAGATTTCTCGATCTTTATGATAAATTTAGAGATTTTCCGTAGAAAGTATGATATACTGTGTATAAAGCTGTCCCGGGAAGGCTTTTAGATCAGAATGGAAAACGACAGGTGTAGAAGGAGTCTGCCCAGGACAGGCTCCGGGCATGCAGGAACAAAGGAAGTAGAATTTTGGATATTTTACAAGTGTTTTGGAACAATGTGCAGACAGTGTGGGGATTTATGTCCGGACATTTAATGCTGTGGAATATGTTGTTTGCGATTATTATTATATTTTTTGAACGAAAGGAGCCAAGGAGCGTATGGGCCTGGCTTCTGTTGCTGTTCTTTATTCCGATTGTGGGTTTTTTGTTTTATCTGCTGCTGGGGACGGATATGCACAAGCGGAAGATGTTCCGCTTAAAGGAAGTGGAGGATCGCCTGAACGAGGAGGTACGTGGGCAGGAACACCGCCTGCAGAGCCGCCGTTCAGAGGACCGGGACGGAGAGATTGACAGGTACAGGGACTTGATTATGTATAATCTGGAAAGTTCTGGGGCTGTGCTGTCGGAAGACAATGATATCACCATATATACGGACGGCAATGCCAAATTTGACGCCCTGATCCAGGATATGCGCCAGGCCAGGCGGTTTATCCATATGGAGTATTATATTATTAAAAATGATGTGTTGTTTCAGCGGATCGTAGAGGTACTCAAAGAGAAAGCCGCGGAGGGGGTGGAGGTGCGCATTCTGTTTGACAGCATGGGATGCCGTACTGTAAAAAACAAACTCTGGAAGCAGCTTGGTGCCTGGGGGATACAGACGGCAGAATTTTTTCCCGCTCTGCTGGGCAGGCTGCAGCTTCGTATCAACTACCGCAACCACCGCAAGATCGTGGTGATTGACAACCGGGTGGGATATGTGGGCGGTTTCAATGTGGGCAAGGAGTACCTGGGGCTGGACGAAAGGTTCGGCTATTGGCGTGACACCCATTTGCGGGTCCTGGGGGGAGCGGTTTTCGGACTGCAGCTGCGTTTTATTCTGGACTGGAATTACGCCGCGGGGCAAAATTTGTTTGCCGCGGGCAAATATCTGGAAGAGAAGCATACAGTGGGAGGAAACGGCTGTAAAGTACAGATTATCAGCAGCGGGCCGGACAATACCCAGAAGCAGATCCGGGACAATTATCTGCGGCTGATTCACAAGGCGAGGCGCAGGATCAGCATACAGACGCCCTATTTTATCCCGGACGAATCCGTGATGAGCGCCCTGCTCATCGCCGTCCGCTCCGGCGTGGACGTGCGGGTGATGATTCCCTGTAAGCCGGATCATCCCTTTGTGTACTGGGCAACCTACTCCTACATGGGCGATCTGGTGATGGCGGGCGCAAACTGCTACACTTATGACGACGGCTTTTTGCACAGCAAGGGTCTGGTGGTGGACGATGAGGTACTGTGCTTTGGCACGGCCAATATGGATATACGCAGCTTTTCTCTGAATTTTGAGGTGAATGCGGTAGTGTACGATGAGAGCAAGGCCAGGGAGATGTCGGAATTGTTTGACCGCGATCTGAAGCATTGTACCCGGGTTACCAGAGAGGCCTATGCCAGCCGCTGCCTGAAGGTACGTTTCAAGGAGCAGGTGTGCAGGCTTCTTTCACCTTTGCTTTAAGGGGGCTTTCAAGTAATTGTGGGAACCGGGACAGCGGGATACTGCCCGGTTTTGCCGAGGCTTAAGGGGGACGGTTCGCGGGGATAATGAAAATAAGGCTTTTACTGGGAGCCGAATTGTGGTATAAAGGATAGGATAGTGTATTTGCTTTGGCAGAGAAAAGGGCAGTCCGATTTAAGCCGGACTCCAAATAAGCGGAAAAGAGGATGATATGGGAAAAAAGATGGTGATTGTGCTGGCAGCGCTGCTGGCGGCGGGTATGTTGGGCGGCTGCGGCCAGCAGTCGGATGCACTGAAAGACATGAAGGTGGAAAAAGTTGTGACGCTGGGTGAGTACAAGGGGATTCCCGTACAGCTGGCGGCGGCAACGGTGGACGAGACCCAGGAAGCGGAATTGATGAAAGCGCTGTACATGGACTCGGTGACGGCGGATAGAGGCGGTGTCCTGGACCGGGAAGTGGTCTTGGGGGATACTGTAAATATTGACTATGTGGGAACGCGGGACGGCGAGGCTTTTCAGGGAGGCACGGCCTCCGGCGCCATGTTGGAGATTGGCTCAGGTCAGTTTATCGAGGGCTTTGAGGAAGGGCTGATCGGCGCCATGCCCGGGGAGACCAGAGAGTTGGATCTGCACTTTCCCGAAGTGTACAAAAATAATCCGCAGCTGGCCGGACAGGCGGTGACTTTTACTGTTACCGTGAATTTTATTATGCCCACGGAATACAGCGATGAGGTGGTAGCCAGTATTGGCGTTCCCGATATTACCACTGTGGAGCAGATGCAGCAGTTTGTGCATGATTATCTGGACAGGAACGCTCAGAATACCTACCGCGCCGCGTTGGAGAACGCAGTGGTGGACGGTTTGATCAATGGCTGTGTGTTTAAGGAACTCCCGGAGGCTCTGGTGGAAAAGTATCGGAATAATGTACAGGCGGGACTGGAGGCGGACTGTGCGGCAAACGGCGTTGATATGGAAACCTATTGCCAGTATAGCTTTGGAATGGATTCTGCGTCCTTTTTAGACCAGTATGCGGAAAAAGCCGCCCAACAGGGGCTGGCATTCCAGGCGGTGGCCAATGCGGAGAATCTGAATATAGAGGATCAGGAGTTACAGGAGAAATTGGAGGAGTACGCAGCCCAGGGCGGATATGATTCGGTGGAAGCCTTTCTGGGTGAATTGGACCGGGAGGAATACAGGGAATATTTCATGTTTGAGAAGGTGCTGGAATTCCTGACCCAGAATGCCCAGATTACAGAGATTTAAATTAAATCTGTAAATATGCATTGCAGACAAATCCTTTATAACTGGATATATGAACCGAAATATCAGTACAGGAGGTTTAGAGGGTGTTTGATGAAATATCAGAATGGTTAGATGATGTATTGGAAGATATATCGGATACTGGTATTCCCAATGCGGTTATAGCTTTTGGATTTAACTTGTATGACAACGGTGATGATAATTGGTCAATGGAGTTAATTGGAACTTCGGAATTTGATACAGATGATGAGGATTGGCTGTGCAATGAAGTGACAGATTTCGCTACAAGAGATAATCCATTCCAATGGTGCAAAAAAGCTGAATGGGATGAAATATTGAATGATGTTACCTGTTTCCTGAAAAGATATTTGGAAAGTGGAAAGTATGCGGATGTTTTAAAAGCAAAATCCGGAGTTGGTGTTGGTTTTGTTGACGGTAATATCAACATTTTATGCAGCAGGAGTACTTTCTAGAAAAGGGAGAATTAAAATCGCAGGAACGGTCCCGTATTATGCGCCAGGAGAGTGCATTTGCAGGGGATATGCGGAACGGGAGATCAGAAGATCTCGGAATAGGAGGAAAAAAAGATGAATCTTACAGACATCAAGGAACTTTACCGCAACAAGGCAGCCTATGCCGACAAAGAGGTTACTATTGGCGGCTGGGTGCGGAATAACCGTGACTCCAAGAATTTCGGTTTCCTGGTAATTAACGACGGGACGTTCTTTGAGCCGCTTCAGGTGGTATACGGCGACAAGCTGGAGAATTTTGCGGAACTGTGCAAAATAAATGTGGGTGCGTCTCTGATTGTCCGGGGAACCATCGTGCTGACTCCCGATGCCAAGCAGCCCTTTGAGATGCAGGCGGCGGAGGTGCTGGTGGAGGGGCCTTCCGGGGCGGATTACCCCCTGCAGAAAAAACGCCATAGCTTTGAATATCTGCGTACCATTTCCCATCTGCGCCCCCGGACCAACACTTTTCAGGCCGTGTTCCGTGTGCGTTCCCTGATCGCCTATGCGATCCATAACTTTTTCCAGGAGCGGGGCTTTGTGTATGTGCATACCCCTTTGATTACCGGAAGTGACTGCGAGGGCGCAGGAGAGATGTTCCAGGTGACCACACTGGATCTTCGGGATGTGCCCAGGACGGAAGACGGCGGTATTGATTTTTCCCAGGATTTTTTCGGCAAGCCTACTAACCTGACTGTCAGCGGCCAGCTTAACGGTGAAACCTTTGCCATGGCCTTTAAGAACATTTATACTTTTGGTCCCACCTTCCGGGCAGAGAATTCCAACACCACCCGCCACGCGGCGGAATTCTGGATGATTGAGCCGGAGATGGCTTTTGCGGATTTGAAGGACGACATGATGCTGGCGGAGAGCATGCTGAAATACATTATCCGCTATGTGCTGGAGAATGCCCCGGAGGAGATGGCTTTCTTTAATCAGTTTGTGGACAAGGGGCTGATCGAACGTTTGAACCATGTGGTCAATTCCGATTTTGGCCATGTGACTTACACCGAAGCCATTGAAATCCTGGAGAAGCACAACGAGGAATTTGACTACAAGGTGTTTTGGGGCTGTGATCTGCAGACGGAACATGAGAGATACCTGACGGAACAGGAGTTCAAGCGGCCGGTGTTTGTCACGGACTATCCCAAGGAGATCAAGGCATTCTATATGAAGCTGAACCAGGATGGGAAAACGGTGGCGGCCATGGACTGTCTGGTGCCCGGCATTGGTGAGATCATCGGAGGCAGCCAGCGCGAGGACCATCTGGAGGTGCTGGAGCAGCGCATGGAGGAACTGGGACTGAACAAGGAGGATTATGGTTTCTATCTGGACCTGCGCCGTTATGGTTCCGCCCGTCACGCCGGTTTTGGGCTGGGATTTGAGAGATGCGTTATGTATCTCACCGGCATGGGTAACATCCGGGATGTGGTGCCGTTCCCCAGGACGGTGAATAACTGCGAATTGTAACAGGGTCTGCCGGAGGTGCTCTGATATTAATTTCTATTATTTATCATTTTTAGAAAGGAAATTTTGATGAGGATAAAAAACAGGGTGAAAAAATGCATGATGGCGGTGGCAGTGGCGGCATTATTGATTTCCACCCTGTCGGGAACCACTTTGGATACCTGGGCCACTACCATTAAGGAAGTGGAAGAGGCCATAACGGATACCCAGAATCAGATTGACAACATCAATGACAATATTTCCAATCTGGAGGATCAACAGGATCTGCTGGAAGAGCAGATGGAGGATTTGAACGCGGAATTGATCAATATCCTCACCAGCATTGAACTGCTGAAAGATGACATTGCCCAGAAAGAGGCGGATATCGAGTTGACTCAGCAGGCTTACGAGGCGGCGCTGCAGAAGGAACAGGATCAGGCCGAAGCCATGGCCCTTCAAATCCGATTTATGTATGAGACCGGCGATGATACGCTGATGAATATGCTCTTTAGCAAAGCCAGCTTCAGCGACATGCTCAACCGCGTCACTTACGCAGAGAGTGTAAATGCATATAATCAGGAAATGTTGAACCAGTATGAGGCAACCCGGAAAGAGGTACATGACCTTTGGGAACAGTTGGAGGCCGACAAAGCGTCCCTGGAGGCCGATAAAGCGGAGATGGAGGAACAGAAAGAGTACTGCGACCGCCTGATGGCCCAGCTTCAGGAAAAATCCGAGAATTTTGCCGCCCAAATCGCCAGGGCGAAACAGGATGCGGCGGCGGCCAAGGCTCTGCTGCAGCAGGAGAAAAAGCAGTTAAAGAAGCTGAAAGAGGAAGAGCGGAGAAAAGAAGAGGAGAGACGGCGTCAGGCGGCATTGGCAGCAGCGGCCAAGAATCCTCCCCAGGTCACCAACAACACCAATTATGCCTCTGTGGTGGATAATGCGTCAGGCAGTGATAAGGGCAAGCAGATCGCTAAATATGCATTGCAGTTTGTAGGCAATCCATATGTAGCAGGGGGGACCAGCCTGACAAACGGCGCAGACTGTTCAGGTTTTACATACCGAGTGTATCAGGATTATGGATACGATATCTCCCGCACATCCTATTCCCAGAGAAGCGCAGGGCGGGGGGTGGACTACAGCGAGGCCCAGCCCGGAGACCTGATTTGTTATGAGGGGCATGTGGCCCTGTATATCGGCGGCGGTAAGATCGTCCATGCCAGCACCCAGAGGACCGGGATCAAGGTAAGCAATGCTAACTACAGAACTATTCTGGCGGTGCGGCGCATCCTATAGCCCCAAGTCACAGTGTGAAGGCCATGGAGGCAAGCCTATGGTTGGAATTTGGATACGAAATGCATGGAGGTGTGGATCAATCAAAAACGATCCGCACCTCTCAACCATTGTAATGTTTTCCGGGGCGATCATGTATCAAGTTGAGGTTGTGCTTGCAGGGAAAATGCGGAACGAAACAGCATGTTCCCGGAAAGCGCACTGATGCATGAGCGAACGCGGAAGCGGTCGATCATGTATCACGGTGATGGTGTGCTTGCAGGGAAAATGCGGAACTATAATATAGAAGGAGTAGGAAGGATGAGATACGAGGCAGACAGGGTATCGGGCATTCAGATAGCTTATATCGGTGGGGGCTCCAGAGGCTGGGCCTGGACGTTTATGACGGATCTTGCAATGGAACCCCAAATCAGCGGCACAATCCGCCTGTATGATATTGACAGGGAGGCGGCAGAAGCCAATGCCATCATCGGAAACCGGCAAAAACAGCGGGAAGATGTTTCCGGCCAATGGGATTATGTGGTGAAAGACACGCTGCGGGAAGCGCTGGACGGTGCGGATTTCGTGGTGATCTCCATCCTGCCCGGGACCTTTGACGAGATGGAGATAGATGTGCATATGCCCGAGCGGCTGGGCATCTACCAGTCGGTGGGGGATACGGCAGGGCCGGGCGGCATGATTCGGGCCCTGCGCACACTTCCCATGTTTTTGGAATTTGGGGAGGCCGTCAGGGAAAATTGTCCCAATGCCTGGGTTATCAATTATACCAATCCCATGACGCTGTGTATCAGGATGCTGTATCAGGCATTTCCACAGATTAAGGCTTTCGGTTGCTGCCATGAGGTATTTGGCACCCAGAAAGTGCTGGCAGCCATCGCCTCCCGGGAACTGGGCTGCGGTCCTATTGATCGGCGGGATATCCATGTCAATGTGCTGGGTATCAACCATTTTACCTGGTTCGACTATGCCAGCTATAAGGGAATCGACCTGTTTCCCGTTTACAGGCAGTATGTGGATGACCACTATGAGGAGGGCTTTGAGGAGAAGGAGAATCATTGGATGAATTCTACATTTGCCTGCGCCCATCGGGTCAAAATGGATTTATTTCGGCGATATGGTTTGATTGCGGCGGCAGGCGACCGCCATCTGGCGGAGTTTATGCCCGGGGAGGAATACCTGAAGGACCCTCAGACCGTGGAAAGCTGGAAATTTGGTCTGACTACTGTGGCATGGAGGAAAGAGGATCTGCAGAAGCGCTTGGAACGCAGCCGCAGGCTGGCAAGCGGCCAGGAGGAGATCGAACTGAAAACCACCGGTGAGGAGGGCATATTGTTGATCAAGGCACTATGCGGCCTGGAGCGGGTGGTGAGCAATGTGAACATTCCCAATACCTGCTATCAGATTACCAATCTGCCGCAGAACGCAGTGGTGGAAACCAATGCCGTGTTTGAGCGGGATGCCATACGGCCTGTTCTGGCCGGGAGCGCACCCGAGCAGGTGCGTAGACTGCTGCTGCCTCATCTGGAGAACCATGATCGAATTATGCAGGTGGTGCTGGGAAATAATAGAGATGTAGAACTGGTGGCGGAAGCATTCATGAACGATCCTCTTGTGAGAGGTCGCGCCACAAATAAGCAGATACAGGACCTGGCCAGAGATATGATGTCGGCCACTTTAGGATAGATTCGCATAAGTTTGCATGTGGGAGGTATGGCACTGTGAGAATTATCGTTGCGGGAGACGGGAAGATGGGGTCTACATTGACCCGGCAGCTTGCCCTGGAAGGGCATGATCTGACCTTGATAGATGCTAATTCCAGGGTACTGGAGAGTACGCAGGAGCGCTATGACGTCATGGTAATACAGGGAAACTGTGCTACCATGGATGTGCTGCAGCAGGCGGGGGTTAAGGAGGCGGATCTACTCATTGCCATGACGGGTGCGGATGAGATTAATCTATTGTGTTGTATGACGGCCCATGCCATGAATGCCCATCTCCATACCATTGCCCGGGTGCGGAACCCGGAGTACACCCAGCAGATCTATAAGATGCGGGATATGTTTGGGCTTTCCATGACAGTGAATCCGGAGCGGCAGGCGGCCATGGAAATCAGCAGGCTTTTAAAATATCCGGGCTTTTTAAAGAGGGATACCTTTGCAAGGGGTAAAGTTGAGATCGTGGAACTGAAGCTGAATGAGCAGAGTAAACTCTGTGATGTGGCCCTGAATGATATGTACAGCATCGTCAAGTGTAAGATCCTGGTATGTACCGTGCTGCGCGGGGGCAAAGCGGTGGCTCCCGACGGAAACTTTGTGTTAAAAGAAGGAGACAGAATATTTGTGACGGCTCCCAGTAATGAACTGGCAACATTGCTGCATAATCTGGGAATTATCACTCACAAAGTAAAGCGGGTTCTGGTGTGCGGAGGGGGACGCGTCACATTCTATCTGGCAAAAATGCTGGAGAAGAGCGGGATTGCCGTGCAGATTGTGGAACAGGATCCCCAGCGCTGTGTGGGACTGGCCGGAATGCTGCCCCATGCCAATATAATTCAAGGAGATGCCAGCAGTGAACTTCTGTTGGAAAGTGAAGGCATTTCTGACTGTGACGCACTGGCCACATTGACAGGAATAGATGAATTGAACATGATTATCTCTCTCTACGGCAGCAGCTGCGGCGTGCCTCAGATCATTACCAAGCTGGGACGTATGAACAATAAGAACATTCTGGAGAATCTGTCCCTGGGCAGTATCGTGAGCCCCAAAGAATTGTGCTGCAATACTATTGTTCGCTATGTACGGGCCATGCAGAATCAGACGGGTGCGGCTAAGACGGTTTACTCCATTGCCGACGGACAGGCAGAGGCCATGGAGTTTTTGGTGGATAAACACACTCTGCACTGCGGGGAACCCCTGAAGCAGTTGAAACTCAAAAAAAATGTGCTTGTGGCCTGCATTACCAAGGGAGTACAGCAGGAGATTCCCAATGGTGATTCATCTTTTAATCAGGGAGATACGGTGATAATTGTGACCAATGGAGACAGGGTAATCTATCAGTTGAACGACATTTTTGAATGACCTAAAATCTATATCTCTGCGGGGTAATGTATTTTTGATGATCAAACCCGCTAAGCGGGCGGATGGAGACGGGATACGACTATGAATTACAAGATGATGGGTAAGTTTATCGGGCTGCTTTTGATGGTGGAGAGTATATTTATGCTGCCCGCGCTGCTGATCAGCCTGTGCAGGCAGGAGCGGAGTTCCGCAATGGCATTTACCGCTGCCATTGTGATTTTGTGGGGACTGGGGATGCTGCTTCGCTTTTTTTGCCGTGGGGCCAAAAAGAGTTTCTTTGCCAAGGAGGGCCTGGTATGTGTAGGGCTTGGCTGGCTGATTATGAGCCTGCTTGGCTGTTTGCCTTTTTTTCTGTCGGGGGCTATCCCCAACTATGTGGACGCTCTGTTTGAGATGGTTTCGGGCTTTACCACCACCGGAGCCTCTATTTTGGAGCAAATAGAAGGTCTGCCCTATGGCATTTTGTACTGGAGGAGTTTCAGCCATTGGCTGGGCGGTATGGGTGTACTGGTATTCCTGCTGGCCATTCCCATGGGAGGAGAAGGGGGCAGTGGGTTTACCATGCACCTGCTGCGAGCGGAGAGCCCGGGGCCCAATGTAGGAAAATTGGTGCCTAAGATGAAACAGACGGCTCAGATTTTGTATATTCTATATATAGTGTTGACGGTGCTTAATGTCATTTTCCTGCTCATAGGCGGCATGCCGGTGTTTGATGCAGTGTGCACGGCCATGGGAACGGCGGGAACGGGGGGATTTGGCATCAAGGGAGACAGCATTGCCGGATACAGTCCCTATCTCCAAAATGTATGTACTGTGTTCATGCTGCTGTTCGGCGTGAATTTCAGCTGCTATTATCTGTTAATCCTGCGGCAGGTGAAAAGCGTGTTTAAAGATGAGGAACTGCGGATGTATCTGGGGGTCATACTCGGCAGCATTCTGCTGATTGTCTGGAATCTGCGGGGATTCTATGATACATTGGAAGAAACCGTGAGGCATGCGGCATTCCAGGTGGCCAGCATTGTCACCACCACGGGCTATGCCACCACGGATTTCGATCTCTGGCCTGGATTTTCCAAAGCAATCCTGTTGTTTTTAATGGTAATCGGGGCCTGCGCAGGCAGCACGGGGGGAGGTTTTAAATGTGGCCGCGCGTTGCTGGTAGTGAAAAACATGCTGCGCAGCGTAAGACAAATCATTCGTCCCCAGCGGGTACAGGTGGTGCGGATGAACGGGCAGGCAGTGGATGAAAAGGTATTGGCTAATACCAATACCTATGTGGCTGCCTATGCCATCATCATCATAGCCAGCTTTCTGCTTATTTCGGTGGACGGCTTCTCTATTACCACTAATTTTTCAGCAGTTATGGCATGTTTCAACAATATCGGACCGGGATTTGAGGCTGTGGGCCCTACCTGCAATTTTGCTTCTTACAGCATTTTTTCTAAGCTGGTGCTGATTTGGGATATGCTGGCAGGCAGATTGGAGATATTTCCGATCCTCATTCTGTTCTCCCGCACTACCTGGAGACAGAAATAGAGACATAGTGCGCCTTCCCTATACGGAAGGCGCCGGGAAACGCCGTCCTGTTTCTTTTTAGAAGGCATTGCCGGAAGCCTGTTGCTTTTTCAGACGGTTATTTTCCTGAATTAAAAGTTCAATTTGCAGAGCCTGCTGCTCTAACTGCTTGACGGCTTCATCCCGCTCCAGCACGGCTTCATCCCGCTCCAGCACAGCTTCATCTCGCTCCTGCACACTTTTATCTCTTGCTCGGATTGCCATTTCCCGTTCTCTCAAAATTGTATTCATCTCTCTTATATGCTTCTCCCTTGCTTTACACTGCTCTCTGATGGCTTCATCGGCAGTGAGTTCATAGATGGTTTCAACTGCGTTTTCCAAAATCGGATGTTGTTTCGCCAGCATCTTGAGTTCCTCCCATGTGGTGGCTTTAAAGAGGGACGCCCAGTAGTGGATATTCCACTTGCGGTCCTCCTGTGTTGCCAACTCGATATGCTTTAAGTTTACCACACCCAGAATGAACTTGTCAGTAAAAATATGGTGGTTTTTCATATTGATCATTTTATATGTGGCATAGAATTCCGGGTATTCGGGAAACAGTGTAAAGTTGAGAAATCCAATATGTATGGTTGGCTTGACCGCTATATAGTCCTCTCCGCTGGACAACTGGTCGAAATTCCGGCACAGGTATGTCAGGGATCTCTCCGGCCAATTCTTATAATCTATAAGCTGTATCTCCAGATTGACGGTAGTCCGGCGGTTCAGCAGTACATTGATATCCAGCACAAAAATCTTGCTGTCGAAATCTTCGGTGAGGGCTTTGCCCAGCACGATGGGATTCCTGATTTCCATGCTTTCCACTTTGTCTGGAGTCAGATGCAGAAGAGAACAGATCAGGCTTTCCAAAACGCTCTTATTTTTTTGCAGCAAAGCCTTGAACATGTAATCATTGGTTAAAGGATGGGGCAGTTTTCCTGTGGCACGCATAAACGGCGGCTCTTTGCCTGATATTTCAGGGGCGGAATGATTCATGGGCATATCTCCTTGTGAATTTTCGGTTAATCGGTCGATGGAGGGACGTATTTGGGACAGAGAGCCGGTTTATTCACGGATTATATGGAAAAAAGAGCGCAAAAACACAAGCGTTTAATTGTATACAGTCCGGGAAGTAAATGGCAAAACGCCAGAAAATGAAATGTGTCCATATCGACTGATATGGACACAGTATAACAGCTATAAAGAAAAAATGCAAGTGGTTTCGGCATCAAATTACGCCTTCTATGCCTCTGCAATCAGTTCCACCTCACACAGTACATTTTTGGGCAGGGTTTTTACCGCCACACAGGAGCGAGCCGGCTTGCCCGTAAAATATTGGCCATAGACTTCGTTAAAGGCGGCGAAATCGTTCATGTCGGCCAGAAAACAAGTGGTCTTTACCGTTTTTTCATAGGACGAACCTGCCGCCTCCAGCAGAGCGCCCAGGTTCTTCATGACCTGATGGGCCTGTTCCGCAACGGTGGCGCCCACCACTTCCCCGGTGGCAGGATCCAGGGCAATCTGCCCGGAGGTGAAGAGAAGCCCGCCGGTGATAAAAGCCTGGGAATAGGGGCCGATGGCGGCGGGAGCATTGGGAGTGGAAATCTGTTTCATGAATCTGTTCCTCCTTATTTAATGCAGTGTTATAGGTTGAATTCCCCTTCAGAGGAATCCTTTTCCAGTATATCACAGAGAAGCAAAAAAAGCCATCTTTAACACAATTTTGTACATTTACTCTGAAGTCTGCCGGGACTAGAATAGCCTTATTCAGTGCAGGATATGCCGGGCCTGTGCCCGTCAGAACATGGCCTGCCGAGGAGGAGACATTGTGGAAAAGAAGCGACATTCAAAACTGGCGTGGCTCTGGGAGAATATGAAGGGCTATCGGGCGGTCTATATGCTGTGCCTTGTGGGGACTGTGACCTACAATGTAATGCATCTGATCGTTCCCTATATGTCCCAGAGCATCATCGACCTGTTTCTCAGCGGGGAACAGGCGGCGGAAAACCTGGCGACCAAGAGAAATCTGTTCTGGGAACTGATCATTGCCATGGTTCTGCTGACATTTTTAAGAACTGCCATCGTCTACCTTTCCTGTATGGGCGGTGAAGTGGTTTCGCAGAAGGCACTTTACCGGATCAGGACGTACCTGTTTGACAAGATTGAACGGCAGGATATGCATTTTTATGCTACCTATCGGACAGGTGATCTGATGACCCGTCTTACAGGCGACCTGGATGCGGTGCGTCATATGATTGCCTGGGTTATCCGTACCATTGTGGAATCCCTGGCTCTGATGGGCGCCACGGCGGTGTATTTTTTCTACATGGACTGGCGGCTGGCCCTGTGCCTGTTTGCCATTGCGCCCTTTATTTTCCTGATCATTATCCTGTTTAAGAACAAGGTGGCCCCCCGTCACAAAGCGCTTCGGGAAAAGCTGGCGGAGATGAACACCATTTCTCAGGAGAATATCTCCGGCAACCGGGTGGTAAAGGCTTTTGCCAGAGAAAAATATGAGATAGAAAAGTTTGACGAGAGTAATACTTCTTACTCCCAGACCAACCAAAAGACGGCGCTGACCTGGCTGACCTATTATCCCTATGTGGAGTCGGCGGCCAATCTGATGCCGGTGGTGCTGCTGCTGGTGGGCGGTATCTTCCTGATCCGGGAGCAGATCAGCATGGGACAGTATGTGGCGTTTTCCAGTCTGATCTGGGCCATTGCCAATCCCATGCGGCAGCTTGGCAGCATTATGAACGAATTCCAGCGGTTTTCCGCCGCCTCCGACAAGGTTATGGAAACCTATTATTCCCAGCCGGAGATTGTGGATAGGCCGGGGGCCATTGACAGGCCGGAGCGCTTTCAAGGCCGTATTGAATTTAAGAATGTCAGTTTCCAGTATGCGGACGGCAAGCTGCCCATTCTGCGGAATGTGAGTTTTACTGCTGAGCCGGGAGAAACGATCGCCATTATGGGAGAGACCGGATGCGGTAAAACCTCCCTGATCCAGTTGATTCCCAGGTTTTACGAACCCACGGAGGGGGAGGTGCTGGTGGACGGTATTGCGGTGCAGGATATGAAGCTGCGTCAACTGCGCGGCAATATAGGCCTGGCCACCCAGGATGTGCTCCTGTATTCCGACTCCATAGACGGGAATATCGCTTTCGGAGACAGCCATATCACTCCGGAGCAGGTGGTAAAATTCGCCAGATATTCGGCGGCCTCGGACTTTATCGCCCGTATGCCCGAAGGGTATGATACCATCGTGGGAGAGCGCGGGGTGGGACTCTCCGGCGGCCAGAAGCAGCGTATCTCCCTGGCCAGGGCCCTGGCGGTGCGCCCGGCCATATTGATTCTGGACGATACCACTTCGGCGGTGGATATGGAGACGGAGAAGCAGATTCAGCACAGCTTAAATGAATTGGATTTTCCCTGTACCAAGATCATCATTGCCCAGCGGATATCCACTACGAAATACGCGGATAAGATATTGGTGCTCCAGGACGGCCGTATTACGGAATCCGGCAGCCACGAGGAATTGATTGCGAAGAAAGGCTATTATTACCAGGTAGTGCAGTTGCAGACCGGACAGCAGATTTCCGAACAGAGTCGGGACGTCAGCGGGGCCTATGCGGAATGCGGTAAGGAGGTGTAGAGATGGCCAGAAGAAATACATACCGGGAGGATGAGGTGCTGGAAACCCCCTTTGACTTCCATCATTTACTCCGGGCTTCGGTTTATATCAAAAAATACAGCGGAAGGATGCTTCTTGCCTTCGCCCTGAGCGCCATCGGCGGCATCACGGCTCTGTTTGGCCCCATGCTGACGCAGAAAGCGCTGGACGAGGCGATCCCCGATGAAAATGTACATATGCTGGTGACTCTGGTGCTGGTACTGGTGGGTACATTTGCAATCAGTGTGTTTTTCACCACCGTGCGTTCCAGGATTATGGTAAAAGTGGGCCAGGGCATTATCTACGATATTCGCAAAGATTTGTTTGCCCATTTGCAGAAACTGCCTTTTCAGTACTATGATGACAGACCCCATGGGAAAATCCTGATCCGGGTGGTAAACTATGTGAACTCCGTGTCGGATATGCTGTCCAACGGGCTGATCAATGTGGTACTGGAGATATTGAACCTGATCTTTATCGTGATATTTATGTTTTTGGTGGATGTAAAGCTGTCCCTGGTGGTTCTGGCAGGCGTGCCCATTCTTGCGGCATTTATGCTGTATATGAAGAAGCGCCAGAGAAAGGCCTGGCAGCAGGTGTCCAACAAAAACTCCAACCTGAATGCCTATCTGCAGGAGAATATTGTGGGAGCCCGCATCACCCAGATTTTTGTCCGGGAAGATGAGAATGTGGAGACCTTTGGTATCTTGGCGGATCGCTGCCGCAAGGCCTGGATGCAGGCGGTGAAATTCAGTAATCTGGTGTGGCCCGGCATCGACAATATCTCCGTGTGGGTCAGGGCGGCGGTGTTTATTGTGGGGCTGCTGGTCATGGGTCCGGAAAATGTGAAGCTGGGCGTGATCGTGGCGATTACCTCCTATGCTTCCAGATTCTGGCAGCCCATTATGAACCTGGGCAATATTTTTAACAATTTCATCAACAATATTGCCTATCTGGAGCGTATTTTCGAGACCATGGATGAACCGGTGACGGTGGCGGACGCAGAGGACGCCATTCAGATGCCGCCCATCAAGGGCCGGGTGACTTTCGAGCATGTGACCTTCGCTTACGAGGAGGGGAAAGATGTGTTGAAAGACCTGTCCTTTACTGTGGAGCCCGGTGAGAGCGTGGCATTGGTGGGCCCCACCGGCGCAGGCAAGAGCACCATCGTGAATCTGGTATCCCGATTCTACAATGTGAACCAGGGCCGGGTGCTCATCGACGGACAGGATATCTCCCAGGTGACTCTGGAATCCCTGCGCTCCCAGATGGGAATTATGCTGCAGGACAGCTTTATCTTCTCAGGGACCATAGAGGACAATATCCGTTATGGCAAGCTGGATGCCACCATGGAGGAGATTCAGCGGGCCAGCGAGACAGTGTGCGCGGATGCCTTTATCAGCCGTATGCAGGACGGTTATCAGACGGAGGTGAAGGAGCGGGGCTCTCTGCTGTCCCAGGGGCAGAAGCAGTTGATCTCCTTTGCCAGAACACTGCTGTCAGATCCCTCCATCCTGGTACTGGACGAGGCCACTTCCAGCATTGACGTGCAGACTGAGCGGGCGCTGCAGCAGGGCCTGAACGCCATGCTGCAGGGCAGGACTTCCTTTATCATCGCTCATCGTCTGTCCACCATCAAAAACTGTGACAAGATTATGTACATTGATCAGGGCGGTATCATGGAGTGCGGTACCCATGAGGAACTGATGGCAAAGCGGGGATATTATTTCAGGCTGTATACGGCACAGATGGAGGATATTGCATAGCGTCGGTCGCTGATATATGGGGCGGCAATGGTAGATCCGGGAAGGAATTTGCCATTGCCGCTTTTATCGTAAAAGCGTAAGGTTTACTTTCGCGGGAAAATGGGGTAAAATAAGCTGTAATTGCGCAGGAGTGCTGCGCAAAGTCAATGGGCCCGACGGAAGTGATATCCGATAGAATACCGGGACGGCGTATTCATAAGAGGTGACAGTAAGAAAATGGAAGGAAAAATGAAGATAGCCGTGGTGGAGGACGAAAAAGTGCATGCCGCCGTTCTCACAGGTTTTCTGGAAGCATGGCTGAAGGAGAATAAGGTGGAATTTTGTATCAGGGAGTTTCCCAACGCGGCGGCATTTCTATTTGAGTGGGAACAGGACCAGGCATGGGATGTCCTGTTTTTTGACATACAGATGCCCGGCCTGAACGGAGTGGAACTGGCGCGGAGAATCCGAACGGAGAACAGGAGGGTTGGGCTTGTATTTGTGACGGGGGTAACGGACTATCTACTGGAGGGATATGAGGTGGAAGCCCTGCACTATTTGATCAAACCTGTGGACCCGGTGAAGATCGGATCCTGCATGGAACGGGTTTTCACACGTTTCCGGGAACAGGAAAAACGGGAGGCGATTTTGACGGAAGCCAGGGAACTGGTGGGCAGTGAGAAAAGCAATCGCATAACGCTGCGGCTTATGCCGGAGGATATTGTTTATATAGAGGCCGCCGTCCATAATACAGAATTGCATACGGAGGATAAATGTTATGTGGTCAGGGAGGGCATCAATGCCTGGAAAGAGAGACTGCCGGAGGAGGCGTTCTGCTCCTGCCACAGATCCTATCTGGTAAATTTGCTCTATGTGTCGCATCTGGAGAAGGAGGCGGTGATTCTGGACGACGGGAGGCAGATTCCTCTGAGCAGAAAAAACAGTAAGGATGTGAATCGGGCTTTTATCCGTTTCTACAGCAAAAAGAAAACAGAGGGTTACTGAGAATGCATTACGGACTGGTGATTGTTTTGGGAATCGGGGGAGTCATCCTGCTTACATTCCTGTGCTGCGCCCTGTTCATGTGGCTGATGAATCGGCGGATGGCGGCTATTCAGAGTGATCTGGCGGAAAAGCATTATGAAGAGGTGGAGAATATGTACCAGCAGATGCGGGGCTGGAGACATGACTACAAGCATCATATCCAGACTATGAAAGCCCACCTTGCTCTGGGACAGTATCAGGAACTGGACGACTATCTGGGAGATCTGGATACGGATCTTACGGAGATGGATACCGTACTGAAAACGGGAAATGTGCGGGTGGACGCTATGCTGAATGCCAAGCTGGCGGTGGCAAAGGCCCGGGGAATCCGGGTGAACGCCAAGGCAGTGGTGCCGGAGCGGCTGGCGATAAATGAGGTGGATTTGTGTGTGATTATCGGTAATCTGCTGGACAATGCCATGGAGGGATGCGGAAAAATAACAGAAGAAAGGCAGTTTATCCGTGTGTATATGGAGGTATTAAAGCAGCAGCTTTATATCTATGTATCCAATTCCATGGGGGATCAGATCAGCCAGAAGGGGGGACAATATCTGTCAACCAAGCGCGGAAATCATGGTTTCGGCTTAAGGAGGATTGATCGGACAGTGAAAAAATATAACGGATTTTTGAACAGGCAGCACGAGGAAGGGGTTTTTGCCACCGAGATCATGCTGCCGCTGGCATAAGAAAACCATTGGTGCGCAGAAGAAACCCTTTTGTGCACTTTTTTTTCGCTCTGTTACCCGCTGTGTTAGAATCGTTGTGTACAATGACCGGAGGCGCTGCTTTACCGACTGCCGGGGAAATGTCCGGCATGAATGAAAAAACAATGGTATACAGAGATCCGTATGGGAGGCGATGTGGATGGACGAAATCAGACAAAGAAACGACAACATGGTGCAAAACGCATGGTATCTGGCCAAGGAAAGCTGGAAATGGGACAAAAGGATACTGCTGTTTCTGGGGATTACCACGCTGACAGGGATTGCCCTGCCAGTGTTTGGAATCTATCTGCCCAAGGTGGCGGTGGATTTGCTGCTGCAAAGGGCGGATGCGATGAGGGTGCTGCAGGTTCTGGGCAGTATGGTGGGCTGTATGCTGATTCTGCAGGGGGTTCACGGCGATCTGTCCAAGAGAGCTTACTTACATCACAATGGGTGTAGAAACACCTTTTTCATCCAGAGGCTGTTTCTGGTATCTCTGCAATGTAAATATTCCTACACCGAGGACAGTGATTTCTACAAACTGTACAGGCGCGCCATAAACGCGGTGCGCAGCGGGGATGCCAGCGGCCCTTCCGTGTTTTTCGATCAGATACCGAGGCTGGTGACAGGAGTGGCCTGCTTCTTTTTGTACTCGGGTATATTGGCCAGGCTGCATATTCTGGTGATCGTATTGCTGCTTCTTACTTCGCTGGTAACCTATTTTTTCAGGCACCGGGAAAATATCTGTTATGAGCGCACCAGGGATGCGTATGCGGTGGCGGAGAAGCGGCTGTATTATACCATCGGGGGATGCAGGAACAGCCGGACCGGAAAGGATGTCCGGGTCTATAGTATGAAGAACTGGCTGATAGGACAGATCCAGAGATTCCAGGGGGAGGAGAGGGAAATCCTGAAAATCCGCCGCAGAAAGGAATACGAGACGCATCTGGTGGGCTGTGGACTGAACTTTCTCCGGGACGGATTCGCGTATGCCTATCTGATTGTACAGACCCTGCAGGGGAAGATCGGTATGGGAGACTTTATGCTGTTCTTCGGCGCCATTACAGGCTTTTCCGCATGGATCACCGGCCTGGTGGACCAGATGAGTATGCTCAAGACCGCCAATGTAAAAATGAACGATCTGCGATCCTTTCTGGATATTCCGGCGGAGGATGCGGACAGTGGGGAATGTGAACTGCAGAATGTCTCTGAAGGGGTGGAGATTGCCTTTGAACATGTGAGTTTTGCATACCCGGGAAGCGATAAAGAAGTGATTTCCGATCTGAGTTTCCATATCCGGAAAGGGGAGCATGTGGCACTGGTGGGGCTTAACGGGGCAGGAAAGAGCACGCTGCTGAAGCTGATGATGGGGATGTATGAACCTTCCGGCGGAAAAATTCTGCTCAACGGCACGGACATTACAAAACTCAGAAAAAGGGATATTTACCGCCTCTATTCCGCCGTGTTCCAGGAAACCATGATATTGCCCGCCATGATAGATGAGAATATCGCCCTGAAACCGAAGCGGGACTTGGACAGGAAGAGGGTGGAGCAGATGCTCAGCCTGGCGGGGCTTGACGAGGATTTCGCCCAGCGGAATATTACCCTGGACAGCTACATGACGGACCGGCTGGTGGAGGACGGGATTTATCTGTCCGGAGGACAGGAACAGAAATTCCTGTTGGCGCGGGCATTGTATAAGGACGCGCCGGTGCTGCTTCTGGACGAACCTACGGCGGCTCTGGATCCGCTGGCCGAGCAGGAGGTCTATGAGTCCTATCAGAAACTGTGCCAGAACAGGACGGCGCTGTTTATCTCCCACCGTCTGGCCAGCACCCAGTTCTCGGATTGGATTATGTTTTTGCAGGACGGACGGATCATAGAGCAGGGCAGCCACCAGGAATTGCTGGAAAAGGGCGGTGAGTATGCCAAACTATATGAATTGCAGAGTTATTATTACAATCAGGCAGAGGACGCCCAGATGAGAGAGGAGGCCGGCTATGCAGGTGAATAGTAAGGACATAACGGAAAAGCTGACTTTTCAGGAAAAGAAGGCGGCGGTATCACGCTTGCTTAAAGAGATCCATCTACTGGCTCCCACTTTTATCGTGGTCACTGTTATGAAGCAGCTGTGCAGCGTTTCCGTAGGTTATATCGGTATCTATATTTCCACAATGGTGCTGAGTGCGCTGCAGGAGGGCACTTCCGCCGAACTCCTGATTCCCAGAGTGATGTTGTGGATGCTGGCCACATTGGTGCTGTATCTTCTTATGGGAAAACTTTCCAATGAAAGTGAAGTGATCAAAAGCCATTCCTGGGAACTTCTGGACGCCCGAATGGCGATTAAAAATATGGAGATGAACTACCCGGATCTGGACAGTCCCTATGTGAACAAACTGTACAGCCGCATGGAAGAGGACAATCGCTGGGGAAGCGGAATCCACGGAGGTTTTGATAATCTTGAAAAGCTGTGTTATCAGATGTTTAATGCCCTTTTCGCGGTGGGAATGCTGCTCCCTGTTCTGCATCAACTGCTTACGAAGGGAAATACGCTGACTTATATCTTTTTTGCGGTGCTGGTGCTGATTATTCTCTGCAACGGCCTGGGAGAGAGTTATTTTGGGAAAAAAATCACGGAATATATGGCGCTCTGGACCAATGACAAACCCGAGGAAACCAATCTGATGTGGTATTATGCGGTGTACGACGGAGTTTCCATGGAGAATCGTAAGGATGTGAAGCTGTATGAAGTAGAGGATTTGCTGAAGGAATATACCTTTGTCCATGGCCGGGAATTTTTGAAATACAAGGATAAGCTGGTGGCGGGTACCAGCGGACGCCGGGAGTTTGTGGTCAATATTTTAAATGCTGGCGTCAGGGGCGTCTGCTATCTCTTTCTCACCCTGATCGCGGCGGGCGGCGGTATTGCCGCAGGCATGCTGGTCCGGTATGTGGCCTGCTTTGAGAGGCTGACAAACTCTGTCCAGAATATACTGCATGACGCCCAGGCATTCCTTCTGGTTGCCCGCAGGCAGAGTACTACTTTTGAATTTCTGGATATTCAGGGAAGTTTTCACGAGGGAAAATTGCCGGTGGAGAAACGGAGCGACAATGAGTACGAGGTGGAATTCCGGGATGTATCTTTCCGATATCCGGGGCGGGAAGAATACGCGCTGCGCCATTTTAATCTGAAGCTGCGGATCGGTGAGCGCATGGCTGTGGTGGGCAGAAATGGATCGGGCAAAACCACCATGATCAAGCTGCTCTGCAGATTGTATGAGCCCACGGAGGGGGCAATCTACTTAAACGGAGTGGACATCCGCAAGTTTGACTACAGTGAATATATGCAGCTCTTTTCTGTGGTGTTTCAGGACTTTTCCCTGTTTGATTACTCCATAGCGGAGAATGTGGCGGCAGGAAGGCAGTACGATGGGGGAAAGGTGCGGGACAGCCTTATACAGGCGGGATTTGGAGAACGACTGAAGGGATTATCCGGCGGAATAGAAAGCCTGATCGGCAAAGGCTTTGATGAGGAAGGCATTCTCTTTTCGGGGGGAGAGCGGCAGAAAATCGCCATTGCCAGGGCCTTGTATAAGGACTCTCCGTTTATCCTGCTGGATGAGCCCACCGCTGCCCTGGACCCGGTTGCGGAGTATGAGGTATACTCCGCCTTTGATGAGATGGTGCAGGGCAAAACGGCCATCTATATCAGCCACAGGCTTTCCTCCTGCCGTTTCTGCGACGATATCGTGGTGTTTGACCAGGGAAAGGCGGTACAGCGGGGGAGCCACGGGGCCCTGATGGCGGACCGGGAAGGGCTGTATTACGCTCTGTATACAGCCCAGGCCCAGTATTATGAAAGCAATGCAGGACAAAAGGCGGAATGCTGACGGTTCATTTCACAGACTAGTTCAGGCGGAATTTGCGCACCAGATTATTCATCAGCAGGGACTGTTTAGACAGTTCCTGCGAAGTGGCGGCGCTCTCCACCGAAGTGGAGGAGGTATCCTGGACTACGGAGGAAATCTGGTTAATTCCATCTGTAACCTGGGAAATGGCTTCGGTCTGGCTCTCCACGGCCTCTACCACCACATTCATTTTAACGGATACATTCTGGGCTATGGAATTTGCCTTATTCAATGACTCCGTTACTCTGCTCACGACCTGGCTGCCCTCCATTACGGTGGCAATAGAGCTTTCAATGAGTTCTTTGGTGGCTTTGGCAGCTTCGTCGGATTTGGAAGCCAGACTGCGCACTTCACTGGACACCACGGCAAAGCCTTTTCCGGCACTGCCCGCCCGCGCGGCTTCCACAGAGGCATTAAGGGCCAATATATTGGTCTGAAAAGCGATACTTTCTATGGTACTGATGATTTTGCTGATTTCCGCGGAGGAGCTGGAGATTTTCTCCATTGCGCTGTTCAGTTCTTTGACATAATCGACGCTGATCCCCAACTGCGCGTCAGCCTGATTCGCAAAGAGTCCCGCTTCCTCCGCCGCTGCCGCAGTCTGCCGGGCATTCTGCGCAATACCGATCACAGTGGAGGAAAGTTCGTGGATGGCGCTGGCCTGTTCTGTGGCTCCCTGGCTCAGGGACTGGGCTCCCGTGGATACCTGACTGGCGCTGGAAGCCACCGTTTCGGCGGATTGGCTGATCTGAAGGAGCGTATCTCTCAGGGAACCGTGGATTGCCTTCATGGATTTTTCGATGGCCACAAAATCTCCCCGGTATGTGCGGGTGATATTTTCGCGGAAATCCCCCTGTCCCATCTTGCCCAGATGGTGGGACACATCCTGTACTACATCATTCAGGCGGTGCATGGTGGTATCCAAAGCCTTTGTCAACTCGGCAGTCTCATCCCGGGACCTTACCACCGGGGAAACGGTATGTAAATCACCCTCGGCCAGCTTTTCCAGCCGGAGGACACAGGCGCGGATCGGGCCGGAGATGGATCTTCCCACCAACACCGCTACCGGGAAAGTGGCCAGCACCACAAGAAACACGACAAGGATTGTGAGCAGGATGCTTCGGTCCAGGGTAGATTTAAACTCTCTTTGACTGGCCTCGATGGCGATGCTCCATTCCTGGTTGCCATCAATGGGAGCAAAGCCCACAAACTTATTGTCGCCATAAAAATTATAGGCGCCGAAACCGGTTTCTCCCTGAATCATGCGCTGATTCACCGCGGCTACATCCGCCACGCTGGCATCCGTCTTAGCGGCTTCAATCATATTGGAGCCGCTTTCCACCACGGAGCGCTCCCGGTGGCCGATCACATTGCCTTTGTTGTCCAGGATATAGGCTACGCCGTCATTGCCCATGGACAGATTGACTACAATATCCGACAGGAAATCGGCATTGATGCCGCCGTAAACCACACCCTCAAAACGACCGTCGATGATGATGGGAACCTCCAGCAGGAAGATCATCCGCTGACCGTCATTCATAATGTCGGAAATATAGGGTTTCATGTTTTCTTTGCACTGCTGGAAATATTCTTCTTCAGCGTAGCTGTAGCCGGTGGAGGATAAACCGTCGGCATCCATCTTACCGGTGTATATAAATCCGTTGCGGCTGGCGATTTCATCCCGGACAGGAACCAACTCCGGGGCGTCCGGGGCGGATTCGCGGAAAATATCGGAAGCGGCAGCCTCCTGCAGGGCGGTCCAGTAATTATCCATACGCCACTCCACTGCGTCCGCCGCCATCTGTGTGGCCGGTCCCAGGGTCTTTGTCATCATATCATCGATTCCGGCGGCGTTTAGCAGGGCTGTGATCACGCCGATCAGCACTGATCCGACCAACATTACCGACAGCATACTGATTTGGATTTTTGATTTGATAGACTTCATGATTTCATCTTCCTCTCATTCATTTTCGAACAGGAGAAATGATTCAGTCAGGTGCAAACCATTCGTGAGTGCCTACTCCTGTCTTTCCCCATCTTAGCATAAATCCTCGGAATGTTCAATTCATAAATTGCAGGAAAAACAGACACAATTTCACTACAGCCGTCGAACAGGGCATTACATAGATATTGTCTTTCCCGGACAAATAATGTATAATGGTAATGTTCACGGAGGGGAGAGCGGATACGCAGGGATCCGCACAGCAGTGTACCAGGAGACTATTTGGGAGAAGGAAACATATGAGTGAATGCGGTATTCAGATTCCTGATGTAATGTATTTTTCAGCACCATGGGATATCAAAGCCGAATACCTTTCAGCGGAAATGACAGGCCAGGTGTTTATGTCTCCGTGGATTGGTATTTCTTCCCTGTTTGTAATTGACAGATTCCGGGAAGTGGGCGCATTTTTTGAAAGGACATTGCTGGAACACAATATGGAATTGGTATCCAGTAAATATAATATAGATTACGATGAGTGGTATAGTGATTCTGACAGGCTGACATTGCCCTTAAAGGAAGCGCATCTGCGGCATAATGTGGAAGCATTTCGGCATGTGGCACCCCTGCAGTCCGTCTCGTCGGGTTATATCTACAAACTGGATGTATCCGGCATAAAGGAAGAACTGCAACTTTATGTCACACAGGATGCGGACAGGGAGCTTGTGTACAGCGGGAAAGAAAAAATACCCGTGATGGAAAAAATATCCCATACCATTCACTGGGAATTATCCTACGGGGAACATTCGTCATTTTCCGGGATACTTTCAGCCAGGGAGTTGGTTTCGGGAGTGGTGCGGGAGGTACTTTTATCAGATTTAATCAATGAAAATTAATTGATATAAATTTGTCTTTCCCTATTTTGGCATAAATCCTCTGGATGCTCAACTCACAATTTCACTACATGATTTCTATGACAATATGAATCATATCGCCGTCCTTTTTGCCAATTTTCTGGCGGATGGATTTCAGCACGCCTATAATATAGCATATGTTTCCATCCGACGTTTTTACGCCCATATTCACGATGCTGCCGTCGTAGGGCTGGCCGTCAAACAGGGCATGTACCCTGATTCGTCCCTTGCCAAATTTTTCCCTGATATCCCAGGGGAATATTACATAGGCTCCGCCCTTTTCAGGCAGTTCATGAAGTATTTCATCGTATTCAAATCGCTCTGTCATATTTTCCTTTCCGCCGTGCCGGCTTGCTGCGCAGTTTTTCTTATATTATAGCAAAAATGGGGTTTTTTAAAAGCGGTGTTTGACTGTTTCCGCTGGGAAAATACTTTTGCAGATGCTTTTTACTTGACTCTGCCGTTGGGGAAGCGTTTATACTATAAATATAGAAATGCAGGAGGGAGGCTTTTCATGGGGGAACTAATTAAAATAAGGGAAATATCGTCAAAATATGATGTCTCTGCCCGCACGCTGCGGTATTATGAGGATATGGGATTGCTGAGCAGCACGCGAAGCAGCGATTACGCGTACAGATTGTATGATCAGGAGGCAGTCAAACGCCTGGAGCAGATTTTGATTCTGCGCAAACTGAATATCTGTATAAAGGATATTCAGCGGATTTTTCACGCCCCGGGATCTGATATGGTTCTGGACATTCTGGGAAAAAAGGTGGCGGATATCGACGGCGAGGCAGCACTGCTTCAGGATCTGCGGGAGATTCTGGTGGAGTTTATCGGTCTGATCAAACAGTCGGATTTCAGCCGGGACAGGGATGTGAGGAGGCTGTATGAAAAGGCGTCAAAGATAGAGAGCAGCATTGCGAATATTTCTTATCAGGGCAATTCCTCCCGGATAAACCATTTGCTGGAAGTGACGGATAAACTGAAAAAAATTCCGGAGATAAGCATCATTCGGATTCAGCCGTTCAGAGCGTTTTCTTCCGGCAGGGATACCCTTGACAATGTGATGGGAACTTTTCAGCAATGGCAGGAGGAGCACAATCATTTGGTCAGGGAAATGCTGTACGGTGCCCCGGACTTTCTATGGTTTGAAGAGGACGGGAGCGCGGAGTGGATCTGGGCGGTTAAGGAAGGGGTCACCCAGGAAGACACGGCTCCCTATGACCTGATTACATTTGAGGGGGGACTGTATGCCTCCGCCATGTCTGTGGACGGGGATGATGATATTGGCGGCAGGATTTATGAAGGGATACGGAAGTGGCTGAAGGAGAGCGGATTTGAATCGGACGAGCGCCCGGGACACAGAACCATGGGACATATGGTCAACCCCACGGAGGAGATCAGGCAGGCGCTGGGGTATCATCAGATGGAAATCTTTGTTCCCATCAAAATACGGTCCCGGCATTGGAGGAAAGAAGGATGAAGGATACATATTCAGTCAGCGAATGGGCTATAATACGCCGCAATGAACTGGTAGATATTCCCAAGGAGTTGCCGATCCATTCGGATTTTCTGCGGACACTTACGCAGGAGGAATTTGAACGCGCTTTCAGGGAGATTGGACAAATGTTTTGGCAAATATATTCCGACATGGCTGAGACGCCGGAAAACTTCGGCATGCCTTTGTACAGAACAGGAGAGTACGATTATTTTTCTAAGCAGGCCCGGGAAACCCGAACAGCGCCCTGGAATCTGTTCTATTTCCTGTTTTGCCTGTTTTCCTGCGGTGAATGGAAGGAAAAACGACTGGCGGCGGATACGGAGGAGATTCGGAGGATCAACCGGGTAAAAAAGACAGCTTCTCTGCTCAAGGCCCTGGAGGACTATGGCTTTATATTTTCCAGGATAAAGAATTATCAATTATCATCCGGATGTTCTCTTGAAGTTGAATATCCGGATGATCCCAATGTGGTGGAAGTCCTGTTTCTCCTTGCTCAAAAGGTAAAAAACACACAAATGAAGGATGTAAAAAATGATTTCTCTCACATGAATATGTTTGTAAATGGGTTTATCGGATGGAACTATAAATTGCTGGCTGAGGATATGAATACCTGCACGCTGGCCCAAGGCTGTGACTATGTGGGGGATAAGATGCACAGCGAAGCGGACAGAGAAGTGATCTGCATGATGGACCGCCTGCTGACCGGGATGGGGTATACAATGAAAAAGGGTGATTTCAACGAAGGGCCTTCCGTAAGATATTACCGGGGAAAATCAAAAGTATATGCGTATGCTTTGAATTCTGACAGAGGGAATTTGTGTCTGGAATTGAGAATCAGGAATGCGGAGAACTGCCTGGAATATTTGGGGCAATGTCCTGACAGAATCGCGGAAATGTTCCGCCACAGCGACAGCGGATGCCGGAACCGGATCAACGGGACCTGCAGGAGCGGGGTGAATTACAGGTTTGAAGGGCAGGAAAAATGGCATTGCGGATGCTGCGGCGCACCGTTTAGACTGCATCCCTGTAAGGAGGATATACCTCATTATATTAAATTGATGGAACTGGGAAACGGATGAGTTTGTACGGCTTGTTAAGGGGAAGCAATTCCGATATATGAGGATTTCAACAGGTGGGGAATGGGGCAAGGAATGACACTCCAGTGCCATTCCTTAGTATGTTGATTTAATATTTAGCCTGTTTCTTTTGTCTGCCAAGAATAAAAAGCATTACTAACAGAATGATTGGAAATACAAGACCAACGCTTATGCCTGCACGAATATTATCTCCCGCATATTGTGTAACACGGCCAACTATACCAGGTCCAATGCTTCCGCCCAAATCTCCTGCCATAGCCAGCAGCGCAAACATAGCCGTTCCGCCTGCAGGGAATTTCTCAGATGAAATACTAATTGTCCCGGGCCACATAATACCAACGGAAAAGCCACATGCAATACAGCCAATAAGGCCTATCAATGGATTTGCCGATAATGAAGCGAAAAGATAACATATAACACATAAGATTCCGGAACCTGTCATAAATTTCTTCAAATCCATTTTGTCACCATATTTTCCGAATATTACACGGCTTATTCCCATTGTAACCGCAAACATACAGGGACCAGCTAAATCTCCTATCGTTTTCGATAACCCCAATGCTGCTTCTGCATATGCCGACGCCCATTGTGCCATAGCAAGTTCTGATGCACCAGAGCAGATCATCAAACATACCGCCAGCCAGAATAATGGTGTTTGAAATAATTTTTTTATTCCCATTCCATTCCCTTCAGCTACTAAATGTTTAATTGGGCATGTTGCAAAATTATAGATATTGACTGCAGGAATAAGGGCCCATAGTACAGCCAGCCACTTCCAACTATTCATTCCGAATATCAGGAAAAACAGGGTAGATATCAAGATCGTTCCCACGGCCCCCCAACAGTAGAAAGAGTGGAGCAAACTCATTGTCGCTTCTTTATTCTCAAACGGACATGCTTCTACAATAGGGCTGCAGAGTACTTCAATCAATCCGCTTCCGATTGCATACAGGATTACACTGCATATAATTCCAATAAACGGAATGGGTAATATATCCGGCAGAAATGCCAGACCAATCAGTCCGGCCGCAGCACATATTTCGGAGGCTACAATACACACACGATATCCAATCCTGTCTACATATTTTGCACAAAATAAATCCACTAAAAGCTGAGTAAAGAAAAAACATGTAGAAATCAATGCAATATTTCCAAGAGAAATATTGTAATCATAATGAAATTTCAAAAACAGCAGCGGCGCAAAGTTAGCAGCTATTGCCTGGGTAATAACTCCTAAGTAACAGGCTGTTTTTGTTTTTTGATAATTTGGCATAATACCTTTGTTCCCTTCTTCCCTTTTTTTGTGGCGATCAACATCCTTCTAATGCATATTTTTATGTCGCTTTCATACTGCCATTTAAATTCCGTGTTTCGTCACCTTGCTTCCTTCTTTTGAATTATATACTATGTAACTTCGCTTTTCATTGATTTATATCCGATATTTATTGTATAATATCGCAAGAACGTATATCGGGAGAGGGTTCGCTTATGAATTTCAATACATCGTATAACAAGATTGTGACAGATGAAAACTTGATGGAAACGGTAAAGCATGGAAGCAATGGCTACCCCTTTCACTTTTATTATGACAATTTAGCCCTGTTTGACTTTCACTGTATTGAATGGCACTGGCATACCGAATTGGAGTTCGTTTATATTGAATCAGGAACTGTGACTTTTTGGATTGGAGAAAAACAGTTTATTTTAGCGGAAGGAAATGGCGTATTCATTAATTCTAAAATCCTTCATCGCTTCTATTCTCCAGCTGAAGCTGTTATTCCAAATTTTTTATGTTTGCCTTCTTTTATTGCTGCGGAAGATAGTTTTATATATCAAAAATATATTTTACCGATTCTTTCTTCCTCCTTATTTTTCCTGATTTTTGATGCGGAAGTTCCCTGGCAGGCGGAGGCTTTATCCATTATCAGGCAGATCATTGCTGTGCAGGAGGGGGTCTCATCCTGCGAACTTGCCACCGCATCTCTCATTCAAAGGCTTTGGTTGGAGATATATGAAAATGCGGATATTACATATATGAAAGACCATATAAATGATTCAGCTTCTTCGCAGGCAAGATTACAGTTGATGATGCAGTACGTTCATCAGAATTATTCCCATGATATTTCATTAGAGGACATTGCAGGGCATGCAAGGATCAGCAAAAGTACCGTATTAAACCTTTTCCATAAATATTTACACATTACTCCGATAAACTACCTTATCAATTATCGTTTAAATGAAGCTGCCCGATTACTTTCAAAGACCGAGAAAAAAATCAGTACTATTTCTGACGAAACAGGATTTAATAATGTAGACTATTTTTGCAGATTATTTAAAAAGCATTATCATTTAACGCCGACTGAATACCGGAAAAAGAGATTGTTTTTATGCAGAGAATCAATATTAAGCATTTGAGGTGAGGGGAATTGAAATGGAGCAAATTGAATTGATAAAACCGGGAATGGAGTATGCCGACGATATATGGGATTTTCGTCAGGAAATTTTAGATTGTGACGCAGAGAGTGAAGACCAGTTTGCAGGTTGTATATCATTGGATGTAAGTGTGTCCGCTGAAGAGTGGATCAAAATGTGTGAACTCAGAATGAGTGAAGAAACATGTGTTAAGGCAGGCACATCGGTTCCTTCCAATATGTATTTAGCCGTTCGGAAAAATGATAACAGAGTTATAGGTATTATAGATTTGCGTCACCATATAAATCATCCGATTCTTGGAACATGGGGAGGACATTGTGGATATTCGGTACGTCCTTCTGAACGAGGCAAAGGATATGCCAGGGAAATGCTTCGCCTGAATATACGAAATGCGAAAGCATTAGGAATTTCCAAACTTCTTATTACATGTGATGTTAAGAACATGGCCAGCGAAAAAACCATACTTGCTAACGGCGGTGTTTATGAAAAAACCATAGAAGTTGATGGATGTAAGATGAAAAGATTTTGGATCGAGGTTAATGATTAGGCAAAAAAGAGTTTTCTTTCCATAATAGGATAAGCAAACTCTTTTTTATTACATTCTTATTTTTTCAACCCTCAGTTTTCACTGGCATATTCATTTTAGCATGTAAATACATAAAAGTAAATTATTTTGAAAGTACATGTTCAAAAAGTAATTCAATAAAAATGTAATAAAATATTTATTCTGATATTGAAAAACATATTCGCATGTGCTAACATAAAAATACAGTTATGAGAATTCATATAATGCGGTTCTAAATTAAACAGATACAATCCGGCATGGGAGATACAAAAGTGAATGCAAAGACTGCGCATATAACCAGGACAGAAAATGAAATATTTGAACAGGACTTAAAAGAGCATTTATTCCATACAGCCACATTATGCAGAGGGTATATGGGGAAAATGGGCTGTCCGGCCATGGGATATCTGGCGGGTATTCTGCACGATGCAGGCAAAGCAGGGTCGGCTTTTCAGGGCAGGATGGAGGCCATACGGGAAGGAAGGCCGGATCCGGGACAGAAAGGGGGACATGCCTCTGCAGGTGCGGTGCTGCTTAGCAGATGGGGAGGCAAGACAGACAATTATTACAAGAATTTCGCTTTACAGGCCATATGTGAAGCCGTTTTTTCCCATCACACGGCACTGCCGGACAATATATCCCCCCGACTGGAGGATGGGTATAAGGCCAGGCTTCAATGTGAAGAGGCGGAATTATCGGAAATAGAGGCATATTTTTGGAGTGAAATTATCTCCCGAGAGGACTTTGAGAAACTTTTGGAGCAGGCATACGGGGAGGCGGAAGCATTTGTAAACAGGGTGAAGCAATGCGTAAGAGCCCAGAAAGAGATGGAATTTTTCCTGGGCATGGCGGAGAAGATGCTGCTGTCGGCTCTGATTGACGCCGACTGGCTGGACAGTGCCGCCAGCGGCGCAGGGGGACAGTTGGACTTTTGGGATTTGGATGGGGAAGACGCTGAAAATCCTTCCAGGGAAAAGCTGTTTACATATTTTCTGGACAATTTGGAAAATGGACTGAGGGAAATGAACCGCTCCTCCAAACCCATCAATGTATGGAGAAATCGCATCTCCGACCAATGTAAGGAGGCAGGGGCCAGAGCGGGAGGGGTCTATACCCTGTCCTGCCCCACCGGGGCCGGTAAAACCCTGGCGGTGACCCGCTTTGCCCTGACGCATTGCAACCGGCAGGGCAAAGAGAGAATATTTTACATCATTCCCTACCTGTCCATCATTGACCAGACGGCCAAAAGCATAAAGAAAGCGCTTGCAGCCGGCAATAGGGAAGGCACTGACGAACTGGTGGAAAACGGTATTTTGGAACTTCATTCCCAGGCGGAGTATAAAAAGGGGGAAAATGGGTCAGGCGCCTCATGGAGCAGGGAGGAAGAACCCGTCGCCGACGGGGACTTCTGGGCACAGAGGATGACGGAACCCATAGTGCTGACCACTATGGTGCGTTTTCTGAATACATTTTTTGCCCGGGGGACCAGAAATCTGCGCCCGGCCCATCAGTTCCAAAACGCGGTGCTTATCTTTGATGAAGTGCAGACTCTGCCTGTAAAGCAGATCGCTCTGTTTAACAGTCTGATCAATTATCTGACACAGCTTTGTGGGTGCACATGCGTCCTGTGCACCGCCACCCAGCCTCTGCTGGGGGAGACGGTAAAACCGGTTTATCCCGTCAAAATGGCGGAACCTGCGGCCCTGGCAGAGCTCCCCCCGGAAGCGGGGGAAGTCTTCAGGCGGGTACAGATAGAACCCCGGCTGAAGGCGGTGGGTTATACCCAAAAGGAACTGGCGGATTTCGTCTGGGAAAAGGCGGAAGAGAGCGGAAACGCGCTGGCAATCCTGAACACCAGAGACTGCGCGCTGGCCGTTTACAGTGAATTGGCAAAGCAGGCGGGGGAGGCATATAAAGTGTATTACCTTTCCACAAAACTATATGCGGCGCACAGGAAAAGCATTATTGAAAAAATCCGAGGGGACTTGTCTTGCGGAGAAAAAATCATAGTGGTCAGCACATCCCTGATTGAGGCCGGCATAGATTTTGACTTTTCCTGCGTGGTTCGATCCCTGGCGGGAATGGATTCCATAGTCCAGGCGGCGGGGCGGTGCAACAGGGAAGGACTGCGGGGGGTGGAGACCACCTATATTGTCAATCCCTGTCAGGAGCTGGAATCACTGGCACATTTGAGAGACATCAGGGAGGGAGCAGAATCGTCCCGAAGGATACTGGGGGAATTTGAGAAAAACAGGGCACGCTTCGGGGGTGAACTGCTGTCCGAAGAGGCAATACATACTTATTTTTCATACTATTTCTGGAATAGAAAGGAAGAAATGGTTTATCTCATACCGGGACAAAACAAGGTTTCCCTCTATAACTGGTTGGCAGATAATGTGGATCTGGTGAGATCGGGCGAGGCGCACAAAGTTTATGAGAAGAAAGTATTAAATCAGGCGTTTAAAACAGCGGCAGAACATTTCAGCGTCATAGAGGAGCGTGGGAATTCCGTATTTGTGCCCAGGGGCCGGGGGAAGGAGATCTGGGAGGAGATCCAGAGAAATACCAAACCAGGAAAGACAGACTACAAGTATATAAGGAGCCTGTTAAAGGAAGCACAGCAATATGTGGTTAATCTGCAGAATTATGAAATAGAGAAGCTGGGAAAGGGGGCCATACAGTGGGAGGATAAAATGGGAATGTACGTCCTGAACGAGATGTATTATGATGAAAAGGCCGGTATTACCGGGGAAATCAGCAGTAATATGCCGATTCATATGTTTTAGAAACGGTTGCAGCCTGTTCAATGTCTTTCCGCATCGGATTGGGAGATCAATGGGAATCTGCGGAATGGAAGGGAGCAGGAGGGAAGCAATACAGTCAGTTGTATTGGACGGAAAGGAGGAGCATGGAAAAAGAGAATAGCATTACATTTGCGCTGACAGGGCGCCGGGCGCTTTTTACGGATCCTGTCAGCAAGATGGGGGGAGAGAAATTTACCTACCAGGTTCCCACCTACCAGGCGCTGAAAGGAGTGCTGGAAAGTATCTACTGGAAACCTACGCTGGTCTGGATCGTAGACAGGGTGCGGGTTATAAAACCCATCCGTTCGGAATCCCAGGCTGTCAGGCCCATCGACTACGGCGGGGGCAACACCCTGTCGATCTACACCTATCTCTCGGATGTGGAATACCGGGTGCAGGCGCATTTTGTGTGGAATGAGAACCGACCTGACCTGGTCAGGGACAGGGATGAGAACAAACACTTTTTTATTGCCAGGAGGGCGCTGGAAAAAGGAGGCAGGAGAGATATTTTCCTGGGGACCAGAGAGTGTCAGGGCTATGTGGAGCCTTTGGATTTTGAAAGCGGCCGGGGAGCGTATGACGAGGTCAATGAATTTCCTCTGGGTCTGATGTTTCATGGGTTTACCTATCCCGATGAGGCGGTGCGGCAGGAGGAGAAGAATAAGCTGACGGCCAGGTTTTTTCGCCCGGTGATGGAGAAAGGGATTATTACGTTTCCGGCCCCGGAAGAATGTGCCATACGCCGGATTCTGACGGATCGAAAACCCAGGGAGTTCAGCCTGGAAAAAGGGAATGTGACATTGGCGGGGGGAGGTGCGCTGGATGAGTTTTCTGAATGATTTGTACCTTACCTATGAGGCCTGCAAGAGCGATTCCCAGCTTTTGCCCATCGCTCATTTGACCCAGAATGCCCAACTGGAGGTGGTTCTGGATGAGGAGGGAAAATTTTCCAGAGCCAGTCTGGTGAACAAGGAGGATGCGGTCACGGTGATCCCGGTCACAGAGGATTCCGGCAGCAGGAGCGGCAAAGCCATTTTTCCCCATCCGCTGTGTGACAAGCTGGAATATATCGCCGGGGACTATGGAGATTTTGTACCGGGCAGCAAAGGGGATAAATTTGAAATTTATATTGCGCAGTTGGGCGCATGGGTCCAGTCAGATTACAGTCTGCCCCAGATCAGATGTGTATATGGGTATCTGAGGGAACGCAGGCTCATGGAAGATTTACGGGAGGCCGGTTTTTTTACCTTCGAGAACGGCAGGATCAAGGCGGAAAAGCAGCAGGGAGTGGCGCTGGAAAACTGGTTTGTACGCTTTGCAGTAGAGGTTCCGGGAGAGCCTGAGAGCAGACTGTACTGCGACGGGCAGGTATTTGACAGCTACATAAAGTATTATCTGTCCAGTCAGGACAGCAGGGAATTATGCTATGTTTCCGGCGAGGCCGTGCCCTGCTCCGAGAAACATCCGGCCAAAATACGGAATACTGCCGACAAGGCCAAGCTGATTTCCGCCAATGACGCATCGGGTGTGCTGACCTTCAAGGGGCGGTTCCGCGAGAGCACCCAGGTGGCTTCCGTGGGTTATGAGATTTCCCAGAAGGCTCACAGTGCCTTGCGCTGGCTGATTGCCCGACAGGGTCTGAAAATCGGGGAACAGGTATTTGTAGTGTGGTCCATAGAGAATCCTCACATGCCCAGCCCCTTTTCCGATTTGGATTGGGAGGAGGAAGAGGAAGTCTTTACTGACGCCGCGTATTCGGACTGGGTGAGACAGGCAATCTGGGGATCAGCCCAGGCGCCCCAGGACAGTGATACCGTCATGGTGATGGGTGTGGAAGCGGCTACCACAGGCCGGTTGTCCATTCCTTTTTATCAGAAATATGGAGCCAAACAATTTATCCAAAATGTGGCCAGATGGAAAACGGAGACCTGTTGGCTGAACCAGTCGAAAAAGGTACAGGCTTGTGTGCCCTGGTCCCCCTCTTTGGTGGAGATCGTAAAGCTGGTGGCAGGGGAGAAAAACGCCAAGTTGAATAAATGTGTGCGGGAACGGCTGATCCCCTGCATCGTAGAGGGCAGGAAACTTCCCTATGATATAGTGTTGTCGGCCCTGGGGCAGGCCATTAATCCTTTACACTTTAAGGAATATTGGGAGTGGCGCAGGGCTGTGACAATTACATGCGCCCTGTTGAGAAAATGGCAGATAGAAAGAGGAGACGGAAGGGAGGAATACAGCATGGGTTTGAATGCAGAGAGTGAGGACAGAAGTTACATTTTCGGGCAGCTGCTGGCCACGGCGGAGATGTTGGAGAGAAGCGCCCTGTCCATGGGAAGCGGCAGCAATAAGGAGGGTATACGGAACACGGCGGCAGAAAAGTATTTTGTCCGATTCCAGAGATACCCGGTGGAGACTTGGACAACCATTCGGAACCAGGTGCATCCGTATGTGATGAAGCTGAAAAACGCAGGGAAGTTATATTATGTCAACAAACTGGACGAATTGACTGACAGACTGGATCTGACCCGGAGGGACAAGCTGGAACCCACCTTCCTGCAGGGCTATAGCAGTCAGCTTGTGGAGTATCGCAGTTCTTATAAGAAGCAGGAGGATGGCAAACCGGAGGAGTAATATGTTTCGGAAAGTGACTTTGTATGTAAAACAGCCTATAGAGGCGCAGCAGGGAAAGGATGGTAAAAATATGAGTGAATTTACAAACAAGATTGACTTTGCAGTGGTATTCAGCGTGAAGAACGCCAATCCAAACGGTGATCCGCTGAACGGGAACAGGCCCAGGGAGACCTATGACGGATTCGGAGAGGTGTCGGATGTATGTTTAAAAAGGAAGATCCGCAACCGCATGATGGATCTGGGATATCCGGTGTTCGTGCAGTCCGACGATCGGAATGTGGACGGCATCAGAAGCCTGAGCGATAGAGCGGGGGCAGCGCCGGAACTGAAGGAGGCGGGAAAGGACAAGGAGAAGTATGCGGCTGCCGCCTGCGAAAAATGGATGGATGTGCGAACTTTTGGCCAGGTATTCGCTTTTAAGAGCAAGGAAAAGGGAGCCGAGGGGGACGGTGTATCGGTGGGGGTGAGAGGTCCGGTGTCCATCCAGACGGCTGTGAGTGTGGCGCCCATCGACATTTCCTCCATGCAGATCACCAAGAGCGTTAACAGCGAGACCAGCGATAAGAAATCCTCAGATACCATGGGGATGAAGCACAGGGTTGACTTTGGTATGTATGTTACCTATGGCAGCATCAATCATCAGTTGGCGGAAAAAACAGGTTTTTCGGACGAGGATGCGGAGATAATCCGGCAGATTCTGGTGACATTGTTTGAGAATGATGCGTCTTCCGCCAGACCCGACGGCAGCATGGAAGTATGTAAGGTGATCTGGTGGAAACACAACTGCTTTCTGGGACAGTATTCCTCCGCCAAAGTACATAGATGCCTGAAAGTGAGCAGAAAGCCTGGAGTAGAAATTGCCAAAAGCCAGGAGGATTTTGAGATAAGGGTTGATGAACTGCCGGACCTGAAGGTTGAGATCTATGACGGAATTTGAATATAATGAAGAGGACTTTCTACAGCTTGCGGGATTGCAGCATTTTACCTTTTGCAGAAGGCAATGGGCATTGATCCATATTGAGCAGCAGTGGGAAGAGAATGTTCTCACCGTAAAAGGCAGCCTTTTTCATGAAAAGGTGCATGACGGGTATTCCAGGGAGAAACGAAAGAATGTGATCATTTCCAGGGGAATGCCCGTGCGTTCCAGAGCTCTGGGAATCAGCGGGGAGTGCGATGTGGTGGAGTTTGTCCGGGCAGAAGAGGGAATTTCTCTGCCCGGGCGGGAGGGAAAGTATATCCTGTATCCGATTGAGTACAAACGGGGCAAAACAAAAATTACGGATGAGGACAGAATGCAGTTGACGGCTCAGGTATTATGTCTGGAGGAAATGTTTCTGACAGAGATTCCCCAGGCCTATCTGTTTTACGGGGAGACCCGCAGGCGGGAATGCGTGGAAATTACGGAAACTCTGCGGGCTGAATGCAGGCGGCTGCTTCAGGAGATGCACCAATTCTATGCAAGGGGATATACGCCCAAAGTGAAAAGGGCTAAGAAATGCGAGGCCTGTTCTCTCCGGGAACTTTGCCTGCCAAAACTGGAGAGCAGGAAAAATGTGTCGCAATATATCTCTCAAAATGTGGAGTCTGATTGAATCCGGAGCCGCATGTATTCAAGGACTCAGGACAAATGCTGTCTGTTTGAGCAATCTCGCAGGTAAAACCTGTGCGCAGTGTGCAGAGAGAAACCTGGAACGGAGGTAACAAGCATTGGCAGCCGCAGTATCGCTGGCCGGAAATATGGGGTTGGAGTAGATGTCATACACAAGATTGTGAGGATAAGTACATGAGGAAGTTGCTGAATACGCTGTATATTACATCCAGTGAATACTATCTGTCACTGGACGGGGAAAATGTGATTATTTCTCAGAGCAAGAAAGAGATAGGGAGACTGCCGCTTCACAATCTGGAGGCTATTGTGACCTGTGGATACGCCGGGGCAAGCCCGGCGCTGATGGAAAAGTGCGCGGCAGGAAATATCTCCATAACATTTCTGTCTCCCACAGGCAGATTCCGGGCCAAAGTAACGGGAAAGGCATATGGCAATATCCTGCTAAGAAGGACACAGTATCGAATGGCAGATGACAAGAAGCAAACTTTGGAGATTGCCCGGAATTTTATAATCGGAAAAATATATAACCAGCGAAGCGTTATAAACAGAGCCCAGCGGGATTATGCGGAACGGCTGGATACAGAAAAGCTAAGCCTTGTCTCCGGGCAACTCAGGGAGACCCTTCAGACGGTGAGAGAGGCGGACACCATGGAAACGCTGCGGGGAAACGAGGGGGAGGCGGCCTCTCGTTATTTTTCCCAGTTCAATCAGCTGATCCTTCAGCAAAAAGAGAAGTTTTGTTTTGATATAAGAAACCGAAGGCCTCCATTGGACAGGGTGAATGCACTACTCTCTTTTACATATGCCCTCCTGACCAGCATGTGCGTGGCGGCCCTGGAGACAGTTGGCCTGGATCCCTATGCGGGGTTTATGCATACGGATCGGCCGGGGCGATGTTCGCTGGCGTTGGACTTAATGGAGGAACTCAGGGCCCCCTATGCGGATCGCTTTGTCCTGTCTTGCATCAACAAAAAAATGGTGGACTCATCAGATTTTGAAGAGAAGGAGAATGGGGCCGTTTTCCTGAACGAGTCCGGGAGAAAAAAATATCTGGCAGTGTGGCAGAGCAAAAAGGCGGAAAAGTTAACCCATCCCTATTTACAGGAGAGCATTGAATGGGGACTTGTTCCTTATGTGCAGGCTTTGCTGCTGGCACGATTTATTCGAGGAGACCTGGATGGATATCCGCCCTTTCTATGGAAATAGAAGAGGTAATATCTATGGAATGTGCTATATGGTGGAGGGGCTTATATGTTAATCGTTGTCACTTATGACGTATCTACCGAAACAGCCGCAGGAAGGGCCAGATTGCGAAAAGTTGCCAAACAATGTCAGAATTATGGACAGCGTGTCCAAAACTCAGTATTTGAATGCATTATAGATGAGGCTCAATACGTCTCTTTTAAGAGTAGTTTGTTGAAATTGATCAATGAGGATGAGGATAGCCTGCGCTTTTACCGTCTGGGAAATGCGTACCGCAATCGTATAGAGCACTATGGCAGTAAAAAGACGCCGGACCTGGATGCTCCTATAATTTTCTAAACAGTGCGAATACTAAGTACACATCTTTTTCCAGTGACTTTCGCACCCGATAATGTATCTAAACAGGAGCAATAGAGGGTCTTAAAAGTGAGGTAGTTGTGAGATATTGTCTATAATAGATAATTTGTCGGTATTAGAAGTTATTTTTTTGTATGTTTTTGGTGTCACTCCCCGTGCGGGAGTGTGGATTGAAATGATTAACAGCAACACTCTATTCAGTTGTAATATCGTCACTCCCCGTGCGGGAGTGTGGATTGAAATGGAAATACACTTTGAAATTGACGTTATATCAACGGTCACTCCCCGTGCGGGAGTGTGGATTGAAATGCAAAGTGCGATTACCTTCCGCGATATGCTTTCAGTCACTCCCCGTGCGGGAGTGTGGATTGAAATTTTGATAGCTGACACATCTGCCAAGAGGTTTGTAAGTCACTCCCCGTGCGGGAGTGTGGATTGAAATTTTTGGATCAAACATTACTGTTTCCCGTTCGGCGTCACTC
>ERZ808054.157-NODE-157-length-89924-cov-9.347446_pt1 | contig 89924 bp, 76 predicted proteins | sample MGYA00380201_ERZ808054 | MGnify/ENA primary metagenome ERZ808054 (study PRJEB31490, sample SAMN06133419) | mouse gut metagenome | isolation source: Z5_2 | host: mice | place: China: Chengdu | collected 2015-05 ... | reverse complement strand
TCTTTTGAAAAAGTGGTGTAATCCTTGAAAATATGGGGTTTGTAATAAAAAACATAGAGGTAGATTTGACACTACCTAGAATTGAAAGGGGGAAGAAAAGATGAGTATACGAAAAAAGGGCAGAAGAAAAATTGTTTGTAGTGATAAATTATATATATGGTATGTAGATTTAGACTATGACAGCCCAGAATATTTGTTAAATATTGTAGCAGAAGATAAGTCGCTTATACTTACATGTCCACTCAATGAAGAATATCCTTACATTGTAAGTAAAGGCAAAGTCTTTCAAAATCAAAATATGGATGGTGTTTACCATCGATATTTACTTCCCTTTGATGTACCTAAGTCCATTACTCCGAAGTTTGTGGCAGCGTTAATTCAATGGGGAACACAAGAAAAAGATGCGAGAGAGGTATCATGAACTGAAATAAGAAATATCAAATGACCAAAGATGAACGATAGGAGGTACAAGTTATATGAATCCAAGCTATTTTAGAATCAAATTAAACATGGAAGAAGCAGTTAAAAGATTAGGCAGTTATAAAGAACGAATTGAAACAAACTATTCCAATGCGGTGCGTGTCTCAATCGATCAGAATGGGAAGTGGAAGGGGCAGTGTCTGTATGTATACGAGAAAGACGGATGGACAGTATTTGAAGACCTATCTGGAGGATGTTCTGTTAATGAAATTGATTCATGGTTGAAGTTTGCCGAGAAGGATGAATTAATCTTTGCGGGTTACAATGATGCAATCATATATGCTGAGATGATTGTGGTGAAAGATGGTGAAGTCACAAAGTATTTCTTAGAATGTGATGATTGTCCAGAAGAAAATTTAAACCAAGGAAATGGTATTCCAGATATTGAGAACTGGATAGATGTAGCTTCTTTTGTAGATGAAGATAAATATGTCTATTCTGAGCAAGGCATCGTATATATCTTCTAATGTTTCACGTGAAACATTGCATATTTTTTTGAAGACTTCAAAATAAATCCAGTTAAAACTTTTTCTAATGTTTCACGTGAAACATTGAAATTATGTATAGCATATAGGATATATACGTGGTATAATAATAAACATCGGATAACAAATATGGAGGAATAAAATGGGGAGAATTATTGCAATTGCAAATCAAAAGGGTGGTGTGGGAAAAACAACAACTTCCATTAATTTGTCAGCTTGTATCGCGGCAAAGGGAAAAAGAGTCTTAGTAATTGATATGGACCCACAAGGAAATACAACGAGTGGCTATGGAATTGAGAAGAATGAATTAGACAACACAATATATGAGTTAATTCTAGGTGACTGCTCAATTGAGGATTGTATCTTAAAAGAAATATTCCCAAACATTTCCATTCTTCCATCTAATGTTAATTTGGCTGCTGCTGAAATTGAATTGATCGGTGTAGAGAAAAAAGAGTACATATTAAAAAATGAAGTTGACTGGGTGAAAGATCGATATGATTTTATTCTTATAGATTGTCCGCCATCGCTGAGTTTGCTCACAGTAAATGCAATGACAACAGCGGATTCTGTCCTAGTACCTATTCAATGTGAATATTATGCACTAGAAGGATTAAGTCAGCTAATTCATACTATAAATCTTGTCAAGGAAAGATTAAATCCAGAACTTGATATGGATGGTGTCGTTTTTACCATGTATGATTCACGCACCAATCTTTCGGCACAAGTTGTTGAGAATGTAAAGAGTCATCTAAGTCAAAAAGTTTATAGTACACTGATTCCTAGAAATATTCGACTTGCGGAAGCACCCAGTTATGGTAAGCCCATCAATATGTATGATGCAAAATCTGCCGGTTCAGAGAGTTATATGTCTCTTGCTGATGAAGTTATTCGAAATAATAGTTAAAGCTTATAAGGAGAAATTGAATGGCACAAAGAGGATTGGGCAAAGGTCTTGATTCCCTGATACCAACTTCTGTTGCAGGCAGTAGTGGTGAAAAAAAGGATAAAAAGCAGACAGAAATGGTTGTTAAAATCGCAAAAGTAGAGCCGAATAGAGATCAGCCCAGAAAAAAATTTGATGAAGATGCATTGCAGGAATTAGCAGATTCGATTAAACAGTTTGGTCTACTTCAACCAATACTTGTGCAAGATCGAAAAGATTATTATGAGATTATTGCTGGTGAAAGGAGATGGAGAGCGGCAAAGGTTGCTGGTTTGAAAGAAATACCAGTAATCATTCGGAATTATACAGATCAAGAAATCGTAGAAATATCATTGATAGAGAATATTCAGCGAGAAGACTTGAATCCCATTGAGGAGGCATTGGCATACAAAAGATTATTGGAAGAATTTAAATTAAAGCAGGATGAGGTAGCAGAGCGTGTCTCAAAGAGTAGGACAGCTGTGACAAACAGCATGAGATTATTGAAGCTTTGCGATGGTGTACAACAGATGATCATTGATGACATGCTTTCAACAGGTCATGCACGGGCATTGATTCCAATTGAAGATCAAGAAATGCAACTACAACTAGCACAAAAAATATTTGACGAGAAATTGAGCGTGCGTGAGGTGGAAAAACTTGTCAAGGGTATCTTGAAACCTGATAAAGAAACTTCCAAAAAAGAAGAGAAACCGCAGACAATTCAATATATTTATCAGGATTTAGAGAATAAATTAAAAGAAAAATTTAGCAGAAAAGTTGAAATCATATCAAAGGGAAAAAGTGGTTCAGGTAAGATTGAAATTGAATTTTATTCAAATGATGACTTAGACCAATTAATTGAATCACTCTCCAAGATTGAGCGTGTAGAATAGTTATGGGAGAGACAGATGAACAGTAATTTATTAAACATCATAGGATTGGGAACGATTGATATAGGGTATATACTACTAGGATTGTTATCAGTTAGTATCATACTTCTAATCTTGATTATCATAACTTTCGTACAAATTGGCAAACTAAAAAAGAAATATTTGAAGTTTATGCTGGGGAAAGATGGGGCAAACCTTGAAAAAGATATTATGACACTCTATGAGGACAATAAATATATTAAGCTCAGTATTGACAAAAACAGAGAGGACATAAAGGAACTTTCTAAGAAACATGAGAATGCATTTCAAAAAGTTGGGTTAGTCAAATATGATGCGTTTACAGAGATGGGGGGAAAACTAAGCTTTGCCTTAGCATTATTGGATGAAAGAAATGATGGTTTTATCATTAATTCTGTGCATAGTTCAGATGGATGTTATTCTTACACGAAGCGGGTGAAAGATGGAGACTCCCAGATTGCACTCAGCAATGAAGAAAAAGTAGCAGTAGAACGTGCTGTGAATGGAACTGCATTTGATAATGAATAAAAAACAAATAGAGAAAATAGATTGGGGGAAATATATATGAAATTAGTTACGGTAGAAGATTTAAAAGATGGCAATATTATTGCCAATGATGTCCTGCTTGAAGATTATACTGTCGTACTTGCCAAGGGAACTGTGATTAAGGCGCCATACATCGATAAGCTGCGGGAATTAGATATCTTTACAGTGTATATCGAGGATGAACAAGAGTTGACAGCAAAGCCAGAAGAGCCAAAACCAGAACCGCCAAAATCACCTAAGGCAGAAGCACCAAAAGAGCCAAAGCCAGAACCATCTAAGGCACCTGCGCCCAAGAAACCAGTTGCACCTGTATCACAAAAACCGGAGGCAAATAAACAGTCTAAAATTCCTATGGAAAAGGTTACAATTCTGCGGGATGAGGTAGAGGAGCAGGTCAAAAATAAGATTAAGGATATTTTGGAGCTGCATGTTTATCAGCAGACAGAAGGTTTACAACAAATTGCTGAGACAGCACAAAATATTATGTCTGATATTTTAGAGGAAGATGAAGTTGTTGAAAAGGTTTATGATGTGCGTGAAAGAAGCGCTGATATCTATGAGCATTCCCTTCAGGTTTGTACGATTGCCACGTTGATCGGATTAAAGCTTGGGCTGACTAAGAAACAGGTTTATGATATTAGTGTTGCTTCATTGATTCATGATCTTGGTTTACGCTATCTCGTTGTTCGTTATGAAGATCAGGATATCAATCTTTTACCAGCAAAGGATCAGGAAGAATATAAGAAGCATCCAATCTATGCATACACAGCAATCAAAAATGAGAGTTGGCTCTCTGAAAATGCAAAAGAAATTGTGCTGAATCATCATGAAAAGAAGGATAAATCAGGATATCCGCTTGGCAATGATCTTGTATCGCGCATGACACAGATCGTAGGTGTCTGTGATGAATTTGATGAATTGATCTGTGGTATTGGTAAAGCAAGAGTGCGTGTTCATGAGGCAATTAACAATATCAGAAATTACAGTGGAATTTGGTATGATTCAGATATTGTCTCTGCATTTTTACAATTGATAGCAGTTTATCCATTTGGTTCTAAAGTGCGTACCAATAGAGGCGAACTTGGCATTGTCATGAGACAGAACCCGCATTTCCCGGAAAGACCAGTGATTCGTGTTGTGGAAGATAAATATGGACAGGCTATCCATACAGAGTTGATTATTGACTTGATTAAAGAAACGACTGTTGTAATACAGGAAGTAGTAAAATAGTATGAAACGATTTGAAGGAGCATGAAAAGATGATAGACATTAAATTTTTGAGAGAAAATCCTGAAGTAGTCAAAGAGAACATCAAGAAAAAATTTCAAGATCATAAACTGCCGCTTGTCGATGAAGTGATTGAATTGGATGCACAGGCGAGAAAAACACAGCAGGAGGCAGACAATCTTCGCGCAGAGCGGAATAAACTCTCCAAGCAGATTGGTGCGTTGATGGGACAGGGCAAAAAGGAAGAAGCAGAGACAATAAAACAGCAGGTAAATGCACAGGCTAAGACATTGGAGGAACTTGCTGAACGGGAAAAAGAATTGGGTGAAAAAGTAACCAAGATCATGATGACCATTCCTAATATCATTGACCCAAGTGTACCAATTGGTAAAAATGATGCGGAGAATGTAGAGATTCAGAAATATGGCGATCCGATTGTACCTGATTTTGAAATTCCATATCACACAGAGATTATGGAAAAATTGAATGGTATCGATCTTGACAGTGCAAGAAAAGTCGCTGGTAATGGATTCTATTATCTAATGGGAGACATTGCGAGACTTCACTCCGCAGTTATCTCTTATGCCCGGGATTTTATGATTGACAGAGGATTTACCTACTGTATTCCTCCTTTTATGATTCGGAGCAACGTTGTTACCGGTGTCATGAGCTTTGATGAGATGGATGCTATGATGTACAAAATAGAAGGAGAAGATCTGTATCTGATTGGTACAAGTGAGCATTCAATGATTGGTAAATTTATAGATACGATTTTGCCAGAGGCGGAGCTGCCAAAGACTTTGACAAGTTATTCTCCCTGTTTTCGTAAGGAGAAAGGTGCACATGGCTTAGAGGAGCGTGGTGTATACAGAATCCATCAATTTGAGAAACAGGAGATGATTGTCGTATGCAGGCCCGAGGAATCACCGATGTGGTTTGAAAAACTTTGGCAGAATACAGTAGATCTGTTTCGGAGTCTTGACATTCCTGTGCGCACGCTGGAGTGCTGTTCAGGGGACTTGGCTGATCTCAAGGTCAAGTCAATTGATGTGGAAGCATGGTCTCCTAGACAGAAGAAATATTTCGAGGTGGGAAGCTGTTCTAATCTAGGGGACGCACAGGCGAGAAGACTCAAAATCCGGGTAAACGCAGAGAATGGTAAATATTTTGCCCATACGCTCAATAATACAGTGGTGGCGCCTCCAAGAATGTTGATCGCATTTCTGGAAAATAACCTTCAGGCGGATGGTTCTGTGAAGGTTCCTAAGGCATTGCAGCCATATATGGGTGGAAAAACCGAATTAAGATAGAAAGGCATGATTGTGGTGCACAGATATTTAAGAGCAGTTGGTTTTAGCAAAATTAAGAAAAGAGAAGAACTACAGGCATTGATCAACCAAGTGGTTGAAACGACGATATTAAATCCAGATAAATTAAATAATCAGAAAGACAGCGCAAAAGAGCGGACATACAAATCTGCGAGAGACATTGCGGCAGATGAGGAAGATATCGTGTATGCAGAGCTGTCTCTTGACTTTGTCCATGGTGCAGGTATCTGTGTGCGCGGTGAATTCGATGAGGATAATACCTTCCTGTATGAGTATTATTTTCCATATGTCAGGGGAACTCATATCAGCTCCAATGAGGATATCACGATAGAACGCCAAGCGGAAAAGGAAGCCTATGCCGGCGTATGTGATGAAATCAAGCTTGGCGTGACGATCATCTTTTATTTACAGAATATTATTCCATATAAGAGACTTAAAGCACTCAAAAGGCTGCCAGTGCAGGGAACATCACTCGTATTGGGCGCATTGTCAATCGATGGCACTATTATGATGCCCATTATCAAAAATGAATATGAGAAGGAACGGATTAAAAAAGCGACCAATGAGCGAAACCAGTTGATCGCGCAAGCACGCATGGGCAATGAAGACGCGATAGAGAGTTTGACATTGGAGGATATGGATACGTATACGACGATCTCCCGCAGGATTCACAAGGAGGATGTATTTAGTCTGGTCGATACGTATTTTATGCCATATGGTGTAGAGTGTGATCAATATTCCATCCTCGGTGAAATTTTAGAGTTTCGTGTGGATAAAAATTGGATTACGGATGAAGAAGTGATCTTTATGATCTTGGAATGTAATGAAATTATCATTGAGGTGTGCATTAACAGGGAGGATCTGTTTGGTGAACCTGCCGTGGGCAGGCGCTTCAAGGGTGTGGTGTGGCTTCAGGGTTATATCGAATTTCCCCAGCAAAATTTTTAAAAAAGATATTGCAATAATTGCCACATCTGTTATAATAAAAAGGTACATGATTCGTGATGTACTTGTTTCCTTAGTTAAATGGATATAACAGCCCCCTCCTAAGGGGCAGTTGAGGGTTCGATTCCCCCAGGAAACGTTATAGAAGGTTGTACAGAGCATTGAAATCTTAGGCAAAGTTTTTCAATGCTTTTCTTTTTATCATAGGATTTAGAGGAGTTATCGTGAATTATATTGTTTTCGATTTGGAGTGGAATCAGGCTGCCGATTTGAAAACAAGGCGTGAGAATAGCCTGTTGTTTGAGATTATCGAAATTGGCGCTGTAAAATTAAATGAAAAAAATGAATTGATCGGTCATTTTCATGAATTGATTAAACCACAGGTATTTCATGCTATGAACCAAGTGACAGGTGAATTGATACATCTGAAAATGGAGCAGCTTGAGAATTGTCGTTCATTTCCTGAAGTAGCGGATGATTTTTTGGCGTGGTGCGGCAGTGATTATATTTTCTGTACATGGGGGAATCTTGATCTCACTGAGTTGCAGAAGAATATGGACTATTACAATATGACACCCGTGTCAGAAAAAACGATTTGGTTTTATGATGTCCAGAAATTATTCAGCATCGCATATGAGGACCGGACCATAAGGCGTACATTACAGTATGCTGTAGAATACTTGGATATTGAAAAGAATGTGGCATTTCACAGAGCATACGCAGATGCGTACTACACAGCTGAGGTAATTAAGCGCTTTACGGACAAAAGCATTTTTGATAATTTTTCGTTTGACACATACCGCGTGCCAAGGAATAAATCTGAGGAGATCAAAATACAATTTGCAGATTATTTTAAGTATATCTCAAGAAAGTTCCCGGATAAATTGGCAGCAATGGCTGACAGAGATGTCATTAATACAAAGTGTTATCTCTGTGGTGCGAGGACAAAGCGAAAGATTCCATGGTTTACGACAAATGGAAAACATTATTACACGATAGTCGTATGCATGAAACATGGGCCAATCAAGGGGAAAATCCGTCTGCGCAGAGCTGAAGATACAATGATTTATGTAGTCAAGACGATGAAGCGGGCAAGCCCTGAGGTGGAGGCAGATATTCAGAATAAAAAGAATCAGGTTCGGAACAATCGAAAGGAGCGAAGAAGAGGAAAGCATAGTTAACGCTTTCCTCTTCTTCGTTTATAATATTTTCTGGAATTTCTGCGCGCCTCCCGCCTGGCAGCGCGCACTTCCTTCTGCCGGCTGCGGCGCCTCAGACTGCTCTGACCTCTGGGCGAGAAGCTATAGTTGTGAATGATTGTGTGTGCGATCAAAAGTATGGCAATGATAATCACTAGGATTAGGATGCCTAAGATGACTTTTTTCATATCAATATAAATAATCTTGGTCTGTTCGGTTTGCGGGTCAAGGGAAGGCGCTGTCGATGCAACCATCTCACCCTCAGGAGGAGCCGATTCGATTTCGACATCTGTGTCATTATTGCTAAACCGAAACGCGGGAACGCTGGATTTGTAAAACTCCAGATTGCAGCCGCCGACGGGGATGTCATTGTAGGTGTAATTGATCGTAGCAATGACATTCGTGTCAGGTGACTGGTCGGCGTAGGTCAGTGTTGAGACAGTATCTGTAAATTCCGCCGTGTTCGGCAAAATGACATAAGCGTCATTTTCTATGGAGATAAGCGGCGTCGAATCGCCAAACAGATCATCTTTTGTGTCAAAGAAGTCCATCGTGTCGATATTGTATTTGGTCTCATGTTCTTCGATTGATACGCGCTGAAAATTCTCAAATCCATATTGGAAGAGCGTGATGGTATCTTCAAACTGATAGGGGGTCTCCTCGGTGAAAATGACGCACACAAGCTTCATGCCGTTCTTCTCAGCGCCGGAGACTAAGGTCTGGCGCGACTGCGAGACAAAACCTGTCTTGCTGCCAAGAAGGTACTCGTACTCGTAGGGTTTTCCCTTGTACAACTGGTTTTTTGAGGCAATCCAAGCGTCTTCTTCATCGTCGGGTTTCAGCCGGAAGTGATAGCTGTTTGTGGAGGACATTTTGCACAGCAGTTCATTTGAAAAAAATTCGCAGCCGATGAGTGCGAGATCGTAGGCGCTGGTGTAGTGGTTCTCGTCGAAAAGTCCATTGCAGTTTGTAAAATTGGAATCGGTGCCGCCGAGATCTTTTACTTTTTGATTCATCAGCTCTGCAAATGCTTTGACACTTTTTTCGTTGGTGAGCTTTTCTGCGACGTGTTCGCCGACGGCGCTTGCAACTTCGTTTGCAGACTTTACGAGCACACAGTAGAGCGCCTGCTCCATCGTGATGGTGTCTCCTGTATCCACGCCGCCGAGCTTGGACCCATCAACTGGCACATCATAAATGGCATCGTGGGAGAAGGTGACTACTTCGTCCATTGTGCAGTTCTGCATGGCGAGCAGGCATGTCAGAATTTTGGTCGTGCTGGCAGGATAGCTTTTCTCATGGATATTTTTGGCATAGAGAATTGTGCGCGTGTTCATCTCCATCAGGATTGCGGACTGTGCGCCGATGGCAGGGCCCTGCGGCCAGTTTTCGATTGCGTTGGACTGTATGGGAAGCGTCTTTCGCTGTTCCATCTGCTCTGCAAATTCTTCTGCGGCAAAGGCAGTGCCTGTACATGGCGCGCTTTGGAGCAGCATTGTAGCCAGCATTGTACATGCACTTATTTTATAAAATAAATGTTTTATTATTTTCATTGAACAAATCCCTTCATAGATTTTGTATGACATATAGAATGACTCACTATTAGATTGTACACTATTTTTATAAAAATGTAACCTGATTATGAAATTTTAATAATCACACATTTTGTCATAAAATATGGTAAATTGTATAAAATTGTGCAAAAAACATGTATTTTATAAATTTTTGGTGAAATTTATATGTGACAAATATAAACATAAGGTGTAGAATAAGATAGAGTGGATATATTTGGTAATAAAATATAGTGTGAGAAGTATTTACAATCATAGAAAATATGGAGTATGGACGATGAGACTTAGGAATGTGACAGGTTCGCGGGAGGTTATCGCATCGAGCCGCTTTGTGGTGCATGAGCCTTTTGAACAGCGTGGAAAATGGAATGAAGTTTTTGGCAGCAGCAATCCGATACAGATTGAGATCGGCATGGGCAAGGGTCAGTTTATGATGCAGCTTGCAGCGCAGAACCCAGAGATTAATTATATTGGCATTGAGAAATATTCGACGGTGCTGCTGCGCGCGGTGCAGAAGATGGAGGTGCAGGAGATCACAAACCTGCGCCTGATTCGCATGGACGCGGAGGAGATCTGTGAAGTGTTTGGCAAGGGTGAGGTTTCGAAGATTTATCTGAATTTCTCAGATCCGTGGCCCAAGGACAGACATGCCAAGCGGCGTCTGCCCTCGAGACAGTTTCTTGCGCGGTACGATGAGATTCTTGCGGGCGATGGGCGGATTGAGTTCAAGACGGACAATCAGGCACTCTTTGACTTTGCGCTTGGCGAGCTGGAGCCTGCCGGCTGGAAGCTAGAAGCAGTGACAAGAGACCTCCATCACGATGAAAAGATGCGGATTGGCAATATTATGACGGAATATGAGCAAAAATTTTCAGCAATGGGGAATCCTATCTATAAATATTGCATTTATCGGTAAAGGAGGGGTGTGGAATGTTTGTTGTCTTTTTTCTGCTATGGATTATCTTTAATGGGCGCGTCACGACAGAGATCGTGCTGTTTGGACTGGCGGTGTCTGCGGCGCTGTACTGGTTTATCTGCAAATTTATGGAGTTTGGTCCGCGCAAGGAATGGGCATATCTCAAAAAGAGCGGTTATCTGATTCAATATTTATATTATCTGATCAAGGAGATTATCAAGGCAAATTTTGAGACGATCCGCTTAATTTGTTCGGCGGGCAGGGTGGTAGAGCCAGTGCTTGTAGAGTTTGAGGTTCATTTTAAGACGGACACTTCGAGATTTCTGTTGGCAAATTCCATCACGCTCACACCCGGGACGATTACCGTTGCGGTAGAGGGGGACAAATTTATCGTGCACTGTCTCGATCAGACACTGGCGGAGGGGATATCTTCGTCTGTCTTTGTAAAGCTGTTAGAGAAAATTGAGGGATAGGGGGCAGTACAGCAATGAATAGTGGAAATATTGTGTTGGAGTCCGCGTTTGATATCGTGATGACGATCTTACCGTTTTTGCTGGCAGTCATGGTGTTTGTCTGTTTAATTCGCGCCATCAAGGGACCGAGGGTTGCGGACCGCATCGTGGCGATCAATATGATGGGGACGATGACGATGGTCATCATCGCGATTTTGTCGGTCAAGATGAATGAGGGATATCTCGTCGATATCTGCATTATTTATGCCATGATTTCATTCTTGGCAGTGACGCTTCTGACAAAGGTATATATGGGTGTGTACGCAGAGCGGCAGAAAAAGAAAGAGACAGAGAAAAAGGAGGAGGGACAGCATGATCGTACTACTGTGGATTAGGTTTATTGTCGGAATCATCATGATTCTGTGCGGTCTGATTATTTTTGCAATTGAGCTTTTTGGTGTGTTTGAGTTTCACTATGTGCTTAACAGAATGCACGCGGCGGCGATGGGAGATACGCTGGGGATTGCGCTTTGCATGACAGGGTTGATTGTGCTGTGCGGTCTGAATTTTACCTCGCTCAAAATGCTGCTGGTCGTCATCTTTTTGTGGTTTGCATCTCCTGTGGCATCGCATATGCTGGCGCGTTTTGAGGTGGTGACAAATGAAGAGCTTCACAAGGAATGTGATATAAAGAAGCTGTCTAAGTAATCAGGAAAGCCTTATGAATGGAGGATGAGAGCTATGGAAATATTTCAGATCGTTTTATTTATATTCTTGATCGTGTGTGCCATCTCTGTGAGTTTTTCGAGAAACCTGCTCAACTCGATCATTATCTTTATGTCCTACAGCCTGATTATGTCTATTATCTGGATACTGTTGGAGTCGCCGGATCTCGCTATCACAGAGGCTGCTGTCGGCGCCGGCATCACGAGTATTCTGTTTTTTGTCACGCTCAAAAAGATTCATGCCATTGTCGCGATCAATGAGGACAAGGAGGACAAACATGTCAACAGGAAGGGGGGAGGAAAATGAGCCGTCTGTTATCGGAGGAGGAATACCGCAAGACCAAAGCCTTTAAGATCAGGCGCTGGTACCGCGGAGAGAAGGACCCTTATCTTGGCAAGGTGGAGATGAAACCCCAGAAGCCCTTTACGGAGGATATCAAGACGCAGAAGCAGCGCATTCATGACGAGGCAATCCTTCGGCGCAATATTTATGATATCGAGCATAACAAGAAATTACAGATTTTTTCAAAGTTTTATAAAGTCGTGTCGATTGTCTTTGTCTTTACACTGATTGCGATACTGCTCTATGTAGTGTCCTATCTGCCGCCTGTGGGCAATGCGGCAAATCCTGACAACAATGAGGTTGCATCGAAGTATATTGAAGATGGCATGAAAGATACTGGTGCGGTGAACATTGTGACGGGCATGATTTTGGATTACCGCGCGTTTGATACCCTCGGTGAATCAAATGTGCTCTTTATTGCGACCTGTACGGTATTGATTTTGCTGCGTGTGGACAATCGCTCAAAGAAGAAGGAGGAGGAGGAAAACGACCGCCTCTATGAGCCCAAAAATGATATTATCTTACAGAAAGTGGCTTTCTTTCTTGTTCCTATGATTATTATTTTTGGTATTTATGTCATATTAAATGGGCATTTATCGCCGGGTGGAGGGTTCTCTGGCGGGGCGATTATTGGTTCGGGTTTGATTTTGTATGTCAATGCGTTTGGCTTTAAGAAGATTGAGCGCTTTTTTACGCAGAAAACATACAAATGGATTTGTTTTGTGGCGCTATTGTTCTACTGTCTTGCGAAGACATATTCATTTTACTGCGGCGCGCATCATCTTGAGACGGGGATTCCGCTGGGGACGCCGGGCGACATTCTCAGCTCTGGCCTGATTCTGCCGCTGAATATCTGCGTCGGCATGGTTGTTGCCTGTACAATGTATGCGTTTTATGCGATGTTCAGAAAAGGAGGTTTTTAATCCATATGGGGGGAAATTTGCTTGCAAACTACGGTGAAGCAGTTGCGATGATTTTGTTTGGCATTGGATTTTCGAACCTGCTTTTGCAAAAGAATTTAATTAAGAAAATTATCGGTCTGAATATCATGGACACGGCGACGTATCTGTTTCTTGCGGAAAAAGGGTATATCGCGGGGCGGGTTGCGCCGATTGTGGTGGACAATGTGACCAGCGTGGAGGCATATATCAATCCAGTCCCGAGCGGGCTTGTGCTGACTGGAATTGTGGTGTCGGTGTCGGTGACGGCACTGATGTTATCACTGACCATACGGCTTTACAGGAAATATCACACACTCGATATGGACGAAATCTCGACAATGCTGAAAAAGGAGGAGGAATAGATGGAGTTTATACGAAATTTTCCCTTTTTCAGTATTCTGTTATCACTTGGTTCGGGCGTGCTGACTTCTATTATGAACAAGAAAATCGCACGCCTGTGGAATACATTTATTCTCTCGGCAATCACTGTGATGTCAGCAGTACTGTTTGTGTATATGCTTGAAGTGGGAGAGCCGTATACCTTTATGATGGGGCATTTTCCGGCGCCTTGGGGCAATGAGATACGGGTGGGTGTGCTCGAAGCTGGAATGGCGCTCTTTTTCTGCCTGATTATGCTGTTCTCCCTAAAGGGCGGGCAGGAGCATATTGATGCGGAGATTGAGGAGACGAAGGTCAATCTCTACTATATTATGATTAATCTGCTGCTGAGCTCACTTCTGGCATTAATCTACACGAACGACTTGTTCACGGCATATGTCTTTGTGGAGATCAATACGATCAGCGCATGCGGGTTAATCATGATTACGCAGAGCGGGCGCACGATTGAGGCGGCGACGCGCTATATGATTATGGCATCGCTGGGTTCTGGTCTGCTGCTGTTGGGTCTCTGTATTTTATATGATATTACAGGGCATCTTTTGATGAGCAACATCAAGCAGAGCATTCTGTATGTCTATGCACAGGGGACTTATAATATCCCGCTGATCGCCTCGATTGGCATGGTGGTGGTCGGGCTTGCCATCAAGAGCGCGCTCTATCCTTTTCATACATGGCTCCCGGACGCATATGGGTACTCGACAGTTTCGAGTGCGGCGATTTTGTCAAGTCTGGTTTCCAAAGGATATATCTTTTTGTTGATTAAGATTTTTTTCCGCGTGGTTGGTTTTGACATTATTGTGGATTCTAAGATTGTCAATATTTTGTTTGTCTTTGGACTGTTTGGCATGATTATGGGCTCAGTGAACGCCATTTTAGAAAATGATATCCGCCGCATGATTGCCTTTTCGTCTGTTGCGCAGATTGGATATATCTATATGGGTTTGGGACTTGGGACGACGATGGGGATTGTGGCAAGTATTTTTCATATATTGTCCCATGCCTCCACCAAGTCGTTGTTGTTTGTTGCGGGTGTGGGGCTGACGGACGCCTCCGGCGGCAGCAAGAAATTTGAGGATTTGACCGGCAGCGGGTTCCGCAATCCGGCAGCAGGGATTGCCTTCACAATCGGCGCATGTTCTATGGTTGGCATTCCGCTGTTTTCCGGTTTTATCAGCAAGATGCTGTTTGCAGAGGCAGCAGTGCAGAACAGTCTGGCGAAGATGCTTCCGACGATGATTTGTCTGGCAATCAGTACGGTGCTCAACGCGATTTATTTTATGAAAACGGTGATTCGTCTCTATACGCCAGCCAGCAAAAAGGTGCGCAAGACGCAAGCTGGTGAGGCGGCGGCAGTCAGCATGAGAGAGCATCCGCTCTATCATCTGGCTTTGCTGTGTATGGTCATTTTAAATGTGCTTCTCGGATGCTGTTCACAGCCGATAGTGGACTGGATTACAAGCGGTCTGTCGATGTTTGGTTGAGATGGGGGTGGAGGATTTGGCTTTGCATAATAATTATATGATTTTCGTTTCAATCGTCCTGCCCATTCTTGCGGGAGTTCTCCTGCTGGTTACGCCGGACAGAGTTTTCAAGAGCCGCCAGATGTTGATAAATATGACAGCAGTGTCATTTGTGGTGTGCGCGCTGTCTCCTGTGCTGGTGATTTTACGCCAGACGGGAAACACGCTGCTGCTCTTTTTTCTGGTGGATGAGATTCCAGTATTTTTTGCAGTGGACCATCTTGGAAGGATTTTTGCGGGGATTGTCCTCCTTGTATTTTTGCTGGCTGGATTTTTCTCATTTGTCTACATGTCCCACGAAAAGAATGAAAAGCGGTATTATGGCTTTTATCTGATTACGTTTGGCGTGCTGCTGGGATTGTGCTTTTCGGGGAATCTGGTGACGCTGTATCTGTTTTATGAATTTATGACACTCGTGTCAATGCCGCTCGTGCTGCACACTGGCTCAAAAGAGGCGGTCATGGCGGGCCTAAAATATTTGTTTTACTCGTTTTGCGGTGCGTATATGGCATTGTTTGGCATTTATTTCCTGTATCAATATGCGATTGCGTTTGACGACGTGGAATATCAACTATGGAGTGGCGGATATGAGACTTCAAGGCATATGCTAAGTTTTGTCTCAGGCGGTTCGCTTGATCTAAAGGCGGTCGCTGAGTCGGGAAATACAGTGCTTTGCCTTATCGCAGTATTTATGATGATTGTGGGCTTTGGCGTGAAGGCGGGATGCTTTCCACTCCATGCGTGGCTTCCTACGGCACACCCAGTCGCGCCGGCGCCGGCTTCGGCGTTTTTGTCGGGCATTATCGTGAAGGGCGGTGTGCTTGCCATTGTCAGGACCGTGTATTATGTGGTCGGCGCAGAATTTCTGCGCGGCACGTGGGTTCAGGCGGTGTGGGCGAGCCTTGCGGTCGTGACGCTTTTGATGGGGTCCTCGCTTGCCTTTAAGGAGAAGGTCTTAAAAAAGCGCCTTGCCTACTCAACGGTATCAAATCTTTCGTATATTTTATTGGGACTTTCGATGCTCAATGCAACTGCATTTACGGGGAGTATTCTGCATGTAGTGTTTCATGCAGTGATCAAAAGTGCGCTGTTTCTCTCAGCAGGGGCGTTGATTTTTATTACCAAAAACACGAAGGTCAATGATTTTATAGGACTTGGCAAAAGAATGCCGGTTTTATTCTGGAGTTATACGGTGGTCTCCTTGGGGTTGATCGGCATTCCGCCTACAAGCGGTGTAGTCAGCAAGTGGTATCTGGCGGTGGGCTGTCTGGAGAGCGGTCTTACAGGGCTTTCATGGATTGGACCTGCGGCGCTGTTAATCTCAGCGCTTTTGACGGCGGGGTATCTTTTGCCAATCAGTATCCGCGCATTTCTGAAAGAGACGGACTATGAGGCGGTGCGCAATGATTACAGAGAGCCAAGACCCCTGATGCTGGTGCCGATCGTGATTCTTGCGGCAGTTACGCTGGTGCTTGGACTGTGTCCGACACCGTTGATTCAGTTGATACAGAGCGGTATTGCCGCTGGACTATTTTAGAAGGAGGTAGTTTATCATGATTTTTGGATTGATTTTGACAGTGATATTGCTTCCTTTTGCGGGCGGTCTGCTGCTACAGCTCTTGAAGTTTCAGGAGAAAAAGTATAAGCAGTTTTATATTTTCTCGTATGTGCTGCTCAATACACTGCTCACTTATGTGCTGTTGTCTCAGGGGACGACAAATCTGATACGTGTGATTAACTTTGCGGGTGAGAAGCTGGATTTTTCATTTAAGATAGATGGCATGAGCATGGTGTTTGCGGGGCTTGTGGCGACGCTGTGGCCGTTAGCGACGCTCTATTCCTTTCCGTATATGGAGCATGAGCACAACGGGCGTGTCCATGAGAATATTTTTTATATGTTTTATACAGCGACGTATGGCGTGACGCTCGGGATTGCGATGTCAGGTAATTTGCTGACAATGTATTGTTTTTATGAGCTGCTCACGCTGGTGACAGTGCCGCTTGTAATGCACACGCTCACGCGCGAGGCGGTTCATGCGAGCCGCAAATATTTTTATTACTCGCTTGGCGGCGCGGCGTTTGCGTTTCTTGGTTTAATCTTTTTGCTTGTATATGGGGACAGTCTGGCGTTTACCTATGGGGGTGTGCTGAATCTGTCAAAGGTACAGAATCAAAAGGATTTGCTGCTGTTGATCTATGTGCTGGCGTTTCTGGGCTTTGGCGTGAAGGCGGCGGTCTGTCCGTTTAACTCGTGGCTGCCGCAGGCAGGTGTGGCGCCGACGCCCGTCACGGCGCTGTTACATGCAGTGGCAGTGGTGAAATCAGGCGCTTTTGCGATTATGCGTCTGACCTTTTACGGTTTTGGGACGAGGTTCTTACAGGGAACATGGGCGCAGTATCTCTTGCTTGCTATTGTGATTTTTACAATCTTTTATGGTTCGAGCATGGCTGTCAAAGAGACGCACATCAAGCGCAGGCTTGCGTTCTCGACAATTTCGAATTTATCGTATATTTTATTTGGTGTTCTGATTATGACGCCGCTGGGGCTGGCAGGCGCGCTGTGCCATATGGTTTTTCACGGCGTGATGAAAATCTGCTCGTTCTTCTGCGCGGGTGCTTTTATCACGCAGGCGCATGTCAATTATGTGCATGAGTTAAATGGAATGGCAAAGCGTATGCCGAAGGTTTTTGCTGTTTTTACTGTCGCCTCGCTGGCGCTGATGGGTGTGCCGGGGCTGTGTGGGTTTGTGTCGAAATGGCATCTCGCAAAAGCGGCGTTTGCAAGCGGCAATCTGCTGGCGGTAGTGGGGGTGGGCGTTTTGCTAATCTCAGCGCTGCTCACTGCAATTTATATGCTCAGCATTGTGATTCGGGCATATTTTCCGGGAAATGCGTTTGACTATGGAACGCTGCATGAGGAGATTTGTGATCCAGACTGGCGTATGATGCTGCCGTTTCTGCTCTTTGTGGCGGCAATGGTGGTGTTTGGTGTCTACAGTGCGCCGTTTGTGGAGTTTTTCGCAGGCGTGGCAGGCGGATTGATCTAGGAAAGGGGGATGGTATCCATGATGGAAATGAGAGAAACCTTTACCGCAGTACTGTATCCCTTTTTGATGTGTGCGATCGTGGGACTATTGTCTAAAGTAAAGTCCAAGGAAAAAAAGACGTTCGCGCTGATTATGATTTTGGCGGGGGCACTCGAGCTTGCGATGGCGCTGTATCTGCTGAGCTGTGATCTGCGGGGAATCGAGATTCGCGTGTTTGAAGTTTCCGGTGTGGGCGGACTTGGACTGCATTTTCTGTATACAGGTTTTCGCGGAATCTTTGGGGTGCTGACTGCATTTGCGTGGTTTGTGACAGCGCTGTTCTCGTATGAGTATATGAAAAATGACACGAATGTCATAAGATATGATTTGTATAATCTCTTGACGCTCGGGGCGACGATGGGCATTTTCTATGCGGGGGATTTGTTTACGCTGTTCTTTTTCTTTGAGATCATGTCCTTTACGTCGTTTATGTGGGTGGCGCACCGCCAGACGAGGGAGGCGTTCTATGCGGCTGGAACGTATCTGGGTATTGCTGTGGCGGGCGGTATGTCCATCTTGATGGGCTTGTTCATTGTGTATGACAGGCTTGGCACGCTCGCTTTTGATGCGATGTATGGGCGTGCGGTGGAGCTGATGATGAGCGGCGCGGACACCACTTGGCTCTTTGTGGCAGCGGGGTGCATGTTTGTGGGGTTTGGCGCGAAAGCAAGCGCTTTTCCAGTGCATGTCTGGCTGCCGGACTCCTATACGGAGGCGCCTGCGCCTGCGACGGCGCTGCTGTCTGCGGTGCTGAGCAAAACGGGAATTTTTGGTATTTTGTTAATCACGCTCGACATGCTTCCGATGCAGGGAAGCTGGGGGGCGTTTATCCTGATTGTCGGTGTGGTCACAATGGTGGTGGGCGGCGTCAGGGGCGTGATGAGCGCCAATTTCAAGACGACGCTTGCGTACTCGTCCATGTCCCAAATTGGATTTATCCTGACAGGCGTCGGAATGCAGTCGCTGTATGCGGAATATTTGATGGTGCTGTCAGGTGATCTTATGGGCAGCGGGAGTGAGACAGCAGCAGAACTCGCAAAGACATTTGGTATGAATATGGCGACCGACGGGACCTGTCTGCATATGCTCAATCACGCGCTGATCAAGCTTGTTCTATTCATGATCGCCGGTTTGATTTTTATGCATGTGGGCAGTTATGATCTGAATCAAGTGCGCGGTTTCGGGCGCCGGAAACCATTTTTATTTGTCACATTTTTATTGGCGGCAGCAGGCGTGGGCGGCATTCCGCTCTTGAACGGCTATGTGAGCAAGACGCTGCTGCATGAGAGCATTGCCGAGTACGGTGAACTTTTGGCGGCGGCGGGCAGCAGTCTGGCATTGTCTGCGACGCCTGCGATGATCAAGGCGGTGGAGGCGTTGTTTTTGTTTTCGGGTGGTCTGACAATCGCCTATATGACGAAACTCTTTGTGGTATTGTTTGTGGAGAAAAACGGTGACAAAAAGGTGCAGGAGGCATATGATGCCAAGAGCGAGTATGCCTCGTTGATGACCAAAGCTGCCATCGGTGTATGTGCACTGCCTATTCCTTTGATTGGGCTGCTGCCAAATCTTGTGGCAGAGCCAGTTGCGGCGTATGGGCTGGTGCGCTTTGGCCTGAGTGAGCAGCTGCGGCACCAGCAGGAGTATATACACTTTTTTTCACTCAAAAATCTGTCGGGGGCTTTGATTTCGATAACGGTGGGCGCGGCGGTCTATTTTGTGGTGGTGCGCTTTATGATGCTGCGCGGACTCTCGTCCAATCAAAAGGGATACCGCGATATTTTTCCATCGTGGCTCAATATGGAGAAATATGTGTACAGGGTGGTGTTATACACAGCGGTTCCGTTTGTGCTGGGGATAATTTCGAGAATTTTGGACAGTTTTGTGGATATCTTGGTTGTTTTGCTTAGAAAGACTGTCTACAGCGACCGTCCACTGCCGCATGAACTGTCGGAAGGAAACCGTGTGACGCATTGTATTGGCATGAGTATTGAGCGTGTGCGGCTGCTTTACTATGCTGTGATGCGAAAAGAGTACACACCGAAAAATTATGCGCATAAGCTTGCGATGAAAAAAATTGATATTTTTGAGAACTTCCGCATTATAGAACGCAGTTTGTCCTTTGGCCTGTTTATGTTCTGTGTGGGACTCGGGCTGACGATGATTTATTTGCTGATGGTGAATTAGAATGAAAAAATTTTAGCGCCTTGACTGTAAATTTTGTCAAGGCGCTGCTCGTTTGCACAGACCCGTGCAGAGGAAATAAGCAATAAATGCTTATTTTTGGTATACATTCCCCTCCATATCTATGATATATATTGTCTGATCGTCACCCAAGTAAGAACTGCGCACGCTTTCACAAGGTACTTCACCGTCAAAATGCCAGTGTTCTCCGCCATCTATGGTGACATATAGACGGTAGGCAGCAGTTTCATGCACTACCTTTAATAGAATCATTGCGTTTTGAGGATTATTTTTGCTATAAACTGGTACAAAACCATCAATATACCCCACATGGTCTGACCGTGGAAAAATCTCAACAGGCTCCCAAGAATTAGCGTTGTCTAAGGATTGGTACAGATAGTTGTCTGTACCGTGATAAGTGACGGCAATCTGTATCGTACTGTCCTTTAGGGCTGTTATTCCCTGCGGGTATCCTGCGATGATGTCTGTCAAATCCTTTAAAAAAGTATAGGTTTTTCCAGCATTATCTGTATAGTACAGCATTTTTCGCATCTGTCCCGCTGCCGGGGTGGAGCAGTGCAGAAGATAGCCGTGTGCGCTGTCCTCAAAGCATAGAAAAACACTGCCAGCGTCACAGGTTTCATTGTCATAGTTTAACAGAGTCTGGCGCCAAGTGATGCCGCCGTCATGAGTGGCTTCTATCACCAGATGTTCATTGTCTGATGAAAAGTAAGAGATATAGGCAGTCTGTTCGTCCCAAAAGACCGCGTTTGTAAATCCATCGGAGGAAGGGTTTTGCATGTCCAGTGTTTTGACGGGCTGAAATTCCTCCAAGCCTTTTGTGGAATATAGAACTTCATTTTCAAGAGAGAGTCCCCATGCAGTCCCGCCGTTGTACAGCGCAAGCTGTTTGAGTGGAATGGGGCAGGACATGTGTTCAAAGCCAGAGCGTTTGAAGAACAGCAGGAACAGCAGAAACAGCAGAAACAGCAGAAACAGCAGAAACAGTAGCAGCAGAAATGGGATTGGGAGGAATTTGATCGCTTTTTTCATTCTTTTTGTCATTGAGAAGTCTCCTTTTTATCTGAGGTGTAAATCTAAAACCAGAAAACCCCAAGAGATGAGAATACTTGGGGTTTTTGGCTACCAACAATGGAACTTTTCTAAATTTGTTTTCTATAATTTCTTAGTATAGCATTGATGTTTTCATAGCGCAATATCCGGTTTGGGAAAAGTATAGAAATAAAAATATAGAAATAAATATAGACCCTTGATATATATAGATTATCGATATATAATAGCCACAAGATATATAGATAATCTATATATAAAACGAAAGGAGTATATAATCATGGCAATGGACAAATCGTTGATTTCAGGAAGCACCTCTATGCTGATTCTGCGTCTGCTGGAGGAGAAGGACATGTATGGATATGAGATGATCGAGACGCTTGAGGCGAAGTCAAGCAATGTATTTACGTTGAAGGCGGGGACGCTGTATCCGCTGCTGCATTCCCTAGAGGAGAAAAAGTTTCTCGTCTCGTATGAGAGTGAGGTCAATGGAAAAATACGTAAGTACTACAGCATCACAAAGGGCGGTAAAAAGTATCTACAGAGCAAAAAAGAAGAGTGGCAGGAATATCAGACAGCCGTTTTGAGCGTGCTGAACATGGCATAGGAGGAATTTTGGATGGAAGAATTTATAAAGACGCTGACGGAACAAATGCGCTGTGTCAAGGCGCGTGCCGGCGTGGCGCGCGAGCTGGCCGATCACATTACCGATCAGGCAGAAACGTATGAGCGTGAGGGCATGAAGCATGATGAGGCTGTTGAGAAGGCGGTGCATGAGATGGGAGACCCTGTGGAAATTGGTGTCTCTATGGACAGGATTCACCGTCCGCAGGCGGATTGGAAAATGATACTCCTCACGTTTGTGCTCAGCGTTGCGGGAATTTTCTGCATGATACCAATTTACGGCCCCGAGATCGTACCCAGACAGCTTTTGACAATGCTTGCGGCTTTTGCAGTCATTATGGCAGTATATTTTATTGATTACAGTATACTTGGGCGTATGGGGGTGATAGCGTATTGTGTGCTGACCGTATTTTTGTGGATTGGCAAGAATTTTTATTTTCCAATGATCAACGGGCGCGTGCCGGCGATGGCGGTACTGGTCTATCTATATGTGCCAGTTTTTGCCGGCATATTGTATCAACTGCGCATGAGGGGTGACTGGGCAGTATTGATGGCAATTGCTGTGATTGGCTTAACGATGTTTCTTGCGCTGTCTTTTTCAAGCATTATGACTTCAATCTTTAATATGTATCTGATTATGATTGTCATGACAGGCGCCGCAGTGGCAAAAGGAATGTTTGGCAGACACAAAAAACGCCAGATGGCGCTGGTCACGGTTGTCGGTTTGCTTCCGTTTGTCTATGTGCTCATTGCTGCGTGCTTGAATGTAAATTCCTTTCGGGTGCAAAGAATCTTAGCATTTCTCAATTGGTCGCAATATCAGCATGAAGAGGGGTATTTATATAAAGTGATTCATGATATTCTAAACCAAACAAAATTCGTGGGCGGAGGAAGTTTGGAATTTTTAAAACAGTATCCGATCGAAACGATGTTTAGTGAAATGACGCCGCTTGTCTTTGTTTATCTCTATGGGTTTCTTGTTGGATTTCTGCTGATTGGGCTGCTTTTGCTGTTACTTTTGCGTGCCTTGATGATTGTGTATGCCCAGAAGAACCAGCTTGGTTTTCTGGTATCCATGTCATGTTTTTTGGTGATCTTTCTGAATTGTGTGGAGGGATTTATGGTCAGCTTCGCGATGCTGCCCCTCACGACGACAACGCTTCCTTTTCTCACGCGCGGCGTCAGCACGGCGCTTGTCTATGCAGTGCTGATCGGATTGCTTTTGAGTGTGCACCGCTATGAGAAGGTGCTGACGGCAGAGCGCAAATTAAGCCAGTATGAGCCGAAATGGAGATTACGGGTGAGGCTATAGATATTTTATCGGAAATCTTATGGAAGCATCTTGCGGAAATTGGTGAAGAGTGCAATGAGATGTTTGACAGGTTTGTAGAGCAGATGGCAAAAAAGAGGGTATAAGACTGGAGGAAGTGAAAACAGGGATTATGGTATTTCATAATCCCTGTGGGTTTCACAGTTTCTAAAATAGTCGCTTTAAAGTAATGATTGTATGGAATGTCCGCGTATCTGCATTGTAATAAATCTGCATATTTCCATTGTATTTGGCGACGGTTTTCCTGATGCTCTTTAGTCCAAAACCATGTTTGTGGCTGTGGGGTATACTTATAGTCAAATTACCGTTTTTTGTTGTGAAAGGATTTGTCCGGCAGGAGTTGATAACTGTCAGAACGGTAAATGTAGTTTTTACTTTTTTTACTGTACTAATTTCAATAAAAGCTTGAGGAATACCTTCAGCTGCTTTCACAGCGTTGTCGAGCAGATTGCAAAACAGGGAGGTGAGGTCATTATCAGCAATAAAATCTATTGTTCCGTTTCGTATATCGGCATGAAAAGCTATGTGGCTGTTAGTACACTGTTGCGCATATCGGCATAAAATGGAATTAAGCATTTCATGTTCACATAGCCGAGCGGATTCTTTCAAATCAGAAGAACGAATCAGATGATTCAGATATGCATCTATTTTGTCATGTTCTTTTTGCTTGTTCAGCATATCAATGGAATGCAAGTGTTTTTTTATATCATGGATTAAAATACGCTGGTTTTCGTTTTGCAGGCGCAACATTTCATAATATTCAGTAGAATTAGATTCTTTTTGAAGCAGTAACTGCATTTGTGTAAATTCCATGTTCTTTTTTTGGTTGTGCTGATTAATTCCAAATACAAACAAATTGCTTATCAGTAAGAAAAAGGCACTAAGAGTAACCATTCCTTTTAAGTGAGAAGAAAGAAGGAAAGCGTCACTGACACTTACTAATGTAAGCATGATAAAAACAGAGGTCATGGGAATAAAAATCAAAAGTAGGACAGATTTGTCATGCTTCTGATTTTGTACCTGTTGTTCCTTAAATAAATGAATCAGGATATATATAATAATAAAAAATATCATTTTGCTGAAAATAATAAAAATTATCATGTTATAAAACTGTTTGGATTTTGCAAGAAAATGAGGAGAAAAACGTTCAATCGTACTATATACTGTCAATTCGCACATTCCCATAACAGCAGCTATAACAGCAGAATGAAAAAGCGCAGAATACCATTTAAGGTCATACTGGGTAAACAAAAAAATAAAATTAATGGCAAAATACAATGTCATATTTAGCCATTTATGTTCCAACAGGGATATAGCAAACATTATAAAATAAAATATGATAAGCATTATAAATCGTATATACGATTTCCGTCTGGCAATAAAAAGGTTAGAGGAATATTGCCACAGTATCACTGCCTCTATAAAAAAAGTAAAAAAATAACAAACAACATTGCCCATTTGGTTTACCTCGTACTTTCAAGATAAAGAAGGTAGGCTTCTTTAAATGCAATGTATTTTCTTTTTGTTAAATAAGCGTGAATCTGATCGTTGGCCATATTGACAAGGGTATGGTCAAAATCCGTGACATGTTCAAAGTTGATGATGAAGCTGCGGTGTGTCTGGAAAAAACAGTTTTTGGGAAGCTGTCTCAGCCAATACTGCATATTATGGACAGATTCAAAATCACACAACGTTGTATGTACGATTACTTTTCTTGCCTGTGCTTCTACTGCGATGACAGAGGAGGCGGAAAGGGTGTGTATGCCTTGTTTTGTTTCAATCGGTATTTTGATTGTCATCGTATTATACAGTTCAACCGCATCTTTCATATTCCGAAAAAGCCGCTGCTTATCTATAGGCTTTGACAGATAACGGAATACCTGAAACCGCATTGCTTCATCAAGATATTCAGAATAAGATGTCACAATAAAAATAATAATATTATTGTTTGTCCTTTTTAATTCATTCCCTATATATATACCATTCATTCCGGGCATTTCTATATCAAGGAAAAGAATATCTTTGTCGCCTTTGTCAGCTAATAAAGACTCTCCATCATAAAAACAAGCCAATTCTGGACATTTCACATGGATTTTATCAAAAAAATTTTTACAATATTTTTTAAGTTGTTCAATCATCAAAGGATCATCGTCACAGATAAGTATTCGCATTTTAACCTCAATTACAAGTTTGTTTATTTCTATATAATACTATCATTATATAACACCTAAGTTGGAAAATATATAGAAACCGTATGAAAAGACATTTTTTTGTAATTTTTGGGATAAAACGCGGTAAGGGAACTAAAAATGCATAGTAAAAACTATAAAACATTGAAAATTGATAGAAAACAAATAGTATTGACCAAATAAGGGCATAAAATGTTGTTTGGTGCAAAACGGGTTGAAATTATGATAGAAATAAGGATAATGAAATTGTCATTGATTTTACGTTTTGTAACTAGCGTATGAAGTGTTTAAAATTGTTTGTTTTATACGTTAAATCTAAAAGAAGGTAGGGAGTTTCATTAAAATTTGAGGTGAAGTATGAAAAAGGCAAACAGAGCGGTTTTTGTTTTGCAGCTGATAGTTCTAACCGTATTAGGGACAGTGATTTATTTTCAAAACAGTTATGTAAGTCTGTTTTATAAAGATATAACATATATTGATGTTTTGGCATCAGATGATAAAGCATTTAATGCTTTTTTATCTTGGACAGAAGAACGAGGAATTGTAGTGTCGAGGATATCTATCAGTCCAGATAATGAAATAACTTTACATGTGAGTGATTGGGCGTTAGCTGACAATTTAGTTCTTTTAGATGGAAGTCTTCCCGGGCATGGAGAATTTGTTAGTGATATTCTTACACATGAAATGGCTCAAAGTGGGATCATAAAACGGTTGTTGCCAAATTATAATTTCAAGATATATAGTTTATACGAACCGGAATATTATAATTTTACCAGTTTATATGCCATAACAACCACTTCTACCAATGAAATAAATGAGATGAAAGAAGAGCTGGCTTTAGAAGGAGTAACTATATATCCCAATGAAATATATAATGGTAATTCTGTGTTTTTAGTCTTTTCATCTTTTTCGCGTATACATATAATTTTAGCCCTAATATTTTTATGTGTATCAACATTGGTAATGTTTGTGTTATTGGCACAATTTGTTGTTCAGAGGAGTAAGGCCATAAGTATTTATATTACATTGGGATATGGCAGATTGCGGACTATATATTCAATTACATCTGATATATTTTTTGGAAAGACATGGATAGGGATAGTAGGAGGACTTTATGTAATTTTAAGCATTGTTCTTCTTTGTATAGATACGTACCGGTCATTTTATGTGCAAATAGTGACTTTATATTTGGGTTTGTCATTATTAATCAGTTGTATATATGCCATATTTCTAAGTTGTGTATTATTGGTCTATTTAAACAAAAGACGAAATAAACTGTCATTGGAATTAAAAGGAATGAAACCTGATGTTCTTATACAGGCGGCAAATTATTTTGTTAAGTTCGTATCCGTGTTATTGTTGTTTGTAACCATTATATTGCTGGTAGAATTATATGAGAAATTGACGACTGAAAAGCATAATATGCAAAGCTGGATAGATGCAAAGGATATATACAAAATTTCCATGAGTGATGTGGGACAAGATTACGATTTGGGTATTGAAGTTGAATTACATAAATCTATAACAGATTTATATCAGCATCTGACTGTAGAAAATAACGCTTTCTTTATGGATGCAGATGATATTTATGCAATGGAGGTACACGGGGTTGATTATCCACTAACAGGTTTGGTAACAAATGGGTTTTCGACACATATTACCGTCAGCCCTAATTATTTTCAGTTTAATCCGATTTATACAAGTGAGGGTACTCCTGCTGAGCAAAAGTTAATATACGCTGATAATGTGTTAAATATACTGGTTCCAGAAACGTTGTTTTCCATATATGATGAGTTAAATGAACGATTTTTAGATTATTTTGAATTTTATCGGTTCAGGATATATGAAAATATATATAGTGATGCTTCAAACGATTTATGGAATCCATCCAAACAAAAAGATTTGGAAGTTAATATAATTCCCGTAAAAACTGGTCAGTTATATTTTACATTATCACCTAATATCAAACAGGATAACGGCAACAAGATACTTGATCCCGTAGTTGTTGTGTATACTGATAATTTCCATCCAAGCAGCGTTTTTACTAAAACGTCAAGATGTTTATATTTTCAATATGATGATAGTCAAGAAATAGCACCCAATGATTACCTTGCAAAGATAGTTGGTATAGACAATTTTGTGTATGCGACATCAGTATGGAAGAGTGTGTCCGACAGGGTAACTCAGCTTCAAAGGAACTGTGCTACTACAATTTTTTTGGCAATCTTTGTATTTTTTGGTTATTTTGTGACAAGTTTCAGCTTGTTTGCTAATTACTTTTTGCGTAACCGATATGCTGTTACGATAAAGACATTGTGGGGATTTGATGTATATAGGCAGTATTATTCAGTTTTTGTGATGCTATTCTCACCAACTTTACTGGCAATATTTCTTTTTGTACCCATAGCAACATCAAGGCTGGCACGTTTATTTCCATCTATTTCGTTTCATGGAATTATATTAATTGGCACGCTTGTGGTTGGTATTGATCTCATTTACTTTGTGCTGATGGAGAAAAATTTAATCAAAAAATCAATGAATAGTATATTGAAAGGGGAAGTGACATGATAGAAGCATTAAATATATCTAAATGCTACCACAGCCTTGATATTCTAAAAGCATTCAACGTCAAAATAGATCAAAATAGTCTAACTGTTATAACTGGCGAGAGCGGCAAAGGAAAAACAACACTGTTGAATATTTTATCATTGCTTGAAAAACCTGATAGCGGAATTGTAGAAATAGATAATATATCAAACCCAAGTCCAAGAGAAATTATGAAATTACGTAGATATACAATTTCTTATTTGTTTCAAAATTATGGATTGATAGATGAGTATACAGTTGAAAAGAATCTTCGCATCTCTTTAATATATAGAAAGGCTATGGACTTGTCCATAGCCGATGCGCTTGCAAAAGTGGGATTAGAGGGTTATGAGAAGAGACTGGTATATGAATTAAGCGGTGGAGAACAACAGCGAGTCGCATTAGCTCGTATTCTTTTGAAAGATGCATGTTATATATTTGCAGATGAACCGACTGGCAACTTGGACAAAGGCAATAGGAATAAAGTCATAAAATTGTTGAGAGAATTGGCTGACAATGGTAAAGGTATCGTCTTAGCCACACACGATTTAGATTTGTTATCATATGCAGACCAACATATTCAGCTGTAGATAAACTTTTAGTGGATTAGGTGTATTGTGATCACTTGACAATATCTCTCTAAACCAGCGCAGTGAATATATTTCAAAAAAACCTCGTAAATTTTTATGAGGTTTTTTTGTGAATATTGCACAGTACTATAAAATGGAAAAATGATTTGTATTAGGAATATGATTGCGTTATAATAAAAGTAATGCAGTATTACATGAACAACCATATTCATACCAATACAATATAATTTTGTGTTGTTCGCGCAATAATGCAATCAGTTCATAATACATAAGATAGTGGGGACTATGAGCGCGTTTTGTTTAACAGTTCCTGATTGCTGGAATTTGGACAATTTAGTGAAATAATTAATTAAATGGAGGTAATGCGTTATGAAACTAAAGAAACGATTTCTTTCTGTCATTCTGACTGTGGCGATGCTTGGTTCATCCTTGCAGTATCCTGAAATGACGCTTCAGGCAGAGGAATTGTCTGAGGAAACAACAATTTATAGTGAGGAGACAAAGGAGCAGGCGTCAGAGACTCAGGATGAGATGCGTGAGGGCGATTCCAGTTCAGGAGGCGCAGACGACAGTAGTCAGCCCGAAGCCAATCAGCCTCGAATCGAAGCGAAAAAGGATATAACAAACTATGTGGTTGGTGATACGATTGATCTGTCTGATTTGACAGTGACATATTATGATGGAAATGGAGGAAAAGAAGAAGGAGTATCAGGCTACGATACCAATGTAGTCAGCATAGACATGACAACGGCGGGAACCAAACAGCTGGGAATCACTTACAATAAAGACGGTGTCGAGTTAAAGGTAACGTTAGAGTTAACCGTAGAAGAAAAACCTACAGTTACACAAGCGTACATAGAAGCAGAAAAGACGCAGAAAACATATAAAACAGGTGATACGATCGATCTGTCTGATTTGACAGTGACATATTATGATGGAAATGGAGTAGAAGAAGTAATATCAGGCTACAATACCAATGTAGTCAGCATAGACATGGAAACGGCGGGAAAGAAACAGCTGGAAATCACCTATATTAAAGATGGGATCGAGTTAAAGGTTACATTGGAGTTGACTGTAGAAGAAAACAAGCAGCCTTATATCAAGGCCTCCAAGAAAAAAACAAGCTACCAATGTGGCGAGGAATTTAAAACAGATGATTTGACTGTCACCTATTATGACGAAACAGGTAAAGACACAATTGTATCAGCTGCCACAAATGCATCTTCTGATGGCTACACGATAAATAACATTGACACAAATGTAGTAGGACCTCAAAAGCTGACTGTCACCTATAAAGGACTGACAGCGACCGTCGATTTGACGATTGTGGGTAAGACGGCCTATATTACTGCCGATAAGACCATTACAGAATACAAACGAAATGAAAAAATTGACTTGTCTGACCTGACTGTAAAATATTATGATGAAGCAGGAGTCGAACACGAAGTATCTCCAGTAAGTGATACTGTATCAGATGGTTATACAGTTTCTGATTTTGATACATCAAGATTAGGCAAAAGACCGTTAACTGTCACCTATAAAGGTCTGACAGCAACTGTAGAGCTAGAAGTGATCGAGGCTCCCCATATCACAGCATCCAAGACAGTGACCACTTACAAATACGGCGATGAGTTCAAATTAGATGACTTGACAGTACGCTATTTTGATGAGTCCAACAAAAGCACACAGATCTATGCTGCGACGGATGAATCTCCCGATGGCTATACCACCAATGCGGCAGATATCAAGACCATAGACGCAGGAGCTGAGTCTGTGATCGGTGTAGAGCAAGAGTTGATCATAACATACAAGGATATGCAGACAACCATTAAAATCAAAGTTGAGGGCAGAAAACCTTTTATCAGAGCCGAAAAGGAAGAGAAAGAATCCAAAAAAAATACAGCGATTGATCTTACAGATCTCAAAGTAAAATATTACAGTGAAAAATATTATGAACTCGATAAAGACGACGAGGAAGCGACAGGATGGGAGTACATATCACCGAGCGAAGGCGGTTCTAAAGGCTACACTACCAATGTTGACCGCATCAGTATCGATACCATAGGAAAGAAAGAACTAATCATCACATACATGGATCTGACCACGTCAGTAGAGCTGGTGATCTTCGAGGACCCCTATATTCAGGCGAGAAAGATCAAGACAACATATGAGTGCGGCGATAAGCTGGACCTTTCGGATCTGACTGTAACTTATTATAATGGAAGAGGAAATAACGAAACAGTATCCAGCACCAGATATACAACCAATGCCGCTGAGATTGACATGAGTACTGTTGGCAGGAAACAGCTTATCATTACGTACAATACTCTCAAAACGACCATCAATCTGACAGTGAATGAGAAGCAAGTAATAAAAAAAGATCCTTATATTCAGGCGAGCAAGACGAAGACTGAGTATGAAGTCGGTGACAAGCTGGATCTCTCGGACCTGACTGTGACTTATTATGATGAAGATGGAAAAAGTCAGAGCGTTACAGAGTATACGACAAATGCCGATCAGATAGATATGGACATTGTGGGAAAGAAAGAGCTGATCATCACATACAATCAATTGACGACAACGATCGAGTTGACTGTGATAGAGAAATCTGAGCCAGATAAGACGAAAGTAAGTGCGCCTACAGCAGAACCGGCATCGGGGACAATACCGCGCGGAACTAGAGTGATCTTGGAGACTGCCACGGAGGATGCACGAATCTATTACACAACAGACAATACCGAGCCAAGCACAAACAGCAGGCGTTACACAGGACCGATTATCATTGACAGGAGTATGACGGTCAAGGCGATTGCGGTCAAGAGCGGATTTGCGGACAGTGATGTATCGGTCTTTGAGTATACTGTTTCAGAAAATAATGAAGGTCTGAAAATCCAGTTTGCAGAGCCGGATCGAGTTTATATCTATACTGGAAGTGAAGTGACACCCAAAGTAGTTGTTACAAACAATGGCATGTTGTTGAAGGAGGGTGTTGACTATACGTTAAAATATTCAAACAATACGAATATCACTGATTCTGCACGCGTGACTGTGACTGGAAAAGGCAATTTGGCCGGAAGCTGGATCATGACATTTTCAATCCGGGCAAAGATGCTTGACAACAGCGATCTTGATGACAAGAATCCATTGAAAGTGGAAGGGGGACAGATCACTGTACTGGAAGGAACGAAGGCTTCTCCGATGCTCATGTACGGTGGTACAATACTATCCAATAAGGATTTTCAGTTTACAGATGACAGATATAAAAATTACAAATGGCAGTTGTCAGACAATGGCGCACAGTTTACCGTTAACGGACAGGGAAATTTTACTGGCAGCCGTGTGATTTCTGTGAAAGTTATCTCAAAGGAGCAGGAGAGCCAGTGCAATATCATTGTAAACTTTAACAATGACTTGGCAAATCTTGTCTATAACGGTTCGCCAAGAGATATCAGAAGTTTTATTTATATCTCTACAAAGGCAACGCCCAAAGGTCTTGTGGAAAATCAGGATTACATCATATCTCTGCCAGAAGATATTATCAGCGCTGGCGTGAAAAAGTATACTGTCATCGGCATCAGTGACAGGTGTGTAGGTTCAGTGACAAAAACCTATACAATCACACCGAGAAAGGCAAACTTCACAGTAGAGTATGATCAGGGCGGATACCCGTATGTAAGTACTGGAACGACGATGTATGATCTGGTTGTCAAGGAACGGAATCGGACGTTGACAGAAGGTACAGATTATATAGTTACGTATTCGAATAACAAGAAAGTAGGCACTGCGAAGTTCACTGTGACTGGCGTGGGCAGTTATAAGGGAAGCAGTTATAAAGGAACGTTCACAATCAGGCAGGCAATGATGGACCAGAATACAGTGGATGTCGTTGCCGGCGATAAGATCTTCAAGAAGCCAGGCGTGTATAAGTCTGCGCCCTATGTGAGCATGAATGGTGTGACGCTTAAGTCATCGGAGTATAAGGTTACTTATTATCTGGATGATCCCCGAACGAATGCGAATGCGCGGGTGATGGATAAGAAAAATAAAGTGACCAGCGGCGAGACAAGAGTATGGGTGAAAGTAACTGGGAAGAACAAGGGCAATTTTGCAGCGAGCGGTGAAAACTATGCGGTTGGAAGCTATATGGTCCGCAGCAAGGCCGCAGACAGTATTGACTTGTCTAAGGTCAAAGTCACATTTCAGGATAAAGATGGCATCACAGTTAAGAAAGTAGGCTACACTGGATATCCGATCACAGACCTCAAAGTAGTAGTCACCTATAAGACAAAAGGAGGAACAATCACACTTGACCCAAGTAAATACAATGTGGTATTTACAAACAATGTGAATAAAGGAAAGGCGAAAGTGATCATCACAGGAAAGAGTGGACAGAGTCAATATATTGGCACAAAGACAGCAACTTTTAGTATCGTGGCAAATAAAATAAAAAGTTCCAAGTGATTCCATAGAAGCTCTTAAGTTTTTTCACATTTATTCCGACATATAGTATAACAAAGTGTATTAATGAAAAATACGCAGCGGTCTGGCACAGGCAAGATCGCTGCCATATGAACAGAAAGAGTAGGGAATGTGTATGAATTTAACCGTAGATACGCAGTACTCTGCCTCTGTATCAGTCAATACCGAATCAAATACAACTACATATAAACCATCCACCCAGGGTACTGGCAAGGTATCTAGGAGTGGTTACACACTGGACATCGCTGATAAAGTTATGGAGAACGAAGCATACGGAGGTCATGGAATGACCGCTGAGGAGATTATGCAGCAGGCAGCTAATTCGAATGCTCAATCCAAGAAAGACTTTATGATAGTGATGTCTAGTTGCGTTTCAGGGGAAGATCTTCAGAAGATGCAAGAGGAAGGCTTCAATCCGGGAAGCGTTGATGTGGAGACATATGTAACGATTGTAGACGAGATCAAGGTGAAGCTGGCACAGGCAGGAGTCGAAGTTGCAGGATACAATGATGACCTTGATGTGGAGACAATCGAAGAGATTGTGGGCAGCAGAACAGACGCAGGTGCGCTGGTGAATCAGTTGACGGGCGCACTGCAAGAAAGTGACATGCCTGTCACAAATGAGAATATTTCAGAACTTGTAGGGGCGGTGATGGAGGCATCAGGCATCAATGAACTCTCAGAGGATGCCATCAAATACCTGATCGTAAACAAAAAGGCGCCTACGATTGAGAATATGTATAAAGCGCAGTATTCCAGCACGGAAAATGTACGTCAGTCTCAGGGTTACTATAGTGAGGGACAGGGCAGTTACGGGAAATATTATGCCAAAAAGGCAGACCATATCAACTGGGATAATCTCGCAGGACGAATTGATACAGTGATAAAGGAAGCAGGGCTGGACACAGATGCCGCTACAAAGGAGCAGGCAGCTGAGAATGCCAAATGGCTGATTGAATCTGGGATTGAGTTGAATGCTGCTAATCTCACAAAGGTCACAGAGCTCAAAAACCTGCCGCTTCCGATGAATCAGGAGGAAATTGCCAATCTTTGTGTCACTGCGATGGAGAACGGAAAATCACCTGTCGAGGCAGATCTGCGGGGCGAGAAGTCCATTGCTGTGCAGGCGCAGGAGATACTTGACAATGTGCAGCAGATTTCTGACGAAGCAATCCATGAAACTGCTGTTTCAGGCAAAGAGATGAATCTCAAAAATCTGACAGAGGCACAGAAGGAGATTGACGAACAGCAGACAGACCAGACTGGTGAAGCATTAGGAAAGACGCAAATAGAAGAGAGAGTCATCGAGAAAAGCGCTGTAGATGAGGCTGCCTTAAGAGAGGCACAGGCAAGACGCCAGCTTGAAGAGATTCGTTTGATGATGACGCAGGAGGCTAACAGGCATCTGCTGAAGGCAGGAATCTCTATCGACACAACAAAACTCTCAGAGCTGGTTGAGGCGTTGAAGGCGGCGGAGGACAATATACGTGCCGTTCTTTTCCAGGGAGAGAGCGCGGAAGAAAATGCAGAGCGCGCTTTCTTATATGAAGAGACACTGACAAAGACGAGAGAACTCGCTGATATGCCTGTTGCGGTGATTGGCAAAATTTTATCTAAGATTCCTCACAGCACGCTGCTCCGTATCCATGAGGCAGGGAAGGAATTACAGAAAAATTTTGACAATCAGCAGAGTGCAGGACAGAATCCAAATCAGAAGGAAAAGGCATCATCTGCGTATGAAACGCTCATGACAGAGCCGCGCAAAGATCTTGGAGACAAGATTAGCAAGGCGTTTCGCAATGTGGATGATATTCTCTCAGATTTAGGATTTGAGACAAGTGAGGCCAATAGGCGCGCAGTTCGAATCCTTGGATACAATCGCATGGAGATCAATGGGGACAATATCAACGCAGTCAAGGAGGCGGACGCACAAGTTACAGGTATCATTGACAAGATGACGCCAGCGACGACGCTTCAAATGATTCGAGATCAGAAGAATCCATTGGAAATGACCATGGAGGAGCTTGAAGCTTATCTGAATGAAAAAGGCAGAGAACCGGAGACAGATGCAGAAAAATTCTCTAAGTTCTTACAGCGGCTTGATAGAAGCGGCGGCATTGATGCGAAGGAGCGTGAAGCATATATTGGCATCTACAGAATGTTCCGCCAGATAGAAAAATCGGACGGCGCGGTGATCGGAAACCTGGTTGCGACAGGCGCGCAGATGAATTTCAAGAACATGTTATCCGCAGTGCGGACAGCAGCTGGAAAAAATATGGATGTGCGTGTAGATGAGGGGTTTGGCGGTCTGGAAGAGCTGATCTCAAAGGGAAAAGCAATCGATGCACAGATTAATACAGGATATCAGAAAGATTCTAGGCAGCAGTCAGACAGTGATACACAGCAGCAGGAAAAATATTATGCGAGACTGTCTGGTGAGATCAATGAGGAGCTCGCTCAAAATACTGATTTTGCACAGATTGACACCTCACAGATCACAGGTGAGACGACAATAGAGGCGTTTTCAGACACGATAAAAACGACACGAGTGTCAGAAAAAAGTCCGCAGCGCGCGGAGGAAAAAGCAGAAGACCTAAAGAATTTCAGAGACAATATGCGCAGTGTAGAGCAGATAGATGATCAGATTATCGAATCCCTGATCAATTATGGACAGAGTATCAGCATTGACAATATTCAGGCAGCCTCCAATCTGATCTTTGAGCGCGGTTCTCTGTTCAGACAGATTCTAACTGCGAGTGCCGGGAATGCGGAAGATGCTGACGAGCATGAGGATACCGCGGATGTGGAGAATTATGGTGATGCTGTTGAGCATGAAGTACTGCGGCAGGCAGACAGCTTTGTGGAGCAGATGAAAGATGCCAAAGGCGCAGGGGCTTCTTATCAGGAGATGATCAAAGAGGCGAACAAGGCTGTGGAGAAGATGATCTACGCAGGCGGTTCTGCACAGATTGACGTGAAAGCTGCAAAGGCACTGTACAAAGGTCTCTCTCTTGCCGGTAATCTGGCGCGTGAAGAGAATTATGAGATACCAATGAATATTAAGGGAGAGATTACCTCTGTCAATCTTAAAATATATCATAATGCATCGCAGAATGGAAAGGTTGCTGTCACACTAGATACAGAGCGGCTCGGCAAAGTGGCAGCAGAGTTTGATGTCACAAAGGACCGGATATCAGGCATGATCGTGTATGAGAATCAGTCGGAAAAGACGACGCTCGCACAGATTGAACAGGTTGTGAGACAAGAGCTTGGCAGCGTGAGCGAAAAGCGGACAGATCTCAGCTTGGTACATACGAGGTCCGTTGATCTCAATAAATTTGGGCAGGACAGAGACCAGAACACCGCTGCGGACGACACAAAGGTTCCGACAAGTGAATTGTATCACACTGCGAAAGCATTTTTGACCGCGCTGAAAGATTTATGATAGCGGCAGAGATAGAAGGCTAATCAGAAGGCTTATAGGAAAGAGGAAAATGCATGAGAATTAATTACAATGTTTCATCAATTATAGCAAGAAATGCTTTGAATAATAATGATAAGAGAGTGGCAGCTTCCACACAGAGACTGTCGAGCGGATACAAGATCAATTCTGCGGCGGATGATGCCGCAGGTCTTGCAATCGCGAGGCGTATGAACTCCCAGATCAAGAGTCTCAAGGAGGCAAACAGAAGTGCAAACGATGGTCTGTCCGCACTGAATACAGCGGACGGCGCTATGGCGGAGATGCATGACATTCTACAGCGTATGAACGAGCTTGCGATTCAGTCAGCAAACGGCACGAATGCAGATTCAGACAGAGAGATGATACAGAATGAGATCGACCAGTTGGTGAATGAGTTGGACAGAATTGCCAACACGACGCAGTACAATGCACAGAATCTGCTTGATGGCAGTTTCGCATACAAGGCATATACCAATATCGATAATACGAAAGTTATGTCCTATACGGAAGGTGTGTCTACTGGAACCTATATAATCGGTCAGCTCAAATATTATCACTATGATGAAATGACGACGCAGTACAAGACCGAGGAGACAAAGATTAAAGATACAGACGGCAAGATAGTCAATGTGACTTATTCCTCATCAAAAGTGAAGGTGACAGAGTCCGAGCGCATCGATGTGAACAATGAAGATAATGTGCTGCACGACGCACTCATCACAAGCTCATCCATAGGAGAGTATGGATCTAGTATCACACAGGCAAAACCATTCCCAGATGGTTCCAAAGTGTCTGTCAAGGATGATAAGATTGTCATTACGGCACAGGGGAATTTCGAGATTAAGATTTCAGTCAATGACAGGACGCCTCTGGGGGATGTGACAACGACGACAGTCGCAAGTTCAGCACCTGGCAGTACAGGCGTGGCAAGTATTGAGAATAAATATGATAATAAGAACGTTGCGGGCGGAACCGTTGTCACAACGACTTCATATAGTACAGTAAAGACCTACCACAATATTGCGGTGAAGGGACCAAACGGAAAGCGTTATAATATCGGTGAACTGAATTTCTTCAACAACACAGATTCGGAAGGAAAACCGATTTCAGGCCAGGAAATATATTCCGATTTCAGGGGTGACAATGGCAGAGGACTCAAAGATGATTTTGCAGAGTTCTTTAAGGAGAAAAATCCCCAGTGTGCGATTGATATTGATTCCGTCAACTGGAACGATACAACGGGCACCTTTGAGATCATGTATACAGCGACCGATGGCAAGACGGGCGTCAAGACACAGCATGGCCCAGAACAATTTACATTGTTTGAGGATACAAATGACTATGGTGCTGTGATGACCACGCAGAAGAAGCTGGATGATTATCTGCATTCTGAAAAACAGATTACTCGAACAGAATATGTGATAGGAAACAATGATCCTAATGACTGTCTTAAGATTGATGTGACAGGAATGGGACCTATGGAAGTACAGGTAGGTGCCAATGAAGGACAGTTTATGACACTGGATATTCCAGCGCTCAATGCGGTAAATCTCGGTGTGGATAAACTGGATCTCACCAGTATGGAATCTGCGCGGCTGTCAATCGATGTCATAGGGGATGCGATCAACGAGCTGTCCTCTGTGCGTGCAAAGATTGGCGCGTACTCTAATCGACTGGAACACACAATCACCAATCTGGATACAACCGAAGAAAATATCACTGCTTCCTACTCCCGAATCATGGACGTGGATATGGCGACAGAGATGACAGAATACTCGACGGTACAGGTTTTGGTGCAGGCATCTACCTCAATGTTGGCACAGGCAAACGAGAGACCACAGCAGGTATTGCAATTGATTCAATAAATGAAAGGTCAGGTATTGATATGACGAGGGAAATGAAACAAGTTTTTACAAGACGTATAACGCAGGCAAATCGTACACAGTTAGTGGTGATTCTGTATGATATGATACTGGAATATTTAAAGGATGCCATAGCGGCACAGGAGGTTGGCTGCGTACCGGAATATAAAAAGGATATGCAGTGTGCTAGAAACTGTATCTCTGAGCTGAGAAGTAGTCTTGATTTTAAATATGATTTGTCGAGAAATCTCTTTGCAATCTATGCGTTTGCGGACAGAGAGCTTGCGAATGATATGTACAGTATGAAAACAAAAGATATTTCCCAGATCGCAGGCATGTTTCGGAAACTGCGTGACGCATATCATACAATCAGTAAGGAAGACCAGTCAGAGCCGCTGATGGAAAATGCACAGAATGTATATGCAGGCTTAACGTATGGCAGGACAGACATCAATGAAAGTATGTACGGTGTGGCGAGAGGATATTGTATATAGTATATAAAAGCATGAAAAGTTATGTCGTGAAAGCGGCGTTGAAGTCGAGCAGGGAGATTCTCCCTGCTCGTTCGCATAAAACACGGTTTTGTTGTTTGATCAGGTAATAGGCTGTTCCACAAGTGATTTGTTATCATAGCATTCGGGGGAATCCATATGGTACTCTTCATAGAGCTGCATCTGCTCTGCCTGTTGCAGCAGAAAACGATAGCGTTTTAATGCTGAGTTGACTTCATAGATATAACAGTCTATCAGGTCCGGGTCTGTTACATTATCGAATCCAGAGTAAGCGATCTCTAGTGCACATTGTGTCTTTCGAATATCGTCAAGCAGCATATCACGCGGCGTGCGTGGCTGGGGCTGCGTGTTTACGACAGGGTTAAGTATACCTTTCAGACTGAAATATGTTTTCATAGGGATGTCCTTTCCTAGGGCGTGTTTGAGACAGTTGATCAGACACGTCTTTTACTTTTATATATGACAGTATAGTCCAAAAAAAGGAAAAATATGCATAAGTGGCAAATGAATATTTTTAAATGTACGCACAGATGATAAACTCTTTTTGTTTCGGAAAATTTCGAAATGTCATAATTCTAACAAAAACCCTCTCTATTCTTCACAATATTACGGTGAAATAAACTATATTATCTATTGAAATTGCACAATAATCAAATAGTTGTGTGAATTTTTACATTTCGAGTGGACAAAAATTCTCAATTCGATATAATCAGTACTGTTCCATCAAAACGAATGATCATTGATCGCTCAGGTTCAGATGAGTCCATTTGATTATTCAGAACAATCGGCAGCGCCAGCAATTTGCGCATCATGTTCCGGTCAAAGCTCGATGAAACAAAATGAATAGAAGCGCTGTAAATTCGCAAGATGTTCAGATACAGAAATGATGAAACAAAATGAATGACAGCGCCAGCAATTCGTACACCCTATTCGGGTGAAAAGTTCGGTCGATCAGTATGAATAGAAAGGAGTAAAAGTATGGGGATTCTCATAGGTGTGTTTTGTGTTGCAATTTTTACGGATTGGCGCTCTTACCGGATTCCAAATGTCTGTATTATGGTTGGCATGATCGGCGGATTGATACAGGCATATAGGTCATTATCGTGGAGCGGCTTGATCTGTGCACTGGGTGCAGCGGCAATGCTTTTTCTGGTGTTTTATCCGTTTTATCTGCTAGGAGCACTAGGGGCGGGAGATGTGAAGCTCTTCATGATGATGGGCTGTTACCAGACATGGATGGGGTCAGATGGATTGATTCATTATATGTTTGTCACACTGATGCTTGCGGCGATGGTTTCTATGATCAAGATGGCAGTATACACACAGAGCAGAGAGCGCCTGTTTTATCTAGCGCGGTATCTAAAGAAAGCAGTTTTGACAGGTGCAATAGATGAGTATGAGATTGACAAGACACAGAGATGCTGCGTAGTGCGTTTATCGATTCCAGCATTTATCAGCCTGATGCTAATGTGTGCAGGGGTGTATTGCTGAGAAGAATGGTATGTATCGTTTCTGCAAATCAATTGTGCGAGAGAGCGAGTTCATATTTAAACTGGACGAAATGATGATAGGAAGGAGTGTGGTGATCATGCGGGCGAGACAGTTTGCAATCTGTGACAGCGACAATAGTTATCTGCGAATGTTACAGGCATATCTGCAAAAGAAAAATCCGGCTGATTTTGAGATTTTGACTTTCAATACCATTGACGGGGCAATTGACGCCAGCAGGGAAGAAGCTTTCGAAATATTGTTGGTAGGAGAGGATATTTATGACGCAGATGTCATAAATATCAAAGCCTCCAAAATCTTTATTTTGCAGGAGGACGGATTGAAGGGAATCAAAGGATACAGCATGATCGCGAAGTATCAGTCGATGGAGCGCATGATTGCGCAGGTCCTTGAAGAGTTTGCGCTGGATGATAGCTGCAACAGCGTTCGTCGGTGCGGCAGGAATCAGACAACACTTTTAAGCTTCTATGCGCCGGACAGGCACAGGGGGCAGAGTGTGTCGGCACTCGGCGCGGCACAGATTCTCGCGGACATGGGATATCAGGTATTATATATCAATTTGCTGCCATTTACGGGTTTTGAGGAACTTTTGCGGACAGAGTATGAGGCGGATGTGACGGATTTTCTGTATTTTATCTTAAACCATTCCGACAAGCTGCTGTATAAGCTTGACAGTCTCAAACGCTGTGTACATGGTGTTGATTATCTGCCGCCTGCACTGGACTATGCAGATTTGCTTGCGATTGGAAGGAGTGAGTGGCAGTCCATGATGGATTTGCTTCTCTATAGCAGCGATTATACGCATATTGTGATGGATTTGTCAGAGATCTGTCAGGGATTTTATGACATGCTGGAGCGAAGTGATCATGCATATATTCTGACAGACAAAAGTGCAGTGTATGGTAGTGCAATGCAGTCTCATTTTATGAGTTTATTGAAGGTAAAGGACTATGGGAAGATATTGGAGCATATGACAGTGTTTGATCTGCCAGAAGGATGGGAGGCACAATGCTGTGCCCTTGACAATCTGGCGGCGTCTGTCGTAGGCGTTTGCATGAAAGGAGTGCTGGGCATCTCATGAAGGAGAACAATGAGACACTGAAACACAGCAGATATGAAGCGTGCAGGGTGTCGATCACAGACACCGTCAGGCAGCGCATCGATCTTACCAGAGAGGTTGAGGATGATGAGATTCAGGATATGATTGATGCGCTGATCGTTCAGATGGGCAGAAAGTATGCATTGTCCCTAGCACAGCGTCAGACGCTTGGAAAGAGTATTTTTCATTCTATCAGAAAGATGGACGTGTTGCAGGAGCTTGTGGACTGTGATGAAGTGACGGAAATAATGGTAAATGGTACGGAAAATATATTTGTGGAGCGGTCTGGACATCTGTATCAGTGGGATAAACGCTTTGAGACAAAGGAAAAACTGGAAAATGTGGTCCAACAGATTGTGGCAAAATGTAACAGGGTTGTCAATGAAGCCGCGCCAATTGCTGATGCGAGGCTGGATAACGGGTCACGTGTCAACATCGTGCTGTCACCGGTCGCATTAAATGGACCGATCATCACCATCCGGCGTTTCCCAGACCATCCAATCTCAATGGAGGATTTGATCGGGTTTGGATCGATTACGAGAGAGGCTGCATATTTTCTTGAGAAGTTGGTCATTTCAGGTTATAACATTTTCATCAGTGGCGGCACAGGGTCCGGGAAAACGACGTTTCTCAACGCACTGTCGGCGTATATTCCAAAGACGGAGCGCATTATCACAATTGAGGATTCCGCGGAGCTACAGTTACAGAATATTCCAAACTTGGTGCGCCTTGAGACGAGAACGGTCAACATGGACGGCGCAAAGGAGATTAACATACGAGATTTGATTAAATCAAGTTTGCGTATGCGCCCAGACCGTATCATTGTTGGTGAGGTCCGTGGCAGCGAGGCAATTGATATGTTGCAGGCATTGAACACGGGTCATGACGGCTCACTCAGTACCGGTCATGCAAACTCGTCAGGTGATATGCTGACTCGTCTCGAGACAATGGTATTGATGGGAATGGACCTGCCGCTTGCCGCGGTGCGCAGACAGATTGCGTCTGGGGTAGATCTCATCGTGCACCTTGGCAGGCTGCGTGACAAGTCGCGGCGTGTGCTGGAGATTGTGGAGGTGCTGGGATTTGAGAATGATGAGATTGTCACACATACATTGTATCAGTTTCAAGAGACAGGGGAGGCGGATGGAAAAGTGTTGGGTGATTTCACGGAAATAGATGCACTGGTGCACAGAGAGAAGCTTTGTTTTGCAGGTTTTTCCTTATAATCATATAGTTTCATAAAGGTAGGTGTTGAGATGAAGTGTATCAAGAACGTTAAAGTGAATTACAGAAGCAGGCTTCCACCAGAAACAGATTACGCATTATATCGTTTTTCGAGACAGGAACTATTCATGTATTTTTTGTCCGGCGGTGTGTTTATGGCAGTGGTGAGCTGGCTTTTTTATGACAGTGTGATCGCGTGGGTGCTGCTGATGCCATTGGTGGCATACTTTTTGAAAGACAAGGGCAGGTTTCTGTGTATTGAGAGAAAACGAAGGTTGGAGATTGAATTTCGTGAGGTCATTTTAAGTGTTGCTTCCAATTTACAGGCTGGATACAGTATAGAGAATGCATTCCAAGAGTCTTATAAGGATGTTGTGCTGCTGTATGGCAGCGAGTCTGTGATGGCGAAGGAGTTGCAGCTTATCTTTCGAAAATTGGGGAACAATGTACCACTTGAACATGCACTTGCAAACCTTGCGGACAGAAGCGGAGTGCGCGATATCAGAGATTTCACAGATGTTTTTCAAATCGCAAAGCGAGGTGGGGGCGATCTGCGCGGTATTATCACAAACACTGCGGAAATTATTGGAGAGAAACAGGAGATTCGGCGGGAGATAGAGACAGTGGTGAGCGAGAAACGGTTAGAACAGCAGATTATGCGATATATTCCATTTTTTATTATCTTCTATATCTCACTGACCACAAAAGGATATTTTAAAAGTCTGTATCATAATTTGTTTGGCTGGATATTCATGACAGGTTGCTTAGCGGTCTATATCGCAGCCTGCCGAATATCAGACCGAATCTTAAATATTGATGTATAAGACATGGAAAGGGGGTGGGAATCATGGGAGAACAGCTTGCGTGCTGGCTGTATCATAAACTGGAGACGATGCAGCGAAAACCAGATAAAATCTTGTACAACAATGCTGTGCGGGAAGATTTGCAGACGCTGGAGCCTGCGGGGAATACGCTGGAGCGGCAGCGGATCTATGTCATAAAAAAGTTGTCCCTGTGCAGTATGATTGTGGTCTGCGGTGTGGTTATGTCTGTAGTTTTGTGGATAAAAGACGAGATGGACACGAGGATTGTTGATAACCAGTTAATCCGCAATGCATTAGGGGATGGCACAAAGCAAGTCCAATTGGTTGCAGAGGATGGAGAAGAAAGCTATGATATTCCGATCAACCTGTCAGAAAGGTGTTACTCAGCCGAAGAATTGACACAGATGTCTGAGGAAGCAATGTCCATTCTCGAGACACAAATTCTTGGAGAAAACCAAAGTTTCGACCGCATAGAGTATGATATGCGTTTCGTGGACAGTGTGAATGGTTATCCGTTCACAGTGGAGTGGCGAACGGATGATACTTATATGGATGACACTGGAAGGCTTGTGCAGCATACAATCGCAGTGCCAGTATTGATGGAGCTGACTGCGGTATTGTCCTGTGAGAGTTTTGAGATAGAATATGACATAAGTGTCAGAATATTTAGCAAAGCGGTGCAGCCCAGCGCATCAGAGCGTCTCTCTGCTCAGATTTCTGAACTGGAGGCGGCGAGCCGTTTCGATCAGAATATGACATTGCCGTCATCATTAGAGAGCAGGCATATCGAGTGGCGATACAAAAGGCACTACAGGGGATTGTTGGTACTGGCAGTGACACCTGTCCTTGCGATTTTTATCTATTATGGAAAGGACAGGGATCTGCATAAGCAGGTACAGGAGAGAGAAGAGCAGATGCGCATGGATTATCCCGAGATTGTCAGTGCGCTTGCACTGTTGTTAGGCGCTGGCATGACGGTGCCGAATGCATGGAACAAGATAGCGAAGGATTACAGAAAAAGACGGGAGGAGGGCGGCGGGAAACGCTATGCCTACGAGGAGATGCTCTTGGCAGTCTATGAGATGGAGAGCGGTACAACGCAGGCGAAGGCATATGAACGCTTTGGCAGACGATGCCGTATTCCAAGTTATAACAAGCTGTCTACTATGCTGGCGCAAAATCTCAAAAAGGGCGCTGCGAATTTGACATTGTTGCTCAAAGAGGAGGCATCCGATGCGTTTGAGCAACGTAAGCATTCGGCGAGAAAACAGGGAGAACAGGCAGGGACGAAACTGTTGGTTCCCATGATGATGTTTCTTGGGATTACGATGGTCATCATCATGGTGCCAGCGTTTCAGACGTATTTTTAACGAGAGATGAATGAGAAATAGTTCATCAGAAGGTATAAGAGAAAAGGAGATTATTATGAAAAATTTCAGAAACTTTATGAAGGAAGAGGAAGGAATGGGAACAGTTGAAATTGTGTTGATCATCGTTGTGTTGGTCGCACTGGTCGCAATTTTTAAGAACAGTATCAAGTCCCTTGTGGAGAAGATTCTCAAAAAGGTGACAGATAATGCAAACAAAATCTAATGCATATCTTACAGTCTATCTTTCCCTCATATTTGGCATCGTCCTATCGCTGCTCTTCGTCTTTGTCGAAGGCGCGGCGATTGGCGCCGTGAGGGCCCAGGCGGAGCTCATCGCAGACTTGGGGATGGATTCTATCTTTGCGGAATACAATCGGGAGATTTTAGAGCAGTATGAGCTGTTTTTTGTAGATACCTCCTATGGCAGTACCAATGGCGGAACAGGTATGGTCGAAAAACATTTGGCAGACTACATGAGTTACAATTTAGTACCAGAACAGGATTTGCATCTTACGGGTGCATCGACTCTGTTAAAGCTTGCCAATCCGTATCTTGAGATTGAGGAGGTGTCATGTGCAAGCGATGACAATTGTATGGTCTGGAAAGCACAGGCAGTCAATTATATGAAAGCAGTCTACGGCGGTGATCTCATCGCAAGGGTTCGGGAACAGATGGATACAGTACAGTCAAAAGGTTTGATTGAAAAAGATGTCGCAGGTGAGATCGCGGCGCAAAAGCGAGCGTTTGAGGAAGCACTGACCAAAAAAGGTATTGTGGAGTACGGCACCGAGAGCGAGGAGGGGTATTCCTATCAAAAAGTATCAGGGTTGTTTGACAAAATCGTTGGTGAAGGGATTATGACTCTGGTACTGCCAGGGAGTGCATCTGTCTCAGGCGCGGTAATGGACGCAGGTCCCTATTTTTCTACACGCAGCAAAAACGGAAGAATCAATCGGGGAATTGGGCTGCACGAGGGTGTAAACAAGCCGGATGGTGTTGTGGACGAGCTGATTTATGGGGCATATTTGATGAAAATGTGTGGAAATTACAGCGCGCCAAAGGATGAAGGACTGTTGAAATATCAGATAGAGTATATTTTGTGTGGTTTGAAAAGTGATGCTGAGAATATAAGAGGCTGCGTGGAGAGGTTGTTTGCACTTCGCGCGGCGGCAAACCTCACCGCAATCTATGCGGATTCTGTCAAAAAAGCTGAGGTCGAGCTTGTATCCACGGTTCTTTGTACACTGCTGCTTGTGCCGGAACTTACGGAGCTGCTCACCGCGATACTCCTTGGAGTGTGGGCATTTGCGGAGTCTGTGGTCGATGTGCGCCAGCTTCTTGAAGGTGGTAAAATTGCACTCATCAAAGATTCAGGCAGCTGGAACACAAGTCTCTCAGGGCTATTGAGCGGAAGTTTATCTGGCAGCAGCAAGAGTGCGTCAGGACTGACTTATGCGGAGTATCTGAGTATTTTTCTGGGATTGATGAACAGAGATACAAAGGCAGCGCGAAGTCTTGACATTGTGGAGATGGATCTAAGGCAGACCGATGGGAATGAACATTTTAGGATAGACAGGTGCATGGATTACATGAAGGTAAACTTTGGATTTGAGGATGCCGTCGGACATGATTTTGTATTTTCTAAGAAAATGTGTTATGGCGCAGAGACGTTTTGAGAGGAGAAGGGGAGTAGGCGGATGTTCTTTTGGATGCGGAATAGGGAACAAAATCAAAGAAAAAATTGGTGGAAGGGAGGTGCCTCGCTCTCCAAGGTCAGGCGTATACGGTTTCTGGTTCTGTCATTGGGAAGAATGTCCCCCTGCTCCTCTGGAGTGATAAAAAAGGCGAGTATGACTGTGGAAGCGTGTCTCGTGCTGCCGCTGTTTATGTTCGCTTTTCTAAACATCATTTCCATTGTCGAGGTGTATCGATTACAAGGCAATATGAGTGCTGCAATGCATGACACGGCAAAACAGATGGCAGTGTATGGATATGAGTATCGTAAAATAGGGTTCGGTTCAGCAGGAAAGGCAGAGTCACTAGGTCTGACATCCATATATGCGGCAGGGAGAGTCCGCACAAAACTAGGAACGGCGTATCTTAATGCTTCGCCCCTTGCGGGCGGCGCCTCGGCTGTCTCATGGCTTAGCTCCTCTGTCATGCAGCATGAGGATTGTATTGATCTGGTGGCACAGTATCAAGTCAAACCTCCGGCAGCAGTGGTTGGATGGCGTCAGCGGACCATGTACAACAGAATGCGTACAAGGGCATGGACAGGGTATGACAATGCAGGCAGCGGCACAGACAGCGTTAAAGAGGAGGAAATTGTATATATTACACCGGATGGAACTGTCTATCATTGTTCGCGCGCATGCAGTTACTTAAAACTCTCAATCACTGCGGTAGATTTTGATTTTCTAAAGACTCAGAGAAACGATGATGGTGAGAAGTATTATCCCTGTGGGGCGTGCGGGGCTTCAAGCGGCAGTGTAGTCTATATTACGGGATATGGAAATCGATATCATACGACGCTTGGGTGCAGCGGGTTAAGAAGAACTGTCATAGCTGTTCCGATATCTGAGACAGGCGGCAGAGGAGCTTGCAGCAAGTGTGGATAAATACAATACTTACAGAAAAGATATGCGATGTATGTAGAGAATGAAGACAGTAACGATTGGACAATAGAATAGAGATATAATTGGGAGAATTGAAATGATATATAGAATGATAGTGATTGGGATAGGGATCTTGCTCTTCGTGGCTGGGATTTTGGATATCAAAAGCAGAATGATCAGCAGGCGGATGATTGCAGTATTGTTTTTGGCATGTTGCATCATGCTGCCTTTTCAAAGTAATTTTAGTATTCTTGATACTGTGGGCGGGCTGTCAATCGGTCTTTGTGCAATCGGGTTGTCAGTTGCTTCAAGAGAGCAGATCGGAAAGGGAGATGGCATGGTGATCACAGCAGTGGGAATTGCAGTGGGTGCACGCAGATGTTTCCTTGTAGTCTGTATGGCATCGTTTCTAATGTGTATCACGGCGATCGGCGTTTTGGTGTTGCGAAGGGGAGGCAGGCAAACGAGGCTGCCATTTCTACCGGCATTGTTTGCAGGGTATTTGTTATGTGTCGTATTGTAAAGATATGCATAAAACGCATCAATGGTGTGTTGTCTACATTCAGATGTGCAGTGTGCGGTATATTGAGAAAACAGGTTGAGGAGGCATATTTTACAGTGGAGGCCTCACTGATTCTGCCGATGGTGATGCTCTTTACAGTGATGATGATTTTTCTCGCATTTTACAGTTATGACAGGTGTGTCATGGAACACAGTGCCTATGAGGCGGCACTCAGAGGCACGAGCAGTCATTATAAGACGGCACAGGAGGCTGAATCGGCTGCGCGAATCGCCGCTGCGAGACTTGTCGAGGGTAAACTTTATGCAATGCGCGATTTTGGGTACGACGTGAGCGTGGATGCGGACAGCGTGACAGTGGCTTATCACTGTGTGGTCAATATGCCGTTTGTTGGATGGTTGTATGAATATGTACCCGACATGGATATGACGTTGGATGTCAGCAGAAGTGCAAAGCGTCTAAGACCTGCTAGAACAATCCGCGACTGGCGAGTCTTGAACAGGTTGATGGCACCTTGAATTGATGAAACAGGATAAAAGAGAGGGATTAATATGTTGGAGGTATGGCATGAAGGAGAAAATGCCTGAGATCAGCTTCGAGAGAAGTATGAATCACAATTATATCATTTTGAGCCAGTGCAGCTATTTTGGAAAAGAAGCGCGCGAGAGCGTGGATTATCGCACCAAAATGCTGCTTGAAAACCGTATTCCAGGTCTCTTGCCAGTCACGCACAGGCGCATGAACGGCGAGTGCCGATATTATTATGAGATCAATTCGCTTCAGCCACTAGACAGGGTGTATGACAAATGTGAGATTCAGTACGAGGCATTGAGACGGCTTCTGTCTGGCTGTGTGAGTCTCTTTGACAGACTTGAGGAATATTTGCTAGATGGCGCGCAGATTATCATGAAACCAGAATTTATATATATGGATGTGGAAAACATGGAACCTTATTTTGTTTGCTATCCTGAGTATGAAGGCGATGTGAGGCTGTCTTTCATGGAATTTATTGATGAGCTGCTCACGAAGATTGATCACACCGATGAGCGGGCGGTGATGCTCGGCTATCAGGTTTATCGCTATACTAGAAATCCCAATTATGTTATCAGTGAGATTGGCGCAATGATGGGGCATATGATTGTGGATTTGGTACACAAGGAGAGGGACTCTGCGCAAATGGATGCGCATCTGGCAGGCAAGTTCAAATCTGGGGGATGGAATGGCGATAAAGAAACGGACGCAAAAACGAATTTTTCTAATCATGGCGCTATAAACCAAAGTGAGAAAGAAAATAGTGCTAGACAAAGCAATTTTACAGTAAATTCTTATGATGCTTGCGATTCAAATACTTTTTTTCACACACCAAAAGATCAGATATCTGATGAAAAAGCGCAGTCCGGCACAAAAAATATCGGTGATCTGATTGGTGGAATCTTTTGCGTCTGTGTATCACTCTGCGCTGGGGCGATTATCGTCGGCGCGCGAATACTTCATTCGTTTGAGTTAAGTGGAAACAATGAATTGTATTTGTGCGGTGCAGTGGCGATGGCGATTGTGGCAGCCATCTTGTTCTTTACCTGCTACATCAAAAAAAGGCGTCAGGGTCAGGAGATAGAGGATTCTGGTGAGGATGTGGAAGGTGGAGATTTTCAGTATTACACCTCTGTTGGAAGTGGGGAAGATACTTATGACTGGAATGATAAATATTCAGAACCGGCAGCAGGTCTTTGGCATGAAAGAGATGCGTCTGATACTACATTGGAACGTATAGATGGCGGAATGTGTGGTGTTAAGAGCAGGGAAAGAGAGCGTGAGAACAGACCTGAGAGCTGCGAGATCGAAACACTTCGTGCCAAAAGTACAGGAAACAGATTAAGTTCTTGTCAGCAGAGCGAAACGGTATATCTGGGAGAAGGCGTCGTGGAAGAACGAATGCTGTGCGGACGCATGAATGGCAGAGAAGTGAGTATTTCGTTAGACAGGCTGCCGATGACAGTTGGAAAACTTGCCGATGTGGCTGATTTTGTTATTCATGACACGGCTGTCAGTAAAATGCATGCGCGATTTGAAGAGCATGACGGCAGGGTGTATCTGTGTGACTTAAATTCCACAAACGGAACAGTTCGTAATGGTGTGCTATTGGATGTGAATCAGTCTGTGGCATTGGAGCCGGGAGACCGGCTCCGTTTTGGAAGGACTTGTTTTACATATTGCTGAGCGTTTTAGTCCCGCCACCACCACAAGAGAGATTTTGATGTGATTGTAAAAGTGATCTTTCGCTGTCCACCGTAGTTCGTACCAATACCGCGCAGTATGACAGATGCCTTGCCCTTTGTGGTATTGTTTGCATAGGTGTGCTCGTCGATGAGATAGTCTGTCCCATGTACAAGTTCTGTGCCATTGATGGTGAGTTTGAGATCCTCTGGTGTCAGTGTCACTTCCCTGCCATTTTGATACACTTTGGAACTGACCTTGATCTTTGCAGATGTAATATTGGCTGCAATGATGCGGTAGGTCACAGACAGTGATGCATCGCCAGCTCCAGCGTATGCGCCGATGCCTTTGACGGTGGCGCGTATCCAGGTATTTGCATTGAGAATGTCTTTTTTATCGACAAGTTCTCCTGCTTTTCTGGTGAGCTGTTCGCCAGTCGCAGTTGATACCTGTGTGTCTTTGACATATGTGTAAATGACATTCTTGTCATAATCTTTGCCCGCCGTCAATTTTTTTCCGTTGGCATCGGTTATAGTCAGAGTAGTCTTGTAATTACCCGCTTTCTTTTTGTAAGTGATATCCTTTGCAGTTATTGTGAGTTTGTCATTGGTGTCAGACATTGCGCCGTCTGTGATACGCCAAGTACCTGTCAGTGTGCCCTTGAAGCTGCCTTTTCCCTTGATCGTCAGTCTGGGAAGCTTATTGGCAGGCGTATCCGGGGTTGTCACAGATGTATGATTCTTGTATGAAATAGTGTAATCTCTGCCTGGTATCAGCGCTATTCCATTATAGTACAGCGAAATCTGTGGTTTTGCGCCTCCTTTCATATAAGGCGAGGTAATCTGTGACAAATCTGTCACAGTAATTGGTTTGGCGGCAGCGTGTTCAGTGGTATAAGCCATTGTGATATTTGTGCCAAGCCCATTGTTCCCGTTAGAGATTTCGCGGGCTGTAATTTTGTAGGTTTTTTTGAGTTCTCCGCTGTACTCGTTGATACCCTTGAAAATAATGGTTGCAGTTCCAGCCTTAGCTGTGTTTTTGTAGGAGATGAGATAATCTCCAGTGACGCCATTATCTTTACTTTCTTTTAGGGTTATATGATCAAGAGTCAATGTCAGATTGTCCTGTTGAACGTCTGATTCGTTTCCAGTATAAATTTTGTCGGTGATGCCGTCAACGGACGCTTTGCTGATCTTTTGCCCGACAATCTTGTAGGTAATATTTTTAGAGCCTGCATAGGCGCTTCCCTCGACTGCCGTGATCGTCGCGGTGGCAGTTCCAATGGCTCTGTTATTTTTGTATGATACAGTGTAATCACCAGTTTTGCCACCGTCCGTGCTTTGGATCAGAGGTTTATTTTTGTAGGTGACATGTAGCTTGTCCGGTATGATTCCTGAGACACCGAGCGTATCTACAAGTTCATTTTTGTAAGTCTGATCTGGTATTTTTGACACAGATACCTTGTTGAGCATTGTCTTTTGACTGATTGTTACGTTTATGGTTCGCGTGCCACTGTAGTTTTTCGTCCCTTTGATCACAATCGGATATACACCTGCTTTTTTGTATGCACCAGATTGCATATATGGATAACTGAGTGTGTAGTCAGTTTTATGTGTCAGTTTTTTTCCGTCACGGTAGACAGCGGGGGAGGTTTTTTGGACCTTGCCGTTGTATGCCACCGTGATATTGTCGGCAGTGATATCGTGGTCATTGAGAGACTTTGGCAGGATATTGAAGGTGATAGTCTCCGTTCCTGCGTAATTTCCTTTGCCCTTTACAGTGATGGTAGGTGATTTTTTCACCGATGTATTGACATTTTTGTTGTTTTTGTACGATACGGTATAGTCCTGTCCCTGAACAAGCTCTATTAACTCAGTGTCTCCGTCATTGTATGCAATGCTGTCATACACTTGAACTTGCGGTTTGATGGATTTACCTGTATAAGTTTGATCACCAACTGGAATGACATAGAACCCTTTTCCTTGCTGTTCAAAATAAGGATAAAGTACAATGGCATTCTGGTTGACATAAGTGTTTGAATCAAATCGCGTGCCCTGACCGTTTTTGTCAGTAAACCATCCTATAAACAGTTTGTCCACTGGATTTTCGAGCGTTGGAAAGCTCTCTGAAGGTATCTTTGTCCCCATCATTGTCTGGATTTTTTTGAGCGCATGTGTGTAGTCAGGCGACATAAAGGTCACGCTGCATTCCTCCACATGAATCTCATAGCTTGCCGAAAACCGGCCAAGGACAGCAGTGATGGTCGCATTTCCTGCTGCGTGTGCAGTGACTTTGCCGCCCTGCACACTCGCCACAGAGGGATTTGAGCTAGACCATGTGATATGGACTTCGTCAGTGGTGTCTTTTGGCTGATAGTCTGCGGTGAGCGTCAGGTGTTGTCCTGTGTAAAGCGTGGCGGAGGGTGCGTCGTTCTCCGCGTTTAAATTTTTTAGTTCAAGGCCGTACAGAGGCGCTTCCACTTTTACTTTGCATCGGGCAGTTTTGCCATTCACGGATTGTGCAGTGATGGTGGCTTCTCCGCCGTCGAGAGCAGTGATGGTCGCTTTGTGCGTAGTCTGATCTGGCTTGACGGATACAATCTTGGGATTGGATGAAGTCCAGGTTATTGTCTTATCATCTGTAGTGTCTGCCGGCTCAATTTTTACAGATAACGTTGCCGTAGCGCTGAAACCAGACCCTGGAATATTTTCGATCGCATCAGGTCTGTAGAGATGCAGACTGGTCTTGTCGAGGGAGATGTTTTTTATTTCTTTTTCCCCAGGCATGTTTTGATAAACAGGAATTTTGAACACAAAACCAGAGTTTAGACTTCCTGTGCCTGCGTACATCCTTTTGATGGAGGAGGATTCACTTGCAGGCGCCTGCACATTCTGCATATATTGATGGTTGTAAAGTCCGTGGGGACTGTTGACATCCACATTAAATTTTTGGAGGTATACGGTGTCTTGTCCCTTTAATATATAGTTGTTTCCGATGGTGGCAGCGCCGCCGTCGAGTGATTTGTAGCGTGTATTCCAGCCTTTCTGCTTGGCGTAGGTGAGACCTTTTGTGACCTTTTCTGCTGTGGAGGCACCATTTACACCCACATTAAAATAATTGTAATAGCCCTCAAAACCTTTGTAAGTACCTGATATCAGTGCAGAATTACCGCTTCCCTGTTCCTGATAGACACGCGAGGCGAGATGGATAGGGCTTAACTTTCGATTTTTGCCAATCTCATAAAATGCCTGTGCGTAAGTTCTGCCTGACCCATCACCAGGGATTTTTCCTTTCATGAAGGTATTGTTCAAAAAAGTCTGGATTGCGGTAACATTGTGATACGTACTATTGAAAGTCAACTGTTCAAATTGAAAAATGGATGTCTCTGTTAAAAAGTTAACAGGGTTCATATAATGCGCTACAGCGGGTTTCGTTGCATAATACCAGCCGCTCTCTGTCGGGCAGGGATTTCCTACCCAACCCTTTGCGGCATTGCTCGCGGTATTCTGAATCAGGTTTTTGGCGCCCGTTTCATTAGAGACGGCGGTGTTAAAATCCAGTCCAGTCCGCATTGGTACGAAGGTCCATGCGGGATGCTGCTCCTTGAGCGTGCGCAGATTTTCCTGATAAATTCCTGGAAATGTACTGATATCGGTATAATCTATACGTCCTGTAGTATTTGTGTAGGCAGTGATACCATAGGTGGTGCTTTCAGGGAACAGTGCAGAGAGATATTCTTTTTCCCATGCAATCCAGTCCTCGTCAGCGTAAGCAAGATAGTAGGCTTCGACATAGCCTGTCTGCTCAGTGCCGTCAATCCAGAAGCGCACCTGATACCAGACCTCTGTGTCATGAATCACAAGATCTTCAATATAGAGCGTATGACCACTATTGATGGTGGCAGCAGGGGCGTCATAGGAACCAGCCTCGTGTTGCACCTGATAGCTGTCGGTGTGGTATAGCAGCGCCATGAGCGGCTTATCTTGTAAGAGATCCTGAAATGCAGCGATGGCTTCGCCGACCGACTGGTCATAATCATTCTCAGAGGAATCTGTTTCGGTTAATTGAATTTCGAGAGTCTCCGATTCGGTAAACTGCTCTTCGGAAGATTCGGATTCCGATTCAATGACCTGCTCTTCAGCAGGTTCGGTCTCACTGAGCTGTTCCTCGAAAGATTCGGGTACTGTGGTCTGCTCTTCAACAGGTTCGGTCTCACTGAGCTGCTCCTCGGAAGATTCGGATTCGGTGGCTTGATTTTCAACAGTTTCCGTTTCGCTGAGCTGCTCCTCGGAAGATTCGGATTCGGTGGTCTGATTTTCAACAGGTTTGGACTCGTTGACCTGCTTATCGGAAAATTCGGATTCCAATTCATTGAATTGATTTTCAACAGGTTTGGACTTGCTAGCCTGTTTATCGGAAAATTCGGATTCGGATTCACTGAATTGGTCTTCAACAGGTTCAGTCTCGTTGGATTGTTCTGTTATATCTGTTTTCGAAGTTTTGTATTCTGTATTTTCAGATTCAAAAGACGATATTTTTGATGTCTGTATTTTTGTGTTTTCAGATGCGGATTCTGCCGTAGAAGTGATGGCGGGAGTGTTGATACAAAGAACTGCACACACTAGTAAGGCAATCCACTTATTTGTTTTCTTAAACATATCATTTCTCCTATTAGTGGAATATCAATCATAATAAAAAATATTTATGCGTTGTCTATTTTGTATTTGTGAAGAATGCATCCAAGTTAAAAGGATAAGTACAAGGATCTGTCGAACAAAATGCAGTCAGATCATGTGGATATTTGGAACAGCATTATTCTAACAAGAGGAAACATGCATGTCAATTTGATAGTTTTACCATAAATGCTTAACATTGTCATCTTTGTCACAGATACATTTGATTCGATTCTTGATTCTAAAAGTATTTTATGTTATAGTATTCATAAAAATAAAGTATGAACATCTTCAGGGCAGGGTGCAATTCCCTACCGGTGGTACAGCCCACGAGCCTGCGGCTACTATGTCAGCGGGCATGATTCGGTGCAATTCCGAAGCCGACAGTATAGTCTGGATGAAAGAAGATAATAGGATAGATACAACATGTCGTGCATAGGTGTGCAATGACATGTTGTATAGAATCCGTGTCGCTAAGAGCTCTGAATGAAGTGTCATTCAGAGTTTTTTTATGCACACGGGCACCCCAAGGAAGCATGTCAGCAGAAGCTGACGGGTGCCCGTCGCAGAGTAGTGGAGAAGGACATTCCCCTACTCGAATGCACACGGAAGTCCAATTTCCAAAGAAACAATGTCATCAAAAGCTGACGGACGTTCGGCGTGGGAGTAAGGAGTAACTCGACAACATGCTACAGATAGGCACATAAAGGAAACGCCAATTGAAGCATGGTAGGTACTTTACTGGATTGGTAGTGATTTAAATAGGAGGTGATTCATATGGATGACAGGGCATATATGCGTCTGGCGCTACAGCTCGCGGAGAAGGGATGTGGCTGGACTGCGCCAAATCCCATGGTGGGCGCTGTCATTGTAAAGAATGAAAGGATAATCGGGCAGGGGTGGCATGAGAGGTACGGCGGTCCCCATGCAGAGCGCAATGCGCTTGCCGTGTGCACGGAATCGGCGGAGGGCGCCGTGATGTATGTCACGTTAGAGCCATGCTGTCATTATGGAAAGCAGCCGCCTTGTACGGATGCCATTATAGCGTCAGGCGTTCGCCGGGTTGTCGTAGGATCGACAGACCCGAATCCGCTTGTGGCGGGAAAAGGAATTGGGATTTTGCGTGCGCATGGGATTGAGGTGACAGAGCATGTGTTGCGGGAAGAGTGTGACGCACTGAATGAGGTGTTTTTTCATTATATTCAGACCAATCTTCCTTTTGTTGTCATGAAATATGCTATGACGATGGACGGAAAGATCGCCGCCTACACAGGTGACTCCAAGTGGATTACAGGCGACGAGGCACGAGCACATGTTCAGCGCCAGCGCCACCGCTATACAGCAATCATGGTAGGCGTAGGGACAATATTGGCAGACGATCCGATGCTTACCTGTAGGCTTCCCGATGGCAGAAGTCCGGTGCGCATCGTCTGTGATACCCATCTGCGCGCACCGCTGACAGCGCAGGTGGTGACAGGGGCCAGGCAGACGCCGACAATTCTTGCGACTTGCTGTACAGACACAGCGAGCCACCGCGCCTTTGAAGAATCAGGCTGCCGCATGATAGTTGTGGAGGAAAAGGAAGGGCATGTGGACATGCAGCAGTTGATGTGTAGGCTGGGACAGGAGCAGATTGACAGTGTTTTGCTGGAGGGCGGCGGCACGCTGAATTGGGCAGCGCTCAAAAGCGGCATTGTGCAGAAGGTTCAGGCATATATTGCTCCTAAGCTGTTTGGCGGCGAGACGGCGAGAACTCCTGTAGAGGGGGCAGGTGTACCTGCTCCGGCAGATGCCTTTCATCTGCAAAACAGCACTGTGACCAAACTTGGCGATGATTTTTTGATTGAGAGTGAGGTGGTAAATCATGTTCACTGGGATTATTGAGGAGATTGGAACAGTTGCGATGATTCAGAGAGGGCAGTATTCCGCTGTGCTAAAGGTTCATGCCCGAACGGTTTTAGAGGATACGAAGATTGGCGACAGCATCGCCGTGAATGGTGTCTGTCTGACTGTGACAAATCTGTTTACCGACAGCTTTGCGGCGGATGTCATGCATGAAACCTTAGACCGATCCTCACTGGCGTGCCTGTCGCGCGGCAGTCATGTCAATCTGGAGCGGGCAATGCCCGCAAACGGGCGGTTTGGCGGACATATAGTTGCAGGACATGTGGATGATGTTGGGAGAATCACGCAGATTCGGCGCGATGACACAGCGATTTGGTATACAGTCGAGGCAAAGGAGGAAGTTTTGCGCTATATTGTGGAGAAGGGTTCTGTGGCGCTCGACGGAATCAGCCTGACAGTGGCAGCCGTCACCCGAAGAGACTTTTCTATTTCAGCGATTCCGCACACAGTGCGGCAGACTGTCTTACAGGAGCGAAGGGAAGGGGATATTGTGAATGTTGAGACGGATGTGATAGGTAAATATATAGAAAAGTTAACAGCCAGAACACCTGAGCGCAGGCGTGAGATCACGAAAGAGTATTTGTTAGAAAATGGATTTTAGGATTGGAAAAAACAGCGATCAGCAAGGAATTAAGAAAGGATGAAAAGATGGCAGAGTTTAACACAGTGGAGGAGGCGCTTTGTGCACTCCGGGACGGCAGGATCATTATGGTGACAGATGACCCAGATCGTGAGAATGAGGGGGATTTTATCTGCGCGGCAGAGTATGCCACCACCGAGAACATTAATTTTATGGCGACATATGGCAAGGGGCTGATCTGTATGCCGATGTCGGAGGAATATGTGCAAAGACTGCGTATTCCGCAGATGGTGCAGCACAATACAGACAATCATGAGACGGCGTTCACCGTTTCTATCGATCATGTGGCGACCAGCACTGGCATTTCTGCCGCAGAGCGATCTGTCACGGCGCTTGGCTGTGTGGCGGAGGATGCAAAGCCTGAGGATTTTCGCAGACCGGGACATATGTTTCCTTTGCTGGCAAAGCGAAATGGCGTGTTGGAACGCGCTGGTCACACGGAAGCGACGATCGATCTGTGTCGTCTGGCAGGCTTGAAGGAGTGCGGCTTGTGCTGCGAGATTATGCGCGAAGATGGTACGATGATGCGTATGCCGGAATTGATGGAGCTGGCGCAAAAATGGCAGCTAACCATTATCACAATCCGGGATTTGCAGGAGTACCGCAAATGTCATGATAAGCTGGTGGAGCGGCAGGCAGTAGTCAAGATGCCAACGAAATATGGTGATTTCAAGGCATATGGTTTCGTGAACCGGCTCAATGGAGAACATCATGTCGCTTTGGTAAAAGGGGAGATTGGCGACGGGAAGGATGTTCTGTGCCGTGTACATTCTGAATGCTTGACGGGGGATACATTTGGTTCACTGCGCTGTGACTGCGGGCAGCAGTTTGCCGCTGCCATGACACAGATAGAGCAGGAGGGCCGAGGGATTTTGCTCTATATGCGCCAGGAAGGCCGGGGCATCGGGCTGATCAACAAGCTGCGCGCGTATGAACTGCAAGAGCAGGGCATGGACACGCTAGAGGCAAATTTGGCGCTGGGCTTTGCGGGCGATGAGCGTGAATATTTTATTGGCGCACAGATTCTGCGGGAGCTGGGTGTACAAAGTATCCGTCTTTTGACAAACAACCCCGATAAAGTGTATCAGTTGACGGGATTTGGCTTGGAGATACTTGAGCGTGTGCCGATTCAGGTGGATGCCACAGCGCATGATCTATTTTATCTGAAAACAAAGCAGCGTCGTATGGGACATATTTTAAAGTATTAAATATATAGGAAGAACAATATACAGAACCATCACAAAAAGAGAGGGAATTGATATGAAAACATTTGAGGGAAAATTAGTATCGAGCGAGATAAGAGTTGGCATTGTCGCAGCACGGTTTAACGAGTTCATCACATCCAGGCTGCTTGGCGGGGCGATGGACGGGCTGATTCGCCATGATGTGCGCGAGGAGGATATTCATGTGGCATGGGTTCCAGGAGCTTTTGAGATTCCGCTGATCGCTTCTAAGATGGCAAGGAGCGGAAAATATGATGCAGTGATCTGCTTAGGGGCAGTGATTCGCGGCGCTACCAGCCACTATGATTATGTGTGCAATGAGGTCTCTAAGGGCATTGCTGCGGTATCGCTTGAGTGTGGTATTCCAATCATGTTTGGCGTGCTCACTACAGAAAACATCGAGCAGGCGATCGAGCGGGCAGGTTCTAAGGCCGGCAACAAGGGCTATGACTGTGCAGTGGGCGCGATTGAGATGGTGAATCTAATTCGTGAGATTGAGGGATAAACAGTGATTTGACAAGAATAGCCATCATGCGTTATACTTCTCAACAAAGAGGTGAGCGCATGGAGGAACAAAATGTATCAAACTGGCGCAGTTATATCATAACGCTGGTACTCCTTGTATTAAATATTATTGGTTATATTTTGTGTACACAAATGGGCGAAGTGGTGTATACTATTGGTAGTATGAATGCGGAGAAGATTTTTGTGGAGCATGAGTACTACAGATTTTTGACTTCGATCTTCCTGCACGCAGATATAGAGCATATTGTCAGCAACATGATCTTTTTGGTCGGATTGGGGCAGATGGTGGAGCAGACCGTTGGGCATATTTCGTTTGTCATCTTGTACCTTTTGTCTGGCTTTGGCGGAAGTATTTTTTCGATTCTCTATGCTGTTCTGACAGGAAATATCTATGATGCAGTGGGCGCGAGCGGCGCAATCTTCGGACTGGTTGGCGCTTTGTTTGTTCTGGTTTTGGCCCGCGACTTGAAGCGCAGGTCATATAGACAGGTCACAATGGATATTTTAGACCAGGACGGAAGGGAGATTCCAAGTGCCTATGAGAGCATTTCGGTGGGAAAGCTGATTTTTGCAGTAGTGTATATGATTTATTCTGGCTCACGGGCAGTGGGGATAGACAATGCAGCCCACGTGGGCGGGCTATTATGTGGGATACTGATTATGGCGATGATAAATTTGGTGAATACAGGAGGGTACAAAGGGTGAAGATCAATATTTATTATGGAGGCAGAGGGTTGATAGGAGACCCGACATTATATGTGTTAAACAAGATACAGGAGGTGCTGAGAGAGCTGAATGTCAGCGTGGAGCGCTATGACCTGTATGAGTTTAAAAATAATATTGTCACATTGCCACAGACACTAAAGGACGCAGACGGCGTGATTTTGGCGACGACAGTAGAGTGGTATGGAATCGGTGGTTATATGCAGCAGTTCTTGGATTCCTGCTGGCTGTATGGCGACAAGGAAAAGATTGCCAATACGTATATGTGTCCGATCGTCATGGCGACGACTTACGGCGAGCATGATGCGACCAAGCTTCTCACAGAGGCGTGGGAGATTCTTGGAGGACGTCCGATTACGGGAATCTGTGGTTATGTGGCGGATGTATCGGAGCTTGAGCAGACGCCAGGGTACGCGCGAGTGATCGAGAAGCGCACAGAGGACGTGTACCGCTCGATTAATCAAAAGCTGCCCATCTTCCCGAACAGCAATCAGGCTGTCAAGCAGAAGATTACATTTACACAGAGCTTGAATCTGACGCCGCAGGAGGCAGAGCAGTTATCCGAGCTTGCCAGTGATGATCTGTATGTGCAGAAGCAGAAAGAGGATATCCAGGAGCTTGCGAGTATGTTCAAGGACTTAATGAGCGTGAGGGAGCCGGACAGCACCATGTTTTTGCAGGAGCTTAAAGATCATTTCTATCCGCAAGCAGGATTTAGTGCTGTCTACAAGTTCTGTATGCCGGAGGCGCAGCTGCCGCTGATTCTCAAAGTGGACGGGACAGAGATGGAGTGTCATTATGGGGATGCAGCAAGCTTTGATGTGGAGATGCAGGTATCGTCTAAAATAATGGAGGATATTATACAGGGCCGCATGACATTTCAAAAAGCATTTATGTCCGGGGATATGAAAATGAAAGGGGACTTCAAGGTGCTTCGAATGCTTGACTTACTGTATGTGTTTACGGCACCGAAAGCCTAAAATGGAGGATGACAACATGAGAGATGAGAATTGTATTTTTTGCAAGATTGCAAACGGGGAAATCCCGTCGAGAACATTGTATGAGGATGATGATTTCAGGGTTATTCTGGACCTAAATCCGGTCACGAAGGGACATGCACTGATTCTTCCCAAAGATCATTACAAGAATCTGTATGAACTTGATGACAGCATTGCGGTAAAGGCGCTGCCGCTCGCAAAAAAGATGGCGGCAGTTATGACCGATCAGTTGGGCTGTGATGGGTTTAATTTGATTCAGAACAATAATGAGATTGCCGGGCAGACGGTTTTTCATTTTCACATCCATTTGATACCGAGATACAATGATGACAAACAGCAGCTTGTGATGAAGCCCTGCGGCATGACAGCCGAAGAGCTAGACGCTGTGCGGGAGCAGATTGTTGATTAAATTTTGGAGATAGACGATGCTGGCAGTTTTGCAGATTTGTATGAAATGGACGAAGGAAAATCGAACGCCCAAGGGTGTTGTTGAGCGGGAGCAGTATTATCAGCCGGTGCAGATTGAGGAGGATGTTGTGCTTTCCGGGAAAGGGATTTTCTTGAAACAGTGTGTGTATGACCAAGTGGGCAGTCGGATTTGGTCCGATCAGGATTATACGGCGCAGCAGGATAGAAATCAGAAAAATAAGCCATTCACAGGACTTGACGGGTATGAGGAGCGAAGGGCACTTTGTGCAAGTCAGTCCCGACAGCAGAGAAAGGGCACTTTTTATGAGATTTTGGCACTGGAAAAAAGAAATCTCGTTCCGTGTATCAGGATTGTTGAGGAAGCAAATGACTGCTATCGCATCAGATGGTTTGATCAAGGTATAGGGATGCCAAGGCGCCGCGGCGGCAATGAGGATTTTATGAAAAAGGGCGCCAGGCTTGCAGGAGAGCCCAATGTACTTAACGAGACGGCCTTCATATTGCAAAAAGGCGAGTCTGGGATGCTCAAACACAATTATCGAAAGCAGTATTTTGATGGGGACCAGTACTATCTATGCTATTATGTGTATATGGTAAATGTGGATGTATTGACGCGGGATGTGTTCCTGCGGGTGTATGACTATGAGTATGATCAAATGGCGGATTTGTTTTGAATGAATCGCTGACAGGCAGGTAGAAAATGAGCGCTTCGATTTCTGAAGCGCTTTTTCTATGCACACGGGCATCCCAAGGAAGCATGTCAGCAGAAGCTGACGGCTGCCCGGCGCAGGAGTAGTGGAGAAGGTCATTCCCCTACTCGATTGGACACGGGCATCCCAAGGAAGCATGTCAGCAGAAGCTGACGGATGCCCGGCGCGGGAGTAGTGGAAAGGGTTTTCCCCTGCTCGATTGCACAAAAACGAGCAGGAGCGCTCCTACTCGTTCTTGGAATTTGCTGTATTTTCAATCAATGCTGTGATTGTTTCGATCGAGTCCTTGATCTTGCTGTTCTGCATTGCGTCGATATAGGATTGTCGCGTGAAGTACAGCTCGTGAATCTTTTCGGTTAAAGTCACCGCAGTGAGATAATCTTCATCGGCAACCATAGAAAACCCCTGGGATTCAAAGCTTTTGGCGTTTAAAATCTGGTCGCCGCGGCTTGCGTGAGCAGGCAGCGGGATTAGGAGATTGGGCTTGCGCAGTGCCAGAAGTTCACAAATGGCATTTGCACCAGCGCGCGATATGACAATATCAGCCATTGCAAATAAATCTTTGAGATCATCCTTCACAAACTCGAATTGCTTGTATCCCTTTGTTTTCAGAAGCAGGTTATCGATTTTTTCTTTGCCACAGATGTGCACAATCTGGAAATCCTCGAGCAGCGCAGGCAATGCTTCTCGGACAAGTTTGTTGACACCCGCAGCGCCCAGACTGCCGCCAATGACCATGATAATCGGTTTGGTGTTGCTGAAACCGCACATTTCAAGTCCTTTGTCCTTGTTGCCTTTTGTCAGTTCATTTCGAATCGGAGAGCCGGTGAGGATTGCCTTCTCAGCAGGCAGATTTTGCAGTGTTTCGGGAAAATTGCAGCAGACTTTTCTGGCGACAGGAATACACATGCTGTTGGCAAGCCCCGGCGTCATGTCAGACTCATGGATGATGCAGGGAATTTTCAGCATTGCCGCAGCGCGGACAACAGGAACACTCACAAATCCGCCCTTGCTGAAAACGATGTCAGGTTTCAATGTCTTTAGTATTTTCCTTGCCTCGGTAAAGCCCTTGATTACGCGAAAGGGATCACTGAAATTTTTGATGTCAAAATACCTTCTAAGTTTTCCTGTTGAAATGCCATAATAGGGAATGCGGTAATCCTCGATCAGTTTTTTTTCGATGCCTTCATAGGAACCAATATAATGTATATCATAGCCCATGCTCTTGAGTCTGGGGAAAAGAGCAATATTTGGCGTCACGTGACCGGCAGAGCCGCCACCGGTAAAGACGATGCGTTTCATAATCTAAAAGCCTCCGATTTTCTTTCCTTTATGATAGTATATTCAAAAATGATACATTGAATCATTACCATATTTTTCAATCTGCGTTCTGCGCTTTGTACTGTTCTAATGCATGTGCCAACTGGTCAGGGCACGACGTATTTTTGTGTCCGCATTGGATTCCTTTGAGTTTGGAGATGGCTTCGTCTACCGTCATCCCGGCTACCAGCGCTGAGATGCCTTTGAGATTTCCGTTGCAGCCGCCTGTGAAGGCTACTGATTGAATGATATCACCCTCAACTTCAAAATCAATGAGTTGAGAACAGGTTCCGCTTGTCTTGTATTGCATAGTATACACCTTACCTTTCGTATTGAATTGATATTATTTTACCAATCTAACCAAGTGAAGTCAACTGAGGATGACTAAAAAATAAAATATATGTTATTTGTCATCACATGTGTCTTGTCAGCAGTCAAGATATGTGCTATACTGCAAAAAACAAATGAGGATAAGGGAGGCTTGGCATGACAAAACAGGAAGAGATACAAAAGTTGAAAGAGGAAAAGGATGCAGTGATATTGGCACATTACTATGTCCGCCCTGAGATACAGGAGATAGCGGATTACATAGGAGATTCCTATTTCCTGAGCAAGAAGGCTGTCGATCTGCCGCATCACACGATTGTTTTCTGCGGCGTTTCATTTATGGGGGAGAGTGCCAAGCTGTTAAACCCATTAAAAACAGTGCTGATGCCGGATGCAGAGGCAGATTGTCCGATGGCGCATATGGTGGTCAGGGAGACAATTGAGAAGGCGAGGGAACAGTATGAAGATCTGGCGGTGGTTTGCTATATTAACTCGACGGCCGAGATCAAGTCATGGTCGGATGTCAGTGTGACCTCTGCAAACGCAGTTCAGATTGTCAAAAATCTGCCAAATCAAAACATTCTATTTATTCCAGACAGAAATCTAGCGCATTTTGTGGCAGAGCAGGTGCCTGAGAAGCAGTTTGTTTTTAATGAGGGGTATTGTCCGATTCATGAGAATATGCGGGCGGCGGAGCTGCGGGAATTAAAGCAGCAGCATCCATCCGCGAAGATACTTGTACATCCAGAGTGCAGCAAGGAAGTTTTGGCGTTGGCTGACTATATTGGTTCCACGAGTGGCATCATTGAGTATGCAAAGGCAAGCAGGGATAAGGCGTTTATCATCGGCACAGAGTCGGGGGTAAGGTATGCATTACAGCAGGCGAGAGAGGATGCAGAATTTTTCTTTCCCCGGACAGAACCTATATGTACAGATATGAAGCGGATTACTTTGGACAAAGTCATAGATGCACTCAGGCATGGCACGTATGAGGTCAACATGGACAATGGACAGGCTGATAATGCGGCGAAGCGGACATTAACAAGGATGCTGGAGCTGGCAACGTAGCAGGAAAGGGAATGGAACATATAACATGACAAGGGAATTGTACTATGATGTAGTCATTGCAGGATGCGGCGTTGCAGGACTTTACACAGCGTTATCGCTGCCGCGTGACAAAAAGATTCTCATGCTGTCAAAGGAAGATCTTGCAAGCTGTGATTCGATGCTGGCGCAGGGCGGGATTTGTGTGCTGCGCGATGAGCGTGATTTTGATGCATATTTTGAGGATACCATGCGCGCGGGCCACTACGAAAATCGTGTGGAGAGCGTGGAGATTATGATCAATGCCAGCCGGGGAATCATTGATCATCTGCTTGAATTGGGTGTGCGGTTTGAGAAAAATGAGGATGGAAGCCTTGCGTACACGCGGGAGGGAGCACACTCTAAGCCGCGCATCTGTTTTCACAAGGACATCACAGGAGAGGAGATTACGACCACACTGTTGTCGCATGTACAGAAGCTCGACAATGTCACATTGATGGCGTACACGACAATGACCGACATCATTGTAGAAAATGACACTTGTGTCGGTATCAAGGCAGTGACAAGAGAAGGGTCGCCACTGGATCTCTATGCACTGGATACAGTGATGGCGACCGGAGGCATTGGGGGTCTGTACAGACACTCCACAAACTTCTCCTTTTTGACGGGAGACGCCTGCCGCATCGCAAAGGAGCATGACATTGCACTTGAACATATGGATTATGTGCAGATTCATCCCACCTGTCTCTACAGCACGAAACCGGGCAGAAGTTTCTTGATCTCAGAGTCCGCAAGAGGAGAGGGCGCCATTATATTAAATCATAAGGGTGAGCGCTTTGTCGAGGAGCTTCTGCCGAGGGATGTGGTGACAGAGGCAATCTTAAAGGAAATGGAAAAAGAAGGGACAGCGTATGAGTTTCTTTCTTTTGAAAATGTTCCTGAAAATATTGTGAGGGAGCATTTTCCCAATATCTATAATCGTTGTTTGGAAGAAGGCTTTGATCTGTTGAAGGAACCTGTGCCAATTGTGCCGGCACAACACTATTTTATGGGCGGTGTGCGTGTGGACAGTGATTCACAGACTTCGATGGCACACCTGTATGCAGTGGGGGAAACGAGCTGTAACGGTGTTCATGGCAAGAACCGTCTCGCCAGCAACAGCCTGCTGGAGAGCCTCGTCTTTGCGAAGCGTGCCGCAGAAAAGATCATGAAAGAGAGGAAGAATTATGAATCCAATTACAATGCAGCTTGTCGCTGACAAATACATTAAAATGGCATTGGAGGAGGACATCAACAGCGAGGATGTATCCACGAATGCAGTCATGCCCGCATACAAGAAGGGTGAAGTGCAGCTCATCTGCAAGGAGGATGGCATTATCGCAGGACTGATGGTGTTTGAGCGCGTGTTTACGCTGTTAGATCCTGCGACAACCGTGACGTATCATGTCAAGGATGGCGATGAGGTGAAAAAGGGTGAAGTTCTCGCTGTCGTCACAGGCGATATTCGCGTACTGCTCTCCGGGGAGCGTACAGCGCTTAATTATTTGCAGCGGATGAGCGGTATCGCGACCTATACACGCAGCGTAGTCGGGCTTTTGGAGGGGACAAAGACAACACTCCTTGACACCCGAAAGACGACGCCTGGCATGCGCATCTTTGAGAAATATGCAGTGCGCGTCGGGGGCGGCGCCAATCATCGGTATAATCTTTCAGATGGCGTCCTGTTAAAGGATAACCACATTGACGCTGCGGGCGGTGTGGCGCAGGCAGTCAATGCAGCTCGGGCATATGCGCCGTTTGTCAGGAGAATTGAGGTGGAGACGGAGAATCTCGACATGGTGCGAGAGGCAGTCGAAGCGGGCGCGGATATTATCATGCTCGACAACATGACGCCAGATCAGATGGCGGAGGCGATTCACCTTATCAATGGCAGGGCTGAGACAGAATGTTCAGGAAATGTGACGAAGGAGAATATCAACACGATCGCACATCTCGGCGTGGATTACATCTCGAGCGGTGCATTGACACATTCCGCACCGATTCTGGATATCAGCTTGAAGCATCTCAGAAGCGTGTAATATAAATCTTAGCAGAGGGAGGACGTATGGAGAAGGAATTGACTGGAACTGAGCGAAGAAAAATGATTTTGACAATGATGCAGCAGTCACAGACTCCAATCTCTGGCAGTACTTTGGGAAAAAAGACAGGTGTGAGCAGACAGGTCGTTGTGCAGGATATCGCACTCTTGCGGACAGAGGGATATCCCATTTGCTCTACGACAAAGGGATATTATCTCGATCGTACAGAACAGAATCAGCGTATGCGTACTTTTAAAGTGCATCATACAAATGATGAGGTTGAGGATGAACTGAATGCGATCGTGGACCTTGGCGGAACAGTTGTGGACGTGATGGTAAACCACAGGGCATATGGCAAGATGACCGCTGCATTGAACATCAAATGCCGCAAAGATGTGCGTGTGTTTGTGGAGAATATTCGGTCTGGAAAATCGGCACCGCTCTTGAATGTGACATCGGGATATCATTTTCATAAGGTCAGCGCGGACAGCGAGACCGTGTTGGATGAAATCGAGCGGATGCTCTGCGAGCGCGGATATCTCGCAGAGCTGCTACCATACGAGAAGGAATTATAGGCGCTGACAAATATCGAAGCGAAGCATTAGAGACAGGTGTAAGGAGCATGAGCGATGGACAATGAAAAAGTATATGCTATGCTATTTAGCAAAATTTACCCGCTGTTGGTATCCAAGGCGGAGAAAAAAGGACGAACGAAGGAGGAGGTAGATCAAATTATCTGCTGGCTGACGGGTTACACGGAGCAAGACATTGAGCGCGCCATTCTTCATTCAGTCACTTATGGAGCCTTTTTTCAAAATGCACCTCAATTAAATCCAAATAGAAAACAAATCAAAGGAAGTATCTGCGGTGTGCGCGTGGAGGAAATTGCCGACCCGCTGATGCAGGAGATTCGTTATCTTGACAAGCTGGTAGACGAGCTGGCAAAAGGAAAAGCGATGGAAAAAATACTGCGTGACGGTGACGAGACCCCAAACACCATTGAGGAATACATTCGTCAACAACCAGCGGAAGCACAGCCATATCTCTACCAGATCAATACTGCGCTTCAAGCTGCGCTGCCAGATGCGGTACAGAAAATATCCTGGGGTATGCCAACGTACTGGAAAAAACGAAATCTAATACACTTTGCCGCCTTTAAAAAACATGTCGGACTGTATCCTGGGCCGGAGGCGGTGGAAACATTTGCAGACAGACTTTCGGAGTACAAGACAAGTAAGGGGACAATACAGTTTCCTTACAATAAGCCGCTTCCGATGGAACTGATTACAGAAATTGCAGTCTGGTGTGAAAGAATGCTAGATCAAAATAACACCTAACACAGCACTTTGGGTCAAGAAATGAAACATAACCTGCGGTATCCTGTTCTTGTATAGAAAAAACAAACAAAGGGAGGCAGCACGGATGGATCATGATAGCCCGATATTTCGTTCTCTCTCCATGATTGAGGAAAGGATTCAGGAAAAGCTGACAGTCTGCTGTCTGGAAGATATGCTGTTTCAGGTGAACATGACTATTTTTGCCGCTTACGTGGATGCGTTACGCGTGCCGTCTGACAGAGTGTTGTATGATCGGATTTTAGCATTAAAAGAAGAGTTTAAAGTAACAATCGAATTTTTCCGCAATCTTTCGAATGATTTCATGCAGGACAATACAGTATCACATAAATCTGACCGCATACAGTTAGACTTGGTGCCTCAGGGAAAAGTGCTGCTGTTTTATCTGAGAGGAGAGATACAGAAATTGGGCGATCAACATCTGTCTCAAAATCAACAGACTGCATTGAGAACCGCATGTGATAACTTTGACAAAATGCTTCGCCAAATGAGCAGTGTATCAGCGAAATTAGATGCAGCTGAGATTGACATGCACATTCAAGCGTTGCACGATGCGCTGCTTGCCGAAAGCGAAACACTTGGAGAATATGGTGGGCCTTTTGAGTATCTAGCGAGGAGATTGACGCAGATTGCCGATTCGCACAAATACCAATATAGGAAAGGACTGTGAATGAACTGCAAGTGATATTAGGGCGGCACATAAAAACGGACAGATTAATTCTGTCCGTTTTGTTCGGTTAGCTGGGAAGTGCAGTGCGGGCATCTTGTCGCCTCGACTGCGATCTCGGATTTGCAGAAAGGGCATGTCTTTTTGGTCGGAACCTTGGGCTGCTCTGGCTTCTGAATCCGCGACATGGCTTTATTCATGATTTTTACAAGCAGAAAGACAATCAGCGCCATAATCAGGAAGTTGACCACAGCGGTGATAAACTTACCATAATACAGTGTGACATCGCCCGTAATGTTCCATGCAAGCTGGTCAAAATTCATGCCGCCGAACAGACCGAGAATCGGATTGATAATGTCGTTGACAAGAGAGGAGACAATGCTGGTGAAGGCGCCGCCGATAATGATACCGACTGCCATGTCCATAACATTTCCCTTACTGATAAATTTTTTAAATTCCTCAAAAAATTTTTTCATGGTAAACAGACTCCTTTTTCGTTATGTAATGATGTCTCGCCGCCCATTATAACATAGTAAGCGGCGTACTGACAACCCAAATTATTTCAAACCGCTCTTCTCAAGCCTCTTGAATATTCTCAAAGACGGCAGTGCAGGGATTTCCTTTGCAGTACTTGATTTCCTCAATGCCACTGTTTGATATGGCATACCATCCCTTTGGTACGGACACCGTAAAAACCTCCTCCATTTCCAGCTCAGGATAGCACAGACATTGAATCAATTCGCTGGCTGTGACAGCGAGCAGATCGCCAGTAGGAGCATACAGCCATTTGTCAGAAGCCGCTAGGGTGTCGTCTGTCTGGAACACGCCATCTATTGTTTCGAATTCTATCTTCTCGTCAAACAGCCAGACAATCATTTTACCACTGTTACAGAAATTTCGGAGCGCTTCTGTCTCCCGCACCCATACCGTGTGCCAGTCCTCATCTGGAAAATCGAATATAAGTTCTGATAATCCATTGCGGTCTAGCAGGATATCGAATGCGTAGAGCAAATCATCGTCCAGTTCTTTCATAGAACCCCGGTCGATCAGGACAAGTCCATCTACGCTTTCACGATCTACTTGAAATTTCATGTTGAATCAGCCTCCTTTATCTTGATGATTTCATCATATAGATTTCCTTATCATTTTTATCTGCCTCAAAGGCATCGGGAGAGATGCGAATGAGTCTTGTGCCTGCTGGCATATCAATATATTTGAAAATATCCGAATCTAACTGCTGACAGACAGCGCCTACACTGATTACGTCGAAATTGCCGGCGTCTGATACATAGTCCTCGCCTTCATCACCTGCAAAAAAAGCCCAGCCGCTGTCCGTCTCGTCCATCGGTTCAGAGCGTTCCATATACCCGACCTTCCAGTCCTCTTTTGTAATTTTTTTGGACACATAGGATCTTGAGTTTAATATCATAAACTTATTTTTCAGGGCAGCATAATTCTTTTGATTCCTGCGAAATTGATTGCATTTGTCATTATGGAGCTGAATATCCGTATTGATGTTTGTGAGATCCGCATTCCAGATCTTCTTGTCATCTGCTTGGTCTTTTAACAGGACTGCCAATGTAAATAGCTCTGTCTCCGTTGCCTTCAATTCTGTATGAACCTCTTTGACCAGTTTTTTTCCGCAATCATCAAAGAGATAGATGACGATTTCCCCGTCCTTATAAAGCAATAATTTGACGGCGCCCAGATTCGCTTTATCATTATAAAATACCATAAATGGAGGGAATTTCTCATTAATGTACCAATCGAACTCCGTTCCGTCTTTTCCGTTCATGTAATATACCGCGCCATTATTTTCCAAATGATCAGACGCGACATGAGGAAGGTATAGCTTCAGATTACTGTCTATTATCTCTTTGATCGCAATAAGTATGTGGTGCATCATTTCTCCCTCCTGTGTAAAAATCAGACTATGATAGACAATTGCATTATAGCATATCCGAAAGAGATCGTCTATTACAATTCAAGTTCGCCAGAAAAGTTCTTGTTTTATGTAGAAACATCACCAAAAGAATATTTTTTATAGTATAATGAATTGAACACAATTGTAAATTTTTGATAAAGAAAGGAAAATAAGATGGCTCAAAAAATAAAAGGAAAATGTAAATACTGTGCAAAGGAATACACCTACAGTTATATGTCAAGACATCTCGCAGCATGCAAGGAGCGGTGTGCCGCCGAAGCTGGGGCTGGAGCGAAGAAGAGCGGTTATTATGAGCTTGCAATCTATCCGCGTTACGACAGGGACCACTGGCTTTTTGTCGAGATCAATGAGAAGGCAACGTTGGAGGAGCTTGATACTTTTCTGCGCGATATATGGCTTGAGTGCTGTGGACATTTGAGTGCTTTTTACATCGAAGGAATCAGCTATGATTCCGATCCGGAGGAAGATGATTTTTGGGGAGAGCCTTCGGAGGACATGAGACACAAACTCAGCACAGTGTTGAGAAAAGGCATGACATTTCGGTATGAATATGATTTTGGCAGTACCACAGAACTGATGATAACAGTAGTCAATTATTCGAAGAAGGCCTTGAAGAAAGAAAAACTGACATTGCTGTCAAGAAATAATCCCCATGAATATCTATGCAGTGAATGCGGAAAAAAGCCAGCCACCGTAATCTGTATGGAGTGTTTTTATGAGTTTGATGATGAGGGGTTTCTGTGTGAGGACTGTGCCAAAACACATGCGTGTGACGAGGAAATGCGGTTGAATGTGTGCAATTCCCCGCGTATGGGGGTCTGTGGCTACAGGGGGAGTACCATGTATCCAGACCAGTTTGTACCCGATGCGCAGACAACATAGGGAAGCAGTATGTACACGCAGAAATATCTGTCAGAAGAAAAGCAACTGCTCAGAAGATCAAAAGGTCGGTGAAATATGGAGAAGGACAGCTACTATTATTACTGCAAAGCAGAGGCGTACAGAGAAGAAAACAAACTAGATCATGCAATCAAATATTATTTAAAATCAGCCTTAATGAATGAACATTTTAAGACTTATGCGCGTCTCTATGAATGCTATTTTGCGCGCAAACAATTTGATTTCGCCAATTATTTTTTGACGTTATCCTATCAGAAAAACAGCAACAATGAAAAAGTCGCATTTCAATACGCCATGTATCTGATACAGGAAAAAGAGACCGCATCTGCGAAGAAAATTTTAGCGGGTATTTTAAAGAAAAATCCAATGTACAAACATGCAAAACTAGAATTTCATAAATTGGAAATACAGCAAAAATACCAGAAATTAATACAGTTTCTCGAAGAGATCAAAGCAGATTACAAGCGCTTCCTAGGTGCCAAATCACTCCATTTATTAGCTTGTTATCTGTGGGGGTTTTACATGGAGCTTCTGCATATCAAACCATCTTTTGAAGCTTTACAATCTGACAAAGAAGCGCAGGTATATGAACTTCACGACTTGAAAATATGGGATTTTTTAGCGGGATTTCAGCGATGGATTGAATTAAAATACGCCTGTAAATTAACACAGTCATGGAGTAATATTCTGCGCTTTCATACAGAATATGAGGAGGACGCATTTGATTTATTTTATCAAGAACTGTACTTTTATTATCAAAATGGGATATTTATAGAATGTGAGGAAACGAATGTCACAGCAAAAGATTCGTCATGTTACCGCGAAGAAAATATACAGATTTATGGGCAGGATACTGCACAGATTACATTTAAAAATCCACAGTATCATCATGAGTTTTACCAGCAATTATGGAAAGTACTGATGATGATAAAGAATCGCCCATGCTTGATGACAGGAGAGAAATCGTTGACACAGACGAATATTTTTCTACGCGGCTATATCGATGCCTACAATCGAAGCCATCAGGAAGAACGTGCACAGACATTTTTTCCGGGTTTTGAAAAGTGGGTCAATCAGAAAGAAAGATTCAAAGTATACCGCCCTTGGCATAAAATCTATCTGTTTATAACAGCAAACGAGGAGGACGCGTTTGATTTATTTTATGCAGATTTAGAGGAATACATGGAAATAGATACTATCTGCTGATATTGATTGATGGAATTTATTGTTTCAGACACTGCAAAATCGGTTCAATATATTGTTTTCCCGCAATATCATAAGATGAAGAAAGCATTTTGATCATGAGCTCGTCCTCCTGCGTTTTTACTTTTTTGGCTTTCAGCGATTTTACGAATAATTTCATCATTAGTTTAGACGGTGCCGCCATTTTGTCATAGTTTAGTCCTCCCGGACAATAAAAAAGTGCCGCTTTTTTCCGTTCCGACTCGTTGAAAATTTGGCTGAGGGCTATTTCGACTTCTGGGTTTTCGATTGGACTGGCGCCAACACAAAATACAATCAGCTTCTTGCCTGCCCATTTGTCGATATTGCCCTTAAACCAGCTAATTTTGCTGATGCTGCCGGCACAAGCCCAGCTTCCAAAGACAATTGCCTCATAGGCAGTCAAGTCTTTCTTCTTTGCGGCGGATAATTCGATGCAGTCTGCCTTTGCCGCTTCTGCAATCCACTCGGCGTAGCGCTTTGTAAATCCTGTTTGTGAATTATATATTATGATTGTTTTCATCGTCCTGAATCCCCCAAGTTTTGTTCGTTATCCTATCATTATTATATATCCATTTTCCCCAAAATGAAAGGAATTTCTGATACTTTCTGTTCTTCAAAGCAGAGCATTATAATTCAGAGGGCGACAGTATTTAGTCTGTAGCCCTCTGATCAGTGAACAGGCACACGCCATAAATCTCCCGCCTAAAGTCCTAATCGTGCGAGCGAGAATAAAGCAGTAATAAATAGCACAGTAACGACTGCTGTTGACGCTATGATGGCAATTATACATATTGCTATTTTGTATTCACGGCTTAATTCCTTCTTTACTGGCACTGGAACAGATTCTCTCTCAGTATCTAACAGAATATAGTCTGCACTTACATTATAAATTTCAGTTAGTTTCACGATGTTGTCAATTTCGGGCTTTCCTTGTCCACTTTCCCATTTTGAGACAGCCTGTCTTGAAATCTCCAACATCTCAGCAACTTGCTCCTGTGAATAGCCTGCTTGTTTTCTCAATTCATGAAGCCTTTCTGATATACTCATGTTCATCACCTCCAATAAAAAAATACTACATTTTACTGGTTGCATACTACCAACAACCATTTATTTGATGGCAACTTTCCGTTGCGGCTTAGAAAATTTGAGTTGCATAACGATTTATGGAGCCAATGTCTTCTATTTTACCATACTATTGTAAACTTTTCTATCTTGTGCTCATAACGCCACTAAAACACTTCCCTTCAAAACCAAACTGTTGTATAGTATTATACATATTCACCCCAACAATAATCAAAAGGAGTACAACCATATGGAACAACTCGAAGTAAACGGCAAAAGTTATCAAATTCTCAAACTGCTCGGCAAAGGAAAAGGCGGCTATTCTTATCTGGCAAGAGACGGCAGCCAGACAGTCGTCGTGAAGCAGATTCATCATGAGCCCTGTGACTATTATCAGTTTGGCGATAAGATGGCAGCAGAGCTGCGCGACTATGACAGACTGCACAAAATCGGAATCCCCATGCCCAAGCTGCTCGACGCCGATGTCAGCAATGAACGTCTGGTCAAGGAGTACATCGACGGAAAAACAGTGTATGAGATGGTGCTTGACGATACACTCCCCGCAGACTGCATCGGGCAGGTGAAAAAAATGTGTGGTGTGCTGTATCCTGCAAACACCAATATCGACTATTTTCCCACGAATTTTATTCTGCAAAAAGACGACAGTACGCTGTACTATGTGGACTACGAGTGCAATGATTACATGGAGGAGTGGAATTTCGAAAACTGGGGTGTGAAATACTGGTCCAAGACACCGGAGTTTCTGGAATATGTCAAAAATCATATTGACAACGCCCAGTAATGTGCTATAATGCGTATAAACAATTACGGACAAAAAGCATCGACGAGGAGGAGTACATGCATTCCTGATGAACAGAGAGAAAGTGGCTGGTGAAAACTTTCGTGAAGGGTGTATGGAAGTAGCCTTTGAGCTTTGGATTGAACAGAGAACAGATTCTTAGTAGACTCCAACGGAGATTCCCACCGTTATCAAGGGAAGCGATATCGGAATCCAGTTAGGGCATTCCCGCATCGTACAGAGTGCAGAATTTTTTCTGAATTTAGGTGGTACCACGGACATGTCAGTCCGCCCTAAGCATCGAGAGGTGTTTTAGGGCGGTTTTTTGTCTGTTTTGTTATCATAATACTATTTTTAGGAGGAACGAAGCATGGACAAAAAATATGATTTTCACAAGACAGAGACAGATCTGGAAAACTTCTGGGAAGCGCAGGAGATCTACAGATATCAAAATGACAGAGCACGCAAGACCTTTTCAATCGACACGCCGCCGCCGACTGTCAGCGGAAAACTGCACATCGGACATGTGTTCTCTTACACGCAGGCAGAAATGATCGCGCGGTTTCGCCGAATGCAGGGATATGACGTGTTTTATCCGTTTGGCTTTGACGATAACGGACTGCCCACTGAGCGGCTTGTAGAGCGGGACAAGGGCATTCACGCCAACGCGCTGCCGCGCAGCGAATTTCGAGATCAATGCCTGCAAACCATCGCCAAATACGAGGAGGAATTTAAGAATCTGTGGAAACGGCTGGGTTTTAGTGTGGACTGGAATTTACAGTATCAGACCATCTCAGAGCTGTCGCAGAAGATTTCGCAAAAATCATTTCTTGAGCTTGCGAAAAACAAAAGGGCTTACATGAAAGAGTCTCCCGTGCTATGGTGTACCGAGTGCCAGACCTCCATCGCGCAGGCCGAGCTAGAGACAAAGGAGTGCGAGACTACATTTCATTACCTCAACTTTGCAACACCTGTTGGAACGCTGCTCATCGCGACCACCAGACCGGAACTGCTTGCAGGCTGCGTGTGCATTTTTGTGCATCCAGAGGACAGCCGCTACCATAATTATATTGGAAAGACGGCAACGGTACCGCTATATGATTTTGAGATTCCCATTTTGTCCGATGAGACCGTTTCCATGGAAAAAGGAAGCGGCGCGGTTATGTGCGCGACTTTCGGAGATTCGGCAGACATGGACTGGTGTGAGAAACACCATCTGTCGTATAAAAAAATCATTCTGCCGGACGGAACGATTGCTTCCGAGGTATCTTATATCGGCGGCATGACCATAAGAAAAGCAAGACAGCATATCATCGACTGTCTGCGGAATCAGGGACTTCTGGTGAGACAGGAGACGATACAGCACATGGTTGCAATCCATGAGCGCTGCGGTACAGACGTGGAATTTCTGCCCTCAAGACAGTGGTACATTGACGTACTGACCGATCGGGAGAAATACTTAAAGGCGGCGGACGAGATTCACTGGCATCCGGCCCATATGAAGAAGCGCTATCAGACGTGGGTGGAAAATTTAAAGTGGGACTGGTGTATCTCGAGACAGCGGTATTTTGGCGTTCCGTTTCCAGTGTGGTACTGTAAGGACTGCAAACAGCCTGTTTTTGCCGCGCCAGAGCAGCTTCCAGTCAATCCGCTCGAGACGAATCCGCTTCATGCCTGTGCCTGCGGCTGCACCGGCTTTATCCCTGAGACGGCAGTGTTTGATACATGGGCGACCTCCTCGGTCACAACGCTCATCAATGCCAGATATGGCGAGCCGCAGGACTGTACCGACGAGCTGCTACCTATGGGAATGCGCAGTCAGGCGCATGAGATTATCAGAACATGGGCATTTTACTCCATTGTCAAAAGCTTGTATCATACTGGGAAAATACCGTGGCGTGATATAATGATTAGCGGCTTCGTGCTGGCAAAGCCCGGGGAGAAGATCAGCAAGTCCAAGAATAACGGTGCCGATTCTCCGATCGCGCTGGTCGAGACACACTCCGCCGACGCAGTGCGCTACTGGGCAGCGAACAGCAGGCTTGGGACAGATACCTTTTTCAGCGAGGACGAACTCAAACTCTCCAAGCGCTTTATCCAAAAGCTGTACAATGCCGCGAAGTTTGCCATTTTGCAGCTAACAGATTTCCAGAAGCCAGAGACTTATGACGAATCGGATTTGCTGCCCGTTGACCAATGGATTTTGCAGCGCGTGAACGAGACGACGAAAAAGGCAGCAGAACTGTTATATGAGTATGAGATTGGGCAGGCAAGACACGAGATTGATACCCTGTTCTGGAAAGATTTCTGCGATTACTATATCGAGATAGCAAAAGAAAGGCTCTACCAGCCCCAAAAACACGGTGAGAGACAGCAGTATTCTGGCCAGATTGCGCTATATTACAGCTTACTTGGCATCTTGAAGCTGTATGCGATATACACGCCCTATGTGACCGAGTACATTTATCAGGAATTTTACAGAAGCTATGAAAATGAAATCTCGCTGCATCTGACACAGTGGGAGACGCGGCAGACAAAACAGTGCTACATTGACTTTGGCGAACACCTAAAAAGCGTGATAGCCGCAGTGCGCCGGGATAAGACAGAGCGGCAGCTCTCCATGAAAGATGCCATTCCTGAGCTGATTATCACCTGCCCTAAAAAGTTCCGTGATTTTTACAAAAAGACTGAGAAAGACTTAAAAGCCTGCACCAGCGCAGAGCGGATCTTATTACGGAATTAGAAAGAAGGCTGTCGGAGATATATTTTCCGACAGCCGCTTAATACGTTTTAGATATAATATTTTTATCACCTAATGTTATACCTGCAATTTTAGTTTCTAAATATTGGAGTAAATTAATTTCTTTGTCTATTAAATTGTCTAAATCAGTATCACAAAATGTAACGATAATTTGATGCCTCCCAGAATTTTTATGTAGTAGATAATGTTCCTTTGATATTTTGAAACAAGTTGAAGCTGCGTCCAATCTACCCCAGATAATACCAACTTGTGCTTCGTTTGTTTCCATAATACTTAATAATTTATTACAGTATGTATTATTTGGTTTATTATTTGGCTCATTTTTACATTCTATTATAAAATATGGAGACAAATAATCAAAAATAGATAATCTTGGTGTTTTTATACTGCAAAATGCAGTACAATCAAATTGGTTGGTTTCTGTTTTTATATCCGTTGTACATGAAATTCCCGTGATTTCATTAAACAATGCACATACGAGGTTTTCCAAAGAACGTCCTTTGGCTGTTGTATTTTTGTTATAATCCGAGTCCAGTTTTTTTCTTAATGCTTTTAAATGATAATACGCTGATTCACTTGGATTATAAAATACCTTGTATAATGTTTCTACATTACTTGAAAGTGAATCAGCGTCAATAAAATTTCCGGTAATATGTCCGTCCTTTATTAATTTCTGTTCTATTGCATGGTATATTTGTTCTTCTGTAACATCTGGTTGTTGAATGACCTTATATGCAATATAAATATGATCTGTTGTGATTTTTTCATCTCTATCACATTCTGAACAATAAATTGAAGTTGAGAGAATTTCAGCAACAGCATTTTCGGAAATGATTAGTAAGGTATCATCACATTCTGGACATTTCACTAAAAAATAATGTTCCAGAATCTTATGCTGTTCTGCATATTTCAATATAAGTTCCGCAAGAGAATACTGAACTTCAAATTTCGCAGCAACCATTGAAGCAGTAATATTTTTTTGTCTGTTCCGGGGCAGCGTTGCAAGCCAGTAATCAAAATTCTCTACAAAATCAGCATTTAGAACCTCAGTAATTTCTAAAAATTGTTTGTAAAACATTTTGTATATCCTCCTCCTCTGCGTATTGAATTGTCTTAAAAAAGCCAAATGTTCCTTTGGAACCAAATTGGATTTCTAATTGTTGATTGTATCCTGTAAAATATGTTTCATCTTTTCTTTTGAAAACCATACTCAAATTTTTGCAGATCTTTCCTTGCATTACGGATTTTTTGCTGTCAAAAAATGCTTCAGTGGTTTGTAAAGGTATTAATTTTGATGATTTTGCATCAATAGTAGTTAATTCATTTTCGTCATTAGAACTGATTTTAATGAGGTAGGCAGATCTGTCTTTTGTGAAAATATCCCTATTGTCACCATTTATTGAGACAAATTTTTCTACTAAGATTCTTGAATCTAATAATGCTTTTTCTTTATTTCTGATATCTAAAGAAAGATTTTGAAATAATTGATCAATAAAGGTATCTATAAGATTATTCTGGCTTTCAATCGTTGACACAATATCTGCCGGTGTAAACGAATAGTTGCAGTAAAGTTTGTATAGCATTTTAGAATTAATGTTCTTTACTATTTTAGAATTCATTTCAGCTTTAAATTGAAATATATTTATAATTTCATTCATTAAATTTTCAGCGATATCCATTGTAATAATATGCTGTTCGCCAATATGTGAGAAGTGTTCTCCGTCAAAGGGGAACAACGTGGACTTAGCTTTGGCTCTGCTTACAATAAAACCATCGTCAAGATAAATTTCAATAAATACAGGAAATGCAACTGCTTCGTCTTTTCGCTCTGACTCACCACACAAAAATAATCTTGAAAAGGTAAACTCAATCTTATGTACTTTATGATGATCCTTGCTAATAATATGATAGTCAACAAGTTCAAATTCGTTTGTGTTTTTATATTCAAGTATATTACTCATTGGACAGTCAGGGTATGCATTCTTAATAGTTTGCTCTACAAAAGAAAAATCATAACTTTTATCTTTAATATGATACAACTTCTTATAACATATTTCTTTACTGCCTTCTCGAACAATTTTTAAAAGCCAATTCTTTAAAATCATTTCATTTTGTTCGGATATATTAGAAAATTCTTCCAGTTTATTTATATATTCAGAACGTGTCTCTACAAATTTTATATTGTATTGTTTCAGAAAACGCCGCATAATCGGATTTTGTAAGTAATTATCTTTGCTTAAAAAAGAAGGTATTTTCATTTCTATTTTCTCCAGTAAGTTTATTTTATATTTCAAATATAACACAATTAAGGAGAAAAATCATTATTTTTCTTTCATATTCTTACAAAATAGAATATAAGTTCCGAACTGATGATTTATTGTATTATAACTCCTGAAATCGAGATATGCAACAACTATTTTTTAATAGCTTCATTATCTTTCCACTCTGGCAGAGCTGCAATTGATAGCTTCCCAATCCCCCATTTGACATTACGAAACGCCAATGTTATGATAAATAAAAGGGGAAATAGGCGTATGAAAAAGTTAAAGATTATCTGGATTCTTTTTGCGCTGATCAGCATTCTGATATGGATGCCCAGACTCGATGGACTGCTCACCAAAGAGTATTCTGCGATATCAGACTGTGTCGTATTAGATGATGGCTGGGATATCACGATCAATGAAGATACATGGCAGAATGTCCGGCTGACAGAGCTTCGGTTTGCTGCTGTCAGTAAAGGCGATAAGATTATAATGCAGCGTACACTTCCAGCAAACTGGGGGTTTGTTGAAGGTGCGCTGCGTTTTCATGTCAAACATAGCGCGGTCAGCATGTATGTTGATGATGTACTCCTATATGAATATGGCGTAGACAGGCTTGCCGCGGGAAAAACACTCGGCAGCGGGTATCAGTTTATCAATTTTCCAAACACCTATCAGGGAAAAAGATTTCGTATCCATATGACAGTCGCAGAGGAAAAAGTCTTTACAACGCTGGATTCCATAAGGCTGTATGAGTGGAAAAATGCCTACCGCGTGTTGATTACAGAGAACAGGCTGCCCCTGTTCAGCGGCTGCTTCCTGATTCTTTTTGGGCTGATTGTCTGCGTGATTACGATCTTTGCGCTTCTTTATTCGGCCAAATATATCCGGCTGTTTTGCATTTCTCTCTTTTCGATTTGTATGGGATTGTGGACACTAAGCTACTACAATATCATGCTTATTTTTGCGGTGCCGCTCTATTCGATCTCACTTATCAATTATTTGGCGCTCTATCTGGCGCCGATTCCACTGACAATTTACATACGTGAGGAGGTGTACAACCTCAAGCTGAGACTGCTGGCCATTGCGTACCGTGTCTTTCTTGCGATCGAACTTGCAGCCGTCTCCGTAATGTTGACACTCCACACGTTCGATATCGTGCATCTGGCAGGAATGCTCAAATACATGCAGGCGATACTGTTCATCGGACTGCTGTTTTTCCTGTTCGTACTCCTTCTCAACCTAAAGTTCTCAAAGCTGGAAAACCGGCTGTCTGTTCTGGGAATGCTGATTGTGATTGGCTGTGTTGCGTATGACCTCGTTGGTTATAACAGCGGCCGCTATCTTGGAATGGATATTTTCAAGATCAGAGGTGTCTCCTCGAGCGGCATTATGATATTGATCTGCATTCTGTTTATTTCATTTTATATAGAAATGACACACAAGATGATGGAGCAAAAAGAGCGCGATTTCCTGATCAAAAGCGCCTACACAGACGAGCTGACGCAGCTTCACAACCGACGGTACTGTATGGAGCATTTTAACAAAATTCGGGAAGAGCAGACGGCAAACTATACGATTGTCTGCCTTGATGTCAACAATCTAAAGACTGTAAATGACACCTATGGACACGCCAAGGGCGATGTGCTGATTCGGTGCGCCGCCGAGGTGATTGCGCAGACTTTTGGTCAGTATGGGGTTGTAGCGCGGACTGGCGGTGATGAATTTGTTGCCGTGTTAGGGCTCACCGATGACAGGAAATTGTCTGCGTTGATGGAACAGTTCGAACAGAATATCGAACAGAAAAATCTTGCGGTGGAGGACCTGAACTTGTCGATTGCATACGGCTATGCCTCTGGAAGCCAGCAGGATAACGACATTGACAAGGTACATCAGACAGCAGATGACCGCATGTATGAAAAAAAGAAACAGATGAAAGCCGCAGTGCAAATGGCTGTGAGATAATTGCACTGCGAATCAATAGTATAAAATAAATTAGATGGAGGAATAGAGATGGACACAGAAAACACCAAAGAACAGAACCTGCTCGACTCAATGTATGGCAGAATGCACCTGAGCGCGCATAATGAACCCATCGCACGGCAGTACCTCAATATGGAAAATGAGGAGGACGCCGCGCTGCTTGCAAAACTGGAGAGGCAGGATTTAACGGATTCGTCCGTGGGAGAGGGATATGCGACATATCTCAAATGGCTGCGCAAAAACAAGCGGACAGAAGAGCTTTCGCGCTATGTCCGCCTGCTGGTGGAAGTAGGCGGTTCTACTGCGTGGCGGATACTGGTAGATGATAATTACACTGCAAAGCTGGTGGATTTGGAGGTAATGCTCGACTGTCTCACAGGAGAGCACGCAGAGGAGCAGAAGATGGCACTTCGCGCAGCACTGTGCGCCAAGTACCTGTACAAAGATCAAAACACAGAGGAGGCAAGGAAACTGTTAGCACTTGGCAAAGCGGACCCAGAGATTTTGAGGCGCGCGCTGCAATACTGTCACGGTGTTGAGAAGTCAAGAGCACAGGGCAGGCAGCATGCCAGAATACTCCTCACAGCAATGTATCTCTATTGGAAAGAAGCGGGAACAGCGCAGGATTTAACGGATTCCCTGCTCAGCGAGTTGCTCGCAGAACTACCGAATATGACCTATCCTGCAAAAGCCTACACGCAAAAAGAGCTTGACACCCTGCAAAAGTATGTCAGAAATTCAAATGCAGATACACCGTTTCCGCAGAGTGTACTGTCGATCTGCGCCCCGCGCAATGGCTGGATGAACGTTACATTTATGGCAGGCTGTGCGTTTCTTGCACTGCGCCACTCTGTGCGCTTCGAGCTGCTGTTTCGCCTGACGCTGGGACATGGAAGTTCTTATAGATATCGTATTGATGCACTCAATGCAGTGCGTGCACTCACAGACGACGAAGGCTTTCATGCCCACATGGACATCGTTGAAGAAATGCTGCCCATCTCGGATGAGGATTATCTCATCTGGTGCCTGTACGGGCAGCCATCTGATGCGTCTGCACACGAGAAACTATTCATGACTAGCTGGCACGCAGAATGTGAGGCAGAGATTCAGCGCATGGCAGTGAAGAATCCAGACAGCATTCGGGCAACAGTACAGAAGGCAGAATCCGAGGAATACAGAAAACTCGTCATGCTGATACAACATGCCAATCCAGCTTTGTATGAAGAAATCCATGCATCGTACAGGGAAACCTATCTGGAAAAACTAGCATGTGAGCTGGCAAAATATTATTATAACAAATATAACGAAACCGCAAAACAGTACTTGCTCGGCAAATGCGGTCTCGACACACTGGTTGCGGCGTTCCATGAGCACCAACTTGCGGCTGGATCATGGAGCAAGGTCAACTATGAGTGCATCAACCACTTGAAAGCAATCGGAGAAACTGCATTTTACCGGCGTGCGCTGGTATTGCAGTTGCTGAAAGGCGCTTTAGGCTATTTTAGGGAATATCCTGTATCGGAGGAGACTGTTGAGCCGTCGGACAACGATTCGTTGCTGTATGATCAAGCGCAGATTACAGGTATCTTTGAGCTTTTATCCAAAGAAGCGGTTCCAATCTACAGACAGATCAAGATTTTGGGCGAGGCTTGTGATTTTATGCAACAGAAAAAAGACAGAATCCTGTTTGTGGAGGCGTATGCAGAGGTGGCAGCAGCGCTCTGCCAAAAGGACAAAGAACAGTGGGAGATTGGCATCGCAGAAGCGCTCAAAATAGAGGGTGAACAATGGATTGAAGGCGTGCAGAAGCCCATATGCAGGGACAGTGAAGCCGCATTCTGCATCTGCCTCAAGGTGCTGGCACGCGAGCAGTCCCTTGACCAGTACAAAGATAGCCTGTTTGAATTGATACCAATGGACTCAGAAGCTGTTCAAAAACAGCTTGTGGAGGTATTCAAGAATCATCAGGAGTGGGAAGCGGAGGTTTTGGCACTGTTCGCCTCCAAAAAGCTCAAAGAGCGCAGCTTTGCCGTCATGGTTTTTGAGGAATGGGGACAGACCACACATCTGGATTCCATCAAGGCGGCGCTCGCGAAGGAAAAGAACAAGAAATTAGCCGAAAAGCTACAGGATTTAGTGGTAGATTTGGAAAAAGCAGGCACAGAGGGCGGTTCATCAAGAATATGGAATCGAACAGAGGAGCAGCTTGCCGCTTCGATTTACAAAGGTGGAAGAAGGCGCAACGTGGAGTGGGTATGCGCACTCCAGCTTCCAACAGTACATTTCCAGCATTCAGCCAAGGATGAAACAGATGTTTGCGAGACCGCATCGCCGGAATACATGGCTGCGCTGCTGGCAGCCTATGCGGATATGGAGATTCTAAGCGTGAATCAGAATGCCCGGACACTCGCGTCGCCGTTGGTGCCGCATGAGCTTGCCGCGTATGTTGATGCAGTGTACCAAGGCTGGCTCGCCCAAGGCGCGGAGGCGAAAAAGCGCTGGGTGCTCTACGCCGCAGCGATTCATGGCGACGCGCAGATGATTATGGGATTACAGAGTCAAATCAAGAACTGGGCAGAGCACTCGAGGGGGGCAATTGCGGCTGACGCCGTGCGCGCGATGGCACTGAACGGCAGCGCGCAGGCACTTCTTGTCGTGGACCAGATGTCGCGCAAGTTCAAATCTAATCAGGTAAAAAACGCGGCCAAAGAAGCGCTCGCAGACGCAGCGTCAGCGCTTCAAATCAGCAGGGAGGAGTTAGAGGACAGGATTGTGCCCGACCTAGGATTCAATGCACAGATGGAACAGACCATTGACTACGGCACACGGACCTTTACTCTCCGGTTAAATATGTTGTTGGAGCTCGAAGTCTATGACAGCAACGGCAAACTGCTCAAGAAGCTGCCCGCACCCGGCAAACAGGACGATGCCGAGAAGGCAAAGCAGGCACAGGAATACTTGAAACAAATTAAGAAGCAGCTCAAATTAGTCGCTTCTGCCCAAAAACTTCGCCTCGAGCAGGCGCTTACCACCGCGCGGTACTGGCAGACAGCAGCATGGAGAGCACTGTTTGTCAGCAATCCACTCATGCACCAGTTTGCTGTTGGTTTGATCTGGGGAGTCTACGAAAATGGACTCTTAAAAGAAACCTTCCGCTATATGGAAGATGGCAGCTTCAACACCATAGATGAGCAGGAATACACCTTGCCGGAGGCAGGCAGCATCGGACTGGTGCACCCGCTCGAATTGCCTGACGAGCTTCTTAACATGTGGAAGGAACAGCTCTCAGACTATGAGATCACACAGCCTGTAGAGCAGCTCGACCGCCCCGTTTACCGTATCACAGAGGAGGAGAAGGGCACACAGAAACTCACACGATTCTATGATAAAGAAGTAAATGGTGCATCGCTGGTCAGAAGCTTGTTGAGTGTCGGCTGGGAGCGCGGAGAAATCCTAGATGGGGGCTGCTATGATAATTGCTGCCGCAGCGATCATAAGTTCGGCGCTGTGCTGACCTTCTCAGGAGTCGGTGTAGGATATGAGAACGTGGAGATCACCATCGAAGAGCTGTATTTTACTGTCAAGGAAAAGCCCTGTATGCTCGAGGAGGTCAGTGAGCGGTATTTTAGCGAGATTGTCTTGCAGATTGCACGGGTTGTAGGGGATTGACCGCCGATAATCCGATGCAGACACATCTGACATGATATCAAATACAGGGAACAAAAATGGAGGTTCGAGTTCTATGGTTGAGGGAAAACAGAGCAAAGAACAGGAGAACATTCAGAGCGTGCTGCACCTGCTCGCGCTGACAGAACGCAATCAAGAACTTGCAGCGAAGTATTTTGATTTGTCTATGCCAGAGCAGAGAACATTACTAAAAGAAGCAGAACATCAAAATTTTATAAAACTCAACTGCACGACAAAACAACAATTGTTTGAATTACTGCAAGATTTTCAAAAAACAAATGAACAGCTTGCAGCCCGTATGATTCGTCTTGTGGCAGAGATTGGCGGCGAGACCGCGCAGGAAATCCTGATGTATTATTCGTCGTGGGTTTATTTCAATCAATTTGAGTATATAGAACAATTTCTGACACAGGAGCAGGCAGCAGTGATCTTAGCAAATGCTGCGGCATGGCAGGAGGGAGTATTTTTTCCAAGATATGCTCATTGGCTGATTGAGATGGGCATGGAGGACCCCGAGGTATTTTGCCGCATGAGAAAGCTGTGCTATAACGATGAAGGAAACAATACACAGATGCTTGTGGCAGCACTGTATCTGCACTGTGTGAAGCCGCTCGGCCACCCGGCAGAGAACGACAAAAAGGAAGGCGATCCCGAACTGATTCAGGAAATGACTGCTTATTTAGTGGAGAGTCTTATTCAGAAAATAGGCGGACTGTTTCATGAAGACAATATGCCTCAGGCATCAGAGCTGGAGACACTGCAAAATTTTGTGCGGAATGCGCAGATCAAAGAACCCATTCCAGATGAAATCTGGACAATCCTATCCGGCAGACGCAGACAAGACAACAGACCGTCAATCCAGTTTCAACTTTCTTTCCAGTCATTTCTGGCTTTTCTGGCGATAGACCATACAGACCGGCTGATGTCAGTGCTCCGCATCGCGGAGGCGTTGGATGCCATGACCGTCCAGAATCTTCCGTTAAGCGGTTGTCTCGCAGTCGGACAAGACTGGTTTGACAGACATATTTTGGCACTGGAAACAAATCTCGAACTTCCCGAGGACCGCTATATCTATTGGGCGGTTGCCGAGAAGCAGACAAAGATTTTGGAGCGCATGGCAGTGAAAGCACCCAGAGTGATCTGTAATGTGTACGAGAATTGTTCCGCCGATGATAAGGGATATTTATTGTCCTGTATCAAGACGGGCAATCCAAAGTATTTTCAACTAAAAAAGACCTTTCTGGTCGATTCGTACCGCCGCACAGCCGCCGGGGAAATTGTTGCAGGGTATCATACTTTTCGGGAGAGTGCAGCGCGTTATCTGCTGGGAGAAATCGAGATTTCTAAGATCCTGCCCTGTGTCGAAAGCTGGCGCAAAATGTATCATCTATCAAACGGTGCGCAGCTTCAAAATGTTATGGCATACGGTGAGATGCAAATTTACCGGAGGGGACTGGTGCTGGAATGCCTTCAATTGAATCATATATATTTTTATGATCGTTGGATTGATGCCGAGCGGAATCATGCAGAGGAGAACACAGCATGTAAACATAAAGATGTGCAGCAAATACGCAGTCTTTTGGCAGTCTTGGAGGAGGAGAAAGTACCGCCGCAGTATCAAATCGAATTTCTTGGAAATGCTTATTTTGGACAAATAAATGATACTGTGGAGGAATGGCTTCAAGAGATCGCAGCATATCACAAAGACTGGCACAACGAATGGATAGCTGCCTCCCAAAGCTGTTTTATGCCAGCGCGCGTTCTGGCAATATGCGTGATGGGCGTACAGTGGCAGGAGTTTCAGGACGAACTGCTTGTGTGTGCCTCAAAGAGCAGCAAACTGGAGCGGGAGTATTTACGAGAAATTTACATCGCGCACCCAGACTGTGAGAAGGGTATACTTGCCATGCTAAAGTCCCCGCGCGCAGCGGAGCGCAGTATGGCAGTGGAGGTACTAACCAACTGGAGCGTAAAACAGTACCGGGAAGCGCTGACCAAAGCACTGGCATCAGAAAAGACGAAAAAGATAAGGACTTTGATACATGAAATACTATATATAAATACTGAAAATGAAACAAAATCGCTTCCAGACGAGCTGCCGCTTCATAAACTCATACATGAAATCTTGATCGGTACATGGAAACGCAAATTATCATGGCTGCCATTGGACACCCTTCCAACAGTGCATCAAAAAGATGGAGAGGCGGCATCAAAGGAACAATTGGCAGCAATTCTAGTCAGCTATGCAGATATGAAAGAACTAGGACTGAACAAAGAAGCAAAAAGCATCGCAGCACAGCTCAATCCTATGGAAACAGCATTCTATATCAAGCAAGTGTACGATCTTTGGGTCAGCGAGGGCGCACAGGCAAAACGAAAATGGGTGCTCTATGCCGCCGCAATTCACGGTGACGAGGCAGTTGTCACAGAAATCTACGCGCAGCTCCAATACTGGGCACAGCACTTGCGCGGCGCGATGGCAGCAGAGGCAGTCAAGGCACTGGCGTTAAGTGATGTGCCTACAGCGTTGCTGCTCGTTGATCAGATTTCCAGAAAATTCAAGTATCGCCCGGTAAAACTGGCAGCGTCAAAAGCGCTTGATTATGCCGCAGAGCAGTTTGAGATTTCAAGGGAGGAGCTTGAGGATAGAATCGTGCCTGATCTTGGTTTTAATGAGCAGATGGAACGCGTTTTTGATTACGGAACAAGGCAGTTCAAGGTAGTACTTACTTCATCACTCTCTTTGGAAGTATACGATGAAAAGGGAAAAAAGCTCAAAAACATGCCCGCCCCCGGCAAAAACGATCTTCCAGAGCAGTCCAAGGCGGCAAATGATGCATGGAAACTCTTGAAGAAACAGTTAAAGACCGTGATCACAAATCAAGAACTGCGCTTAGAGTACGCGCTGGGCACAGGGCGTGAGTGGGAGCGCTCAAAGTGGGAGCGCGTATTCGTCAGAAATCCGGTGATGCGCCAGTTTGCTGCCGGACTAATCTGGGGAATCTATGAGGACAATAGGCTGGTACAAACATTTCGCTATATGGAGGACGGTACCTTCAACACTGTCGATGAGGAGGAGTATGTTCTTCCAGCAGGCGGCAGGATTGCACTCGTGCATCCGCTTGAACTGTCACAGGAAGTATTGACCAAATGGCAAAAACAACTCTTCGATTATGAGGTTGAACAGCCCGTCGAACAACTACAGCGCTCCTTTTACCGTGTGACCGAGGACGAAACGGAGAAAGTGGAGCTCAGCCGATTTGATGGAGTGGTCATCAATGCGCTGTCTCTGGCGGAAAAGCTTCAAAATATGGGCTGGTACAGAGGAGAAGCTGGAGACAGAGGCATCGTTGATACATATTATCATGCAGATGGAGACAGAAGAGTAACACTGCATTTCTCCGGTGATGACATTCTTCCCATCAATATGGAAGTCGTTCTCCACGGCGCATTTTTTGAAATGATAGATTGTGAGGACACCTCTCGTTTTAGTGTATGTAAATTAGGAGACGTTCCGCCGCGGTATTTCAGTGAGATCGTGTTGCAGCTTGCAAAGGCAGCCGCATCGTCAACAGAGACACGGCGTGATCCCAATTAAGAAAAGTGTAGCTCGCCAAAAACAATTTTAAATTAATTTGAAAAAAGGGGTTGACAATGCATTAGGGCTTATGTATAATGAATCATGCGTTGAGTGAGATGACGCACAGTTCAATATTGGTAGAGGATTTAATTCAGTACCTAGGAGAAGTACTCAAGAGGCTGAAGAGGCGCCCCTGCTAAGGGTGTAGGTCAGGTGACTGGCGCGAGGGTTCAAATCCCTTCTTCTCCGTTTCATTTATTTTCAAAATAAATGCGATTGATGGCAAAGAAGCCATGAGAAAAGTATCTTAGCAATATCAAGATTCTTTTTTTTCGCCTTGATTGTATGGTATATTTACAAATCAGAAAATAATTTGGAAAATAAATGAAAAAAGTGTTGACACAGATTTGAAAATGTGGTAACATGAAACACGCCGCAAAAAGCGGCGGACAAGCAATAAAAAATGCTTGAAAAAATAAAAAAAGTTCTTGACAAAGACTTTGAATGATGGTAAGATATCAGAGTTGCGTCAAGCAAACAAAACAAGAACCTTGACAAATAAACAGTAATGCAACCCTGAAAATTCTAAAAGAGAAATTCTTCTATAGAAGATTCTAGTATAGAATGTTCAGAGAACAAAACCTTTAAAAAGTAAAAGCATTTTTATGTAATTGCATCAAAAATGCAACGGATGAATTAGCCAGTTTAACTGGTGCAAGAATCAAACAAAGCTTTTGGCTGTTCAAGAGCCACGAAGCAAATCATATTTTAACATGAGAGTTTGATCCTGGCTCAGGATGAACGCTGGCGGCGTGCTTAACACATGCAAGTCGAACGGACT